>Ga0315275_10007394_pt1 | contig 10604 bp, 9 predicted proteins | sample YL17G03_0_MG_FD_205557 | JGI IMG/M metagenome (GOLD analysis project Ga0315275, IMG submission 205557) | Sediment microbial communities from Yellowstone Lake, YNP, Wyoming, USA - YL17G03_0 | ecosystem: Environmental > Aquatic > Freshwater > Lake > Sediment | place: USA: Wyoming | collected...
TGATCTCTTTCTCGCCCTGCCCGTAGTTGCAGCACACCCACTCATCGTTGACATAGGCCGCCAGGGCATAGCCGCTGATCACCTTCCTGTCCTTGCCGTAGAATATGACCTTCGACCTCGCCAGGCCCTTCAGGCGCCTCAGGTTTTCGGCGTCATAGTTCAGTATCAGGATGTCCTCCTTCGCCTGGTTCACGAAGACCTTCAGTTTGTAATTGAAGTATTCGTAAAAGTCCCTGTATCGGTCCATGTGGTCATCGGTGATGTTAAGTATCAGGGCTATATGCGGACGGAATTCTTCTATACGTTCGAGCTGGGCGGAGCTTACCTCCATCACGACCCACGTATCGTCCTTGATCTTCGATATCTCTCCGCAGAGCGAATTGCCTATATTGCCGCAGACTATCGTCTTCAGTCCCGCCGCCTTGAATATCCCGCCTATCAGCGTGGTGACGGTCGATTTTCCGTTCGTGCCGGTGATGGCGATTATCTTACCCTTGCAGAACCGGTAGCCGAGCTCCATCTCGCCGATAACGGGGATGCCGGCCTTCACGGCCCATTTCATCGCCGGCGACGAATTCTCGACGCCGGGGCTCACGACCACCAGGTCGCTCTGCTTCACGAACGCCTCGGTATGCCTGCCGATCTCGACCTCGATGCCTTTCGCTTCAAGCTCAAGCTTTGCCTTTTTTAAGCGCGGCGTATTCCCCGCGTCAGTCGCGAAGACGCTTGCGCCCTTCTCCCTGGCCAGCAGCGCCGCGTTGACGCCGCTATTTCCCAGCCCGATAACCGTCACCCGCTTACCTTTCAGATCCATATGTATTCCTTATGTTTATCAATATTCTTTACGGCGGCGGGGACTTTTGTGGCCGCCTTCGCTTGCCCCGTTAGAAATTAATTTCTAACGGGGCTTGTCGCAGATTCGCATTAAGCGTGCAATTAATTCTAACCAGGTTAGATCTTGAGCTTGCTATGAGGTCTAACCTGGTTAGAATTAAACCCGGACTGGCAGCAAGCTCTTGACAGGTTTCATTGGCCGTGTTAAATCGCCACAAGGAACCTGAATCTACTCAGTCGCTACGACTTCGCACAAAAGTCCCGCCGCCTGTATCCATCTAACCCTGCAATTCTAACCAGGTTAGACACTCCCCGTTTAATAAAATACTATGGTATTTAACCGTCTCGGCGTCCTACCTATCATGATACACGACACCAAAAACCCTGCCCGTTCTCTTATCAACATTGATCCACGCATTACCGCCTAACCGACTCGAATTCGTGCATATAAACCAATACGTATATTCATCGTTTATAGAAACATCTTTCCACTGCCACCCCATCTCCCTGCACACCTCTTTCGCGATTTTTAATGCCTTCCTCTGATTGATATAATCACCAGATGCGACAATCTCAGCGCTCTGTTTTTTCAATTTTACCAATCTCTCCCTGCCCGCGATCTCGCAGCCTTTTTGCATAATCAAAATACAAGAGAGCGCTATTATAACTCCAATACCAATCCGAGCGATAGAATTCTTCATCGTCTCTTTTGTCGAATTTTTCGACTTCCTCCAGTGACGGAACTTTTGGGCATTGCCTATATCCGCATATGCAGGCGAAAATCTTACGGGTGACGCTCGGTCCAGCCTTGAGGCGCGCAGCGCGGGATGGGGCAGGACAGACACCCGCCTGTCAGCTCATCGCTTGTGAACCCCGCGCGAGCACCGAAAGGCGACCGAGCGGCAGGACCCGGAAGATTTTCGCGGTCCTCAGCCGGAGGCGAGTGACCAAAAGTAAACGCCCTGAGTAAAGCCGAAAAATATCTCCCTCTACTGTAACTTCAGCGACGCCAGGCTGAACATCGCCAGCGCGATCGCGACGATCCAGAACCGTATCGTTATCTTCGACTCGGACCATCCCAAGAGCTGAAAATGGTGGTGGATCGGCGACATCAGGAACAGCCTCTTCTTCGTAAGCTTGAAATAAGCCACCTGCAGCACCACCGAGAGCGCCTCTATCACAAATATCCCGCCGACGAGAAAAAGGAGCAGCTCCTTCTTTATGAAGACCGCGACGACGCCGAGCGCTCCGCCGAGGGCCAGCGACCCCGTGTCGCCCATGAAGACGGTCGCCGGGTACGAGTTGTACCAGAGGAACCCGAGCCCCGCGCCTATCATCGCCGCGCAGAAGACCGTGAGCTCTCCGGAGCCTTCCAGGTAGAAGACATTCAGATAATCGCTGATCTTGAAATTTCCGGCGATATAGCTCAGTATCGCGTACGCGATCGCCGATACGATCGTGCAGCCGATCGCGAGCCCGTCGAGTCCGTCGGTCAGGTTCACCGCGTTCGACGCGCTCGTCATCACGATGATCACGAACAGTATATAAAAGAGCCCGAGGTTCAACACTAAATGCTTCGTGAACGGGATGGCCAGCTCGGTCGGTATCGGCGCGAAGAACATTATGTACGCCCCCAGCGCCGCGCCGAGAGAGGCCTGGCACAGCAGCTTCGTGCCGGCCTTCAGCCCCAGATTCCTCTTCTTCACGATCTTTATGTAGTCGTCGGCGAAGCCCACGCCTCCCAGCCATAGGAACGCGGCGAGCGTTATCAGGACGTACCGGTTGGCGATCTCCGCCCACAGAAGCGTCGAGACGGTTATCGCCATTATTATCAGGAGGCCGCCCATCGTGGGCGTGCCTTCCTTGTGCGCGTGCAGGCCGTGGATCGATTCGACGTGTTCCTTCCTGATGTACTGGCCGAACTTTATCTTTTTGAGCCAGTTGATGACGAGCGGGCCGAGTATCACGGATAAGAGAAACGCGGTCAGGGCGGCCATCGCGGCCCTGAAGGTTATATACTTGAACACGTTGAACCCGAACCAGAGATCCCTGAGCGGGTACAGCAGATAATAGAGCATCTTAATCCTTAAGTTTTTCTATGACGCTTTCCATCCTCATGCTGCGCGAGCCCTTCACCAGCACAACGTCGCCTTCCTTCGCGACTCTCTTCAGTATCCCGGCGATCTCGTCGTGCGACGCGCAGTGCCACAGGGATCCCGCAGCCATGCCGCCCTTCATCGCGGCCGACAACGTATGCTTCGAAAGCTCGCCGAACGTCACGAGCCCTTCCACGGCGGACCCGGCGATAAGCTTTCCTATCATCTCGTGGAAACGCGGCGCGTGCATCCCGAGTTCCAGCATATCGCCGCTGACGACCCATCGCGCTCTCGCCGGATACCGCTGTATCGCCTCAAGGGCCATCCGCATCGAAAGGGGGTTCGAATTGTAGGAATCATTTATGATCTCAAGGCCGTTGACCGTCAACCGGCCGAGCCTCATCGAGGACGGCCTGTATCCCGCAAGGGCCTCCCGCGCCGCCTTCGCGCCAATGCCGAGCATCGATGCCACGGCAATGGCCGCACACGCGTTATAGACATTGTGAGTGCCGAGCAGGTTCAGGCTGAATTCGACCCCTCCGTTGACCGAAAACGCGATCCTGTCCCGGTCGACCGAAAGGATGCTGCCGATCAGGTCGTTGGATGCGCTCAGGCCGTATGTGACCGCCTTCGGGGCGTCTATCTTAAGCAGGAATTCGTCATCGCCGTTCAGCACGGCAAGCCCGCGTGTGCCCAGCAGGTCCAGCAGCTGCCTCTTCTCATTATACACGCCTTCGAGATCCCCGAGGAACTCGAGATGCGAAGGCCCAATATTGGTTATCACGGCGATGTCCGGCCTCGCGATGGCCGCCAGCGCCCTGATCTCGCCTTTGTGGTTCGTTCCGAGCTCGAGGACACATACGTCATGGGCCCTGTCCAGCTTCAGCAGCGTTTGCGGGACGCCGATATGGTTGTTCTTCGTCCCTTCGTTCTTCAGGACATTATATTTCGCCGAGAGGATGTGCGAGACCATGTCTTTTGTCGTCGTCTTGCCGTTCGAGCCGGTGATGCAGACGACCGGTATCGGGAATTTCACGCGATGGGAGGCCGCTATCGCCTGGAGCGCTTTCGTCGAATCTTTCACCAGTATCACTATCTTCTTTTTATCGCCGGCCTTAATCGGGCGTTCCACGAGAGCGCCCGAGGCGCCCTTGCCGAACGCGTCCTCCGCATAGTCGGTCCCGCAAAAGAAAGGCCCGCTCAGCGCCAGGAAGAACTCTCCCTTTTTGATCAGCCTCGAATCGGTCGAGACCGTCGACAGGTCCACGTCCTGCCCGGGGGCGCCCGACAAAAGCCTGCCATCCGTTATCTTCAGTATCTCTTTTACCTGCATATTCAAGGTCGCGGCAGCGACCCCCCGGTCTTGACTTTTGACTTTTGAATTTTGATCGTATTCAGCATTCCCAGCGCCACTTCGCGGTCATCGAACGGCATCACGGCATCCCTCACTATCTGGTAACTCTCATGCCCCTTACCCGCGATGACGATGATATCGTTCCTGCGGGCCAGTGTGAGCGCCTTCGAGATCGCCTCTTTTCGGTCCACGACGATATCGTAGTTCGAGAATTCGCCCTTCACCCCGCACTCGATCTCTTCGACTATCGCCCGCGGCTCTTCGAACCGCGGGTTATCCGAGGTTATGATCACGTGATCTGAAAACCTGCACGCCACCTTCCCCATCCGCGGGCGCTTCGTCCTGTCCCTGTTACCGCCGCACCCGAAGACGGTCACGATGCGCTGTTCGGCGACGTCTCTCAAAAGGCTCAGGATATTAAAGAGCGCGTCTTCGGTATGCGCGAAGTCTACGAACACCTTGAACGGCTGCCCGGCGTCGACCGCCTCGAGCCTGCCCGGCACAGCCGAGACCGACTCCACGCCTTGTATGATCGCATCCCTGCCGATACCCAGAGAGATGGCCGCCGCTATCGCGGCGAGTATATTTGAGACATTATGCATCCCGATAAGCGCGGTCCTGATCTTGAAAAAGCCTTTCGGCGTCTTCACGGTGAAGCGAGTCCCGCCCATCGACAGCGATACATCGAGCGCACTGACATCGGCGCCAGCATTGACGCCATAGGTGACCACCTTCTTCCCCAGAAGCCTCTCGAGCGACGCGACTTTCCTGTCATCCCTGTTCAAGACCGCGACGCCTTTATCTTTCAAATGGTCGAACAGGCGCTTCTTCGCCTTGAAATATTTGGCTCTCGTCTTATGGTAATCGAGGTGGTCGCTCGTTATATTCGTAAATATCCCGACGTCGAAGGAGATCCGGTCGACCCTGCCCTGATCCAGCGAGTGGCTCGAGACCTCCATCACGACATGGCTGACGCCGCCATCCTTCATCCCGGCGAGCATCGACTGAAGCTCGAGCGGGCCCGGCGTCGTATTTCCGGCAGCGATAACAATGCCCTTATGCCGGTAATTGATGGTACCTATCACACCCGGCTCGCCGCCGGCTGCCTTGACGATGCTCTCGATAAGATAGGTTATCGTGGTCTTGCCGTTCGTGCCGGTAATACCGGCGACCTTCAATGCGCGCGACGGGCGGCCGTAAAAATTATCTGCTATAACCGGCATTGCGCCTCTCGTGTCAGATACAAGTATCTTCGCAACTCCAGCAGGCGCATCAAAATCTTTCTCGGCGATAACGGCGCCGGCGCCGTTACCTATCGCGGCGCCTATGAACGCGTACCCGTCCTGCGTGTATCCCCTCACCGCGACAAAAAGACCGCCGGACGAAACGGCGCGAGAATCGTCCGTCACCTTCTTCACGTCGAGTCCGGCCGCGGCGCGATCCGCCTTGAACCGTATGCCTTTCAGGATATTCCGTATACGCATATCTACATTGCCTTTAAGCCTTTTACGTTCAGGTATTTGATCGACTCGTCCACGACGCTCTTGAATACCGGCGCCGAGACATCGCCGCCGTAATAGACGGGGTGCGGTTCATCGACGCAGACCGCGACGGCGAGCATCGCCCCGTCCAGCGGCGCAAACCCGATGAACGAACCTATGAATTTGCTGTGGGAATACGTGCCGTTCTCTATCTTCTGGCCGGTGCCGGTCTTGCCGCCGACCTTGAATTCCTCAACCCGCGCCTTCTTGCCCGTGCCGTTCTCCACGACGCCGTTCAATATATACCTCATTGTGGCCGCCGCGTGAGGCGACAACACCGTGCGGGCGATGACCGGCGGGAACTCCTTCACCACCTGGCCGCTCTCATCGACAATTGCCTTGACCACGCGCGGCTTAACATAGAAGCCGTTGTTCGCCACTACTGATATCGCGCAAGCGAGCTGGAGCGCCGTCACAGTGACCTCCTGGCCCATCGGTATCGCGTTCATGCTCAGCTTCGACCATTTCTCGGGCGGCCGGTTTATCCCCACGACTTCGCCGGGCAGGTCGATGCCCGTTTTATCAAGAAAACCGAACTCCTTGATATATGCATACATCTTTGATGGCTCGAGAGCGCGCGCCGCCTTGACCGTGCCGATATTGGAGGACTTCTCGATCACCTCTTTGAAGGTCAACGTGCCGTACGGGTGGACGTCGTGCAGCACCTTCCTGCCGATCTTCCACTCGCCGTTCTCGCAAAAGAACGTGTCGTTCAGCTTGACGAGATTCTCCTGCAGGAGGGCGCTTGCCGTGATGACCTTGAAGACCGACCCCGGCTCGAAGAAATCGTTTACCGCGCGGTTCCGTATCGATTCGATCTGCCGATCACTCAGGGCGTTCAGGTCGAAGTTGGGCAGGTTCGCCAGCGCCAGGACAGCTCCGGTGCGCGGATCCATCACGACGATCGACGCGGCCTTCGCATTGTGCTTTTTGTATGACTTGTAGAGCTCCCGCTCCGCGATCGACTGTATCACCTCATCGATCGTGAGGACAAGGTTCAGGCCGTTCTTCGGCGGGATGAACTCGAACTGATAGGACTCGAGCAGTTTTCGTTTGGCATCCTGTGTCGAGATGAGCCAGCCGCTCTCGCCCTTCAGGAATTTATTGTAACACAGCTCGACGCCCTCGAGGCCGAAATTATCTATGTTGACCGCGCCGAGCACATGGCAGGCGAGCGTCCTGTTCGGATAGACCCTCTTCGACTCCTCGACCATGTCTACCCCTTCGACATTCAGCGCCTTGATCTTTTTCGAGTCGGCGACCGGTATCCTTCTCTTGATCCAGATGAATCCCTTATCGCGCGACAACCGCTCGAGAATATAGCTTTCGCTGACGCCCAGGATCGGCGCCATCGCGCGCGCTGCCTTCCGCTTATCCTTCACGATGCGGGGATTGGCAAACACCGAATCGGTGCTGATGTTGACGGCAAGGACCTGCATATTCCTGTCGAATATGGTCCCGCGTTTGGGCTGGATCTCTGTGGATACAATGTGCTGTTCGTTGGCGATCTTGTAATAGAAGTTACTCTGCAGTACCTGGAGATAGAAGAGGCGTGCTACCAATAAGGTGAGTGATAGGAGAAAAAAAAGAAAGACTGATAACTGTCGCGCCCTGAAGATTCCGCTGTGCACGAATTGAGAAAATCCTTACACTAAAAAATATCCTTCTCAGGCTCGGCCCGCACGCCAAGCGCCGGAAGTGTATCTATTTTTCGTGAGTCTGAGCCTCTGCCCTCGGACTTAAAAAATCGAATATTCCGAATGCTCCGGAAGTCTTTGTGGCCATCGCATGGAGCTGTCTTACTCTTCCGGCCGGCCGTAAGCTCGCCATCCTCACGACATTAGCCTGTTTTGGGAACGCTACCTCGATCCGCTGCGCAAGGAGGGCTTCCTCCAGGCGGCATGGGGCTTCAAGGTTGCCGATATTATACCCCAACCCCTCATGCCGGTCAAGTATGTCCTTCAGCTTCTTCTCCTTGCATCCTATGGCATAGCTGAGCTTTACCAGCTCGACCTGCTGGTGAACGTACAGCAATGCCACCAACGTGGCAACCATTATCATTGTGATAGGCTTAAAAGATCTCATAGGTATCCCGGTCTTATATCTTTTCGGCCACTCTGAAACGCGCGCTTCTGGAGCGCGGATTCGTGACCGTTTCCGCGTCCGATGGCCTCAACGGTTTCTTCGTTATGATCTTCAGGTCGCCGGACCCGGCAAACCGTCTGAAGGAATTTTTCACTATCCTGTCTTCCAATGAATGGAACGCGATGACGCATATCCTGCCGCCCGGGGTGAGCTTCGCGACAGCCTTCTGTATCCCCTCTTCCAGCGCGCCGAGCTCATCGTTCACCGCGATCCTGAGGGCCTGGAAGGTCCTGGTGGCCGCATCTATCTTCTGTTTCCTGTACAGGTGGCCGACCGCCCGGTGTACCACGTTCTTCAATTCGAAAGTCGTGACGATCGGCTGCCGTGAACGGGCGTCGGCGATCGCGCGAGCGATCCTTCTGTGATAGCGTTCCTCGCCGAACTTTTCCAGTATGCCGGCGAGCTCCTGCTCCCTCAGCCGGTTGACGATATCGTACGCGCTGGAGGCGAGCTCGCGGTCCATCCGCATGTCGAGCGCTCCGTCCTGCTGGAGGCTGAACCCCCTCGCCGCCTCATCGAGCTGGAACGACGACACGCCTACGTCGAACAGCGCCGCGTTCAGCACGGGGATCCCATTTTCGGAAAGAACTTTATCGAGGTCCCTGAAGTTCGCGTGAACCAGGATGCAGGATGACGAAAAATCTTTCAGCGTATCCCGCGCTATCGTTACGGCCGATGCGTCAGCATCGATGCCGATCAGTAGTCCGCCGGGCTGGATCCTCTTGAGGATCTGAATGGAATGGCCACCGCCGCCGATGGTCGCGTCCAATACTTTATCGCCCGGCTTTAAACCCAAAGAGCTTATCGCTTCATGGAGCATTACCGGCTGGTGCACGTGCTATCGTCCCGGCACGCCTAAAAGAGCTTTGTCACTATACTGTGCCTGGAGTTCGTGAAGAAGAAGCTCTTCCACACGTAACCGTCCATGCCGACGTCGGAAGGATTGCAGTTAAGCGCGCGCACCTTCTTCAGCCTCTCGATGATCGTATCGATACCCACCGCGCAGGTCTTCTGTTTTTCGGCAGACCTCATGTATCTGGTGGCCATTCTACCCCCCTTCCTCCTGAGTCATCAGCCGTTCGGCGATGTCCTCGAAGGATTCTTTAGAATTATTATAATAGTCCTGCCAAGACTCCTTGGCCCATACCTCTATCCTGTTAGAGACGCCTATGACCATCACGTCGCGCCGGATGCCGGCGTAATCTTTCAGATATTTCGGTATCAGGATCCTGCCCTGCTTGTCGCACTCTATCTGGATAGCGCCCGAGAAATACATCCTGTTGAATTTCCTGGCTTCTGATTTCGTGAACGAAACGGATTTGAATTTCGATTCCTGGGACTTCCACTCGTTCTCGGTGAACATGAAGAGACACTTGTCCAGGCCCCTCGTGATATACAATTTTTCGATATCGTATTCCTTGAAGGATTCCCTGAACTTCGAAGGTATGATGAGGCGGCCCTTCTTGTCTATGGAATGATCATATTCACCGTAAAACATTTACCCGACCTTTCTCCCTTTCACTCCACTTTCTTCCACTTTCTGGTATAAGTATACACTACACCCCCCACCATGTCAAGGAAAAGGGAAAAGGAAATTTTTCGGTTTGTCTCAGGGCGTTTACTTTTGGGCACTCGCCTCCTCCTCAGGATCGCGAAAATCTTCCGGGTCCTGCCGCTCGATCGCCTTCGGCGCTTGCGCGGGGTTCACAATTAATGAGCTGACAGGAGGGTGTCTGTACTGCCCCATCCCGCGCTTCGCGCCTCAGGCTGGATCTCGCGTCACCCGTAAGATTTTCGCTTACGCATGTGGTGGGATGTGAGATGTGCCCAAAAGTTCCGCCTTCCCGCCCCAGCCGAAAAATTTCTGAAGAAAGCATGGTGTATACGAGGTGGATGGCGACCCGGCCACGGGGGTTGAGCCGAAAAAAGCGTGTCTAACCAGGTTAGATCTTGAGTTTGCTCTGAGGTCTAACCTGGTTAGAATTGACCCATCCCCCAAGCCAGGAGGCCTGGGTGCTAAAAACAATTCTAACCAGGTTATAATACCGTTCACCATCCCCACACCCCCCTAAGGTAGAAAAATTTCTGGAGAAAGCATGGTGTATACGAGGTGGATGGCGACCCGGCCACGGGGGTTGAGCCGAAAAGATTTTGCGCAGGTCACACTACATGTAAAGGTCTTAGGGATGACGGGACATCGGGGAACTGGCTCACTTCACATTATATCTACACCTTATTTAAACCTATGTGAGCGCAAAATCCGGCGAAGCCCCCTGGCCGGGTCAGCCCAATCCGGCGAGGTGTGGTGCAGAAATCGTCAAAAATAGAAGGGGTGGTAGAAATTTTTCTACCACCCCAATATATTCGCAGGCCTGTAAGCCGAGTTCTGTCTTACCCCCCTTGCGGGGGATGAGACGCTCATCTATCTGGTCCCGTGATCACTCACGGGATCGAGCGACCTTACCCGTTCCGATACTGACGTGTTTTGCAGTAGGAGCGAGCCACTCCTGGATCGGAACCTATTTGGTCTTGCTCCGCGTAGAGATTGCCTCGTTTCACCCTGCAGCTCTTAAGGAACTGCAGACTCGTCTCTGTGGCTCTCGTTCCCCAACTTTCGCCGGTGAACGATCCCGA
>Ga0315275_10007395_pt1 | contig 10603 bp, 8 predicted proteins | sample YL17G03_0_MG_FD_205557 | JGI IMG/M metagenome (GOLD analysis project Ga0315275, IMG submission 205557) | Sediment microbial communities from Yellowstone Lake, YNP, Wyoming, USA - YL17G03_0 | ecosystem: Environmental > Aquatic > Freshwater > Lake > Sediment | place: USA: Wyoming | collected...
AGCCGCCAAAGAACTTAAACTTAATTGCCGATTTCTGGGGACTGAAACAACAGAACTCAGCTCAGCTCTTCAACTTTGCGATAAAAAATTCATCGTCCAGCCTGTAAGCCACCAAAACTACATAAAACAGCTTTTAAAAATCGTAAAACAAAACAGCGTAAAACTGCTGGTGCCAACTGTCGACCTCGATTTGCAAATTCTCGCCGAAAACAGGAAGAAATTTTCTGCTATCGGCTGTACCGTTCTTGTTTCAAGACCAGAGGCTGTAAATATATGCCAGGATAAACGAGAGACTTTCAAGTTCCTTGTCAAAAATGGTTTCGACACTCCTGATACTTTCAGCGTTAAACAGGCACTTGCCAAAAAAAATCTCAGATACCCCTGTTTTCTGAAACCCTGGGACGGTTACGCAAGCAGAGGAAATGCCATCGTCAAAAATCGCAGGGAACTTGCCTTCTATACGGAAAAAATTCCTAACTGTATTATTCAGACATTTATCAGGGGTCAGGAATTTACCTGCGACGTTTTCGTTGATTTCAATCTTCAAGCAAGATGTGTTGTGCCGAGAAAACGAATTGAGACAAGAGCGGGCGAGGTCAGTAAAAGTAAAGTGGTCAAAAACTCAAAAATCATGTGTCAGACAGCGGAGCTGATAAAGAAACTCGGCGCAGGTCCCGGCGTTATTACCGTTCAGCTAATACTAACCGAAGATAAAAAAATAAAATTCATTGAAATAAATCCGCGTTTCGGAGGCGGAGCACCATTATCAATCAAGGCCGGTGCAAATTTCCCAAAGTGGATACTTGGGCAGCTTATCGGTAAAAAACAACAAATCAAATCTGACGGTTTTAAAAATAATCTGACAATGCTGCGATATGATGCAGAAGTCTGGTTAAAAACCTGATGGAGAATATGAAGTGCTTGCAAGTATTGTAGGACCATATAAGGAAATAAGCTGGATATTGCCGTTCTGGCCTGTGCTGCTAATCTCTTTCATAGCGGCATTGCCTGGAACATGGCTGTGCAAAAAAATCGCTCTTAAATTCGGTGTTTTAGATAAACCCGACGGAACAGTCAAAACACATAATCAGCCTATTGCTTATCTGGGAGGACTTGGCATTCTTTTAGGCTTTGCCGCAGGTATTTTAGTAGGAATAACTTACCTTGAACAAACTGAGATGTTCAGATTATACCTCAAACTGCTTATAGGTATACTGGCTGGAGCATCAGTGGCATGTTTTGTCGGTCTTGTCGATGACCTATTCGATATTCGTCCTTTGCAGAAAATATTTGGACAAATACTGGCGGCGATTATTCTGATAGCTGTCGGAATCAGACCGAATCTTAACCTTATTTTCACTCAACTTGGAATAGAGCTGCCAGCAACACTGGAGATGATTTTGGGAATGCCAATAGTTGTAATTTTTGTTCTCGGAGCTACAAATTCGCTCAATCTAATTGACGGTCTCGACGGTTTATGCGCCGGCGTAACCGCTATTATCACTATCGGTATGCTCATTCTTGCTGTCCATCTTGGAACATGGGATACATCGAGTGTCGGAGACCCGGTTCGCGCGATAGTCGGACTTGCCCTTGTCGGAGGTACATTAGGATTTTTGCCGTTTAATAAAGCACCGGCAAAAATTTTCATGGGTGACGCAGGCAGTATGCTGCTGGGATTTGTTGTAGCAGCAATGATGATACTCTTCGCAGAAAGACAGCCGCTGTGGTGGATGGCATCGCTAATGATATTCGGACTGCCTATTCTCGATACCGCAATAGCACTGGTAAGAAGATTGTTAAATAAAAGACCTTTGTTTGTTTCAGACCGTGGTCATATATACGACCAAATGATAGACAGAGGAATATCACTGAAAAAAACGGTGGGCATCTGCTATATTCTCGCCGGCATGTATGCAGCAATAGGATTGATTATGTGCTCGCTTAGGCACCGATATGCGGTAATTGTACTAATTGTTACCGTTATAATTTCGGCCGTGGTAGTATGGCAGAAAGGCTATCTGGAAATGGAAGGACTAAGAGGGGCTGTAAAAAAACAGGACAAACCATCCTGACAGGTACTCAAGAGGGCAGCATTTTCTTTTCTTTTCTAAAAAGAAACACAACACCTGCTGCTGACATAACACAAAGGAAAGGAATTGTTCCCATGGTATAAAGTGAATGTCCTATGAAGGTGGCAAACGGAAAAAACCATACCGAGTAAAAAAGTATTCCCGCCAGAAGCAGCAGAAACGGTTTTAAAGAGAATTCAGCTCTCCTGAACAAAATTCCAATAATTGCAAAAATCCAGAGTCCAAGATGAAAAACTGTAAGGGCAATTTGCTCTAATGAGACTCTTTTTACCGCCAGAAACGGATATGTCAGAACAGGAAAATAATATTCAACCGCATTCAAAATAACTTTTTTTACAAACAAAGCCGGATGACTTTTTATATGTTCTGCCATTTTTTTGTCGGCAAGGTCTTCATCTCTGATGTCCTTAAAACCTTTCCAATGAGTGCGTGTCTGTTCAGTACCTTCCATACCGAGAACACGCAGGCTCGCATTAATATAACTTTCTGAGGGTCTTTGTGGCTCGGGTTCAATCCCGGCCCAGTGGACATTGCCGTTAAAATAAGCAAGTCCGCCACCGCCAGCTATGGGGATAAACCTGTTAAATACAACATAATTTCTGTATGTCCACGGAGCAATAAGACAAATTACAACAACTCCTGCAAGAAGCGGAGTTACGATTCTTTTTTTATTCCTGACAGCAGCATTAATAAACAGAACCAAAAGAGAAAGGCAAACGGGCGGCAACATGGCGGCGTGAGCAAGCGCCAGAGCAGCATCGGCAGCACCAATAATCAAACCGGCCGGCAAAGTTTTGAACTTTGTTTTACCAAACAGTTCAATCGCCGTAGAATATGCAAAAAGCAGATATAAAAACGTCTGCAAAATCGGTGTCATAGGATTTTTGGCGTTCCAGTACACCCAGGGATTTATCAGGAAAAGCAAGAGAGCAACCACTGCCACAGTGCGGTTATAAAGCCTGCATGCTATCTTGAATATCATCATCCCAATAAGACCAACAAGAACGCTCTGCGGAATTACAATAATATATCGCTGCAGATACTGGGGAAATAGAGCAACCGGCACAAGAAATAAAGGATACAACGGTGGACGATGAAAAACCGGAGGGCCACCTTTTTCAAAAACGTAGTCATTGCCGGCAACAAGACTTTCGGCAAGCTGAATGTAACCATCATTGCCTGAGCCGAAATTACTGCTCAAACCGGTAATCGGCGAAACAACAAGAAGAATCATTCCGCAAAAGAAAATGCACAAAACGAACAACAACCAGAATACCCGGCTGTCTTTTTCAGGAACAAATTTCGCTAAAATATCTGTCATATCAGAAAGCCTTTTTTCTCTCCAGTGTATAGGCATCAGTCAGATTTTCTACCGCAGTTATTTTTGTCTCATGATACTCTTCTTCGCTGTTGACCTTCCAGATATTGTTCTTTGATGTAACGCCATTTACTATATTTTCAACGGCTGTCATCGCCGTAAGCATCGAGTGGTCCTGATTATTGTAGCGGTGCATCCCATTGCGACCAATTAAAAATAAGTTGCTAAAACTATCCGTATAATTTCTAACGACATCAAACCGGTCGTAACTGCCGAAATACGCGGGATACGTTTTTTCCATTCTTATCACCACGCCATCAAGCACATCATCAGCGTCAATTATTCCAATCTTTATAAGCTCAGATACAGCAAATTTCTTTAGATTTTCGTCGGGCATGTTCCAAAACACATCGCCGATATTGCAGAAATATTCAAGTCCCAGCCAGACGGTATCTTCGTCTGCTACCATATAAGGACTCCAGTTGTTAAATATCTGGAGTCTGCCAATTTTGACATCATTTTCCTGAATGTAAATCCAGTTGTCAGGTACAATATCATTTACGGTTTTTATATCAGTATCATTCTTTATTTTCAGCTTTTTTACCAGGAGACCAACGGTAATAAAATCCCGATAACACAGGTCTGCTGCAACTTCTCTGACCTGCCGGGGGACATCCTGTCCCATCGCTTCTATTAAATCCCTCACAGGCATACTCGAAAAAACGAAATCGGCCTTAAATTCCTTCAACTCTGCCGTTTTTTCATCTTTGACTTTCAAAGAAACAATCTTATTATTCTGACTTTTTACGCCTACTGCCTTATGCCTTAGATAAATTTGGCCGCCTTTCGATTTTACGATATTTGCAACTTCCTGCCACAATTGGCCCGGCCCATATTTGGGATACAAAAACTGATTTATCAGGCTGGTTTCTACTTCTTTTTGACCTATCGACATATCCCTGCGAATGGCCGCCTTAACAGCATGCTTAATCGCCCTTGCTATTGAAAGTCCCTTTATTCTCTGAGCCCCCCATTCGGGTTTTATTTTATCACAGCTTACGCCCCAGACTTTTTCAGTATAATCTCTGAAAAAAGTTTTATAAAGCTCTCTGCCGAACCGATTAATTAAAAAATCCTCAAGCGATTTTTCCTTTCTTACAGGAAAGACCTGTGCTTTTATATAACTGACCGTTATCTTAAATGTCCTAAAAAATCCGAGATTGGCCACCGTTCTTAAGGTTAATGAAATGGGATAATCGAAAAATTTTCGCATGAACAATATTCTTGAAATCCTTTTTCTAATCAGCATAACCCTGTCCATTTTTTGCGGGTCAGCTTCGACACTTCTGTCATATTCGACAGAAGGTAATTGCCTGCCAAGCAAAATATCATCTTTTGCCGGAACTGTTTGAATCGGCATCAAATTCAGCCAGAATTTCATGACCCTGTCGGATTTTGAGAAGAAGCGATGGCCGCCAATATCGATGCGGTTGCCTTTGTAGTCGACAGTTTTGGAAATACCTCCAATATCCCCGGTTTGTTCAAAGATTATCGGCTTGATATCAGTCTTATCGAGCAGTTCGAAGGCTGCCATAAGACCTGCAGGTCCGGCACCAATAATAACAGCAGTTTTATTTGAAAATTGTTTTTCCGACATAAACTTTATGGTGAAAGTTGAGGCACTTTCCAGATTTTAATTTCAGGACTGACCATACAACCGGTAGCAAGATATTTTGAATCCGGTGAAAATGCGATTGAAGGGATAGTAAGGTCGCTCACATGAAATGATGTGATTTCTTTACCGGTTTTAATGTCCCAGAACCAGATGGAGCCGGCCGGCTCTGAATCTGCCGCCAGTACTCTGCCGTCGGGACTTACAGCAATACAGGAAATATTTTGCTTTTGATGGGCACGTCCCCTATACAGCGGCATTTCAAAAACTCTTATGGTCCGGCCTGTTGCCGAATCAAAAGAAACAATAAACCTGACTTTTTCAGCAACAAAAAGCGTTTTGCCATCAGGCGAAAACCTGATGGAAGTAAACCGGTTGTATTCGTTGAACGTTTTCTCCCACAGAACATTTTCAGTATTCACATCTTTTACAAAAATCCAGGCTTGGCCTTTTTCCCCTGCACCTGCAAGAAGATTGCCGTCATTGGTTATATCGAAATCACACACCAGAAAATTTTCTGTGTCCGTATTTTTTTGGAACACAAAAGATATATCTTTCAAATCAGAATCAAATCGCCCTATTTTAAACCAGTCTTTCTGCACACCTTCCTTAAACAGGACCGAAACCGCACCATATCGGCCATTTTGTGATGTTTTTATTTTTTTACACTCGGAGTCATACGGCAGAAATAAACTTGCCAACTCTTTATCTGCCTTCAGGCTGGTTATTATTAACTTCCTCCCATCATCTGAAGAATTATAGATAATTTTATCCCCAGCAATCGGGGCTACTGCCTGGGTAATTGGTTTTGCAACCACCGGCCAGATTGATAAATCACCCCACCGCCAGGTATAAATATGGTTCCTTTTCGAAACAACAAAAAGTTTGTCATCAACAGTTATGACACTGTCAGTCCCCTCGATAGGACCTTGGAGCTGGCGAATAAGATCAGATCTTAAACTGGACACAAAAAAAACTATAAAAAATACCACAACCAGCGAAACGAAAAATAATATTTTTTTATTTTTCATTTTACACCTGATGGAACTGAGTAATAAAATTCACGGTTTTTTTTACAGTTTTCTCACTAGTTCTGGGATGCACCGGCAGGTTTACCACTTCTTTCGCCGCTTTTTCTGCTTCGGGGCACATCCCAATATTATAATCATATAACTCAAGAGGTGTTTCGATAGGGTGTAATGGACATTCAAACCAACTTCCCAATTCAATGCCCGCTGATGCAGTTTGCTCCAACGCTTTTTCTTTTTCTGCTATACGAACAGGATAACGAACCATTACAGGATCTTGGACAGAAGAATCATACTGACGAGGAATCCAACCATTTCCTGATAACAACTCATCATATAGTTTAGCCATTGCTTTCCGATGTGAAATATTTTTGTCTATCTTCTTCAACTGGCGGATGCCTGATTTGGCCTGTACCCAACTCATTGCCTTGAAGAAATCATTTGCCATAGCGGGTTCAAACTCACAGGTCGATGAAGAACCAATAACGATGCCTTTTCTGGTCAACCAGCGAAACAAAGATTGCGCTAAAGCGGTGGTGCCGGGATATATAAATGTTCGATAGGCTATCAACTGAATTATCAACATGACCACTTCATTAAACGAAGGCGAAATCATATCATTTTCACAGAGATGGGCAACGGCTTCCGCCAACTTTTCATCATGAAACACCGCCATTCCGCCAAGGCCGGTTGTGAAAGGCTTATTCCATTGAAATGAGAAATATGACGCTTTGCCAAAAGTACCTGCCAGTCGATTTTTATATTTACTGCCAATACAAAGACAACAATCCTCAATAACTGTCACATTATGCCTATTTGCAATTTCAAGAATAGCGCTCATATCACAGACATAACCATAAGTATGCTGAGCTATAATTACTTTTGTTTTTGGTGTGATTTTTTTCTCAATCAAATCAGCATTTATATTAAAGGTATTCGGTTCAATATCAACATACACCGGCTTGGCGCCAAGATACTTTATAGGATTAACATCCATTACACAGGTATAGCCAGGAAGGATCACCTCATCGCCATAATTCACCCCAAGTGCTTTAAGAATTGCATATAAAGCCACTCGGCCCTTCCAAAAGGAAAAAGCATTTGAAGCAGAGAAAATTTGTGAAAATTTTAACCTGTACTCCTCAATGACAGCACCAGCCATTGGACCTCCATATTTCCAAAAACAGATTGACGAATACTTATTAAATTGATATTATCAATATTGATGTGGCAAAAAGCAATAACCACAGAGAATTTTTTAGTAAAAGAGCCTGTTGCACAATACCCAAAATGTAACACTAAAACCTCATTTATGCTATCAAAAATGTGGTATAGAACCCTCAAAAGTGGGGTTAGGAAACAGGCTCAAAACGTATTTCATTACTTTTTTGGGAGATCCAATGCACGGGAATAACCGACAAAAACATGATTTAAAGGTAGGTACTTATTTTGATAAAGCCGCGGAAACCTTTGATACCTTTTATGACAAAAAGCGAAACCGGTTTATGCAATGGATCGATATACGCTTCCGATCAGACATGTTTGAAAGATTCCGCATTACCTTCCAGGCATTGGGGTCTCTTCAGGATAAAACATTAATTGATATTGGGTGCGGTTCCGGACCTTATGTCGCCGAGGCGGTCCGCCGGGGATGCCTAAAAGTTACAGGGTTGGACATGGCATCGGGAATGCTTGACCTGGCCAAGCATCGGGTAGAGAGCCTTGGCATAGGAAATAAATGTAATTTTATATTAGGTACGTTTCCGGAAAACGCTCCTCCGGATAAATATGATTGTGCGATTGTGATGGGGGTTATAGATTATATTGCCGATCCAGATTCATTTTTATCGAAATTAGCATCTCACGTCACGTCTCTCGCAGTTTTAAGTTTTCCCAGCAAACATTGGTTTCGAACACCTTTCCGAAAATTTCGATATTGGTTAAAACGATGTCCTGTTTATTTCTATGATTCGGATCAAATATATAATTTGCTTACAAAAGCGGGCTTTTTCAAGGTTACGGTACAAAAGATTCCCGGTGCAGGAATGGATTATGTCGCCGTAGGCCATCGGTCATAAGATATGAGGAAAACCAAGCCTACCATTTTAATTTCGGTGGACGTGGAAGATTGGCCACAATCTTCCTGGGATCGAAGTCTTCCCTTGGGTGATTATTGCGCGGATAACACAAAACGGGTATTGGATATACTCTGTGAATTTCCTTCCGCACGGGTTACTTTTTTTGTATTAGGAAAGTTTGCGGAACGTCATCCAAATATCTTGGAGTTAATAAAGCATAAGGGGCATGAAATAGGATCACATGGATATGGTCATGTTGAGCTTTTTCGCCTGGGCCGGGAAAGGTTTTCGAAAGATTTAGAAAGAAGCACGCAACTAATTATTGACACTTGCGGAGTGCAACCAATTGGTTATCGCGCGCCTGATTTTTCCATTGTCGTAGAATCGCTCTGGGCGTTAGAGGTTCTAGCGGAACAAGGGTACAAATACGACTCCAGTATTTTTCCTATCGGCAAGGCACGTTACGGTATAGCGAATTGGCCAAGATCCCCAGTGGGAGTAAGACTCAAGGCTGGTGGTATAATTACTGAATTCCCACTGGCCACACTGGAATTATTTGGCCGGCGATTCCCGATCGGAGGCGGTGGTTACGCGAGATTAATGCCTGCGGGAATACTCACCAGGGCGTTTCACAAGGCAGAAGCACAACTGAAATTCCCTCCGGTTTTTTATTGCCACCCCTATGAACTTGATCCAGAGGAGTTTAAACGGATTTCTTTCAGGATACCCTTTAAGATTCGCATGCACCAAGGAATGGGACGTAAGCATACCGCTTATAAACTTCGCCAACTATTAAGTCATTTCAACTGTATTTCGATTGGGGACGCCCTGGCACAATTGGATACTTTACCAATGATTGATTATCAACCCTTTGTTTTAGAGCCCGGATCGGTCCATCGCCCCCCTCCTTTGGAAGGGGCGAAAGTTCAACCAGACGAGTCAACCCCTTAGCTTATACCAATCTGCATTTTTTACCCACAAGCACTTATCGGGACATGCCATGAGACTCCGGTCTAGAAACTTTTTTTCCTTTTAAGATAATCCAGGACCATATGCCCTTTAAGGTTCCCAGTCCGTAGGAGGTATGCATAATGATAAACGCTACGGGAACCAAAGCGGCAATTTTCCACCCCTTTTTCCTTCCCACGTCAAAAACACCCAAGAGTATAACAAAAAGATAAATAAGGGCATAACTTACCAAGACATACCGCATGGAAACCCAAAACGGGCTGGTGAGAAAAAGAAAGAACCAGCCAAGTACAAAGAATAAGGGTATCATTTGCCGAAAGCTTGCCGGCTTTCCTCTTTTCTGGATAGTCCGTATCCGCCAAAATCCATATTGGAAATATTGTCTGGCAAGCTTACGAAAAGAAGATCGGGAAAAGTATCGGCTCCTAATGTTCGGAGACATATATTGTTTTCCCCCCGCCTCAACCATCCGAAGAATAAACTCGTCATCCTGATTGCGTACCAGTTCCTCATCGAACATTCCCACTTTATCAAAGACCCATCGTCGATGAGCTCCAAAAGGAACACTGTCAACATACCCTTCTTTTGTTCCCAATCGAAAATTTCCACCCCCAACCCCCACCGGGCAACTCATCGCCGCCGCAATTACATTCCCAATATATGTCGATCCAATCGTTTCCATGACGCCCCCGGCACACCAGACCTCGGGGTGATTTTCCAAACAAATTACCGAATTCTTAATAAAATCAGGAAATATTTCGGCGTGCCCATCAACCCGAATAAGGATTTCCCCTTTTGATGCTTTGATCCCGATATTCATGGCCGTCGGAACGATTTTTCCAGGGTTGTTGATCAGGCAAACGCGAATGTCTTGTTTGCTAATTTTTTGGACGACATTTTGTGTTCCATCAGTACTGCATCCATCGGCTACGATTATCTCCAGTTTGTCGTTTGGGTAGTCGTTATCCAAAATACTCTGGATTGCGCGACCAATATAATCCGCCTCATTGCGTATAGGCATTATTATGCTCACCATCGGATACCGCTCATCTGCCATGTTCTAAACAGTCTCCAATAGTTTTAAGGCGGTTGTCGCATGGTTATCACGATTAAAATCAGTCATCGCCAATTGCCTCGCCTTTGCTCCCATTTGCTTTAAAATACCAGCATTCCGGCTTAAAAACAAGACTTTTTCGATAAATTCATCCATGTTGCATAATTCACAACCCAGCCCTGCACCACCGGCCTCCAGAAGCTCTTTCTGCCAGCCTGAATAGTTTAAAAGCACAGGTTTGCCGGCGCTGAGAGAATCGAAAAACTTATTTGCGGAGTTATGCTCCAAAATCGGATAATTCGCAAATATCACTATAGAAACATCAGCAGCGGCCATTATTTTCGGCAGTTCTGATTTTGCCATCGGCTGCAAAATTTCAATATTTGTCAAA
>Ga0315275_10007397_pt1 | contig 10600 bp, 10 predicted proteins | sample YL17G03_0_MG_FD_205557 | JGI IMG/M metagenome (GOLD analysis project Ga0315275, IMG submission 205557) | Sediment microbial communities from Yellowstone Lake, YNP, Wyoming, USA - YL17G03_0 | ecosystem: Environmental > Aquatic > Freshwater > Lake > Sediment | place: USA: Wyoming | collected...
TTAATAGGACGCAGATTTTCGCCGATTTCCGCCGAAAAAGATTTTCAGCATTAAAAATCCTGCGAATCTGCGTTCATCTGCGTCCCAAAAAGTTTTACCATCACCGGGCATACTTACGCATACCCTCTTCATAAAGGTCGTTCCCCTGAGTGTCGTTGACCACGATCACCGGAAAATCCTCGACTTCCAGGCGGTTGATGGCCTCCGGGCCAAGGTCCTCATAGGCCACTACCTGCGCCTTCTTGATGGCCTTGGCCAGGAGCGCCCCGGCGCCCCCCGTGGCCGCAAAATACACCGCCTTATATTTTTTCATGGCCTCCACGACCTCTTTCTTGCGCATGCCCTTTCCGATCATTCCTTTCAAACCCATCTCCATCAATTTCGGCGAGTAGGCATCCATGCGTCCGCTGGTCGTCGGGCCGGCCGAGCCGATGACCTGACCGGGCTTGGCTGGCGCTGGCCCCACGTAATAGATCACCTGCCCTTTGAGGTCAACGGGCAGGGGTTTCCCCCCCTGCAGGAGGTCAAAAAGCCGCTTGTGGGCAGCATCCCTGCCGGTATAGATCACTCCGTTGAGCAAGACCTTGTCGCCCGCTTTCAACTTTTCTACATCCGCGTCGGAAAGGGGGGTTTTTAACCGAATCGCTTCGCTCATCCTTCCACCTCCTCCCTCATATTACGGCTTCTTTATGCCGGTGGGCATGGCAGTTGATGTTCACGGCCATCGGGAAACTCGCGATATGGCAAGGGATCATCTCCACATGAACGGCCATAGCGGTGATCCTCCCGCCCAGTCCCTGCGGCCCGATTCCCAGGTTATTCACCCGGGTAAGAATCTCCTCTTCCAGGGCGGCCAGCTGCGGGTCCGGGTTCTTCTGCCCCAACGGACGCAGAAGGGCCTTCTTGGCCATCAGGGCCGTCTGTTCGAAGGTTCCCCCTATGCCTACCCCTACGACCACGGGGGGACAAGGGTTGGAGCCGGCTTGCTTGACCCAGTCGACCACCCGCTTCTTGATGCCCTCGACGCCCTCAGAGGGGCTGAGCATGGTCACCGTGGACATATTTTCGCTTCCTCCCCCCTTGGGGGCCACGGTAATCTTCACTTTATCCCCCGGAATGATCTCCAGATGGATGACCGCAGGGGTATTGTCCTTGGTGTTTGCCCGGCTGAAACAATTGCAGGCTGATTTTCTCAGGTACCCCTCTTGATAGCCCTGCCTGACTCCTTCGTTGATCGCTGCGTTGAAGTCCCCCCCCGCGATATGCACTTCCTGGCCCAGCTCCACGAAAACTACGGCCAAGCCCGTATCCTGACACATGGGCACTTTTTCCTCCCGGGCGATGCGGGCGTTCTCCTTGAGCTGCTGGAACATCTCCTTTCCCACGGGCGATTCTTCCATCTTCTCTCCCCGGTCGAAGGCCGCCAGCACGTCCTCCCCCAGGTAGAGGTTGGCATCGATACAGAGTTTCTTTACCACCTCGGTGATCTGCTTGGCGTTGATTTCTCTCATCTCTCATCCTCCTTCAAAATCTAAAGTAAGCATCCGGAGACCCGGACATCTCTCCCCGTCTCCTAAATGAATGAATCGCCATTACGGGGTCCCCAGTCGCCGCTTTAAATTACTCCTTGTATGCTGGAATCAGTCCTTTTTCCATCAGGAACTGGGTTTCCTGCCGTGCTCTTCGGATCGTATCCGAAGCTTTCTGGTAGAGCTGATCCTTGCTCAACGTAATCCTGGCCACTTTCTGTTCAATGGCCTTCAGGGCGACGGCCACCGCCTGTCTCGGGAAAACTTCCCACTCATCCATCGTGGGAAGCAAGTAGTCTTCCTTGAGACCCTTGTCCTCGGCGCACTTGGCCAGTTCACGGGCCGAAGCGATGCACATTTCATCGGTGATGGTTTTGGCCATGACATCTAAGGTTCCCCGGAAAATCGCCGGGAAGCACAACGAGTTGTTCACCTGGTTGGGAAAATCGGACCGGCCCGTGGCCACGATCTTGGCGCCCGCCTCCTTGGCCTCCCAGGGATAGATCTCGGGGATGGGATTAGCACAGGCAAAGACGATGGAGTCTTTGGCCATCTTTTTGATCCATTCTTTCTTGATTACATCCGGGCCGGGCTTGGCCAGGGCGATGACGGCATCTGCGCCCTCCATGGCTTCCGCAATGCCCCCCTTGCGCTGCTCGGCATTGGTGATCTGGCAGAAGTGCCACTTTTCCTTGAAGTCTTTCTGCAGCTCCGTTCTCCCTTTGTGCAGCGTTCCTTTGGAGTCCACCATGATCATCTTCGCTGGGTCCACTCCGGCCGCCACCAGGATCCGGGCCGTTGCGATATTCGCCGCTCCGGAGCCAATCTGAGTAATGCGAGCCTTATCTATTTTCTTACCGACGATTTTCAAGGCATTAATCAACCCGGCCAGGGTCACAGCTGCCGTCCCCTGCTGGTCATCATGCCAGACCGGGATTTTGGCCTCCTTGCGCAGGGTATCTAAGATATAGAAGCACTTGGGCTGGGAGAAGTCTTCCAGGTTGATTCCCCCGAAGCACGGGGAGATGATCTTTACCGTTTTAATGATCTCATCGGGGTCTTTGGTGTCCAGGCAGATGGGCCAGGCATCTACACCTCCCAGGTATTTGAAGAGAATGGCTTTCCCCTCCATCACCGGAATGGCGGCTTCCGGTCCGATGTCTCCCAGCCCCAACACCCGCGTCCCATCCGAAACCACCGCCACCATGTTGGCCTTGTTGGTATGCTCGAAGACTTTCTCCGGGTGAGCCTCGATGTCCCGACAGGCCGCGGCCACGCCGGGAGTGTACCAGATGGCAAAATCCTGGAAGTCGCGCACCGCACATTTCAGCGTGGAGGCTATTTTACCCTTGTAAAAGGGGTGCATCTTCAAGGCATCCGCCGATGGCTTCTTCGACTTTTCTAACAGTTGCTCCTTGGTCAGCATTTTTCCCTCCTTAGATTTTGGGTGCAAGTTTATGGTTCACGGATCGTTTACCCTTTCTATCTTACCAGTCCGTCTTTTGATTTTTTTAGAATTTTTCCCCTATCTTTCACTCAATTCCAAGAGCACGCCGTTGGTCGATTTAGGATGGATAAAGGCAATCTTTGCCCCCCCGGCCCCCCTTCGGGGTTTCTCGTCAATCAACCTTACCCCCTTCTCTTTCAGCTCCTTCAAAGCCTCCTCGATGTTATCAACCCGCAGGGCAATGTGCTGAACGCCCTCTCCCCGACTTTCGATGAACTTGGCCAGGGCACCATCCGGGGACGTGGATTCCAAGATTTCGAGCTCACTCTCTCCCACGGGGAGAAAAGCGGTCGTGGCCTTCTGCTCCTCCACGGTCTCCCTTCCCGCCATCGGCAAGCCCAGAATCGTGGTCCAGAAAGGGGCCACCTGATCGATAGACTTGGCCGCAATCCCGATGTGGTCGATCTTCAATATTTTCATTGCGCTCCTCCAAAAAACTTTTGATTTACCAAAAAATGTGCACTTTTTACCCCTTCTCTTTTTGCCCTTTTCGCCTATTTTTTTACATTCTCCCGGACATACTTCACGATCATATCCGTAGGAGTCCCGGGGCCAAAGATCTCCGCAATTCCCAACCCCTTCAAGGCTGGCACATCTTCTTCTGGGATCACCCCCCCACCCAAAACCAGCAAATCTTTCACCCCGCGCTCCCGCAAAAGGTCCATCACTCGGGGGAATAAATAATCGTGGGCTCCGGACAGGATGCTCATCAGGAGCGCATCCACATCCTCCTGCACCACTGCCGCGACAATTCGCTCCGGGGTTTGTCGCAAGCCCGTATAAATTACCTCCATCCCGGCATCCCGTAACGCCCGGGCAATTACCTTGGCCCCTCGATCATGCCCGTCCAATCCCGGCTTGGCCACCAATACTCGAACTTTCCGTTCCGCCATTCCGCACCTCCAGTCCTAATTCCATTGGACGCAGATTTTCGCAGCTCAACGCAGAAAAGAAAGAATTCAGGAGTCCGGAGTCAGAAGAACCTTTCTTTGAATGGAATTCAAACTCTTTTCTTCTGAATTCTGTATTCTGACCTCTTCAAATAGAAATCGTTTAAATCTGCGTTCATCTGCGTCCCGAAAATTAAACCTTCACCGTCGGCTCATACTCCCCGAATACCCCGCGCAGCACGTCACAGATCTCCCCCAGGGTACAATGGGTCCGCACACAGTCTAAGATTGGAGCCATCAAATTCCCATCCCCCTCAGTAACTTTCTTTAGTCCTGCGAGGGAGGTCTCCACTCGCTTGCCGTCGCGGGAAGCCCGCAGCTGCGCCAGCCGCTTCAATTGCATCTCCCGGACTTTGGGGTCGACCTTCAACAATCCCTTGGGCGGGGGTTCTTTGGTCTGAAACATATTCACCCCCACCATCACCCGGTCCCCCGCCTCAATCTCCTTCTGGTACCGGTACGCACTCTCCTGAATCTCCTGCTGGATGTACCCCTTCTCGATCGCCGCTACCGACCCGCCCAGCTGGTCGATCTTGGCGATGTAATCACTGGCCCGCTTCTCGATTTCGTCGGTTAAGGCTTCGATATAGTAGGAACCGCCCAGGGGGTCTGCCGTGTCCGCGGCCCCCGATTCATAGGCAATCAATTGTTGCGTACGCAAGGCAATCTGTACCGACTGCTCGGAGGGCAGGGCCAATGCTTCATCCATGGAATTGGTGTGCAGCGATTGGGTGCCGCCCAGGACCGCAGCCAAAGCCTGCCAGCCGACCCGGACGATGTTGTTGTGGGGCTGCTGCGCGGTCAGGGTGCACCCGGCCGTTTGGGTGTGGAAGCGCAGCATCCAGGATCGAGAGTTCTTGGCTTTAAAGCGGTCCTTCATGATCTTGGCCCAAAGCCGGCGGGCCGCCCGGAATTTGGCCACTTCCTCCAAAAAATCCAGATGAGCGTTGAAAAAGAAAGAGAGCCGCGGCCCAAAAACATCCACGTCCAGCCCGGCTTTGATGGCTGTCTCAACATAGGCAATCCCATTCGCCAGAGTAAACGCGACCTCCTGCACGGCTGTGCAGCCCGCCTCGCGCATGTGGTACCCGCTGATGCTGATGGTGTTCCAGTTCGGGACTTCTTTCGTGCAGTATTCAAAGATATTGGTGATGATGCGCATCGAAGGTTTGGGCGGAAAGATATATGTGCCGCGGGAGGAATACTCCTTCAGGATGTCGTTCTGGATGGTGCCGTTGACCTTGTCCGGGGCGATGCCCTGTTTTTCGGCCACGACGATGTACATGGCCAGCAAGATGGCCGCCGGAGAGTTGATAGTCATGGAGGTGGAAACCTTTTCCAGGGGGATCTGACTGAAGAGAACTTCCATGTCCTGCACTGAATCGATGGTCACCCCCACCTTTCCAACCTCACCCTGGGCCAGCGGATGATCGGAATCGTAGCCAATCTGAGTGGGAAGATCGAAGGCCACGGACAGGCCGGTCTGGCCATGATCCAAGAGATACCGGTAGCGCTTGTTCGTGTCCTCAGCGGACCCAAAGCCGGCATACTGGCGCATAGTCCAGAATCTGCCCCGGAACATGGTGGGCTGGACCCCGCGCGTATAGGGGTACTCCCCGGGCATGTTCAGGTCCCGCATATAATCCAACTCGGCCATGTCCGGGGGTGAAAAAACCCTTCTGACCTCAATTCCCGATGTGGTCTGGAAGTCCTTTCGCCTCTCCGGGTTCTTACTCAAAGTCTTTTCCACCCGATCATTCCAGTTTTTAGCTTGATTCCGGATATCCTCGATCTTCTTCGGGTCAAACATGTTCCTCACTCCTTATTCATGATTCATGGTATTAAACAATCTGGAACCGCTCTCCCTCCGGCAAGATGGAGTCTATAGGCTCAAGGCATCTGGGGTCGGCCTTTCGCTTCCAGTTTTGCTTTCCTCCCCGAGGGCCGAAGTCGGCATCAATGTAAGCCACCTTAGAGCGGGATGTTTCCATGTTTCCGCCAGGGGTTGGTGTCCTGTTTGTTTTTCAACATCTCCAGAGCCACGACGATCTTCTGTCGGGTCTCCTGGGGATCGATCACCGCATCGATGTATCCCAACTCGGCACAGCGGTACGGGTTGGCAAATTTCTCCCGGTAGTCCTGCACCAACTCCGCTTCCAGCTTGGCCGGATTCTCCGCAGCCTGCAACTTCTTTCCGAAGATAATCCCTACCGCCCCGTCCGGCCCCATCACCGCGGTCTCGGCCGTGGGATACGCATAATGGATATCCCCCCGCAAGAACCGGCTGGACATCACGATGAAAGCTCCCCCGTACGCCTTACGAGTAATCACGTTAACCTTGGGCACGGTGGCTTCGGCGTAGGCATAGATAAGCTTGGCCCCGTGGCGAATGATCCCTCCATATTCCTGGGTCGTCCCCGGCAAGAACCCCGGCACGTCTACGAAGGTGACCAGAGGTATGTTGAAGCAATCACAGAACCGCACGAACCGCGCGCCCTTCACCGAAGCGTTGATGTCCAAGCAACCCGCCATATGAAACGGCTGATTGGCCACGATCCCCACAGGCTGCCCGTTGAAGCGGGCAAAACCCACGATGATGTTCCGCGCATAATGCCGGTGGACCTCCAGGAAATGCCGATCGTCGACCACCTCCTGGATGATGTGCATCATGTTGTAGGGCTTCTTGGGATTATCGGGAACCACCTCTCGCAGTTTCGGAATTAGGCGCTTGGGGTCGTCCGGGCAGGGTTTTACCGGCGGTTTTTCCCGGTTGTTCTGGGGGAAGAAACTCAACAGCTCCCGAATCAGCTGCAAGGCTGACCGGTCATCTTCTGTGGCGAAATGGGCCACGCCACTGGTGGCGTTGTGCGCCATGGGACCGCCCAGCTTCTCCGGGGTGACGATTTCATGGGTGGTGGCCTCGATGACCTTCGGACCGGTAATGAACATATAGCTGGCTTTGCTCATGATGATAAAATCGGTGATGGCCGGGGAATACACCGCACCCCCGGCGCAGGGCCCCAAGATTGCCGTGATCTGCGGAATCACCCCGGAATACATCGTATTCCTCAGGAAAATATTTCCATATCCGGCCAAGCTGACCACCCCTTCCTGGATGCGCGCTCCCCCGGAGTCATTCAGGCCAATTAAGGGAGCCCCCTGCCGGGCGGCCAGGTCCATAACCTTAACAATCTTCTCCCCGTGAGCTCCACCCAAGGATCCCCCAAGGACTGTAAAATCCTGGGCAAAGACATACGCCAATCGGCCATTAATGGTGCCATATCCGGTCACCACGGCGTCCCCCGCTGGGCGCTGCTTTTCCATGCCGAAATCATAGCAGCGATGACTCTTGAAGCGGTCCACTTCCTCAAAGCTCCCCTCATCCAGGAGAAGTTGTACTCTTTCCCGGGCGGTCAGCTTCCCGGCCTTGTGTTGAGCCTCAATGCGGGCTTCGCCCCCAGCCAGCTCTGCCTCGGCGTTCCGTTTGGCGAGATCATTGAATTTGTCCTCCAACGCCATTCTCTTCCTCCTCTCGGTATCCATTAATCTTCCCCTTCCGCCTTGGCTAGGTCCTCGAACTTGATGTCCAAACCGCAGACGCCGACGATTTGATCTTCTTCATCCCGGATGGGTCCCGAAACAGTCAGGCACAGTCGGCCGGTGATCTTGGAGGTGTAAAGTTCACTGACATGGATCTGGCCATCCTTCAAGGGTTCGATGAACCAGGAACGGTCGGAGTAGTCCTCGTGCAGGCCCACCATTTCATACTTGGCTTTGTCCACGACCTGCGTAATATTCTTGGTGACCTTCCGCCCCTCCATATCCGTAATATAAGCAAACTGGATGAAAGGATGGTCAGCGACCAGCTTATGCAGCAGGGGTTCAACCAACTTCGGCTTCATGGATTTCATCCCCGGAGCCTCGTAGATCGCTTCGATCAGGTGGGCAGCCATCTCTCGAGCCCGGAACTTGACCCGGTCGAAGTCGGAGACAAAGTACTCGGGGAGGTGTTTGCGGGCCTGGCGCTCCATCTCCCCGTGGGAGATGCTGGTCACCCGCCCTTCCTCGTACTGCTCCATGACCCACTTGTAAATCTTAGCCACCCCCGGGTGGCGCTTGTCAACCCGTTTGTCTCCTCTGAGCGCCAGGTGGGTGCTGACCCAGTGGGCCACGCCGGCCAACCCGGATTTGTCGGTGATAATGACGGACAACGGCCGCTTGAGGATCTTTTCCGTGTTGAAAATGTTGTAGATCTCCTCGGACTTAATCATGCCATCGATGTGGATCCCCGCACCAGTCGCGTTGAAATCCATCCCTACCAGCGGATAGTTCAAAGGAATATTTACGCCGATCTCCATCTCGGCGTAGCGGGCGATCTCTGTTATGGCCGTGGTATCGATCCCGTTGGCATCTCCCCGCAGGCCGATGTACTCGACGATCAGCCCTTCGAGGGGCGTATTGCCGGTCCTTTCGCCAAAACCAAGGATGGCCCCATTGGCCCCGGCACAACCATAAAGCCAGGCCGTGGTGGCATTGATGAGCACCTTGTGGAAATCATTGTGGCCGTGCCACTCCAGGAGTTCCCCCGGGACCCCGGCGTCATCGATCATCGCCCGCACCAGCTTATCCACCGCTCTGGGCAAGGCCGCCCCCGGGTAGGTGACCCCGAACCCCATGGTATCGCAGAGGCGGATCTTGACGTCGATCCCGCTCTCCTCCCGCAGCTTCATCAGGGCCTGGGCGAAGGGCACGCAAAACCCATAAATATCTGCCCGGGTTAAGTCCTCGAAATGGCAGCGGGGAACGATCCCGGCCTCCAGGGCCGCCCGGACCACGTCCAGATATTCCTCATAGACCTGCTTGCGTTTTTTGTTCAATTTCAAAAAGATGTGATAATCCGAGACGGAGGTCAGAATCCCCGTTTCCCTCAGCCCCATATCTCTAACCAGCTTCAGGTCCTTCCTGTTGGCCCGCACCCATCCAGTGATCTCCGGATAACGGTATCCCTTTTCCAGACATTTGGTCAGGGCTTCTTTATCCCGTTCGCTGTAAAGGAAAAACTCTGTCTGGCGCACAACGCCGTTGGGGCCGCTCAATTTATGCAGCAGGTCGAAAAGGTCGACGATCTGCTTGACCGTGAAGGGAGGACGGGCCTGTTGCCCATCGCGAAAGGTCGTGTCGGTAATGAAAATCTCTTTGGCCGGGGAGATGGGAAAGATCTTATGGTCGAAATCGATACGGCAGACTTCTTCATAGGGGAAAACTTCGCGCTGCAAATTTGGCTTAGCCACATCTTGCAAAGTATGCCGCCAGAACTCGGTGTGCTCATGATTCAGGACTCTGCGCTCGTTATCCCACTTGGCCATGCCTTACCTCTTGGGGGTAGGATTTTTCCGCCCGGATTCTACTGACCACCTCTTTGATTTGGCTCTGCACCAGGAATTCGATGATTTCCTTCTGGTCGAAGCGGGGGGTCAAAATCCAGCGCCGCAGAACCCCAAAGACGCCGCTATAGACGAGGAAATTGGCTTCCAGGAAAGAACCGAAAGGGCCTTCCCCCAATTCGCTGATAATTCTTCGGAAGTGCTCGACAATCTCGGATTCTTTCCGCAGAATGCCCTTGAGGTAATTCTTCTTTACGTACCGGGCCTGGGTATAAGAAAGCATTACCTGGTCTTCCAGTTCCATGGCCGCTTCCACGAAGGCCTGGAAAGTGACTTCGAGTCGCAAGAGCGGGTCAGTGATCTGAGACGCCCGCGACTTCACCTTATCGAAGAAGGTATTAACGTAATTTTCAAAGAAAAGGTAGAGGATGTCATCCTTGGAGTGAACGTAATCATAGACGCTCCCCAGCCCGATCTTTGCCTCTTCCGCGATCTCCCTTACCGTGCCCTTGTGGAACCCTTTCTTATTGAAGACCTTGATGGCCCCTTCGATGATCTGCCTGCGCTTCTCATCGATTAAATTCTTGTCTTTGACCCGGGCCTTGACCTGCATGGGCAGCTCTAATTGGGGGGAAGCAAAAGAATCATTAGCGAACGAATGTTCGTTCATTATAAGACCCTGAAAATTTCTGTCAAGCAAATTCTCCATGGTCTTAAAGATTCCCGGGGATTCAAATTTTTCCGAAAGATTTTTGAGGTCCATTTGGGGAAACCTTCCCCGCCTTCCCGCGGGATAGGCAAGCCATGGGGGCGAAAAATCTCTTTGGCCGTATCAATTTAGCGTTTTGAAGGGCACCGCTAAATTTCAGGGGGAAATGCCCGTCCTTTTGAAACTTGCAAATTTTGCATTTTGTCCCGCTGAAGCGGGAAAGTTCATGCAATTTTTCAAAGGCCTGAACTGTTACGAATTTCGGAATCCCGGCAGAATTCAGGAGATAGGGATAATTTGATAGAAGGCTATTTTCTGGGAATCACTCGCAGGGAAAGCTCGGCCAGTTGCCGGCTGTCCACGGTCGAGGGCGCTTCGGTGAGCAGGTCAGTGGCTTTCTGCGTTTTGGGAAAGGCGATCACGTCGCGGATGCTCTCAGCCCCGGCCAGGATCATGACCAGACGGTCGAAGCCAAAGGCGATCCCCCCATGGGGAGGGGCCCCATATTCAAAAGCTTCCAA
>Ga0315275_10007399_pt1 | contig 10599 bp, 13 predicted proteins | sample YL17G03_0_MG_FD_205557 | JGI IMG/M metagenome (GOLD analysis project Ga0315275, IMG submission 205557) | Sediment microbial communities from Yellowstone Lake, YNP, Wyoming, USA - YL17G03_0 | ecosystem: Environmental > Aquatic > Freshwater > Lake > Sediment | place: USA: Wyoming | collected...
TCCACAAAGCCAGTAGAGAACCAAATAGGAAGAGTAGGAATCGCTGGAGAAGTAGCACTCCATCCAACAGGAGGTGTACCAATATTGGTATCAAAGTTCCAAGAGCCACCAGTAGGAGTTGCAGGCGCTCCAGCAGATTCAATGAAAATAAACCACTGGAAATAAGTGCTGCCAGGAATTGGTTGACCAATCCCATACAGTCCATTTGATTCTGAAACATTGCCGTAAAGTGTGCCGAACGTCATAATTTTTCCTATTTGAACGAATAGCGGTAATTTCTTGGTTGGAATTCAGAAGTCAGATGCTGATCACCACCACGCCATTTGTCTTTAAAGTTCTGATCTTGGATCAAACCATACGCATCATCAAATCGAGCATTCCACTTTTGTGATTCTTCTGTGTTCTTGTTCTTGTCGTAGAAAGCAGCCAAGGTTGAGTACAGATAACCTTCAGGGAAAGAAGCCAGCACTTGATTGGTCTGAACGATTGGAGTCATTGCATCGCCAGTAACGCCAAACAAGAATGGGAATGCCCGTTGGTAATATGCCTTGATGGTTACATTCTCACCAGGATTAGGCGTAAACACATAACGTCCACCGACTTCAGAGAAAGAAGCACGGATAACACGAGGTACACCAAATGGACGGATGTACAGTTGATCAATCATTCGACGACGAATAATCTCTCGATCTCCAACCCGGTCATAGACAATCCACGGCCCCATGTTGGTAGCACCGGCAGGTTGCTGAGAAGGCTGGGCATCTTGAAAAAACAAGATGGGCCAATTCATATCAGCAGGAATCTCTGCCATACCCTGAGAATCTGTTGTCAGAATGCTGGGATTAGTAGGGTCGTATGGATCACTACGCAAGGCAGGAAGCTCAATCACACGCATCCGCATCTCTGCCAACTGAATGCTGGTCATGATTTCCATAGAAGACTGTGAAGGCAGCTTTAGGATGGTGGTAGGAGCCACTAAACCAGCCCAAATTCCGTCTGGATCACTCACGGTGACAGTAGTGCTAGTCACTTGAAGAACGGCGGTGTATGGCAGCATTGTGCTAACACCAATGAAGTCGCCTGGGAGAATCAAAGCGCTTGGATCTGCGGAAGTAGTCAGGACTTTAGTGGTACTACCTGCTGCACCAGTTACGGTAATACTCAATGCAGATGGTATTGCTCCTACCCATGATGCAATTCGGCTAACTAGAGAGTTAGCAGATTGGATAAATTGAGCTGCCATTGTTCCACCTTATTTTGTAGGTATTGCAGGATTATACGGAATTGGAATCTTCCCACTAGGATGACACACAAAGTCGCTGTAATATTCATTCACAATGGCATAGAAAAGGATCTTATCCTTCTTGTCCATTTTAATCAATTCCCAAGGACGGTTGTTAAACCATTTGGAAGTAATTTCATGGGCAAAGCACTTTGGAAGTTGCATCATATGAGCAGTACCCGCAAAAAACGGATTATCTGTTCCATGAGCTTTGTGAAATTCCCTGCGTTCTTTGCAGAATTGCTTCACTTCTTCAATGTTTTTCTGCTCATACTGAACATATCGTTCACCATTAACAGCACCAATTTTGTAATTTAGATTATCAGTATTGAAGGTCTGTGACCAAGTACCGGACTTCACTTCGTTATAAAGTTTGTCGTTCTTAGCCAATACAGCTTCAATACCACTTTCCAAGATTCCCTTGGAATAGTATTCTTCATTAACTTTTACATCATCATCCATTTTTATTCTCCATGCTTTCCAAAGAAGGCTGTTGCCAACCCTCTTCAGAAACCCCTAGAGGTTACAAATAACGCTGAACTTGCGTGGATGCGCGAGGAGCAGTTACAGCAGCGCCGGTAGGCGAAATGCCAGACAGGACACCAACACCAGCGGGATTACGCACAATCAAAGTGCCTTCCATGATGTATTGATCCAACGATGCGTCAGCAGAACTGAACACTTCGTTATTTGGGCCAAGTTCACGCAACGAACCCCATTGGATAACGTCAGGGTTCATGAACAGAACCGAGTTGTTGTCCGAACCGGTTTGATCCATGACCCAAGAGTCGTCGATCTGATAGGTGTAGTTGAAGTCACCTTCGTAAGTACCAATCGTGTCGCCCTTGTCAGCAGGGTTAAAACGGTTGATCGAACGGCTGGTAGGCAGCATATCGCTGACATGAGTACGCATGGAGGTTGGGACAACCATGTTGGTAATCTTGGCATTGAAACGCTGTTCAGCAGTGGTAACCAGTTGCTTGTACAGGAAAGGGCTGAACTGTTGCAGGGTTTGACCCGATGCGAACGAGAAGTAACCCAAACCTGCATTGGTCAACAAACCATTGAAAGGTTGGTTGGTGCTGGTGGTAGACGTAACGTCATTGCCGTCAGAGGTAGCCAAGTTCAACACAGCAGTACCGGACGTTGGGTTGCCCGAACGAGTACCAGCAAAGGAGAACAAAGAACCAAAACGACGACCCGAGTTAACAGTCGTAGAACCAGAAGGTTGCGTACCTGCTTGACCGCTGTACTTGATGGAAGCGCCGTCAGCACGAACCATTTGCAGTTCAACGTCAAACATAATTTCGGTCAATTGCTTGACTTCTTGGTATGCCTGGGGATCGCCACCAGCTTGCTCAACAGCGCGAGCGGTGCCAGTAGCGCCGATCACGGTGGTGAAAATCTGGGTGTAGTTGCCGCAGTTTGCACGGGTGTTAGAAGCCGACAGAGCCGTAGTAACAGCAGCGCCTTCCAACTGTGCATTCAGGGCGGGAGTACGGTAGTAATCCACGGGCCAGATGTGCAGGGTCGAATTGACTTTGCGTTTTTTGCTCATAGCCATGTTGGTGATCGGGGTACGATCCTTCACATAGTTGGAGACAGTCATATCGAGGTCTTTAACGACGATATCGGTGGTGTACGAACCATTGCCATTGCCTAGAGCGGCAGAGGTAATAAGAGCCATGATAATTTCCTAAAAATTAACGCTTGCGTTTATTTGATGCAAGCATTGTTGCTAAAAGATCCCGAGTCGCATTCTTGTCGCCCGAATTTGCTTTCCTCTGAAGAGCCTCAGTCTTATCTTCAGGAGCCGTCTTAGACTTTGCCATTGATTTGTTGGACGCTGCCAACGAACCACCAGCATTACGGACAATTGGCCCCTCTCGGAACTTCATGCCATCGCGTACAAGACTCAACAGATATTCATCACTGGAGATCAAATCAATGTTTGGAACACCAGGAATAAAAGATCCATTTGCACCCTTCCAGTCCTTTGCCAGCTTATCCCTAAGTTCAGCAAAGTTTGCCTTGTTTGCCAATTCTTTGTCTGTGAACCCTTGGCGAGATTTCTCCAAAGTTTCCTTAACGTAATCAGAACGAGCCTGATAAAACTGACTTACTTTAGGCCGACTTTCCGTAATGAAGTCTGACTTCTGTTGAATCAAGGTTGCGTTCTGTCGCATTGCTGCTTCAGCTTCGCTACGTTGAATATCAGTAGTCGCGTTGTCGTAGATTTGCTTCCATTGCTGGTTATATTGTTGCAAGGTTACTAATTCGTTTGCTGCTGTTTCCAACTGCGGAACGATAGTAAATTCAAGCCCAATCTGCAAACCGTCCAACTCATTACGGCGTTTACTTTCATACTCTTCAAAATCTGCGCGTTCTGCTTTCAGTTTACGAGCATTTTCATGGATAGCACTTCCTTGACCCAGAATAGAAGCCGCTTTGCTTGCCGTCATTTCCACAAAGCCGCCTTCTGCGTCCTTATTTGGAATCTTCAGCATTACATTTGGATTCTGTTCTGCAAAGTCCAGAAAATTAACTGCTTCGTTTACACCATCGGTGGACTCGGCATTATCTTCAGACTCGACAGCTTCCGTTTCCTCAGAATTACCATCTTCAGGTTCAGCACCATTTTCAGGAGCCGCCTCGGGGGAGGGTTTAATCTCTTGTCCCGCTGGAGGTGGCGAACTGTTATCTGGCTGCGGATTATTACGCTTGTTAGCGGCAATCATTGCAGCGATAGCATCCACCGGATTTACGCTTCCAGTTTGCTCAGTGGCGGTCGATTGCTCGATTACGTCTGACATAGTTTATCTCATTTCTTTAAGGTTAGGCTTTAACAGCGACTTTGCCGAGATATTCTTGTTGTTCAACAAAATAAATAAAGTCTCGGACTCCAGCTACATAATGTGCATTGCTAATACGATCTGAATCGTCTTTACTGTCTTCAAGACGTTCCAGCATGTTAAATCTATAGAGATTAAACATTAGTGCAAAATCCTCATTTGCCATGAGGCGAGCGGCTTTTTCGCCGTTCTCAATTACTAGAGTTTTACGTGTTACATCAGCTTCCTTCCTTGTATCAATTAATTTTGTCCGTTTGTTAAAGTAACTTCTGATATTCAATACTAGGCTTTTCATTTCAATCCTTAATCAATTTCATTGGCACTAAGTTTACCTCGTTTTGCAGCCAGTGCTTCAAAGTAATCATCCGTATCCATATCTTGGGTTTTACGGACAGTAAATGCGGTATTGGCTTCGGTATCTTTAGCCTTGGCTGTGTTAACTGCAACCTTGGAACTGATTTCTTGCTGCTCAGGGCTTGGTGGCTGTTGAGACTTAGCTTGTGCAATCTTGGCAGCTTCTTCCAGCGTAGGCAAGTATGAATCCACATCCTTGACACCCAGAACCCGCAAAGTGTCCTCAAATGGACGGCGCAGTTTGGCAAACAACTCAGGAACAGAAGGATCAATCTGCATCATGGAAGCAGAGAAAGCACCTTGAGTTTGCGTGATAAGTTGTTGACGAGTAAGACGATTTTCGTCAGACAAGAACCCAAGGGCCAAGTCAATGTTGATCATTCGGCGGTCAATGAACTCAAAGTTCTCAATGGAGATTGCATCCATAAAGGGTTTGCCTTGCTTGCAGGCATTAGCCAATTGCTGGATGTTGTAATCGTCCGAATACTGAACAAGAGTCTTCCAAACGATGTAGATCACATCACGCAGACCAATAGCGCAGTTCTTGACCATCTCATCTTGGATAAGCTGGTTTGGCCCCATAGCCAATTGCAGTTTGAATCCGCTGTTGCCATCTTTCATGACTTCAGGGTTCATCACATCGCCTGGACTGGTCATGCCAATCATTGCCATCTTGTCGGCTTCAAAGCGCTGCATGGACGATTCAACGTAGGCCAGATTACCCTGCATAGGTGCAAATTGGAATACATGCTTATTAGGATCAAACTTACGATCCAAGATAAACATGGCACTTACACCACGTTGAATTTCTTCCGCATCAATGAACTCTGGGTTCACACCAATACGAGGCGTAGACGATTGCATTGCAAAGGCCATCTCGGCTCGAGCAATAGAAGTGGCATATTCCTGCATGGGAACCAAGCGTTCAGCCAGGGAGTAACCAAAGAAATTACCCGTGATTGGCTTTGGACACATGGAGGCCAAAGGAATAAAGTCTACTTCTTTGACGTACAGAACATACGAGCCAGAATAGCAAACCTCAATGATTTCCTCTTCGCCGTCATTGTCCACATCCTTGCGGATCCAGGCGGTGGTCAACATGATCACCCGGCTGTAACGGTCTGCACCGGCAGAGGCTACTACTCCTTGCCCGGGAACAGGCGTCGAATCCCGAGCATGAAGAGCAAGATCATTTTCAAGAGCGCCAGCTTGATAAGCACCCGCAGGGCCGTAAGCAGCATGATCGGCAAGTTTTTCAAGATCCACATAAGGAAACTGAGCTTTGCATTCATGGATTGTCATTGGATCATAGAACCCAACAAAGTCCTGATCTTGTATATTAGAGATTGTAGGATTGCATACAAAGTAATGTTGGGCTACATGCTTAACTCGGACAGTTGTCGAGTAACCAGTAAGTTTGTACTTTGCTTTATAGACCTTGTTTTTATCCAAGGCATCAGATATTGCTTGACCAGAAGGCATTCCACCGGCAGCGGCTGCTTGCATGGCTCCTTGCAGATCAACATCAGCCAGTTTCATCTCTTGACGCTTGGCAACAAGACCTTTCTCACCAGCCATTGTCTCAAAAACACGCAATTGGTCTTTGGTGCCGGTTACTTCTTTGTATTGAGTAATGGGTTCCCGTACAGGAGATACCATAACAATACCGTTTTTGTGCAACAAGGAATCTTGCGCCCAGTCACGAATAACTTGATAAGAGTCGTTCTTGCTGTTAAGCATGTACTTGACCATTTCAGTTGACTGATGCGCTTGTTCGCTATCGGATTCACTGAAACGCTCAAACTCAAAGTTAACCTTGCCATTAGGCATCAAACACTTGGTAATGATGGCGGTAGCATAGTCAACACCAGGAGTAACAACCGGGTGGATGTAATCAATACCGCGAATTGGCTCGGTGGAGTTGCTTACAGCAATATTCAAATAGTGGTAATCAGAAAGCCGGTTAAAGGTATTCTTAGCTTGCGTCAATCGCAAGTAATCAACCATTTTGAGATATACCTCATGGGCAACCTGGAACTCAATTCCCTTATTGCCTTCAGGCGCCTCAATGTAAGGAACGATCAGATTTTGTTTATCAAGCATTTTGTATCCTATATGCGCTGGACTTTACCATCCAAAGCCTCTGGTCGGCGTTTCTGGAAAGAATTAGCACGGCTAACCATTGATTCACCATGCCCTTGAATTAAAGCGAGTATACCAATACGGGCAGAATCTATGTGATCGTCTTTACCAATGAACTTTCCAGCCTCATCAATGGCGTAATTTCTTGCTTCATCAAGAAAATCAATGCAAGTTTCATTAATCAAAAAGGCTCCACGTTCCATTCCTACCCGCATTGTGTTAATACCGTAGGAAATATGGTTGGTGACCTTGCCTTGGTCGTTTGGAGGGTTCAAAATTGCACCAGGAATGCAATTCAGACTGTAATTATCCTCAAAAACCTCTCTTACTGACTGTTCTGTCAGTGTATATCGACCAGCAGTACCTGCATCATGAGGCAAAGCAATAGGTACGTTTCTTGTTTCCCTGTCCAGCAAATAGTGAACATATTCATCAGGAGTTTCTCCTTGAGGAACTGTGATTTGCTTATGAAGATAGATGATTTCTTCGACAGGATCTCTGAACAAGAATGAAATAACGGTTGGATCATTTTTAATCCCCAAGTCAAAAGAAATCAAACGCTCCATCTTGTCGTTGGCTTTTAGGTCAACGTCAATTGCTTTATAAGTAGGCCATTTCAGCATGGGGAATACTACACCCCTTCCGACCATAGGGATACCATTCATACGGCATTCACGTTCCCACGGCATGAAATCTCGAGACAATTGTTCCCGTTCTGCCTTAGAAAAGAAGGGTTCACCCCATTCATTCTCATAGGGAATGTCATCCCAAGTAACTCGAACGTGGCAGTAGCCTTCAATGTTGTCCCAGAACTTCCGTACAAGACCTGTCAAACCCTTTAGCGGGGTAAATGAGCAGATAACCTGTCCGTTTCTAGCTGCTGTACGGACAACAAGTTCTGAGAAAGTCTCATCTGGTGGCTGTTCATCCAGCACAACGAGGTCAAGTTCGAACCCTTGTAAGTGCCTGACCTGTTGAGTGTAGTTGGAGAAGTAGAGCTTTGATTTGCCTCCAGAGATGTGCCAGACTTCAATAGCCAGCACGTTTGCTCCGTCCGTCCGTATGGATTTGTCATCAATGTCTTCCAGTGGAATTGAACCTGTCCCTAGTTTGTAGGACTGCTTAATATCGTCGCAACCAAGAAGTTTGGACTGTAGTGTTTTAGCAACTTGTTCCCAAGATTCACCAGATGCCATAGCAATGATGGGTTTGTCCCATACTTTGCCTTTCCAGTCCTTGGGGTATTTGCCGGTCAAATGATAGGCAGTCTCATAGGTAGAGGCAATTGTTTTGCCAGCCCTGTTGGCTGCGATCATTCCCCGGCGAGCAAATTTAGCGCCTGTTTCAAAGAATTTGCTTTGGTAAGGAAAAGGACGAAACCATTTCAGGGTATTAAATTGCATGTCTTTTGCAATCTTGTCCCTGGCAATGTGCATCGCCTTTAATTGAGTGTCATCAAGATACTTGAGATACTGTTTACCCCCAGCCAACTTCACCAGATGCTTTAAGGCACGATCTTTATAAATTGGCTGGATGTAACTACTGGCTTCACTCTTTGCCATAGTAGTCGCGCATGGTTAACAGAACCTGGGCGGCAGAGGCAAGATAATAGATCTCTTCAGCAGAGAATGACCGTGGGCCTTGAAGATCCTTTTGAAGAGTCTCCAGAGCCTTACGAGCGCATACCTCTGCTTGTCCAGATAGCTTCTGCCGAAAAACAGTAGCGTAATCTTCCATTACGACCACGGATTGGTGACGTTCTTCTCAATAGAAGCAAGGAAGTTGCGGTCAATCATGGGCCAGATACCGCCACCCTTTTCGCCAATGCAGTAAGCGTAAACGCCACGGCCTTTTTCGGTGAAGGTTCCATCAGCACGGCGCAGCAAAGTCTCTTCTGTACGAGGATCCATCCAACTGTACTTCTCTGGCTGCTTGACACCGAACTTGTTGATGCGTTCACCAACAGCGATCTGCTCAACAGGGCCGGTAATCGTGTACGTAATAGCGCCGTTATCGTACTTATAAAAGTCGATCTGCACTTTACGGTCAGATTGTGGATCAATAGGATGCGGCATATTGGTCGCACCAAAGAAGTGAGTACGGCTCTCAACAGCAGGCAAGTCTTTAGACCGCTCCGGAAGAATCCGCAACTCATCTTGGGGAATCAATTCTTTGCGGTCAACATAGGGATTCACATCACTAATGTATTCAGCAGGAATTTTCTTTCCTTCAAGGGCATTCTTAGCCGCCAAATATTGGTCTGCTTTTGGCTTACCAATAAGGTCGAGAGAGATCCCAATTTTGTCGTACACAAATTGTGCTAGATCTTTCGCTGTCGGCAGGTCTGCCTTGAGGGAATCAATATCATACAGTGCCATAAAAGTCCTTATTCAGTTACAGAGGGTTCAATACTATTTTCATCAATCTCATCACCAACTTGTGGTTTGTGAAGAGATACAAATGCTTCGCTCAAGAGAACTTTTACTTCTCCTTCGACAGCCCAAATTTGATTATCAATATCGCGTTCAAAGTTTTCGATCTTCATATTACACCTTTGCTGGACGAGTACCAGCGGTGAACTTGCCACCACGGATGTTTTGAGTATGTTGGTCAGACAGGGTATTAACCTTGTAAGCATTGTTAACAGCAGTAGCAATGGTTTGAGAGCGCTCACGGCGGTCTTCCAGTCCATCCAGTTTGTTGTTGATGCCTTTGGTAAGACCTTTGCTCATTTGAGCGCCACCACTAATTACTTTGCCGTATGCAGACATATAAGCCTCACTTCAAATAGTTTTTGCGATCACTATTAAGGTAGCCATCATTCTCGATGGTGCCGCAATAGCCTTTGGGTTTGGACAGCTTAACAGGCTGCTTCATAGCGGCTTGATTGGTATGACCATGAGCATCAGATGCTTTAGCCGCGCCTTGAGAGCCACCAGGAGTGGACAACTTGCTAGTACCGCCAGACACAGCTTTGTGTTCAGTAGGATGCTTGGATTGATTACCCGTCCGGTTAGGGGATTGGGCATACAGGAAATTGGTAGACATAGGATTAACCCTTCTTTTTGCGTTTATCGTCAGAATCACGTTTCATGGCATATGCTATCGCGGCGGCTTGGTCTGGCTTTTTACCAGCTTTAATTTCCGTCTTAATATTCTTTTCAAAGGTTTTCTTTGATGTACCGGATTTTAGAGGCATTTTAAACTTTCTTTAAAGATTGCAAGAAATCATCTAAAGCGTCATCAGCAGATATTTCCTCATCCTTGGTAATATTCTGCACATGCTCAATAGAGATGATAGGCGCACGGCTGGATTCAAAAGGAGCCAGCTTATCAGCGATTTTAGCCTTATCCTTAATATCTAGCTCATCAGACTGCATAGCCTCAATCAGAACCTCCATAGCCGTCTTTAAAGGAGCAAATCCTTTAGCCATGTGTTCTTCATTGAGTTTGTTGAACAAAGCACCGTATTCAGTAACCCGGTTAACCACGGACTTAGGCCGTCCACCAGCACCGTGAGTAGATGTCTTTGGTTCTGCTTTTCCAGTAACAATGTCCGTAGCTCGCTTCTGTGCCTTCTTTTTGGCATAGTATTCACGAGCATAGGCTTTGTCCTTTTCAGAGGAAGCATGAGTTCCTTCTGGCCTTATTTCGTCAAGCATTTCATTCCTTGTTCAGTGCGTATCCAGGCATAACTTCCGTTCACAGTAAACCCACGCCTCTTATGTAGCTTCATAAACACATCGTGTTCAGGTCGAACAGAAGTAGAGCAGATAACCGGAATGCCGCAGTTATACGCCCAAAGTATATGTTGGTCAATCATTTCATCCAATAGCTTAATCTTAACCCGTGGACTTAGATCAGGCTCAACATGGTGAAACTTAGCATTAGAGATCTCATCTGCCGAATAGGTGGTGTACCCAAACCTGTCAAACCAGCAGTATCCCAGCATCCGCTCACTGTCTTCTT
>Ga0315275_10007400_pt1 | contig 10598 bp, 10 predicted proteins | sample YL17G03_0_MG_FD_205557 | JGI IMG/M metagenome (GOLD analysis project Ga0315275, IMG submission 205557) | Sediment microbial communities from Yellowstone Lake, YNP, Wyoming, USA - YL17G03_0 | ecosystem: Environmental > Aquatic > Freshwater > Lake > Sediment | place: USA: Wyoming | collected...
CGCACCACGACCAGGCGCGGGTACGCGGCCCGCAGCCCGACGTGCGACCGGCCTACGAACTCGGCATAGGCCTCGTCGAGGACGACCAGCGGGGCGACCCGCCCCCGGGCGAGGGCGTCGGCGAGCAGGCCCGCGAGGAGATCGGCGATGGCGCCGTCCGGCTCCGGCAGCCCGGTCGGGTTGTTCGGGTCGCAGAGCCAGACGAGCGCGGCGTCCCGGGCCACTGCCCGGACGGCCGCCGGATCGAGGGCGTATCCGTGGGACGCCGGGGCCCGGGCGACGAGAGCGGCGCGCGCCGGGCGCTGCTCGGTGAGCACGCGGTACATGGCGTAGGTGGGGGTCGGGATCACGGCCGTCGAGCCGGGCGCGATGAACGCCTTGGCCAGCAGGTCGAGGATCTCGTCCGCGCCGGCGCCCACGAGCAGCTCGCGCTCGTCGACGCGGTAGCGCGCGGCCGCCGCCGTCACGAGGTCCCGGTAGTCGGAGGGCGGGTACTCGGAGATCGCCCGGCCGTAGTCCCCGGCCCGCAGGAGGCGCAGGGCGAGGTCCGGTGGCGCGGGGGACGTGTTGAGGTCGAAGCGGACGATCCGCTCGAGCGGGACGCCGTAGCGCTCGGCGACCTGCTCGTCGGTTGCCTCCCAGGCATACGCGGTCGGGCCGGTCGGGATCGCCATCGTCGCGGGCGTCGGGCTCATGCGATGAGCTTCTCGATCGGCAGGACGAGGATGCCCGATGCGCCCGCGTCCTTGAGGCGGGGCAGGAGGGCCCACACGTCGTCGGCGCCGACGACCGCGTGGATCGCGATCATCCCGGCGTGGGCGAGGGGGATCACCGACGGGCTCTCCAGGCCGGGAAGAAGCGCCTCCAGCTCGGGGAGGCGCTCGACGGGCGCGTTCATCATCACGTACTTGCGGCGGCGCCCCTCGAGCACGGCGCCGAGCATCGTGTTCAGCCGGTCGACGTCGGCGGCCCGCGCGCGAAGGGCGGCCGGGTTCCCGACGAGGATTGCCTCGGAGGGGAGCAGGTCGCCGATGGAGCGCAGCCCGTTCGTGGCCAGGGTGGCTCCGGTCGAGACGAGGTCCACGATCGCTTCGGCCAGCCCCAGGCGCGGCGCAACCTCGACCGCACCGGAGAGCGAGATCACCTCCACCGGGATCGATCGGTCGCCGAACCAGCGGCGCGTGGCGCGGGGGTGGGACGTGGCCACGCGGAGGCCGGCGAGGTCCTCGACGCGCCGCGGGCCGGCATCACTGGGTACGGCGGCGGTCAGCCGGCAGCGGCCGTAGCCGAGCGGCCGCACGACGGGCAGGTCCACCTCTGACTCGGCGAGGAGATCGGCGCCCGTGATCCCCAGGTCGGCGACGGCGTCGCGGACGAACTCGACGACGTCGTTCGTGCGGACGAAGAGGACGTCGAGGTCGACGTTCTCCACCCGGCTCACGAGACTCCGATCACGCTCCTCGAAGATGAGGCCCGCGTCGTGCAGCAGGCGAAGTGTGGGTTCCACCAGCCGTCCCTTGTTGGGGACGGCGAGGGTCATGCGCCGTTCGCTCATGGGCGCGGGGCGGCCACGTGGGCCGGCGCCTCCGGGTAGACGGTTCCGCGGGCCCGCGCCTTCGCCAGGGCCGTCCGGTAGCCGCCCTCCCCGTGGTTGAGCCACGACGCGATCCGGGTGATGGTCGCCGTGCTGGCGCCGGTCTGCCGCGAGATCTCCGAGTAGTGAAGCCCCGCGTCGAGCAGGCGGACGACGGCCCAGCGCTGGGCCAGGTCGCGCAGCTCGCCCAGTGTGCAGAGGTCGCGCAGGAAGGCAGCTGCCTCTGCCGAGTCCTCCAGGTCGAGCAGGGCGTCGAGCAGGGCGTCGGTGTCCGGGCTGCGCCAGTCGTCAAGGCGGGGCTGCATGAGTTCGGGCCTCGTGGCGTCGTGGTGACATAGTAGCGTGCTATCACGCTATCATACTGCCATGGCAGCAGGCAACCCCCACGCCGAGAGTTCGTTCGACCTCCTTCCGGCCATCGACCTGCGCGAGGGCCGCGTCGTCCGACTCCTGCGCGGCGACTTCGACCGGGAGACGACCTATGCCGGCGATCCCGTCGAGGTCGCCGTCGCGTTCGTCCGTTCCGGGGCGCGGTGGCTCCACGTGGTGGACCTCGACGGGGCTCTCGATCCCACCGTTGGCCAGGCGGACGGGGTCCGGGCCATCGTCCGCGGAGTGGGGGAGTCCGCCCGGGTCGAGGTGGCAGGCGGACTGCGCGACGAGGAGAGCGCGGCGGCCATGCTGGCGGCAGGGGCCGCCCGCATCGTCGTCGGGACCGCGGCACTGCGTGATCCGACGTTCGCCCGCCGACTCGTGGACCGCCACGGGTCGGACCGGGTTGCCGTGGCCCTCGACATCCGGGAAGGGCGCGCGGTGGGCCACGGGTGGGTGCCCGGCGGCCCCGGCGTTGCCCTCGAAACCGCGGTGTCGGCCCTCGCCGACGCTGGGATTCGGACCTTCGAGGTCACGGCGATCGACCGCGACGGCACCATGGCGGGCCCGGACCTGGCGTTGCTCGAACGCGTGGTCGCCATGGGTCGAGCCGCCGTCATCGCCTCGGCCGGCATCTCCACGACGGACGACCTGTGCGCCGCACGCGCCATCGGCTGCACGGGCGCGATCGTCGGCCGGGCCCTCTACGAGGGGCGCTTCACGATCGGCGCCGCGCTGAGTGCCCTGCGCGCCTGACCGGACGCGAACGGCCCGTCAGTGGCCGGCGGCGTCGAGCTCCTTCTTGTGCGCCTCGATCACCTTCTCGGCGAGGTGCGCCGGCACGTCTTCGTAGTGATCGAGGGTCGAGGTGAAGGTGCCGCGCCCACCGGTCAGCGAGCGAAGCTCCGTGGCGTAGCTGAAGAGCTCGGCCTGGGGCACCGTAGCCGTGATCACCTGCATCCCGTCACCGACGACGTTCATTCCCAGCACCCGCCCTCGACGGCCGTTGAGGTCGCGGTTGACGTCGCCCATGAACCGCTCGGGAACGCGGATCTCCACGTTCATGATCGGCTCCTGCAGGACGGGTTTGCACTCCATGACGCCCTTCTTGAGCGCCATGGATGCCGCCAGCTGGAAGGAGAGGTCGTTGGAGTCGACCGTGTGGAAGGAACCGTCGAAGAGCGTCGCCTTGAAGTCGATGAGCGGATAGCCGGCCAGGATCCCCTCGGCTGCCGCCGCCCGGACACCTTTCTCCACGCCCGGGAAGAAGTTCTTGGGCACGGTGCCGCCGACGACGTGCTCGGCGAAGGCGACCCCACCCTCCGGGTTGGGCTCGATCTCGAGCCAGACGTGGCCGAACATGCCGTGGCCACCCGTCTGCTTCTTGTACTTCCCCTCGACCTGGGTCCTGCCCCGGATCGTCTCCCGGTACGGGATCCGCGGGGTGTGCGTCGCGATGGAGGAGCCGAACTTGCGCTTCAGGCGCTCGCAGATGACCGCGATCTGCGTCTCGCCCATGGTGACGAGCAGCTGCTCGCCGGTGGCGCTCCGCTCCACCCGAACCGAGGGCTCCTCCTCGAGCATCCGCTGGAGGGCCGGGCCCATCTTGTCGAGGTCGGCCTTCGTCTGCGGCTCGATGGCCACGACGAGCGTCGGCGTCGGGTAGACCGGGCGATCGAGGACGAGCGGCCGCTCCTTCGTCGAGAGGGTGTCGCCCGTGGCCGTGGCGGAAAGCTTGGCGACCGCGCCGATCTCGCCGGCCTTGAGCTCGCCGACGGGCTCCTGCTCCTTGCCGCGCAGCCGGAGGAGCTGGCCGATCCGCTCGTCCTCCCCCCTCTCCGCATTCCACACGTGGCCCTGGCTGCGGAGCGTGCCGGCGAGGACGCGGAGGTAGGTGAGCCGCCCGACGAACGGGTCCGCCGTGGTCTTGAAGACCCGGACCAGCAGCGGGCCGGCGGCGTCGGGCGCGACCTCGACGGAGTCCCCGGACTTCGGCTCGCGGGCGGCGGCCGACGGCTCCTCGGCAGGGGTCGGCAGGTAGCGGACGATCGCGTCGAGGAGGCCCCGGAGGCCGATCCCCTTCGTGGCGCTGGCGACGAGGACCGGGGCGAGGATCGAGTCCCGCACGCCACGGTGGAGGCAGGCGTCGAGCTCGGCGTCGCTGATCTCCTCGCCTTCGAGGTACTTCGTGAGGATGTCGTCGTCGGCCTCCACCGCGGCCTCGAGGAGCTGGTCGCGGCGGGCCGCGACCTCGGCTTCCATCTCCGCCGGGATCGCGACCTCGACCTCCTGCCTGCCGTCCCAGCGGTAGGCCCTGCGGTGGACGAGGTCGACGTAACCGCTGAACGTCTCGGCCTGCCCGATCGCCAGCTGGAGAGGCGCGATCTTGCTCCCGAAGGCTCCCCGGAGAGCGTCGAGCACCGCGCCCGGGTCGGCGTTCTCGCGGTCGCACTTGTTGACGACGAAGAGCGCGGCGGTCCGGTTCCGGCGCGCCAGCCCCACGGCGTTCTCCGTGCCGGCTTCCACCCCGCCCGTGGCGTCGACGCAGATCAGGGCAGAGTCCACGGCCTGGTACGCCGAGACGACCTCGGCCGCGAAGTCCGGGTAGCCGGGCGTGTCGACGATCGAGACGAGGTTGCCCTCGTCGTCGAGCGAGGCGACGGCGAGCGAGAGCGACATGTGCCGCTTCTGCTCCTCGGCTTCGAAGTCGAACGTGGTCGTGCCGTCCTCGACGCGACCCTGCCGCGAGATGGTCCCCGTTCGGTACAGGAGCGCCTCGGCGAGCGTCGTCTTGCCCGCGCCGGCGTGGCCGGCCAGGACGACGCTGCGAAGGTGAGGAGTGTCGACGCTCTTCGTGGTCATCGGTGCGATGAAACCTCGTGGGGCGGGCAGGCACCCGCGGCGGGACGTCGTTGGGCAAGGCCCGGCGGCGCGTGCGTCCGGTCGGGCCGGGCGTTCGGAGCATGATAGTCCGCTATACTGCGGCCCGATGTCCGGTCACTCGAAATGGTCCCAGATCAAGCGCCAGAAAGGCGTCAACGACGTCAAGCGCGGCGCCGTCTTCACCAAGATGGGGCGCGAGATCGCGGTCGCGGCACGGTCCGGCGGCGGCGACCCGGACGGCAACTTCCGCCTCCGCCTCGCGATCGAGAAGGCGCGCGCCGCCAACATGCCGCTTGACACGATCAAGCGTGCCATCGAGAAGGCGACCGGCGGCGGCGACGGAGTCCAGTACGAGGAGATCGTCTACGAGGGCTACGGCCCGGGCGGCGTCGCGGTCCTCGTCGAGGTGGCCACCGACAACCGCAACCGGACGGTCGCCGAGATCCGCTCCATCTTCACCAAGGCCGGCGGCCAGCTGGCCGCGTCCGGAGCGGTGGCGTGGCAGTTCGAGCAGCGCGGGGTGATCTCCGTGCCGCGCGCGGGTGCGGACCCGGACGAGGTCGCGCTCCTCGCCATCGACGCCGGGGCGAGCGACGTCGAGACGTCGACCGACCCCCTCGAGATCTACACCGAGCCTGCTGACCTGGAGGCCGTGCAGGCGGCGCTGACCGGGGCCGGCGTGGCCGTCGAATCGGCCGATGCCGCCATGATCGCCAAGCAGACCATGGCCGTGGACGCCTCGCGGGCCCGCCAGAACCTGCGCCTCGTCGAGCACCTCGAGGATCTCGAGGATGTCCAGCGGGTGACCAGCAACCTCGAGCTGACCGACGAGATCCTGGCCGAGGTCGCCGGGTGATCGTCCTCGGGATCGACCCGGGAACGGCCTCGCTGGGCTACGGACTCGTCGATCGGACCGGGAGCCACCTCCGGGCGGTCGACTTCGGCGCCTTCCACACCGGCGCCGACCTGCCCCTCTCCGAGCGCCTCCTGGCGATCCACGCGTTCCTCCACGACCTCATCGAGCTGCACGCGCCGACTCTGGTCGGAGTGGAGCGGATCTTCCATTCGCGCAACGTGCAGACCGCGCTTGCCGTGGGACACGCACGCGGCGTCGTCCTGCTGGCAATGGCTTCTCACGGGCTGGAGGTCCGCGAGGCGACGCCGTCCGAGGTGAAGATCGCCGTGACCGGGTACGGCGCCGCCGACAAGGGCCAGGTCGGGCGAATGGTCCAGGCGATCCTCGGGCTCGCCGAACCTCCGCACCCCGACGACGCGGCCGACGCGCTGGCGGTCGCGATCTGGACCGCCAACCGCGAGCGGGCCGGCGAACGGATCAACGCCGGCCTCCTGGACCGGGCGGCCGCTGCGCCCCGGCGCTCCGGTGAGACGCCCTACGAGCGCGTTGTGCGCGAGGCCCTCGCCCGCGAGGAGCACATGCTGGAGGAGTGGGACGGCACCTCGTGGAGCACGGGAGGTGCCCCGGACGAACGTCCGGCCGCCCGTCGCCCCCGGACCGCGGCGCGCCCCGACCACGCCCGATGATCGCCTCGGTGGACGGGCTGGTCGCAGGCGTCGCCGCCGACAGCCTCGTCCTCGAGGTCGCGGGAATCGGGTACCGGGTCTTCGTCGCCCCGGGCGTGCTCGCGGCGGCGGAGCCCGGGAAGCGGCTGAAGCTGCACACGCACCACCTGGTCCGGGAAGACCTCCAGGCCCTCTATGGGTTTCGCACCGGGGATGAGCTGGGCTTCTTCGGGCTCCTGCTCACGGTGACCGGCGTGGGCCCCAAGGTGGCGCTGGGCATCGTCGGCAGCCGTCCGGTGGCCGACCTGCAGCTCGCGATCCTCGCCGGCGACGAGGCCGTCCTGATTTCCATCAGCGGCGTGGGCAAGCGCCTGGCCGGGCGGATCTGTCTCGAGCTCCGGGAGAAGGTCGCCGCGGCCGGCACCGCGGCGGCGGCCGTGGCGGGCGGGCCGCGCGGCGCGCACGGGCCGGGCGAGGGAGAGATCGTGGCCGCGCTCCAGGCGCTCGGCTACACGCTCGCGGAGGCGCGCGAGGCCGCCCGGGCGGCGGCCGCGGCCACGCCGGGGGCAACGCTCGAGGACCGCGTCAAGGCGGCGCTCCGGGCGATCTCCGGCGGCTCTGCCTGACCGGCGAAGCCTGCGTGACGGGACCGACGAGCGTTCGAACATCCGTGCGAAACCGGCTCGCCGCGTGCTAGACTGCGAGCGATGACCGACGCCCCCGGAGCCTTCCTCGCGGCCAACCTCGTCGACGAGATCGAGGTCGCTGTCGAGCGCTCGCTTCGGCCGCGGACCTTCGAGGAGTACCTGGGCCAGCGCGAGGTGAAGGCCGGTCTGTCGGTCCTGCTGACGGCGGCGCGCCAGCGCGGGGAAGCCGCGGACCACATCCTCCTCCACGGCCCGCCCGGCCTCGGCAAGACGACGCTGGCCACCATCATCGCCCGTGAGCTCGGGGCCAACATCCGCTACACGTCCGGCCCCGCGATCGAGCGGGCAGGGGACCTCGCCGCGATCCTCACCTCTCTCGACGAGCGGGACGTCCTCTTCATCGACGAGATCCACCGCCTCAACCGGGCGGTGGAGGAGATCCTCTACCCGGCGATGGAGGACTACGCCCTCGACGTGATGATCGGCAAGGGGCCATCGGCGCGCTCGCTGCGCCTCACCCTCCGGCCTTTCACGATCGTCGGGGCGACCACGCGCGCCGGACGGATCAGCGGCCCGCTGCGTGATCGCTTCGGGGCCGTCTATCGCCTCGACTTCTACGCCGACGACGACCTCGTGGCCATCGTCCGGCGCTCGGCGCGGATCCTCGGGATCGAGGTTTCCGACGAGGCCGCCGTGGCGATCGCCGGGCGCGGACGGGCCACGCCGCGCATCGTGAACCGCCTCCTGCGGCGCGTGCGCGACCACGCCGAGGTCCACGGTGACGGCCGCGTCAGCCTGGCCTCCGTCGAGGAGGCGATGGGCGTCCTCGAGATCGACGCGCTCGGCCTCGACGCCACCGATCGCCGGCTCCTGGCGGCGATCATCCAGAAGTTCGGCGGCGGACCCGTGGGGGTCGCCGCGCTCGGGGCCGTCCTCGCCGAGGAGATCGAGACGGTGGAGGACGTCTACGAGCCGTTCCTCCTGCGAATCGGATTCCTCGACCGGACGCCGCAGGGCCGGGTCGCGACGGACCGGGCCCGCGCCCACCTCGCGGCCCTCGGCTACGAGGTGCCGCCCCGTCGAACCGACCGCGAGCCGTCCCTCTGGGAGACCCCGGCCCTCGACGGCGCGGCAGGAACGCCCGACGGCTCGCCCGCTTCCCTGGAGGCATGAGCTCGCCCGTGCCGGGCGCCGCCCGCTTCGAGGTCCTCGTCCCGCCGCCCGTCGACGGCTCGACCCGGGCGCGCCTGGGACGCCTGGAGCTTCCCCACGGGGCCGTGGAAACACCGACCTTCATGCCGGTCGGCACCAACGCCACCGTCAAGGCGCTCCATCCCGACGACCTGGAGGAGGTCGGTGCCTCGATCATCCTCGCCAACACGTATCACCTCTACCTGCGTCCGGGCCACGAGCGGATCGCGCGTCTCGGCGGGCTCCACCGCTTCATGGGCTGGGACCGCCCGATCCTCACCGACTCCGGCGGATTCCAGGTCGTCTCGCTCGGCGATCTCAACGTGATCGACGACGACGGGGTCACCTTCCGCAGCCACCACGACGGGTCGTCGCACCGTTTCACCCCGGAGTCGTCCATCGCGATCCAGGAGGCGCTGGGGCCCGACGTCGCGGTCGCCTTCGACCAGCCCGTCCCGCCCGCGTCGACCGATCCCCGCGACGTGGCCGTGGCCACGGAGCGGACGCACCGCTGGGCCGAGCGATCGCTGGCGGCGCATCGCCGCGACGACCAGGCGCTCTTCGGCGTCATCCAGGGCGGCCTCGACCCCGACCTCCGGCTTCACTCGACCGCGTTCATCGCCGGCCTTCCCTTCGACGGACTCAACATCGGTGGCCTCGCCGGCGACGAGACGGCAGCCGAGCGGGAGGCCGTGCTCGACATCGTGGTCCCGGCCCTCGCCGGCGATTCCCGGGTGCGCTACCTGATGGGGCTCGGCTCCCCGGCGGACATGCTGGAGGCGGTCCACCGGGGGATCGACGTCTTCGACTCCGTCCTGCCGGCGCGGGTGGCCCGCAACGCCCAGCTCTGGGTCCCGGGCGGCCGCCTCAACCTGCGCAACGAACGCTTCCGCGACGACCCCCGGCCCATCCAGGAGGACTGTCGCTGCCTGGCCTGCCGGCGTTTCTCACGCGCCTACCTCGCCCACCTCTTCCGGGCCGGCGAGCTCCTGGCCTACCGCCTCGCGACTTGTCACAACCTGACCTTCACCCTAGACTTCATGGCCGGGATCCGGAGCGCGCTGCGTGCCGGAACCTTTCCCCGGCGCCTTCCGGAGCTGCGCTCGCTGGCGAGCCGGCCGAGCCGCGGTGAAGCGGCAGTGCAGTCCCGGTGAAGGCCGTGCCGGTACCCTCGAGTTGCGCGGAGGCGTTCGACGATGGGCTCCCGAGACCGTCCTCATCGCGAAGTCAAGAAGAAGGCCAAGGCGGCCGATCCCAAGCCAACGCTGTCGCCGTTTCTCGATCCGCCGCAGAGCGTCGAGATCATCAAGCCGAAGCGGAAGCCGCGGACGGTCGTCGAGGCCGACGAGAGCTGAGATCCCGGGCGGGCGTGACGTCGTCCGATGCGCCGGGGCCGTGGGCACGGACAGGAGCGTGACGAGATGGCGTTGACGAGCGACCGGCGGGTTGAGCAGGGGAGCGGGCCGAGCGCCGGCGAACGGGGAAAGGCGGTCGAGGCCGCGATCCTCGCGATCGAGAAGCAGTTCGGGCGGGGCTCGATCATGCGGCTCGGCTCCGCCGAGCGGCAGCAGGTCGACGTGATCCCGTCGGGCTCGATCGCCCTCGACCTGGCGCTCGGCGTGGGCGGCATCCCGCGCGGCCGGGTCACGGAGGTGTTCGGCCCCGAGTCGTCCGGCAAGACCACGCTCTGCCAGCACGTCATCGCGGAGGCGCAGCGGCGCGGGGGCGTGGCCGCCTTCATCGACGTGGAGCACGCGCTCGACCCGGGCTATGCGCGGGCCTGCGGCGTCAACGTCGACGAGCTCCTCGTCAGCCAGCCGGACACCGGCGAGCAGGCCCTCGAGATCACGGAGACGCTCATCCGCTCCGGCGGGATCGACATCGTGGTGGTCGACTCGGTCGCGGCGCTGGTTCCGCGGGCCGAGATCGAGGGTGAGATGGGCGACAGCTTCGTCGGCATCCAGGCCCGCCTCATGAGCCAGGCCCTCCGCAAGCTGGCGGGCGCCGTCAGCCGGTCGAACACGTCGCTCGTCTTCACCAACCAGCTCCGGGAGAAGATCGGGGTGATGTTCGGGAACCCCGAAGTCACCCCCGGCGGCCGCGCCCTCAAGTTCTATGCCACCGTGCGGCTCGACATCCGGCGCGTCGAGACCATCAAGAGCGGCACGGAATCGATCGGCAACCGGGTCCGGGTCAAGGTCGTCAAGAACAAGGTCGCGCCGCCGTTCCGGGTGGCCGAGTTCGACATCATGTACGGCGAGGGGATCAGCCGCGAGGGCGGCCTCCTCGACGTCGGCGTGGCGATGGACGTGGTGACGAAGACAGGCGCCTGGTTCACGTTCGGCGAGACGCGCCTCGGGCAGGGCCGGGAGGCCGCCAAGGGGTTCCTG
>Ga0315275_10007402_pt1 | contig 10598 bp, 6 predicted proteins | sample YL17G03_0_MG_FD_205557 | JGI IMG/M metagenome (GOLD analysis project Ga0315275, IMG submission 205557) | Sediment microbial communities from Yellowstone Lake, YNP, Wyoming, USA - YL17G03_0 | ecosystem: Environmental > Aquatic > Freshwater > Lake > Sediment | place: USA: Wyoming | collected...
CAAGCGGGCATGCGAGAGTTTCTTCCGAAAGAGAAAGAAATACTTGCCGGAATTGAGAGCATTACTGACAGAACGCTTTCATATTCAAGCTGCTTGAAAACGGGAAAACTCAATCGTAAGCAGTATAATATACCTCTGTCTGTTCGGTGCGTACAACGTGTCGGCAACGTGCCGGGCGCAACTGCCGACGCGATACCATGGAAAGCTGCCAATGTCTCCCAAAGCCTTGACGCCCTCGACAAAGAGGTAAAACAGTTGTCTGCAACATGGAAATCACAGACAACGGAAGAGTATGCCCAAAGCGCCCGCCCCCTCTATTCTAAAATGAGAGCAACCTGGGAGAAGGCCATCGAGGAAGTAGCCTTCTGCCGAACCGTCCAGCGTTTTGATGCCCATATTCGCGTTAATCCGGAGATCATGAAAACCACCGTACTCGATATCGCCGACTGCAAGGACCTATTGGCCGCACACAAGAAGTGCTGTGACATAACCGAAGCGCACTCCAACATCGACGCCACGAACGCTCCCGTTCCCCATCCCGACGAAATCGCAAAAGACCTCCAAACCCTTAAGGTTTGGATAGCTCGTATAAAGTCCAAGCAGAAGAATCTCCCGTAGTCCGCGCATCTCTCCATAATCGCCTTTACCGCCTCCGCCAACTGACCACTATCTCACCGGGCGCACCTATCCTGTGTGAATCAGGGTGAATCCGTGTCTAAAAGAGAATTTCACTTGACACCCAACTTCCCATCGTGTACAATATAAATCTAACAAATAGAGGATTCTTGATATGGAGAACGAAGCTACAACTAAAACGCCCATCCCGGCGAGGTCGGGATTCCGCAATTTTGCACTTTGCACCTTAATCTTTGCATTCTCAATCAGCCGGCCCTCTACACTTGTCGAGCCTCCTCTACAAATCAGCCTGTTTTCCGCAAAACAAAGCCAATTTCAAAATGGGCAATATAAACATAAGTACAGCAAGAGCAAAGGCTTATGCCAACCAACAACGAACAATGAGCAACAAACGTTATCCAAAACAAACCCAATCAAACCCAATTCATCACGGCGAAGCCGGATCTCGCCCTTACCCAAACCGCCACACTTACCCAAATTCCGCCCCCATTTTCCCTCCGCCAAGTTTTCCCTTCGTTTACGCAATACGCGATACGCAATACGAAACACGAACCTTATCCCACGCTCCCCGCTTCACGCTTCACCCCTGCCCCATGGGGGAAACATGAGTCGTTCGCATTTACACTTCCGGTCGCGGCAGCAGGCCGGCTCGCTCCAGGATTACCGGCGTGATGCTCTCCCAGCCTATCGGCATAAGATGGATACCGGCCACACCCTCTATTCTTCTGACCTGCTCTATCATCTCGAGGCAAATCTTGAGGCCCTCTTCCTTTGGCTCCCCGGCGGACTCCATCCTTTTTATAAGCTCATCCGGTATGCTCATCCCTGCAACTTCATTTTTCATATACACAAGCGCCTTGTGCGAGCGCACCGGCGTCAGGCCGGCCAAGATATACACCTTCTTGTGCAGACCCTCGGCCACAACAAGCCCCATCCACCGGGCGAATTTCTCCACGTCAAAGACGCACTGCGTCTGGATAAAATCGGCCCCCGCCTCGACCTTCTTGGCCAATCGCAGCACCCTGTATTCGAAGGGGTCCGCAAACGGATTCTCAACGGCCCCTATGAACAATCTCGGCTCGTGCTCTTTTATCGGGTCGCCCGAGAGAAACTGTTTTTCGTCCCTCATCCCCTTCACCATCGCTATCAACTGCACTGAGTCGATATCGAAGACGTTCGCCGCCTGCGGGTGATTCCCGAATTTCTGGTGGTCGCCGGAGAGGCACAGCAGGTTCTTGACCCCGAGCGCGGCCGCACCGAGGATGTCACTCTGCATCGCGATCCTGTTTCTGTCTCTGCAGACCATTTGCACAACCGGCTCGACGCCGCAGGATATCGCAATCGCCGCCGCCGCTATACTGGACATCCTCACTATCGCCGTCTGGTTGTCGGTGATGTTGGCGCCATCGACATTCCCTATGCAGTACTGGGCCTTCTTCTTGATTGCTTCGGGGTCGGCGTTTTGCGGCGGCCCGAGCTCGGCCGTAACCGCGAACTTCCCCGCCGTCAGAACCTTTTCGAGTCTGCTGTCTGATTTCATAACATCGCCTCTTCGAACTTGATTCTTCGCTGCCCTGCGTTGGTGCTCGTCCGCCAGTCTTTCGGCTCTCTTATCTTCTTGAGATTATCGAGCTTGCCCAGCTTCTTGAGCCGGTCGTAAATCAACTGCCAGGCGCAGTCGGTATCCTTATCGACCTCGCACTTGCCGTTGGCCGAGCCGCCGCAAGGCCCGTTGAGCAGCTTCTTGGCGCATCGCGCAATAGGGCATATCCCGCCGGTCCATTCGAGCACGCAGTCTCCGCAGCCGGCGCATCGTTCGTCCCAAAGCGCGTGCTCTATAGGATAACCCATAAACTTCGTGTTCAGGCCGGGAATCGTTATCGTATCCGGATGCCTCTGCGACATTGCCTGCACCCCCACGCCGCACGCTATGGACAAAACCGCATCGACGGACTCAAGGTCTTTCTTGATCTCGTCGATGAACTCGTATTCGCACTGCCTCTCCGGCGTGCATTCAATAATCTCTATGTCCCGGCCTTCCTTCTTTCTGGCCATCTTTATCTGCGATGCCAGCAGCTCCACGGCCTTGGCGCCTCCGGAGAAGCATATAGTCACGCAGCCGCCGCACCCGGCCAGCATTATCTTCTTATAATCCTTTATCGAATTGAGTATCTCTTCGAGAGGCTTCCTGTCGGCGACAATCATATCAGCGCCCTTTCTTTGAGAAAATCTCCAACTTCTGTTATATGTTTGAATATGCCCAAATCCTTCGCTTCAATTCCCATCGCCAGGCCCATAAGCTCGGTGAAATAGAATACGGGCATGTGGAAATTCGTGTTGAATTTGCCGTTAATCTGCGCCTGTCTGCCGTCGAGATTCGCGTGACACAGCGGACAGCCGACCGAGATAACATCGGCCCCGACCGATTCGGCGTCGGCCAGAATCCTGCGGGTCAGCTCAAGCACCACGTCGCTCTGCGTCAATGCAAACGCCGCCCCGCAGCAAAACGTCTTCATATTCCAATCAACTCCCTCGGCGCCCAGGGTCTCCATCAGCGATTCCATTTGAATCGGATTCTCGAACCGGCCCTTGCCGGTCACCTTCGGCGGCCTGGTCATAAGACAGCCGTAGTAGCAGGCCACCTTCAAGCCCTCAAGACTTCTGACGACCTTTTCCTTCACCGTGTCGATTCCGACCTTCTCGGTAATCACGTCGAGCGCGTGCAGAACTTCGATATCCTCCGGATATTTCGAGTCGATAATCATCTCGACGTCTTTTCTCAGGCCGTCATCCTTCAATCGTCTCTGGGCGACCTTCAATCTCGAATAGCACGATGCGCACGGCGCACATACTTCTTTCAAGCCGCCGGTCTCGCGGACCAGGGCAAGATTCTTGGCCGGCAGCGCAACCGACATCAGATCATCACACTGATGCGCCGGCGACGAGCCGCAGCAAATCCAGTCTTCAACCTCAACAAGCTCCACTCCCAGCGCCGCGCAGACCTTCCTCGTTGAAATGTCGTACTCGACGCTGCTCGAATGAAGCGAACAGCCTGGATAATATGCTAATTTCATTTCTTCAAACCCTGTAGCTACGCCCAACTTGGCATTTCGAGCGCCCAACTTGGCATTTCGAGCGCCCAACTTGGCATTTCGAGCGCCCAACTTGTCATTTCGAGCGCAGTCGAGAAATCTATAAGAACAAGCCCACGGAGTGGCTCCTCATTTTCAGATTACGTTTTGCCTGGAGTCTTCAGCTTCCTGGCCCTTGAAAACATTCTCATCGTTGCAAACGGTTTCTTGAACGAGGGCAGCAGCTTGAGCTTGCCCTTTTTTATCATCTTCATCCCCAGCGCCATATCTTTGGTCGGCCTGCCGGTAAAGAGATTCAGCGAAGCCACAAGGCCTGCTTCGTATGCCCTTCCCATATACTTGATCATCGTCATCCACAACCGGTTGAACAACGGCAGCTTGTTGTCGTCGGCCTTTATCTTCCTCTCCTGCACGATAATTCTCATAGTGTCAATGACGTGAGCTATGTCAATATCCTGCGGGCACCTCGTCGAGCAGGTCTGGCACGACAGGCAGTACCAGATAGTATTTTTCTTCATCGCCTCATCGACCATCCCCAACTGCGCGTACCGCATCAGCTCGGTCGGCGTGCCGTCCATAAACATCCTGCTCGGACAGCCCGAAGCGCACTTCCTGCACTGATAGCACAGAAAGACGTTCTCGCCGCTGCGCCGGGCGATCTCTTCCGCAAAGCCGCTGTCGAGCTTTATATCTTCCTGCTTGACCACTTTCATATATCTTTCGGCTCCTTTTGGCCGTCCTTGTACGCAGGGCCTAACTTCCTGACTCGCTCGGTCATTTCTTCGACGATCTCGGCGAACCGCCCGCCCATAGCAGAGGAAAGATTGAACATCTCGACTCTCTGCGGGTCCGTCCCGACCTCCGATAGAAGCCTCTTTACATAAGCAACCCGCTTTTTCGCGCGGAGGTTGCCTTCGAGATAGTGACATTCGCCCTCCAGGCACCCCGCGACAAAGACCCCGTCCACCCCGTCCTCGAAGGCCTTCATAAGATGAATAGCATCGACCTTGCCGGTGCAGGGCAGCCGGATAATCCTCACGTTCGGCGGATACTGCACGCGCATCGCCCCTGCCAGGTCCGCAGCCGCGAACGCACAGAAGTTACAGCAATATGCCACTATCTTGGGCTCAAATTCACTCATTCTTACTAAAGGCTTCTGCAAAATTGCAGGTAATCAACAAACGATTTTTTCTTTTCTAAGCAGGCCTAACCTGCAATTTTGCAGAACTCATTACCAATTCACTTTTCTCGTTAAGAAGCGCCCTGGTCTTGGCGATGACCTGCGCATCCTTATAGTGCATAAGCTGAATCGCCTTGGCCGGGCATTCGGAGGCGCAAATCCCGCACCCGTGACACATTGCAACCTCAATCTCGGCAACGCCGTCCTCGTTTATTCGCGGCACGTCATAAGGGCACGTCCTCACGCACGTCAGGCACGCCGCGCACTTGTCTGCGTCCACCACTGAGACAACGCCGCTTATCTCCATCACCTCCGCCGAGAGAATCCGCACCGCCCTTGCCGCAGCCGCCTGGGCCTGGGCCACGGTTTCGTCGATGAACTTCGGGCTATGACATGCACCGCATAAGAATAACCCATCAGACGCGAAATCCACAGGCCTTAGCTTCATGTGCGCCTCGAGGAAGAAGCACTCGAGGGTCAAAGGAACCTTAAAAGCCGTTCCCACCTTATCGTTTTCCTCGGAAGGAACCATCGCAGTAGTCAGGACAACGGCATCAGGCGAGAAACTCAAATTCAGCCCGGAATTGAGGTCGCGCACGCGGACTTCAAGCTCGCCCTCGCTATCCTCAGAGACGACAGGCTTGCCGTCCAGGTCGTACCTGAAGAACAGCACGCCCAACTTCCGGGCCTCGTTGTAGTATTGCTCCTTGAACCCGTACGTCCGAACGTCCCTGTAGAGTATCGCAATGTTGGCCTTTGGATTGGCGCGTTTTATGGCAATGGCGTTCTTAATCGCCTCGGTGCAGCACACCCTGCTGCACATCATATTCTCCGGTATCCGCGAGCCGACGCACTGAATCATAACGACTTCATTCAGCTTCCTGGCGAGGCCGGGGTCCCTTTCAAGCAGCTCCTCAAGCTCCAATTGCGTGTGGACCTTATCGTTTTTCCCGTAGAGATATTCGTCCTGCTTCGACTCGCGAGCGCCGATAGCTATTATCGCCGCCCCGTGCTCTATTTCCACGTCCTGCCCGTTATGGTTGATGACGCTCTTGAAATTGCCGGCAAAGCCTTTGCACTCCTTGACCGTGGAGTTTGTATAGACAGTGACCTTATCGTTGCCTGCAATCTGCGCTTCGAGTTCCTTTAGAAGCTCCGGCGGCTTGTACCCCTCCACCGTACTTTTGACCCTCGACAGGTTGCCGCCGAGCCTGTCGGATTTCTCGACCAAATGCACGGCGAATCCCTGGTTTGCGATTGAAAGCGCAGCCGTCATCCCGGCTACCCCCCCCCCGACGACAAGCGCGCTTCTTTTGGGAACGTAGGTGCTGGTGGCGAGGGGCTCGATAGTCCTGGCCCTTCCAACCGCCATTCTCACCAAGTCAATCGCCTTTTCTTCCGTCGCTTCGCCCAGCCGGGTGTGCACCCACGTGCACTGGTCGCGGATGTTCGCCATCTCAAACAGATAGGCGTTCAGCCCGCCTTCACGTATTGTTTTCTGGAACAAAGGCTCGTGCGTCCGAGGAGTACACGACGCCACAACGACCCTGTTAATGTTGAACTCTTCAATCGCTTCTTTGATCTTCAATAGTCCATCCGGCGAACAAGTGTACATCAGGTCGGTCGAGAATACGACGCTCCTGAGATTCTCGGCGTATTTAGCGACTTTTTCGCAGTCTATCACGCCGCCGATATTCGAGCCGCAGTGACAGACAAAAACGCCCACTCTCGGCTCGGCCTTTGATATGTCCTTCTCCGGCGGGAATCGCTCCGGCTCGATTTGCGTCCCTCTGACGTCCGCCAGCAGCTCCATCGCCAGCGCCGCGGCGCCGCTTGCCTGCGTGACACTCTCCGGGATGTCCTTGGGACCCTCGAATGCGCCGGCAAGATAAATACCCTCTCTCGACGAAGCCGTCGGCATAAACCGGGCCGACCGGGCGAATTTGTATTGATTCAGCTCGATGCCGCAGACCTCGGCGAGTTTCGCCGCCCCAGCCTTTGCGCAGAGACCGCTGGCCAATACAACCATATCGAATTCTTCCTCGACCCAATTCCTGCCGTCCTCGGTGAACTCCAGCGAGAGATTGCCCGTCTTAAAATTCTGCTTCACCGCCGACGGCCTCGTGTAGATATATTTAACGCCGTATTTGCCTTTTGCCCTTTCATAGTATTCGTCAAACCCCTTGCCGAACGCCCTGACGTCCATCACAAACACCTTACATTCGACATCCGATATGTGCTCCAAGGTCACAATCGCCTGCTTGGTCGCGTACATACAGCAGACCGTCGAGCAGTACGGATTATCCTGATCCCGCGAGCCGACGCATTGTACGAAGGCAATTCTCTTAGGCTCTGCCCCGTCCGATGGTCTCTTTATGTGTCCGCCGTAAGGCCCGGATGCGCTCAGTATCCTTTCATAATCCATTCCGCTGACGACGTTGGCGAATCGCCGGTATCCATACTCGCCCTTCTTCTCGGCGTCGTACAAATCGAAGCCCGGCGCCAGAACAACAGCGCCGATATCCAGCAATCTCTCCTTGGGCCTGTCGTTGTAGAGTATCGCATTCGCCTCGCATACCTTCGCACACAATCCGCACCAGGAGCAGACCGCGCAGTACAGGCATCTCTCGGCCTCGGCCTTAGCCATCTCCTCGGTAAATCCCAAATCAACCTCATCGAATGAGCGCCGCCTATCAAGCGGAATCGCAGGCATCTCGTGCCGCTGGATAATCTTTTCCTTTCGTTCTTTTAGCTCCTCGGCGGAAATCTCCACGACAGGCTGTCTGTAATCGCACTTCTCCGGCTCAAACTTCTCACCCTTGACATACGCGTCGATTGCCTTGGCGGCCAACTGCCCGTCCGCCGTCGCCTGCACCACGCTGGCCGCCCCGCGAATCACATCGCCCCCGACAAAAACGCCCTCCCACGAGGTCATACCCGTTTTCTCATCGACCTCAACTGTGCCGCGCTTAGTCAGCTTGATTTTGCCGCACTCGCCCAAAAGACCCAAGTCGGGCTTCTGCCCGATAGCAACTATCAGCTCATCGCCCGGCAGAACCTCCTCGGTGCCGGCAAGCGTCTCAAGCTCCAGCCTGCCCTCGACAAACGCCATCCTCTTCACATTCAATAATACCAAACCGGCGAATTTCCCGTCCTTGACGACAATTCGTTTCGTCGCCCTGGCGGCCTTGACGTCAACGCCCTCCTCCTCGGCCCAGCTCACCTCCCACGGATACGCGGGCATCTTGTCCCGCGCTTCGAGGCACACGACCGAAACCTTCTTGCCGCCTAAGCGAAGCGCCGTCCGCGCGCAGTCCATCGCGACGTTGCCGCCGCCGATCACTACCACGCTCTCCTTGACGGACTTCTTCTTGCCGAGCCTGACGTTGCGCAGAAAATCAATGCCGCTCGAGACATTCTCAGAATCCTCGCCCTCCATACCCAATCTGATGCTCTTGTGCGACCCGACCGAGAGGAACACCGCCTCAAAACCGTCGTCGAACATCGCCTCTATGTCACTCTGGCCCTGGATATGGCTGTTCAATTTGACCTCGATGCCGTAATCGAGGATATTCTGAATGTCCCGCTCGATTATTTCCGTAGGCAGCCTGTATTCAGGGATGCCGATCCTCATCATCCCGCCGAGCACCCCGTGCTTCTCAAAAACGGTGACGGAATAGCCCATTTTTCGCAGGTCGAGCGCAGCCGCCAGGCCCGCCGGCCCGGAGCCGATTATTGCAACCTTCCTGCCGTTTTCTTCAATCGCGGCCTGTTTCTCTGCCGCCAACCCTGATGGCTTCTTGCCGTGCTCGTGATGCCAGTCTGCGAGGAATCTCTTTATGTAGGCGATAGAAACAGGGCTGTCTAAGTTCACGCGGTTGCAGCTCTGCTCGCAGGGATGTTCGCAGATCCTGCCGCATATTCCGGGAAAAGGATTCGTCTCCGTCGCCGAGTCGTATGCCTCCTGATATTTGCCCGCTGCGGTCAGCGCGACGTATCCGCTCGGATTGCCGTGTATGGGGCAGCTATCGTAGCAGGGCGCCACGCCCAGCCTGGTCATAGCGAATTTGTTGGGCACGGCCTGCGGATATTCCTTGAAGATCGCCTTTCTATCATTGAGAAGCTGATTGTATTCGTCCGGGACGGCGACGGGGCAGTTCTCCGCGCAGACCCCGCAGCCCGTGCACTTCTCAAGATCGACGTAGTGCGGCTTGATAGCGAGTTTCGCATTGAAGTTGCCCGCCTGGCCCGATAATTCCGCCACCTCGGCATTGGTAATAATCTCTATGTTCCGGTGCGTCCCGGCGGCAACCAGCCTCGGTGATATCGTGCACATCGAGCAGTCGTTCGTCGGGAAGGTCTTATCCAACTGCGCCATGTGCCCGCCGATAGCCGTCCCCGACTCGACCAGATAGACCTTATACCCCGCATCGGCCAGGTCGAGCGACGCCTGGATTCCGGCTATTCCCCCCCCGACAACCATTACGGAGCCTGTTTTTTGGTCTTTCTTCTTCATTTGCCGTTCGCTGTCGATATCCTTGCCTGTGAAGGCAGGATTTTAGGTTCTGCGGGAAATTATTGCAACGCAAAAGGCCTCCTACTCAAAAAACACCCCAAAAGTACCGATACAGCTCCCTGTAACTACGCTGGCACAAGCAAAAAAGTGCAAAACGTCGCCTCCCAATATTCCACCATCGATGCACCAGACAATCGCGAGGGCGGAACCTATTTCGCAGGTGCGATTATCGTCCCGCCGGCGACGACATTGTCCTGCTCGTCGTACAGCACAAGCCTCTGGCCGGGACACGGCGCGAATTGAGGCTCGTCAAACTCAACCTTCACACCCCTTCGGCTCAATTCAACAATTCTGCACGCCCGCGGATCGCCATACGAGCGAATCTTGCCGAACAGCCGCTGTTCGCAGGCCAGCTTATCGGGAATAAGGACGTTAATACAATCTGCGTTTATGCTGCGAGAGCTTACCTCCTCTCTCGCGCCCAGCGCGATAGTATTTGTCCTCGCGTCTATCCTGCCCACGTACAACGGCTTGCCGCCCGCAAAGCCGACTCCCCGCCGCTGACCGAGTGTATAATTTGAAATACCCTTGTGCGCGCCTATCCTATTGCCCTGCATATCTGTTATGTTGCCTTCTCGCTCCGCCTGCTGTTCGCCCAGGGCCGCACGATAGTCGCCCTCTCCGGCGAAGCATAACTCCATACTCTCCGGTTTCTCGGCAACGCTTAGGTTCAGCTTGGACGCAATACGGCGAACCTCGGATTTCGTCAGTTCGCCCAACGGCAGAACGAACCTCTCCAGTCTTTCTCTCGCAATTCCGTACAGAAAATAACTCTGGTCCTTGTCCTTGTCTTTTGCCCGCGCCAGCCGGACCTCGCCTGCGTCCCTGATAATTCTCGCATAGTGGCCCGTGGCCAGATATGCGATGCCGAACTTCGCCTCCACAAAATCCCAGATCAAAGAGAACTTCAGAAGGGTGTTGCAGTCGATACAGGGGTTGGGCGTCTGCCCCTCTGCGTATGCCCGTCGGAACGGCTCGATTATCAGCTCATCAAACGCCTCGGCCACGTCAATGAAGTAGTGAGGAATCCCTATATCGCAGCAGACAAGGGCGGCATCGGCCCCGCAGCACCCGCGCGGGCTGACCTTGCACGATACCGGAATGTTCATCGTCA
>Ga0315275_10007403_pt1 | contig 10598 bp, 8 predicted proteins | sample YL17G03_0_MG_FD_205557 | JGI IMG/M metagenome (GOLD analysis project Ga0315275, IMG submission 205557) | Sediment microbial communities from Yellowstone Lake, YNP, Wyoming, USA - YL17G03_0 | ecosystem: Environmental > Aquatic > Freshwater > Lake > Sediment | place: USA: Wyoming | collected...
CTCGCCGCCGACGACACGCCCGATGCGGATGAGCGCAATCGGCGCTGACAGGACGAGAGTCGCAACCGCCGCGGCCGGGAGGGGCGCTGCGGCGGCCAGCCCGCGCAGTCGGCGCACGTGGCATCGGGCGACAGCGTCAAAAAGCGGCGAAGGCATCTCTGGCCCTTTCGCGAAGCCGACCATCGCCGAGTGTGGCGAGAAAGACATCCTCGAGGGTGTCCGCGGCGTGACGTTCGAGGAGCACCCAGGGCTCTCCGCGGTCGACGACGACACCTCGATGGAGCAGCACGATCTCGTCGCATACGGTCCCGGCAAAGTGGAGGTCCTGCGTCGCGAGAAGGACGCCGCAACCGCGACCGGCGAGCGCCCCGAGCGCTTCGCTCAGCACCACCACTGCCTCGGGGTCGAGGGTCGCTGTGGCCTCGTCGACGAGAACGAGAGGCGGCGCGAGCGACAGCGCGGCGACAGCGCTCGCCTGGCGGCGCAGGCCCCGGGAGAGGCTTCCGAGTCGCTGGTCGAGCCGGGCGTCGAGACCGAACGCCGCCGTCAGCAGCTGCGCCCTGGTCACCGCATGCTCGCCGGCGCCCCACAGGGCGTGCACGAGCGCCACGAACTCCGCAACGCTCAGCTCGTCGAAACCCGCAGGCTCGTCCGGAACGAGGGCGGTAGCGGCGCGTGCAGCGCGCGAGCCGGCCGGCGCGCCTCCGACCCTGATCGCCCCGTCGTCGAACGTGAGCAGGCCCGAAGCAGCTTGAAGAAGGGTCGTCTTGCCCGAGCCGTTCGGGCCGACGAGTCCGACCACGGTACCTGCGTTCACCCGGAGATCCACCCCGGCGAGCGCCATGGCGGCGCCGAAGCGCTTCGAGACGCCCTCGACGGCCAGTGCCACCGGCAGCGGCGCGGGAGGGCGGCCCGGGGCCGCCCTCCCGTCAGTCTCGTGCCTAGCTACGGCAGACAACCTTGAACCCCGTCCAGGTGAGCGAGATCTCGGCACTTCCACCGTTCTTGCGACACCAGGTCGCCCACGCGAGAGCCACGGCGTAGGCGAAGCCCACGAACACGATCCACCAGACGATGTCCTCGGTTTGCGCGGGCTCACCCGTAAAGGCAAGCGCAGGGGCCGCGTACGGGGCCCCGAGCGCGAGTGCAGTGTCCAATGTTTCCCTCCTTCGAATGCGTCGGTTGACGCCATTCACGCTACGGAGGCAACACGAACGGGTGTGTGTCGGCTTCGTGCCGAAGGTGTGACCCGCGGACGTTCACTAACAGACACCTCACAGACCCTCGGTACCGTTAGTGAAAACCTGATCTCTCGAGGAGGAAGCCTGTGCGTCACGTTCCGATCATCGTCGCGATTCTCGTTGCGGCCATTCTCGTCCCGGTCGCCGCATCCGCAGACCGGATGTGGGTCGGGTTCCACGACGACCCCATCTTGCGCTACGACCCAGATCGGCAGAGCGAGATCGACGTAGCGACGGTGACGAACAAGGCGTCGATCCTGCGAACGCTCGTGACGTGGGCCGATGTGGCGCCGACGAAGCCTGCGAAGGCTGCCGACCCGTTCGACCCTGCCTACCGCTTCAACGATCTCGACGAGTTCGTCCGAAACGCACAGCTGCGCGACTCAGAGGTCCTGATCACGCTCTGGGGAACGCCGAAGTGGGCGAACGGGAACAAGGGGCCCAACTACCTTCCGACGTCGATGGCCGACTTCCAGAACTTCGCAAATGCAGTCGCCTCCCGCTACTCGGGACGCACGGCCGGCTACCCGTTCGTGCGCTTCTACGGAATCTGGAACGAGTCGAACCTCGGCCTCTTCCTGAGCCCACAGTTCAACTCCAAGGGTCAGATCGTCAGCCCGGCCGCGTATGCGAAGCTCGCCGCCGCCGGCTACGCGGGGATCAAGGCGGGCAGCTCGAAGGCGCTCGTCGCGATCGGTGAGACATCGTCCAACGGGCGGGACAAGCCCAAGGCAGGTGCGAGCGATTCAGTGAGGCCGGGCACGTTCGCCCAGCTCGTCGCCAAGGCGAACAAGAACCTCAAGTTCGACGCCTGGGCCCAGCACCCGTACCCCGTGCCAGTGAACCAGAAGCCGACCCAGAAGGTGCAGTGGCCGAACGTCGCCCTCACCTCGCTCCCGCAGTTCGAGACATCGCTCGACAAGTGGTTCGGCCGCAAGAACATCCCGGTCTGGATCACCGAGTACGGCAGCGAGACCAAGCCGGGCGAGCCGAACGGCGTCACGGAGGCGCAGCAGGCTCTCTACGTGTCGCAGGCGATCGACATCGCGAAGAACGACAAGCGGGTGCCGATGTTCGTCTGGTTCGTGCTCAAGGATTCCGCCGGTAGTCTCTGGCAGAGCGGGATCTACCGGAAGACCGGCGCCCCAAAGCCCTCGCAACCGAGGTTCGCGGCCGCGGCCGCGCCCCTGAGTCCGGTCAACGGGAAACTGAGCATCAAGGGAGGGGTCAAGAACCCGTCCGTGACCGTCTACTTGCGATCGTTCTGCGCGAACAACCCGGTGGGAGCCAGGGTCGGAATCACCTCCCGAACGAGTTTGGGCGGGAAGCTCGTAGCGGTATCGCAGGCGCAGGTGTCGCTCGCGATCGACTGTACGGTCGCCTACCGTGTCACCGGCCTGACGGTTGCGAAGGGCAAGACGTACATCGTCTCCGTCGATGCCAACACCAGCGTCAGCGGCTCGATCAAGCGCACGATCACGATCGTCGGGATCTAGCAGCTCAGAACCTGCGCGCGGGGCGAGGTTCACCATCTCGCTCCGCGCGCTCCGCGTCTAACGAGAAAGCGCGTCGAGCAGTGTGGCAACGTCGGAGTGGACGGCGACGAGGTCACGGTTCACCTCGGAGACGAAGCCCTGGACGGTCGCGCCGTCGAGGAACGCGAGCAGGTCGTCGAAGTAGCCGCTGACGTTGACCAGGCCGATCGGCTTGGCGTGGATTCCGAGCTGCGCCCAGGTGATCGTCTCGAACAGCTCGTCGAGGGTTCCGAAGCCCCCGGGAAGCGCAATGAATGCGTCGGAGAGCTCGTGCATGAGCGCCTTCCGCTCGTGCAGGGTCTCGACGACGTGAAGCGTGGTCAATCCGCGGTGCGCCACCTCGCGCTCCTCGAGGCTCAGGGGGATGACGCCGGTCACCCGGCCCCCCGCGCCGAGCGCTGCATCTGCGACCACGCCCATCAATCCGACCCTGCCGCCGCCGGTGACGAGCTCGGTCGAGCGGGTCGCGAGCTCGCGACCAAGAACGCCGGCCGCGGCCGCATACGCCGGGTCATTGCCCGGGGACGCACCGCAGAAGACGCAGATGCTGCGCAGGCGACCGGCGTCGTCGGTCATCGATCCCTCTAGCCGTACTGCTCGACGTGAACGGTCCAGCTGACGCTGCCGCTCGGGCGCACGTGCAGCCGATAGGAGCCGGCGCCGCTGAGCGGCGAGACCTCGTCTGATCCCACCTGATCGAGCCCGATCTGCCCTGCTCCGTCGCCCTCCCACGAGACCGCGGCCGAGCCGGAGCCGAAGATCAGGTACCTCGGGTGCAACTCGACCACGATGCGCCACTTGCCCTGAGGGGCCGTGACCTCGATCGTGTCCGAATCGTACGAGCCGCTGCCGCTCTCCGACCACGTCGTCGCCCATTCCGGTGCCCTTGCGACCGTCAGCGTCACCGTCGAGCCGAGCACGGCCCGCGTGCCGGGATCGGGCGCCTGACGGAGCACCGAGCCGGCGACAACCGTCTCCGACCCTTCCTCGACGACGTCCGTCTCGAAGCTGCCGTCCAGCTTGGCGATCGCGTCGTCGACCGCCACTCCACGGACATCCGGAACGGGAGCGCGCGGAGGCCCGCTCGACACGACGATGCCGATCGGCCCCGGCCGCCGCGCCTCGTCACCGGCGTGCACATCGGTCGAGACGACCCGCCCTTCGGGCACCTCCCACGACTCCTCGCTGCGGACGCTGGCCACGAACCCGGTGCGCCGCAGCAACGCGACGGCCTCCTTCTGCGACGCCCCGGAAACGTCCGGCATCTCGGCGATGGCAGTACCGCGGCTGACCCGGAGGACGACGTCGAGCGAGGTTCGCTCGACACGCTCGGTAGGCGCCGGCGTCTGCGCGATCACATGGCCCGCGGCGACGGACTCGGAGTAGACACGGCTGCCGACGACGAGCGGTGCGTCGGCCACATCGACGTGCGCCGCCTCGGCGACGGTGACACGTGCCTGCGGCACCGTCATCCCGATCACGCGAGGGACATCGACGATGCGGTCGGCGTTTGCGATCGTGGCGCCCACGAAGGCAAGGGCCCCCGCGGCCACGATCCCGGCGGCAGCAAGAATCATGCGGCGACTGCGGCGCCGCTTGCGGGCAACGTGCCGCATCGGTGGCTCGAGCACGGCGGTGGGGAGCGGTTCGGGGAACATCACCGTCGATCCTTCTGCTGCCTCCACCGTGTGGGCAGCGGCCTCGGCGATCGCCGGCAGAGCGCCGCCGAGCCTCTCGAGTACCTCGACCGCGGTCGGCCGGTCTGCGGGATCGGGCGCGAGCAACGCGTCGACGAGCAACGTGGCGTCGCGCGGGGCGCCCGGCGTGCACGAGGCGAGCAGCGGAGCTGCCTCGTGGGCGCGGCGCAATCCGACGGCCAACCGGTCGTCGCCCTCGAACGGCGTGCGCCCGGAAAGGAGCCAGAACAACAGGCAGCCGAGCGCGTACATGTCGGTCGCACTGTCGCTGTCTCGCCCTCGCGCCTGTTCCGGCGACCAGTATTCAGGCGTCCCGAGCAGCATCCCCTGGGTCGTCACGCTCGTCGACGACCGGGCCAACCGGGCGAGCCCGAAGTCGGAGACCACGACGCGGCCCGTCGCGCTCTCGATCAGCACGTTGCCGGGGGTCAGGTCACGGTGGACGATCCCCCGGGAGTGGGCGTAGGCGAGCGCCGAGGCGATGGGCAGCGCAATCTCCTGCACGTCGTCCCACGTGAACGAGCGGTCGCGTGCGACGTCCCCGAGATTCGCCCCCTCGACGAGCTCCATCACGAGGAACGGCGTCTCGCCGTCCTCGCCGTAGTCGTAGAGACGGACGATGTGCTCGTGCTCGAGCGGCGCGAGAACGCGCGCTTCACGGGCGAAACGCCGCCGGAGCTCGAGATCCTCGGCAATCCAGGCGTGGAGCAGCTTGACCGCGACGTCCCTGCGCAGGCGTCTGTCGGATGCGCGCCAGACGGCCCCCATCCCTCCCTTGCTAATGCGAGCACGCAGCTCGTAGCGGCCGGCAATGAGGTCGGTCATACTCGGAGAAACGCCCGTTTCATGACGGAGTACGGCGCGATTCAGCGAAACTGTAGCTGCCGACCCCGGGGTTGAAGTTGTAAGGAGAAGGAAAACTCCCGCTCACCGGGAATTCCATTTGGCGTCAAACCGTTATACACTGTGACGACATCGTTCCCGCGGGAACGCGTTTGACGGAGCCGCGCGCAGCGGGCCCCGAAGCGAACGATGTGACGAACTTCCGCACACACAAGCGCTCCAGGCACGCGCGCGCACGACGACTACAGAGCGAAAGGATTCACGCTGACCACCACGATCGACATCCCTGCAATTGACGCCTTCCTCACCGACGCGCAGGAGCGCGGCCGGGTCGAGACCTCGGAGCTCGAGGCGCTTGCGCTCGAGCTCGACCTCGACGAGCCCGCCCTCGACGAGGTGCGCGCAGCCCTGGCCGATCGCGCCATCCCCTTCGACACAGCCGATGACGCAGATGAGACCGACGCCGTCGCCGCCGCGGAGGAAGCCTCCTGGACCGCCGACACCTCCCAGGTGCTGACCGACTCGCTCCAGCTCTTCCTCCAGGACGTCGGCAAGCACAAGCTGCTGACGGCCGCCGAGGAGGTCGCGCTCGCGAAGCGCGTCGAGCGCGGCGACAAGACGGCCAAGGAGCGCATGATCAACGCGAACCTGCGCCTCGTCGTCTCGATCGCGAAGAAGTACCGCGGCCACGGTGTGCCGTTCCTCGACCTGATCCAGGACGGCGTCATCGGCCTCAACCGGGCCGTCGAGAAGTTCGACTGGCGCAAGGGCTACAAGTTCTCCACGTACGCCACGTGGTGGATCCGCCAGGCGTGCCAGCGGGCGATCTCGAACCAGGGCGCCACGATCCGCGTGCCGGTGCACGTGCAGGAGCGGCAGCAGAAGCTCGCCCGGGCGCGTCAGCGCCTCGAGGTGAAGCTCGAGCGCGAGCCGACGATCGAGGAGCTGGCCAAGGAGACGGGGCTGAAGGAGTCGCACATCGAGGAAGCGCTCTCGACGGCGGATGCTTCGGTGTCCCTGAACCAGTCGGTCGGCTCCGACGGCGACGGTGAGCTCGGCGACCTGTTCGCCGACCGCAGCGCGGTCGACCCCGCCGACGAGGCAGACGAGACCCTGCAGCGGCTCGAGGTGCGTCGCGCAGTCGAGGCTCTGCAGGAGCCCGACCGCCGCGTGCTCGAGCTCCGGTTCGGCTTCACGGGCGAGCAGTGGACGCTCGAGGCGATCGGCAAGGAGCTCGGCCTCACGCGCGAGCGTGTCCGCCAGATCGAGTCCCGCGCCCTGACGCGTCTTCAGCACCAGCTGAAGGACGTCGTCCGGGCCGACGGCGCCGACGTCGTCCTCGCCGCGTAAGCCGCGAGCGGTGGGCCAAGGGGTGAGGCTTCAGCCTCACCCGTACGAGACGCACTTGGAGAGAGGGTGAGGCTGAAGCCTCACCCTCTCTTCTGTTGACCCTCTACCCGGTGTTGCGGAGAGCGGCAGCGATGCCGGCAATCGACCTGAGCAACGGCCGCCTGGCCGCCTCGTCACCGCCGCGCCACGCGCGCAGCAGCTCGACCTGGATCGCGTTCATCGGATCGACGTACGGATTGCGCAGGTGGATCGACCTCTGCACGACCGGATGGCGGTCGAGGAGCTCGTCCGCCTGGACGATCGCGAGGACTGCGACCACCGTTCGCTCGTGCTCCTCGGAGAGCGCACCCCAGAGCCGGGCGGGCTCGGCGAGCGCCGGCACCAGGGAGACGTAGGCCTCGGCGATCTCGAAGCTGGACTTGGCGAGCGTCATCTCGAGGTTCTCGACGAGCGCGCGGAAGAACGGCCATTCGGCGTAGAGCCGCTGCAGCCAGGCGAGCCGCTCGCCCTCGAGGCCGTACGCATGAAAGGCCGAGCCGCAGCCGTACCAGGCGGGCAGCAGACAGCGGTTCTGCGTCCACGCGAAGACCCACGGGATCGCGCGGAGCGCCTCGAGCTCCCCGGTCGCGGCGGCCTCGGGCCGCGAGGCGGGGCGCGAGCCGATCTCGAGCAGCGCCAGCTCGTCGACCGGCGTGAAGCTGCGGAAGAAGGCCGGAAACGCGGGGTCGTCCCAGACGAGCGCCCGATAGGCGGCGTGCGCCACCGCTGCCAGCTCATCCATCGTGTCCCGGGCACCGGCGTTCGGCGGCTCGAGCCCGGCCACGTCAGGGAACGCCGTGAGCAGGGTCGCCGAGACCGCCGCTTCGAGATTTCGCTCCGCGAGCCCCGCTAGGCCGTACTTGAAGGCGATCGTCTCACCCTGCTCGGTGAGCTTCAGTCGACCGTCGACTGCACCTCGTGGCTGCGCGAGGATGCCGGCGTGCGTCGGGCCGCCGCCCCTCCCGGCAGAGCCGCCCCGGCCGTGGAAGACCGTCAGCTCGACGCCGCGGACCGTGGCGATGCGGGCCAGCTCCTCCTGGGCGCGATAGATCTCCCACTGCGCCGCCAGGTAGCCGCCGTCCTTGCCCGAATCCGAGTAGCCCACCATGACCTCCAGGCGGGGGCGTGGGCTGCGATCGAGGATCTCCTCCACGAGCGGGCCTGCCGCGCGCAGGTCCGCGATCGTCTCGAGCAGCGGGACACCGTGGAGCGCCGCACCAGCCTCCCGCGCCAACGTCTCCGCGGTGAGGACGTCGTCCGCGGTCCGGGTCATGGAGACGATCAGCCTGTCCACCGCAGCTGCTCCGTGCCTGGCCTGCGCGGCCGCCGCGGCCGCGAGCGTGCCGCGCAGCCGCTCGTCCGGCGCCCGGATGGCCGAGGCGTGCACCCGGAGATCGAGCTTTGCGACGTGAAGACCGAACGTGCGCGCCCGGGCCCGGAGGTCGGCGAGGCGGCCGTCCGCCATCCGCTCGCCCCGGTGGGCGCGAAGCAACGCATCGAGATCGTCCAGATCGGCCAGCAGCGCCCTGCCGTCGGGGTACACGTCCGCCCCGAGCCGCTCGAAGATCGCGACGAGCGCGGCGCGGAACGGCTCGTCGGCATCGCCGAGCTCGGGCACCCGGCCGATCACGGTGGTCGACATCCCCCACGCTGCGCCGAGCGCCGTCAGCTCGGCCCGGTAGAGCTGTCGGGCGAGCTGCCGGGCGCGTTCGAGAGCATCCTCGATCGTGGCGGGGCCGACGTTCGGGTTGCCGTCGAGGTCGCCGCCGATCCAGCTCCCGAAGCGGAGCGCCCGGCCCGCGCCCTGCAGCCGATCACCGAGGGCCCGCTCGAGGTCGGGGACCGCGTTCCAGAAGCTCTGCTCGAAGAACCAGAGCCCCTGGCGGATCTCGTCGACGACGCGTGGGCGCTTGGAGCGGATCTCGTCGGTCTGCCAGAGCAGGGTAATCTCCTCGGCGAGGCCATCCTCGACCCGCAGTCGCTCCGAGGCGGGAGTGCCGTCGTCGTCGAGGCGCGCGAGATGAGCTGCGACGCGGCGGTGCGCCTCGAGGACGGTGCGACGGGTCGCCTCGGTCGGGTGCGCCGTGAGAACGAGCTCGACCCGCAGGCGCCTTCCCGCTTCCTGGAGCGTGCCTTCCTCGATCCCGCCGCCGTCGAGCTGCGCAAACGCCTCGGCGAGCGACTCGCGCGGGATCCGCCCCTCGGCCTCGTACTCGCGGCGGCGGCGGATCCGGTGGTGCTGCTCGGCGATGTTGACGAGCTGGAAGAAGAGTGCGAACGCCCGCAGCACGGCCGCCTGGCGCTCGAACCCGAGCCCGGCGACGGCGGCGCCGAGCGCGTCGCGCGACCCCCCGGTGCGAGCATCACGGGCGAGCGCGCGAATCCGCTCCTCGTCGTCGAGCATCTCCTGCCCCTCCTGCTCGACGAGCACGCGCCCGAGCAGATCGCCGAGGAGGCGCACGTTCGCGCGGAGTGCGGCGTCGGCGGACATGCACTCACCCTAGAGAAATGCGAAACGGTCTTGACGCGGCGTTGTCTTGCGTAAGACTCCTCGCGGCGATGGGTTCCTCGAGGCGCGGCGCTGGACGACGAAGAGGAGTGTGGCTGACCTGCGAGCTCGCAGAGCGCTACCTGTCCCTCATGGCATGAGCAGGACGAAGATCGGAACGGCCGACAGGCGCCGACGGTCGCTCCGGCGACGGCCTCAGCCGCTGCCAGGCGGAGGCCGGCCGAATCGCCCCGCGTCTACCACAATCCGAGAACTTCGCGGATCGCCGGCCTCCAGTCGATCGAGGGGTCCTTCTCCTTGAGCGCTTTCTCGAGGATGTCGGCGCACCAGATGCCACCGCAGGTCTGGCACGTCGTCACCCCGACGTACCCGGTCTCGCACGGGGCGATTTCCTCGAGCAGCTTCCGCACGACCGAACAGGGGTCGCCGACCTCAGCGGCGTTCATACCCTCGTCTTGCGTCACGTGGGCGCCCGTTTCGAGTGGATACACCACGGTAGATGGCCTCCTTTCACAGACATTCGATCCTGGCCGCACAGACCTTGTACTCGGCCGTGCGGGTGACGTTGTCGAAGGCGTCGTTGGTCAGCAGGTTGGTCGAGGACTCCAGGTAGTGGAACGGCATCCACAGCGCACCCGGACGGACCTTGCCCGCCACGTGAGCGCACGCCGTGACCTCTCCGCGACGCGTTGCGACGCGGACCCTGTCGCCGTCACGGATGCCGAGCCGCGCGGCATCTCCTTCGTGGATCTCGACGAAGTTCTCCGGCTGCTTCTGCTCGATCGCCGCGGTCTTCCTCGTCATGTTGCCCACGTTGTAGTTGTAGAGCGTCCTGCCCGTCGACAGGATCATCGGGTAGTCCTCGTCCGGCTCCTCCGCAGGCGGACGGAAGTCGATCTCGTGGAACAGCCCCTTGCCGCGCGTGAAGCCCTCCGCGTGCAGAAACGGCGTCCCGGGATGATCGGCCGTCGGGCACGGCCACTGCAGCCCCTGTTCCTCGATTCGCTCGTAGGAGATCCCGGCGAGGATCGGCGCGCCTGACGCCAGCTCGTCCCAGATCTCGCCCGGATGCTCGTAGTGCATCGGATAGCCCATGGCCGTCGAGATGTCACACATGATCTGCCAGTCGGCCCGCGCCTGTCCCGGCGGGTTCACCGCCTTGCGGACCCGCTGCACCCGCCGTTCGGTGTTGGTGAAGGTCCCGTCCTTCTCGGCGAAACATGCGGCAGGAAGGATCACGTCTGCGAGCTTCGCCGTCTCACTCATGAAGATGTCCTGGCAGACGATGAAGTCGACCTGCTCGAGGTTCGCGATGACCTGCGTGGTGTTCGGCTCGCTGCGGACGGGATCCTCGCCGACGCAATAGAAGGCCTTCAGCACGCCT
>Ga0315275_10007406_pt1 | contig 10596 bp, 9 predicted proteins | sample YL17G03_0_MG_FD_205557 | JGI IMG/M metagenome (GOLD analysis project Ga0315275, IMG submission 205557) | Sediment microbial communities from Yellowstone Lake, YNP, Wyoming, USA - YL17G03_0 | ecosystem: Environmental > Aquatic > Freshwater > Lake > Sediment | place: USA: Wyoming | collected...
GGGCACGAAGGCTGCCCGCTGCTCGCTGGGGTCGACGCCCAGCTTCTCCTTGGCCCGTGGGTCCACCAGGATGCGCTGGCTCTCGTAGTAGTTGGCCAGCAGGCCCTTCAGCGTGCCGTTGACGATGAGGTCCGTCCGGCCGGTGGGCAGTCCCTCGCAGGTGATGCCCTTGCTCCCGGCCAGGCCGGGCGCTGCGCCGTCGTCGTAGATGGAGAGCATCTCGGCAGCCACAGGCTGGCCCAGCTTGCCCAGGAAAGGGCTGGCGCCGGCGTAGAACGTCCCCAGGTTCAGGCCGGGCATTACCAGGTTCACCATCAGGTCCATCACCGCCTGTTGCCCGAACACCACCCGGTACTCGCCCGTCTTCACCCGTACGCCGCCCATGGAATCGATGGCGTTGCGGGCCGCCTGACGGCCGGCGAGGTCGCCGAACTCGGCGAGGCGGGTGGCCGCCGCGTAGCCGCTGCCCTTGGAGCCTTCGCGCTCCACCATGGCCGTGATGAACGAAAGGATGAGGGCCGATTCGTCCGTCTGCGGCTGGGGCATGGCGTACGATGCCACGGCGATGCGCTCCTGGAGGATCGTGACGTCGCCGCCCACGATGAGCCCCAGGTCGCGCAGGCTGCCGCCGGCCAGCTCGCTCAGCGCCTCCGAGGTCTCGAATGTGCGCAGGGCGCCCCCCAACACCTGCCAGCCGGCGCCCACCAGGTCGCCGTCGGTCAGGCGCATGAGCTGGGGGTCGTGGTAGCGGCGCAGCTTCCGCTTCTCGCCGGTGGGGCGCGCCAGCGACTGGAACTCGGGGTCGAGCACGGCGCCGATGCGCGCCTTGGCCAGCGCTTCCTTCACCCCCTCCAGGGAGATGTCGCTGCTCTCGCTCCCGAAGCCGACCTTCCGCCCCTCGGGCGTCTTGAACACGGCCTGGATGCCGATGCCGTACGACTCGGTGGACTTGGGCTCCTCGACGCCGTTGCAGGGGATGTGCGAGGTGTAGTTCAGGCGGGTGAGGAGCTGGCCGTTGCTGGAGGCGAAGACCTCCGCCTCCTCGATATCGTCGACGCCGCGCAGATAGGCGAGGGCGTCAGTCACGGAGCGGCGAAGCTGGGCTAGCGGGATCATTGCATCGCCTCCGAGTTGATCTCTGTGACGTTCCGGTAGTTGATCCTGCCGACTATCTTTGCCCGAAATTCTTTTTCGAACTGGGCACCATCCTGAAAAACGCTCCTGTCAAAGAGGAATACTTTAGGCGGAGTATCGCCAAGAAAGACGCGGACTACTTTGGTGTCGCCTTGTTTGAAACTTTCGACCTCGTTTTCGGCGCTGAAAACCAACTTCTGAAAGATATCGCGCCGCCTGCCGTACTTGCCTCCGGTTGCCTTCAACTCGACCTTGACGTTGCCTGCCAAGATTTCGTCGCTCATCCACAGGTCGAAGCCCCGCTCGCCGAAGGACTTATTTGTGAACCTATACCTCGGATGGTTGAAATGCTTGATCAGGTACTCCTTCGCTTTGTCCTCGATTGCCCTCGACATAGGCTAGCTTCCCGTAACAGATGGCCTGAGCCGCGCCCGGCCGCGTAGGGTGGGGCCGCCGTTGCTCATGCGCTTGGTCTGCATCACTACCCCCATCCTGTCATTCCGAGCGAAGCGAGGAATCTGGTGGCGGGGAGGTGAACCATTCGTCGCTCAGGTCTCGCCACTGCGGGTTCATCGACTCAATCAGAGCGATTCTCTTCGACCTCCGCCACGCTTTGATCTGCTTCTCCCGGGCTATGGCGGCCCGGATGTCGTCGGTTGCCTCGTAGTACACAAGGATTCCAACATTGTATTTCTTCGTGAACCCGTCGACGAGCTTGTGCTTGTGCTCGTACACTCGACGTTCGAGATCGCTCGTCAAGCCGGTGTAGAGGGTTCCAGACCTGTTGGTCAACAGATAGACGTAGTAGTTTTTTCGTCCCCGCCCAAGATTCCTCGTCGCTCCGCTCCTCGGAATGACAGGCATGCGCGCTTATCACCTCGCCCCCGTAAGCCGTGCCCGGCCCCGCAGGGTCGGGCCGCCGTTGCTCATGCGCTTGGTCTGCATCGGCACCCCCTTGCCGCAGTTGGGGATGGGGAACAGCCGGAAGTCGTTGCCCACGGCGTCGATGCTCAGGAAGAAGTCGCGGCTGTCGCTGGTCAGGCCGCCGTCGCGGAACATCTCCCCCAGCTCGCCGTTGCGGATCTCGAACACCTTCATCGCCGTGATGCGGAAGTTCTCCCTCGACTCGGCGATGGACGGGATGCGATGGCCCACCACGTAGTAGCCGTGGTCCACCTCGCGGATGATGTCCTGCGGGTCGCGGTCGCCGACGGCGAAGACGGTGTTCGACATGCGGATCAGCGGCACCAGCGAGGCGTCGGTCGCCTTGTACGAGCCGTTGGGCTCCGCCCCCAAGAGGGCCGCAGTCTGGCGGCTGTTCATGAAGCCGCTGAAGATCCCCTTGTCGATGAGCGTCACTCGCTTGGCGGGCGTCCCCTCGTCGTCGTACAGGTAGTGCCCGAAGCCGGAGAGCGTCGCGTCGGTGAAGGCGGTCAGCAGGTCGGAGCCCACCCGCTGGCCCAGTTGGTTGTGGGCCACGTCTTTCAGCAGCCAGCTCCGGCCAGCGTAGCCCGTCTCGAACTTCAGTGCTCGGTCGGCCTCCGTGGGGTGCCCGACGATCTCGTGCACCAGCAGGGCGTTGTAGTGTGGGTCGGTCACCACCACCACATCCTTGTCCGTGGCCGGCAGCGGCCGCGCGTTGGCCAGGGCCACCGTATCGCGGGCCAGGTCCAGCGAGAAGCTGTGCAGGGCCGGCCGCTGGATGCTCCCTTCGTCGATGCCTTGCGTGACGACCTCCCAGCCCCGCTGGTGCCCCACGTAGTCGTACAGCTCTTGGCCCGCCTCCCGGCCCTGGGCCACCAGGAAGCACACACCCTGAGTCACCGCCCAGCTCTGGTCGATGTCCGCCCCTTCGGAGCTGCAGAAGAGCTGGCGGGTGAGCGCGGTGGAGGCGCCCACGTGGTTGTACATGATCTGCCCGTCGACGGCCGCCACCGCCTTCGATGTCTCCTGCACATAGCGGGCGATCTCCTCCAGGCTCACCGAGCGGGGGTCGATCTGGTACTGGGCGGCGACGGTGTCCTGTCGCACCTCGATGGGCGCGAGTTCGGTGCTGTACAGCGCCTCGGCCAGGGAGCCGTACTGCTCGCGGGCCTCGTCCTTCCGTTGGGCCGAGGCCAGGGCGCGGCCGTAGGCGCGGTCGATGGCCACCCGCAGGACGCGCGATAGGCGGGGCAGGTCGGCGGCGCCCAGCGACTGGCCGACGTAGCCGGCGGCTGCCGTCTTCTCCCCCGCGATGACCCGCACGCCGAGCGCGAAACCGTAGTCCTCGCCGGCGAACTTGTCCATCCCGTTCTCGGCCCCTGCGCCTTTGCCCTCGTCCACTTCGACGCGCAGGTCGCAGTAGCGGAGGTGGCGCAGGCGCCGGCCCGAGCGGGCCACCACCTCGCGCACCATCTCCCGGATCTGGGGAATGACTTCGACGGTTACCTTCGCGGGCATGAGCGCCTCCTGATCAGAGCCACAGGGAACGGGGAGCGTATCGATCGATTCTAGGGGCGCGGGAACACCGTTGTCCAGCGCTGCACCCGATTGACAAGTCCGCTGCCTGGTGGTCTACTGCTCTCGTGAGTGAGGACGACCGTCCCGACGAACCCGCGAGCGATGAGTTTCTGGCCCGACTCGAGCCGGAGGTGGAGCGCTGGCAACGCGAGCGTCTCATCGGTGCCCGCCAGGCGACGGCCATCCTGGCCCGCTACGGCCTGCGCCCGCCGGCGGCCGTGCGGGCCTGGCGAATCGGGCGACTAACCTCCATCCTGGCCATTCTCGGCGCCATCCTCGTCGGCGTCGGGATCATCCTGCTCATCGCCTCCAACCGCCAGGAGTTCGACCTGCCCCGCGGCCTCAAAGTAGGGCTGATCATGGGCACCGTCGTATTCCTGTACGCCGTGGGATACGTCCTCAGGTACGAGCTGCGGTTTCGGCTGGTCGGGCAAGCCATAACCTTTCTTGGAGCAGTCTTCTACGGGGCTGCCGTCTTCCTGGTGGGCCAGATCTACAACGTCCAGCCCAACGAACCGCGATTGCTCCTGTATTGGTTCGTGGGGGTGATCCCGCTGGCGTATCTGGCGCGCTCCAGTGCCATCCTTGCCCTGTCGGCGCTGGTGGCGGCCGCCGGCCTGGGAATGCAGGCCGCCGTCTGGATGGAGGACGGCGGCTCGAGCCAGGTCTCCGCCATACGCATCCTCGCCCTCTACGGGATTCTGGGCCCGCTCTACTACGCGTTGGCGTATGTCCACGCCGGGCTGCCGTCCCTGCGAGACCTGCACCGGCCCCTCCAGATCATCGGGCTGGTGACTGCCCTGGCCGCCCTCTACGGCCTCGGCTTTACCGCCCTCTTCGACCTGGAGCACGAACGCGTCGCCGACTTGCTCGGCCGGCTCGCCCTCGTGTATTCGCTCCTGGCTGGCGCCACAGTGGCCAGCTTCGCCGCCGCCCTCTATTTCTCACGGCGGTCGCTCGCCTCCTTGCCGTACGAAGCCGCGGCCGGGCTGGCGCTGGTGGGCCTGGCCTTCGCCACCGCGTATATTCCCATCGACGAGCGCGAACCGTACGCCGTCTTCTACAACGTCCTGCTGCTGGCCACCCTGCTGGCCAGCATTAGCGTGGGCGTCGCGCAGGACCGTGAGGCGTATGTCAACATTGGCCTAGCCTTCTTCGCCGTCCTGGTGGTCACCCGCTACTTCGACTGGGCCTCGGGGCTGTTCGACCGCTCGATGGTCTTCCTGGGAGCTGGGGCGCTGGTGCTGGCCGGCGCATCCCTGCTGGAGTCCTATCGGCGGCGGCTCCTGCGTCAAATGAGGAGCGGATGATGGAAGGCCGCATGCTATTCCGTCTTGGCTTCCTGGCGGTGGTGGTGCTGCAGGTGGCGCTGCTGCTGGCGATCCTTGTCCCGGAGGAGAGGACGCTGGCCACCGGCCAAGAGGTGCTCCTCCAGACCGTGCCCGTGGATCCCCGTGATCTCTTTCGCGGCGACTACGTCCAGCTTCGCTACACCATATCGACGGTCCACCGCCCGCTGGGGCCAGGCGACAGCGTCTTCGTGGCGCTGGAGAAGCGCGGCGATACGTGGGAGGTGCGGGAAGTGTACTACACCCCGCCCGAGGGCTTGTTCATTAAGGGCAGGGTGGCCACGGCCTCCGGAGACGTAGCCAACATCGAGTACGGCATCGAGAGCTACTTTGTGCCCGAGGGCAGCGGCCACATCATCGAAACAGCCTCCGACGTGGAGGTGAAAGTGGCCGTCGACTCTTCAGGAAATGCCGCCATCAAGCAGGTGCTGGTGGACGGCAAACCGTTCAAGCCCTGAGGCGGCCTACCACACGACTCCCAGGGCCCGGAGCTCGCTTTCCAGGTGGGCGGCGTCCTGGAACTGGAAGGCCCGCATGCCGGCTGCTCGCGCCCCCTCCACGTTGTGCGCCAGGTCGTCGGTGAAGACGCAGGCCGAGGCGGGCACGCCCAGCCGCTCGGCCGCCAGGTGGAAGATGCGCACGTCGGGCTTGGCCAGGCCTACCCGAGCGGAGTTGATTACCACGTCAAACAGGTCGACGATGCCGTGGTGCTCGAGGAGCATCTCCTCCAGATCCTTGGTGGCGTTGCTCAGCAGTCCGACCTTGTAGCGAGAGCGCAGCTTCCGGGCCAGGGATACCACGTCCTCGTTGAGCCCGCGCCAGATCTTGGGCCACTCCTGGCGAATGCCGGGGATGGGCCGGCCGGCCAGCTCGTAGAGGCGTGCCAGCACTGCCTTCAGCCACTCCCGCTCCGAGCCCCGACCCAGCGAAATCTCGCGCCACTGAGGGATCTCGTACAAGGCCGAGAAGAGACCGCCCTGGGGGAGGCCGTACTTCTGCTCCAAGCGGCCCGCCTCGTCCTGGTCCAGACGGCCGATGACGCCGCCGTAGTCGAAGAGCACTGCCTCGATCATGGGGAGGCGCCTAGAACCCCTGGTAGCGGTTCGCGATGGGTAGCCGCCGGTCGCGGCCGAAGGCGCGGTGGGTGATCTTGACCCCGGGAGGAGCCTGCCGCCGCTTGTACTCGTTGCGGTTGACCATGGTCACCACCCGCTTCACCAGCGCCTCGTCGAACCCCATGGCCACGATCTCCTCTACGCTGCGGTCGTCCTCCACATACGCCTCCAGGATGGGGTCCAGCACCTCGTAGGGAGGCAGGGTATCGATGTCCCGCTGGTCGGGCCGCAGCTCCGCCGAGGGCTCTTTCTCGATGACCCGCGGCGGGATGACGGGCACCGGGCCCTGGACGTTGCGATAGTGGGACAGGCGGTAGACCAGGGTCTTGGGCACGTCCTTGATCACGGCGAAGCCGCCGGCCATATCGCCGTAGAGGGTGGCGTAGCCGGTAGCCATCTCGCTCTTGTTGCCGGTGGTAAGCACCAGCCAGCCGAACTTGTTGGACAGCGCCATCATGATCATGCCGCGGATGCGTGACTGGATGTTCTCCTCGCTGACGCCGAAGTCGGTGCCGGCGAAGGGCTCCGCGAGGACGTTCAGGAAAGCCGAGAACGGCTCCTCGATGGGGATCGTCAGGAGACCAATGCCCAGGTTCTCCGCCAGCTCGCGGGCGTCCCGCAGACTCCCCTCGGAGGAGAACCGCGACGGCATGGCCACGCCCATCACGTTCTCCGGCCCCAGGGCGTCCACGGCCACCAGCGCCGTCAGGCTGGAATCGATGCCCCCCGACAGGCCGATGACCACCTTGCGAAAGCCGTTCTTGCGCACGTAGTCCCCGGTGCCCAGTACCAGCGCCTGATAGACCTCCGCCTCGTCCTCCAGCGAAGGCGCGCAGCGCCGCTCGATGGGCGGCTTGTCCTTGACCAGCGGCTCGTCCGAGATGCGGACGAGCGATGCGGGGTTGGAAGCGTCCGTGGCCAGCCGCTCCTTGCGCCGGCGCGGGTCGTGGAGGCGGGCCTGGAATACCTCCTCCAGGTTGACGTCGCAGACCAGGAGCTGTTCCTCGAACGCCGCCGCCCGCGCCAGTAGCTCGCCCGAGGGGCTAAGCACCATGCTGGCGCCGTCGAACACCAGCTCGTCCTGGCCGCCCACCTGGTTCGTATAGCAGACGAAGACGGCGTAGTCCGAGGCGCGGGTGGCCAGCATCTGCTCGCGGAAGTTGCGCTTGCCCATGTGGTAGGGCGAGCCGTTGATGTTGATGATGACCTGAGCGCCCGCCTGGGCCTGGGCCCGCGTGGGGTCGCCCGGGTACCAGATGTCCTCGCAGACGCTCACCCCCACGCCCACGCCAGCCACCACGTAAACGGGGAAGCGGCCGCCGGTCTGGAAGTAGCGGTTCTCATCGAAGACGCCGTAGTTGGGCAGGAAGTGCTTGTGATAGACGTCCACTAGGCGGCCGTCGTGGATGATCGCCGCGGCGTTGTAGATGTCCTCGTTGCTGTCCACGAAGCCCACCACCGCCGTGATGCCGCGACAGCCCTCCGCCACCCGCTTCAGGGCCGCCACGTTGTCCTCGATGAACTGGGGGCGCAGGAGCAGGTCCTCGGGCGGGTAGCCGGTGATGGTGAGCTCCGGGAAACTGATCAGGTCGACGCCCTGGGCGCGGGCGCGTTCCACGTACTCCAGGATCTTGGCGGCGTTGCCTTCCAGATCGCCTATGGTGGTGTTGATCTGAGCCAGCCCCAGGCGGAGAGTGCGCATGAATTGGTCCCTCTGGTAGCGATTATCCCTCGCTGCCGAGAGGGCGGTCAAGCCGACGCCGCGTTAGCGATTCGCCGGCGCCTCGCGCGGGGCCACCGCCCGCAGGTAGCTGCGCCAGAGACGTGAATGCTGCGGGGGGAGCTCGATGAACGCCGAGGAATCGACCGCAGAGGATTGCCAGCTACCGCCGTGGGCTCCAAAGGCCCCCTACACGTTACCGTCCCTTGGGGACTTGCGCAGTAGGCTGAGAATCGTGGGTGCGGCACCGGATCGTTAAGCGGCCGCGGATCCTTACCCCCGGCCCTGCAACATGAACCTTCCTCCGGATCCGCGGCCGCCCTTGGGCCGACAGGCGGTCGGCAGCCTGTCGTCCATCTATCAATACGGCGTGCCGTCCACGGCGGATTCGCCTCTACAGATGAGGATGGCGCGCCTTCTCGCCGCCAATTCATGCCTTCATCCGTCATCCGCCACACGGCTTTACACTGGCCCAGCGGCCCAATTACAATGACGTTGAGCATAGCCGACGACTATTTCCCACATAGTCAAGCTCGATAGAAGCGGCCCGCCGGGCCCATGTATTATGTTGGGCCCCATTACCGCGCGAACGAGGACAAGCTATGGTTCAGGAGAACGAAGTTGAGATCGCCCGCGGCCTCAACGGGATCTATATCGCCAAGACAGAGTCCAGCCACGTAGATGGCGAGGCCGGCAAGCTGCTCTATCGCGGCTACAACATCCACGACCTGGCAGACAAGTCCACCTTCGAGGAGACCACCTATCTCCTCTGGCACGGCAAGCTGCCCAATCGCCGCGAGCTGGACGATTTCTCCAGCTGCCTGGCCCAGTGGCGCCCCATCCCCGAGGAGATGTTCGATGTCCTCCGGGCCATCAAATCCGGCCACCCTATGGACGTCCTGCGCAGCGCCGTATCTGCCATGGGGTGCCTTGACCCAGAGGCGAACGACACGTCCCCCGAGGCCAACCTGAACAAGGCCAGCCGTCTCACCGCTCAGCTCCCCACTATCGTGGCCGCCTATCACCGCATGTGCGAAGGGAAAGACCCGATCCCGCCCAACCCCGACCTGGGGCACGCCGCCAACTTCCTCTGGATGCTGAGGGGGACAGAGCCGGACGTGGACGACGCCAGGGCCATGGACGTGGACATGATCTTGCACCTCGACCATGGCTCCAACGCCTCCGCCTTTGCCGCCCGCGTCACTGCCTCCACCAGGTCCGACCTCTACTCGGCCATCGTCTCCGCCATCGGCACCCTCAAGGGACCCCTGCACGGCGGCGCAGCCGAGGCCATCATGACCATGGTGCGGGAGATCGGTGAGCCGGAGCGGGTCGAGCAATACGTGAACGCGCGCATCGCCAGCGGCGGCCGCATAATGGGTTTTGGCCACCGCGTCTACAAGATCGAGGACCCCCGCGCCCCCCACATGCGCGACCGCTCCCGCATCCTGGCCAGCAAGTACGACCAGTACAAGTCGTACTACATCCTGCGCAAGGTGGACGAGGTCATGGCGCCGTACCGCCAGCGCGGGATCTACGTCAACGTCGACTTCTACGCCGCCGCCGTGTACTACCTGCTGGGGATCCCAGAGGAGCTGTTCATCCCCATATTCGCCATCGGCCGCATCCCCGGCTGGATTGTACAGGTCTTTGAACAGTGGCAAGACAACGTCCTCATCCGGCCGTTGCTCGAATACGTGGGGCCCAGGGACCTACCCTATGTGCCCATCGAAGAGCGACCGTAGCGCGCAGGCCAGGGAGCAAAGAAGGGAACGATAGAGCCGCGGGCGTCGCTAGCCGCGGATCTCTTCGATGCGGAAGCGAAGGATGCCGGCGGGCACCAGCACCTCCACCTCATCCCCCACCACCCGCTCGATGAGGGCCTTGCCCACAGGCGAGGCGACAGAGATCTTCCCCTGGCCGGGGCTCACCTCACTAGGACTCACCAGCGTATAACGCACCGACGCACCCGAGGCCAGATCGCGCACCAAGAGGGTGCTCCCCAGGTGGGCTTTCGTGCCGGGATCGGCGCCGCCCCCGAGGACCTCGGCGTGCTTCAGTAGTGTGTCCAGTTCGCGTATGCGCGCTTCCAGGTGCCCCTGGCGGTCCAGCGCGGCATTCAGGGGCGCGTTCTCGCGCACGTCCTTGTCGAGCCGCGCCAGCCTCAGCTCCTCGGACACGACCGGCCGCTGTTCCTTCAGCGTCTTCAGCTCCCCCTGCAGGGAAGCGTGGCCTTCCTCTGTGAGCTGGGTTCGCTTCGGGGGCCGTGCGACGACGGTTCTAGCGCGCTGGGGGCTCTTGCGAAGGCGCAGGTGGGGCGCCAGGTTGGTGGCGGTCAGGCGTTCCTTCCTGGCGAAGGAGAGGAAGGAACGCACCGTCTCCGCCCGCCGTAGCACATCGGGGGTGGCGGGGCCCAGGACCTCGGCGTACAGCGCAACGTCGTGGCCGCGCAGGTCGCCGATGGCGCGATCGGCGCCGAGCCAGCGAGCGAAGCGATAGACCTCGGCCTGGCTATCCTGGCGGGCTTCGTCGGAGAGGGAAGCGACAAACATGGCAGCGGCCTGGGAGAGCTTGAGCGGCTCCCCCGTGCTCCCGCCGTCCGCCTCCGACGCTCCCCGGGCCATAGCATCCCCCATTCTAGGAAGGCCACAGCAACAGTGTCAATCGCAGTATTGGGGAAGCGACGCCGGGCTTGGGGCGGGCCAAGAAATCCGGAAGCCTGCGGCGACCGTTATGCCCTAAGGGCTGGGCGTGGGCGTCAGTGGGACGATGGTCT
>Ga0315275_10007407_pt1 | contig 10596 bp, 4 predicted proteins | sample YL17G03_0_MG_FD_205557 | JGI IMG/M metagenome (GOLD analysis project Ga0315275, IMG submission 205557) | Sediment microbial communities from Yellowstone Lake, YNP, Wyoming, USA - YL17G03_0 | ecosystem: Environmental > Aquatic > Freshwater > Lake > Sediment | place: USA: Wyoming | collected...
AAATCTTGATCATTGGCATTAATGTGGTAAACATCCACCCGATCATGGGTGGTATACATGACCCGACTATGGGTGGTAAACTTCGCCCGGCTATTGACAATATGGAAATAGGGGGGGTATTATATTGAATGTTCCTGTATGTTAGGTGACCCACGAAGGACTTGAACCTTCAACCAACTGATTAAGAGTCAGCTGCTCTGCCGGGTTGAGCTAGTGGGCCTTTTAGCAGGGAAATTATACCCTAAAGAAAGTGTATGTCAACTTCGTGAATGCCTCCCTCTGCCCTCAGCTACATTAATAAACCCCCAACTCGCTGTGGTGGGATTGCATTTTCGCCCATTTGGTCATAAACTAAATACATCCATTTTTCCTATGCATGGTCTGGGGACGACCTCTATGCAGATATACATCCAGGCAAATCTGGTCTTATTTAATGGATGCAGCCATCAGATAATACCCTGCCCTCATACTTATCAGCCAACAACGAAAGCCGGGCAGGGAAAAAATTGAATATTTTAAGTTAACCGTCGGGTAACTAATTTCACCTCCATGCTATAATCCTTTACTCCAAGCCCATGTCTTTTGTCCATCTACACGTTCACACCGAATACTCCCTGCTCGACGGTTTCAGCAACATCCATAAACTGGTCGAGCGCACCCGCGAAATGGGGATGCCAGGCGTGGCCATCACCGACCACGGCACCATGTTCGGCGTGATCGAGTTCTACAACGCGGCCACCCAGGCCGGCATCAACCCCATCATCGGACTGGAAGCTTACCTGGCAGCTCGCACCATCAAAGAACACGACCCGCAGGAGGATAAGAAGTCCAGCCACCTGCTCCTGCTGGCTGAGAACGAAACCGGCTATAAGAACCTGCTGCAGATTGCCAGCCTCGCCCAGCTGGAAGGCTTCTACTACTACCCGCGCATCGACCATGATATCCTGGCACAGCATGCGCAGGGCCTGATCTGCACCTCCGGCTGCATGTCCGCGGAAATCCCGCGGCAGCTGCAGCGAGGCAACCTGGAACAGGCGGATAAGCAGCTGGGGTGGTATTACGACGTGTTCGGGGCAGACAACTTCTTCCTCGAGCTGCAGCAGCACGCCATCCCCGAGCTGGGAGCGGTGAACAAGGGGCTGTTCGAGCTGGGAAAGCGCCACAATTCGCGCTACGTGGCCACCAACGACGTGCACTACATCGAGAAATCAGACGCCCGCCTGCAAGACATCATGCTCGCCATCCAGACCGGAAGCCTGCTCTCAGACCCCAAGCGCATGCGCATGACCGATGACACCTACTACCTGCGCAGCCCGCAAGAAATGGCATCTCTATTCAGCGAAACACCCGAAGCCATCTCCAACACACTGCTGATCAACGAACGCTGTAAACTCGACCTGGGCTTCAAAGGCTACCACTTACCCCAGTTCGACGTGCCGGAAGGTTACACCGCCGACAGCTATCTGCGCCAATTGTGCGAGGCAGGCCTGACCCGGCGGTATGGAGAGCATGCCAATGATCCGCAGGTACGCCAGCGCCTGGATTACGAGCTGCAGGTGATCCACAAGATGGGTTTCGACACCTATTTCCTGATCGTGTGGGACCTGTGCCGCTATGCACGCGAGCGGGGCATCTGGTATAACGCACGCGGCTCTGGCAACGGATCCATCATCGCCTACTGCCTGGATATCACCCTGGTTGAACCCATCCACCACGGATTGATCTTCGAGCGCTTCCTCAACCCGGGGCGCACCAACATGCCTGATATTGACCTTGATTTCCGAGACGACTGCCGCTCGGAGATGCTCGAATACGCTGCCAATAAGTTTGGCGTTGACCGGGTGGCACAGATCATCACCTTTGGCACATTGGGCGCACGGGCAGCCATCCGCGATGTGGGGCGGGTGATGGACATCCCCCTTAGCGAGGTGGACCGGGTCGCCAAGGTCATCCCTAATATCCCCGGCAAGCCAATCACGCTTAAAAGTGCGCTGGAGGATATCCCTGAGTTCAAGCAGCTGTATGAATCTGAAGACTACCTCAAGGATTTGATCAATACGGCTGCTGATATGGAAGGCGTGGTGCGGAATGCCGGCACCCACGCGGCGGGCGTGGTCATCGCAGACCAGCCTCTGGTTAACTATGTGCCTCTGCACCGCCCCACCGGCGCCGCCGCAGCTGAAGTATCGCCCATTAAAACCGTGACCCAATTTGAGATGGGCGTGCTGGATGAGCTCGGGATGCTCAAGGTGGACTTCCTGGGGCTTTCGACCCTCACCATCATGGCACGCGCCTGTGAGCTGATCTGCAAACGGCACGGGATTGACTTCAACCTGGACAACATCCCCACGGATGATCCCGACACCTACGCCCTGCTGGGGCGAGGCGAGACCGCCGGCGTGTTCCAGGTGGAAGGCGCGGGTATGCGCCGCTGGTTGATGCAGATGAAACCGACTGCCATCGAGCACGTCATCGCCATGGTCGCCCTGTTCCGCCCAGGCCCGATGGAATCCATCCCAGCCTACATCAGGCGCATGCACGGCGAAGAAGCTATCGAGTTCAAGCACCCCCTGCTCGAGCCCATCTTCAAAGAGACCTACGGCTTCCCGGTGTACCAGGAACAGCTCATGTCGGCCGCGATGCAGCTGGCGGGCTATACCCCGCCCGAAGCGGACGACCTGCGTAAAGCCATCGCCAAGAAGATCAAGGACAAACTGCTCAAGCATAAAGAGAAGTTCGTGCATGGGGCAGTCCAGCACGGCATCCCCGAGGAAACCGCCGGCGAGATCTTTGACGACTGGGAAGAATTCGCCCGCTACGGCTTCAACAAGAGCCATGCGGCTGATTACGGCATCATCGCCGTGCAGACCGGCTACCTGAAATGCCATTATCCCGAAGAGTACATGACGGCGCTGCTCTCCGTTTCGCAGAACGACTGCGACAAGGTGGCGCTGTATGTGGCTGATTGCCGCCGTATGGGCATCGACGTCCAGCCGCCCAGCGTGAACATCTCGGGGTGGGACTTCACCATCCAAGACCTCCCGGATGGAAGGAACGCCATTCGCTTCGGTCTGGGTGCGGTCAAGAACGTAGGCCATGGACCGGTGGACGCCATTTTGGACGTGCGCGACGACCAGCCGTATACCGATATCAACGACTTCGGACGGAGGGTGGACCTGCGGAGTGTGGGCAAGCGGGCACTGGAATGCCTGATCAAGGTTGGCGCCATGGATATGTTCGGCACGCGCAGCGCCATGCTTTCCGTGCTCGACCAGATGCTTTCGATCAGCGCCTCGCACTTCCGCGCCTCCGATGCGGGGCAGATAAGCATGTTCGGTGCCGGAACTGGCATCAGCGATGAAATCACCCTCCCCAAAGGTGCCCTGGAAGCCAACCGGCGTGAGATCCTGGAATGGGAGCGTGAGCTGATCGGCCTGTACGTATCCGACCACCCGCTGAGCCCGGTGATGGATGCCCTGGCACAGGTGGTCACCCATTTCTCCGGCCAGCTGGGTGAAGCCACAGCCGGTGAAAAGGTGAAGGTGGCGGGGATCGTCACACGCGTGCGCCCGCACCTGACCAAGACAGGCAAGAACATGGGCTTCGTCACCCTGGAGGATGTGCAGGGCAATATTGAGCTGGTGGTCTTCCCAAGAACCTGGGACAAGTTTTGGGAGGTATTCGAAGTCGACAGCGTGGTGCTGGTGGACGGCAAGGTGGATGCGCAGAGCGGTGACCCCAAAGTGCTGGTGGACAGCGTCACCACCGATCTGAAATCCGTTACATCCACCGAGACTCCACCCTCCACCGCCGGAGGGACGAGCAACTTCACCCGCCGGACAGATAAAGGGCACACGGTCAACTCCACCACCCCAACCCCAAAGCCCTCCCCCAGTATGGCCCCGATTTCTGGGTCCGAGGGACCCCATGTCGGGACAACCACACCTCCAACGAGCGCCGAACCTCCCTACCAGGCGGAGGATTGGGGTGAGATGCCCCCACCTCCGGATGACTTCCCGCCTGAATGGAAAGCCCAGGAGCTCGCCCCGGGAGGGTTCGTGGTGGAAACCGAAACCCCGATCTCCGGGACTGAAGGTATAGCTTCACAGGAGGCAACCCAGGCACGCGTAACAAGGGGCTTAAGCCCCTTGTTGGAAAGCCCCTTGTTGGAAAGCCCCTTGTTGGAAAGCCCCGTGCTGGAAAGCCTCTTGTTGGATCGTGTGGATGCGCTGGCAGACGCCGTCGAGCCACCTACTCCCATCGCGACGCCCCTCCCGCCTGATGAGCATAGACCCATGAGCAGCACCGTGACAATCGGGACTACCCTTGCCGCCGTAGGGCTCGAGCATGTGGCCTCGCCACCCCCGAGCATGGTGAATATTGAGGCTCCGATCTTGGGAGCCGGAATCGCGAACATGGGGACCGAAGTCCCCACGATCGGGACCACCATATCCGTCCCGCCCTACATTTCGAACGCACTTTCGAACACCGAGGCGCTTGCTCTTGACGCCGAGGTGCCCGCTTCGAGACCCGAAGGACCTAATCTCGGGACTATCGCACCACCCTATATACTTCCTCCCGCTGAGGCCTATGCCGGGCAGGAGCTGCACATGATCACGGTCATCCTGCGCCCGGGGGCAGACAAGGTGCGGGATAACCTGCGCCTTAGGCAGTGCTACGGCATTTTGATCTCCTATTCGGGGCATGACCGCTTTGCGCTGCAGATCTTCGAGCGCAGCCGCGGCTACCGCATTGAGTTCCCCAACTACACCACCACGCACTGCGCTGAGCTGGTGGCACGCCTGGCGAGCATCGTGGGGGCGGATAACGTGATCGTCGAGCCACTCAGGCTGCATTAGAGCTAAAACCTATAATCACAAAGTACACTAAAAACACAAAGGAATATTTTGGGGGAAAATAAACCACAGATGAACGTAGATCCGTGCGCTTAGAACGCGCCCTCCGCCTCAAAGAAGTGCGCAAATAGCGCGCGTCTGCGCATAAAGGATTGCATAAATTTAATAACCATCCTTTTGTTTCTGTGTCTTCTTGCTTATGTAATCTCCTTTTCTTATATAAGTTGTTACACTGCTCAGCTACAACTGCTATCCTGCTATGGAGTGCGATCCTGGTCCCATCCCGGCAAATTGGGCACGATCTGGATGTCGTAGTACTGGTCGGCGCACTGGATGTACCAACCCCCAACCTGCAGTTCACCGACGCGCGGGATGATATGGTCCAGCTCCATCACTTGCAGGCTGCCCTGTTTGTAGCTGGCCGCATAACGGATTTGCTGGTCACGCTGATCCCACAGGAGCGCCCATTTGGTGAAAAGGGGTGCCCGGCTCAGGATCGGACTTGTGGCGTAGAGCGGGGATAAGGCTGCCACAACCATGATCAACCCGGCCAACAGGCTGGCCATGTGGGAGACGCGTGGTGGTCTTCTGGCCAGCCGCGAATGCACGAACCACCCAGTCAACCATCCACTGCCAGCAATGGAGGCTACCAATACAAAACGTGGAATGATCAGCGCCCTAAGCTCCGGATAGCCGGACTGCACATAGGCGTTGGGAATCATGCAGGCGAAGACTGTCAACAGGCAGGTAGCAACTATTCCGGCCAGCGCCAGCAGCCACCTGTGGACGCTCATTATTGGGCGGGGGTTTCCGCTCCGCGCTGTCCAGGCTGCCAGGAGGGCACCACTGGCCAGAGCAAAGCAGAACAAAAGCAGATTGGGTAGCGTCATTCTCTTGATTGTCACATAAACGATGAAGATGCGCGCCGAGTAAAGGGCGATCTGCACCGTCGAGAGCAGCGGGGCGGTTGGTGGCATGTTTTGTATGTTCAGATAAGTGGAGGGGGAGAAGGCCAAAAGCAGGAGCGCCGCCAGGCTTCCAGCCAGTGCGCAGCCGGCTGGGGCTATCAGGCGGGGTCTGGGCCCAGAATTTGGGGTGACCTTTCTTCTCCAGCGCCAGGCTTCGTAACCACCCCAGGCCACCAGGCAGGCCAGGCCGGTGATATGGGCTACGGCACCCACTTCGGAGAAGCCAGCCGAGATCAGTGCAAGCAGGAAAGTCGCTCCCAGCAGGATGATATGCGCCCGCGGGCGGTTTGCCTGCCACAAAATGAGTCCTAGCAGGATAGAGCCAGTGATGACCGGGGCTAGATAGGTGAGCATACCGCTTCGCCAGTAGAGCGCCTGGTCCAGGTCCGGGGCCTGCGAGAGTGTGAAGAAAACCAGTGCCTCTGCCGCCAGCAGCCAGGATAGGGGTGGCGTACGAAAGCCGGCCAACCAGGTTCCATTTCTCCAGGCCCAGGCCAGGCCGACCAGCCAGACCAGGAGCGCCAGACCAGGCAGAGCCGCGTTAGCCCTTGGGCCAAACAGGTCAACCAAAGCGGAGAAAAGGTTCAAAGAATAGCGGTTGCCGTTATACCCGACAATGGCAACGAAAGACTGCCATTGGGTCATCCAAAAACCAAATTGCCGGAGCCTAGCTGCATAACAATAATCATCCCCAATGATCCGCATAAAGCTGCCCATGTAGGTATACGCAGCCAGTGATATAGCAAAAGCCAGGCACATGAGGCCAAGACCAATGCTGGCCAGCCGGGTTACAATTGCCTGCATTCCGGGATACTTTGTTGTTCGCACGGTTCTCTAAGGATATCACAAACCTGCCTCCCCTGGATTCTCAGGGAAGCCAAGTTCATCCAGAGAGACGCGGCGCTCGAGCCGCTCAGGTTGCATTAGAGCTAAAACCATTAACTAAAAAGGTCACTAAGGACTCTAAGTAGGATATCGCAATTATTATTATTGCCGGGGTCGTTGATCCCGGCCTTATGCCAGTGGTTAAAACCACCGGCAGACAGCAGGAAACCCGCGCAGCGGGTTTGGTGATCTTCGTAGCCGGGGATTTTGAATCCCCGGCAATAAGGCGGATAATGTGATCGTCGAGCCGCTCAGGCTGCATTAACTTCCCCACAGTAGGTTGGGGCTATCCGGTTTGTTTTAATACCGGGTTGAGGCTTTGCGAAACCCAACACCTTCAAAAAACATCTCACCACAGAATCCGCTGAGCACGCGGAGAACGAGGGCGGTCCTGCAGCGTCTTTATGTTCTCGCTGTTGTGCCCTAAGCCTCGCGACTGCTCTTCAGGAGCGAGGGAAGAGTGGTTTTTACGAGCGATGCCGGAACGTTCTTCGTGAGCGAGACAACGAGGACGCTCTTTGTCCGAAGCCTAGAGGGCAAACTTTGCCCGAAGCAACGCGAGTGCTCTTTACGAGCGTCGAAGAACACTCTTCGAAGCTGCGAATTTGGTCTACGATCTTACTCCTCCCCTAATTACCGCTCTCTGGTAATTGGGGGAGGCGGGAGGGGGCTCTTACCAGCCCACTCTGTGCACCATCTGTGGTGGGCATTTTTATCAACCCACGCCTTGACAACCACTGCAAACCATCCGATACTTGGAGGATCGTCAAAGGATGGTCTATAATTAATGGGAATGAACAAATCATCATAAGGAGAAAAACATGTTACTCATCACCGGATTAACGCTGCTCGGGTTAGGAATTATCCTTTGGTTTTATGGCAACCGGATGTGGCTGCTGGGTGCAGGCGCCGGGGCACTGCTCGGCTTTGGCCTATTGAATCTTATCCCCTCATTGTCAACTGGCTGGCTGGGTTTCTTCATTGTAGCCGGCCTGGCGGTCCTGTTCGGGGTGCTGGGCTTCATCGGCAAGGCTTTTACCAAGATCATTGCCATGGTCATCGGTTTCATCGCCGGCGGTTCGCTCGTGATTGCTTTCATGAATCTTCTGGGGACGAGTGTGAGCTTCTGGTCCTGGATCTTTGCACTTCTGGGTGGTCTCGTCGGGGCTGTCCTGCTCAACCGCTTCATAGACTGGGGATTGATCATCTTTGCCAGCTTGATCGGATCGATGCTGATGGTGCGCGGTACGGCGGTGGCCTTCCAATCCACCATGGCTGGCACGCTTGAATCTGTGCTCGTCCTGGTATTGACGGGTTTTGGTATCTTCTATCACGCCCGGCGAATGAAATAGCCCCCTCAATCCCCCCATCCCGGGTGTGCATTCGGGCTAGGGGGAAGGTGTCAAGGAACCCGCTCCGCGGGTTTGGCGTATTTCGCAGCCGGGGGTTTTAACCCCCGGTGAATGAATGGGCAATCGCCGATCGTCCCTACAACATAAACAGGGATCAACGATCCCGGCTACAAAAGAAAAGGGCGGGTCGTGACCCGCCCCTACACCAAAAATGTTTTTTTCTCCGCGGCCTCTGTGGTGAAATGGTTTTTATCACCCTCACATCGCTTATATAAATCGTTCGCGATGCTGCGGGCTTCAAAGATCGAAACCCTTACTCGCTGGTCATGATGAAGAGGGGTTTCCCTCGCTCACAAAAAACCGTTCGCGATGCTACGGGCAAAAATCGCCCTGGATTTCTTGCAATGACAACAGGAAAACCTCATTCACTCGTCATGATGAACAGAGGCTTCATCTCGAAGCTCTCGTAATGCGGGCGCAGGCGCTCGCAGTTGTAATAGGTCTTGATGTCCACCACCTTCTTCGTACCCGTGACCACGTCCACCGGCATGTTATCGTAGCGCCCGTTCTTCAGCACCACCAGGCGCCCATGCACCTTCTTCATCGTCAGGTTCAGCGCCAGGTTGCCAAACGCCATTGGGACGATCGAGTCGATCGCATCCGGGTCGCCACCGCGCACCATATAGCCCAGCTTCTGGTTGATGATATTGACCGTCTTGCCGTTGTTATACTTGCCGGTCAGCTCCGCCAGGCCGGCAGAGACCATGTCACCGATGCCACCCAGCTTGGCGTGCCCGTAAGCGTCGGTGGTCTTATCCTGGAAGACCATCTCTTCGCCTTCGAACACCGCCCCTTCCGAAACGAGCACCACGGCGTACTTGCTCGGGTTGCGGTTGCGGTCATACACCAGCAGCTCGGCCAGGCGGTCAATGTTGAACTTGTACTCGGGGATCACGCAGCGGTTGGCCGCGCCAGCCATGGTGGGCAGCATGGCGGTGAAGCCGGCATAGCGCCCGAACACCTCCAGCACCATGATGCGCTCGTGCGAGCCGGCGATGGTGCGCAGGTTATTGGTCAGCTGGATGGTGCGCGTCACGCAGGTGCTGAAGCCAATGCAGTAATCGGTGCCGGGCACATCATTATCCATCGTCTTGGGGATAGCGATGACCTTCACCCCCTCCTGGTACAGCCGCACGGCATAGCTCAGCGTATCATCCCCGCCGATGGGAATCAGGTAATCGATGCCCATCCAGTCCAGGTTTTTGAGCACCTCGGGGGTCAGGTCGTTTGTCTCGGCGCTGTATTTGTCCTGCAGGTGTGTGGGTACGCTGCTTTTCTTGATTGCACTCGGACGGGTGCGGGAGGTGTGCAGGAACGTGCCGCCCGTACGCCCGGCCCGGTTGACTACTTCCTCGCTGAGCACCTGATAATTGTCACTATTATCCACTTTCTCGTCGCGCACCACGTCAAGGATGCCTGCCCAGCCACGGCGCAAGCCGATCACCTTGTAGCCTTCGCGCAGGGCACGCACCGTCACGGCGCGGATGGCCGGGTTCAGCCCGGGAACGTCTCCACCGCCGGTCAGGATTCCGATCACACCTTGAGTCTTCTTGATATTTGCCATAATTCATCTCCAAATGATAATTCCAAACCGTTCGTTGGTTTGTGGAAAAATATTAGATCCAGTTAGGTTCCTGGTAAGCTCCAAATTCCTTCTTCATCACGCCGATGATCTCAGAGAGCGTAGCATACGCCCGCACAGCCTCCAGGATAAAGGGCATGGTGTTCTCAGTACCGTGGCAGGCGATGCGCAGGCGGTCCAACGCCTGCCCCACCCGCCCGGCGTCACGGTCAAGGCGCACCTGTTTCAGGCGCTCCACCTGGCGGGCATAGCCAGCTGGGTCCATCTCCAGCAGGGGGATGGAGAGAGGCTTATCTTCGGCGTAGGCGTTCACGCCCACGATCCTGCGCAGCCCCTGGTCAATCTCACACTGGTAGCGATAGGCCGCATCCGAGATCTCACTCTGGAAGAAACCTTTGTCGATGGCAGGCAGCACCCCTCCCAGCTCGTCGATGCGCCGGAAGTAATCGTAGGCTTCGGCTTCGATGCGCCGGGTGGTGGCTTCAAGGAAGAAGGAACCCGCCAGCGGGTCCACCGTGTTGGCCACGCCCGATTCCTCGGCGATGATCTGCTGGGTGCGCAGGGCGATCGTAGCGGCATGCTGCGAGGGCAGTGCCAGGGCTTCGTCCATGCTGTTAGTGTGCAGGGATTGCGTCCCTCCCAGCACCGCCGCCAGCGCTTGGATGGCCACGCGCACGATGTTGATCTCGGGCTGCTGTGCGGTGAGCGAGACGCCCGCCGTCTGGGTGTGGAAGCGCATCAGCCAGGAGCGCTCGTTGTGCGCTTTGAATGTATGGCGCATCTCGCGTGCCCAGATGCGCCGGGCTGCCCGGTATTTGGCGATCTCCTCGAAGAAATCGTTGTGGGCATTGAAGAAGAACGACAGGCGCGGGGCGAAGCTGTCGATATCGAGC
>Ga0315275_10007408_pt1 | contig 10595 bp, 6 predicted proteins | sample YL17G03_0_MG_FD_205557 | JGI IMG/M metagenome (GOLD analysis project Ga0315275, IMG submission 205557) | Sediment microbial communities from Yellowstone Lake, YNP, Wyoming, USA - YL17G03_0 | ecosystem: Environmental > Aquatic > Freshwater > Lake > Sediment | place: USA: Wyoming | collected...
CCTGGTAAGCCGCGTTCCGGTCGCCGTGGACAGCGGCTTCGACGGTCAGCAACTCGTACATCTTGACCTGCGCCACCAGCCCAAAGCAGGCCGGGGGCAGCGGCTCAGCGGACAGCGGATGGATGCCATCCCGATCTATCTTGCAGGGCATTTCCAGCACCCAGTCAGGGGGCCATTCCTTGACCGCGCCGTTGTTGCGCACGTTGACGATCTCGACCAGGCCGAGGTTGTTGTAATGCGAGTCGATCAACTGCGTCGCCAGCGTGGAATAGAACGCGCCGCCGCGCAGCATCAGTTCGGCAGGAGGGGCGGTGAGAGCCGGGGCGGCGTATTGGTGCAGCAAATCCTTCTCGATCTCGAGGACCTCCTCGCCGCGCGAGGGCGGCCACTTTTCCTGCGATCCGAGTTTTTTATCTGTATAGTAGAAATATTGTAAGTAAGAATTGGGGATCATGCCAAGCGATTCGAGCGTTTGAATATCCCATTCGGGTTCCGCCTCGCTGCGCAGTTGGGCGAGGTAGGCTGGAAAAAGTTTCGGCCACATCTCCTCGCCGTCAATGGTCAGACTGCGATACCAGGTCAGGTGATTCAAGCCGAGGCTGTGCAGCACCACACGGCTCGCCTCGACCGGTCCACCCACGATCTCTCCGAGCGTGCCCAGCATCACCATCTTGCTGGTGATGCCCCCGTTGCATACACCAACGGCGGGAACGTCCGCAGCGTAACGGTTAAGCGCCTCGGTGACCAGGCCGGAGGGATTGGTGAAATTCAATAATAATGCGCCCGGCGCGGTTTCACGCATATCTTTGGCGATGCCTAAAATAACCGGAATAGTACGCAACGCTTTTGCCATGCCGCCCACGCCGGTCGTCTCCTGGCCGATCAGGCCGTGACGCTTGCCGAGATATTCGTCCGCGACGCGGGCGGGCATCTGTCCGACGCGCAGTTGCGTGATGACATAGGCCGCGCCGCTGACCGCCTCCCGCTGGTTCGTGGAAAGCACGACTTTGAAAGGATTGCCCTTCGCCGTGACCATCCTCTGTGCGAATCCGCCGACGATTTCCAGCCGCGCCGCGTCGATGTCCATCAGCCGGAGTTCTTTCAGGGGCAATGACTTGACCCGTTCGAGGAAACCGCTGACCAGCTCAGGGGTGTAGGTTGAACCTCCGCCGATGACTGCAATTTTCATACCAAAGCCTTTCTACTGCTTCTTGCATAAATCTCTGAACATGCTGTCACTGAATCGCTCGCAAATCATGGGGTTTTGGTTCAGATATTTACGCAGTACTGTGTAAACACGAAGGACACGAAGTCACACAAAGAATTCCTTTGTGCTCTTTGTGTTATATTCTTTCCACCTTGCCGGTAAGCGCGCTCTTATACGCCGCATCAACGATTTTCATATTCACCAACCCCTCTGCTCCTCCAAGGACAGGCGTCTGACCTATTTTGATACACTTTATGAAATACGCCATCTGGTCATCGTACATGGATTGTGGGCAATGCTCTACGCGAGGAAATGCAAAACCCGGATCAATCACATCCAGCTTCTCCTGCTTCACGTTCGGTAGTTCCAGTCTTGTTGGGAACAACTGTCCGAAGCCCTGCGTACCGTACAGTTGAGTTGCTGCTTCGGGGCCGTCTGCATGTGGCTGCCACCAGCCGGATTCGATGTACGAGACCACACCGTTATCCCAGTTGACGATAATCACGCCGGTATCGTCCACGTCGAAATCCTTGTAGTACGTACCGATCCTGGCATACACGCTGACCGGCTGCGGGTCGCCGAGCAGGAAGCGGGCGGTATCCAGGGCGTGGATGCCCATATCGGCCAGCGCGCCGCCGCCCGCCAGCGCCTTCTGGGTAAACCAGCCTGCCGGCCCCCAGTTGACGTGCACGCCGTAGCCCTTGGTGCGGATGATTTTTCCGAGCTTGCTGACTTTTGATTTGAGCCACAACACATCCTTATCGAACCGCCAGCAGTGTGCCACCATCAGCAGCGCGCCAGACTTTTGGCTGGTTTTCAACAATAACCTTGCCTCACGAGCGTTAACCGCCATTGGCTTTTCGACCATAACATGAATGCCCGCTCTCAGCGCGACAAATGCCTGTGGTGTGTGGATGAAGTTAGGCGTCCCGATAATCACAGAGTCTATATCGCCTTCTTCAAGCAAGTCAAGGATAGTCTTGTACTGTCGCTTCAGCCCGAATTTTTTGGCGAACGCAGCGGCTTTGTCGGGGAACATCTCTACCACTGCCACCAGTTCGGCATCCTTCTGTGCCCTGATAGCTTGGGCGTGGATTGTGGCAATGTAACCGGCGCCGCTAATGGCGAATTTGAGGGTCATGGCTTATTCCCAAAACTGCGGTAGGTATTCTTTGTAGGAAGTCAAATAATCATCCAAGATCTGCTTCGCCACTTCGATGTCGGAAATGACCGGGTCGAGCAGCAGGCATTGCAGCGCCTTTTCGCGCGAGCCTTCGACGGCCGCATCCACGCATAGCTGGGCGACGGTCGTCTCGCGGCGGCAGAGTTCGGCAACCGGTTCAGGCAGTGCGCCGACATGGACAGGATGGATGCCGTCGCCATCCACCATCACCGGGGTTTCCACGGTGCATCCCAGCGGTAGGTTAGAAACCTGCCCTACGTTACGTAGATTGGCGGCCAGGTGGTAGTGGTTACCTGCACCAGCCACGTTCTCGATCATCTCCAGCGCGCCTTCGGAGTCGGTATCCAGCAGGCCTTCGATGGTCATGTTGCCATTGGCCATCTCGTTCAGGCGGTCAAGTCTGAAGTCACGCAGAGAGGCCATCAGGTCCCAGTCGTAGAGCTTGATGTCGTACTTTTCCCAGGGCTTGGTGACCGGGTCAGTCAGCCAGGGCAAGTACTCGCACAGGTGCGTGTCGCCAGGAACGGGGAAAATGTCGAAGGCTTCGAAAACGCGGCGGGTCAGCAGCTCGAACTTTGGGTCCAATTCGAAGAAGCGTTTGCGGAAGAGCGGATAAAGATCCTCGCCAGTCCGCTTATCGTGGATGGAGAGGATCCACGAGAAGTGGTTCAGCCCAGCGGCGCGGATGTCCACCAGCGGGATGATCTGCCGCCGCACTTGTTCGTGCAAAGCGTAATGGGTGACGGAGGCTTCCATGCCTGTCAGCCCCTCGGGGACGGTGTAGCCGAGGTCTTTCGCCAGGGCCACGCCGACCATGACGTAGCCAATGAAAATCTGGTGGCACAGACCAACCGCTTTGATTTTGCTATGACGGTTGACCGCGTCGCAGATGCGGATCATCGGGTTGGTAAAGTTGATGAACCAGGCGTCCGGGCAGGCCCGTTCCATGTCACGGACGATTTCCATCAGCGGGCCGACATTGCGGGCAGCGTGGGCGAACCCGCCCGGCCCGCCGTTCTCGGCGTATGGCTGATGCACACCATACTTGAGCGGGATTTCGTAGTCGCTGCGCCACAAGGCCTCCCGCGCCCCAACCTCGATGGCTGAAACGACAAACTCCGCGCCCTCAAGTGCCTCGCGGTGGTGGGTGTGCACGGTGAAAGTCATCCGGCTGTCCCATTCGCGGTTGAGGCGGTCGGCCAGGCGCCTGCAAATGTCGAGTGAATCGGGATTGCGATCCACCAGGGCCATGGTGCTGCCGCGCAGTTTTTTGCTGCGCATGAGGCTGGAGAAAGTGTTTTCGGCGAACTCGGAACTGCCCGCGCCGATGACGACGATCTTGGTAGGAAGAGTCATAGTTTCCTCGATGATAAGGTAATTTCACTTCGAAAGATCTACGGAGCTGCCTGCATAGACTCCGGTCACTGAAAGCGTGCCGTCGTCAGCGCGGGTATAGACGAGATGGCCGCCTGCCAATCCGGTCACGGCAACATCCAGGCTGAACTCATCTTCTTCGTAGTTGTACACGCCTGTACCGGTCATGATGAAGCCTTGTGAGAAAGCGCAACCGGTCAGTGTGAACGATTCGCCAACATCGGAAGGCTCGAAAGCCAGTGTGCCGCCATACGGACAACCGACCGAGGTGGGTGTTTCCACATCCCAGTAGTAGTATTCGGGTAGGTAGTAGATTTCTGTGTAGACTGTGTCCAATGCCTCCAGGGGATTCTCGAAATCGGCTGCATTCGAGGGCGCTAGTGTCACGTACGCGCGGGTAACCACGCCATAGCAGGTCGTTTCGCGTTGATCGGGAAGCTTTCCGTTAACCAAGAAAGCGGTAACCAGTGCGTCAGGGCAACTACTACTGCTGCCCCAGTTAAAAATAACGTGTGGGCCGCCCTCTTCTGTGACCATGTAGCCATCTGCCAGATGCTGGTAGACACTGATGCCGTTGGCGAGAGGTGTAGCCGGATCGGCGGTGGCCCCTAACACGAGTGTGGGGATGCCTTCCGCGCGGAGATAAAGCGGCCGGGTCAGCTCCTGTCTTTCAGTCGGCCAGAAGACGCAAGGGAAATCTCCGTAGAAAATGGAGCTGAAATGCACCAATGAGGCGTCCACCGGATCGCCAGCGCGCAGATAGGCCTCGGCGCGCTCGGCGGGCGTGCCGCTGAAGTAGACGTAATCCTGGCATTCTACGGAGTAATAGACTCCATCCGAATAACTGGGGTCGGGGACGACAGCCAGGGTTTCGGGGTCGAGACTCAATGCGTCGTAGAAAACGCGGGCCATGGGCGCCAGGTCGCCGTTACGGGCGTAGGTCGCCAGGGCGCGCAGGAAGATCATGCGAGCCCCCTCGGAATAGAGGTAGCCTGAGGCGGCGGTTTCGAGATTGCCGAGAATAAATTCCCGCTGCGCAACGCCGCCGGAAGGTAACGGGAAATCGAACGGCTTCGGGGAGGCGCGCAAACGGGCTGCCAAGTTTTCGTAAACAGCCACCGCGTCTTCGCCCATCTCATCCGCACAAGCCGGGTCATCGTTGCAGGCTTGCAGGGTCATCCTGAGTGTATTATCGAAAGCCGCAGCTTGTTCAACAAGGAAATCGGTGCCGGAGAGAGTCAGGTCCACCGTGCCATCGAGGATGAGACCGGCGAGATGATCCGGGTGGGCGGCGGCGTAGGTCTGGGCGAACTGGGTGCCGTAACTCTCGCCATACAGCCAGAATTTATCGTCCCCCATGGCCTGCCGGAAGGATTCCAGGTCTTCAATGGCCTGGGATGTACCCATGTAGGGCAGAATCTCCGGGTTGCCCATTTCGCTTACGCAATCTTGGGCAAAGGTCTGCGCGGCAACGGTCAGGGCGGCTTCCCCCTCAGGGGCAGCCGTGTTCGCTTCGGTCAGGTAATAGTCAGCAGCCGCCTGAGCGCATTGCAAACCACCTGAAGCGCCCACGCCGCGCTGGTCGAAGAAGATGATGTCGAAATGCTCAGGGATGCTTGGGTCGAAGGTGGATGTGTAAGAATCGGCGGTCATCAAGCCCGATGCACCCGGCCCGCCGTTGGCCGTGACGAACATCCCTTTACGCTCGCCAGTGGCGGGCAGGACGGCAAAGACCACCTCAATCGTCTTGCCTCCGGCGGGAGCAAAATGATCCAGCGGGATGCTCAATTTCCCGCAGGTGAAATCACTATCGGGACAGGGGTAGCCGCCCAGGCGGGCGAGGATGGTTTCCGTGCTTTCGCGCGGAGCTTCGGCGACCGAAGTCTGAGTCGGGGCGGGAGGAGGAAGCGGTATGACCGGTGTGCTTGTCTGTCCAAGGAGGCAGCCAACACTCATTGCAGCCAGACAGATAAGGGTGAAGAAAACTTTGATACGGTTCATAGGGTTTATTCCTTCAAACCGGTCAGCTTGATGCCCTGGATGAAGGTCTTTTGGGCAAAGAAGAAGGCGACGACGATCGGCACGGTGAAGACGGTCGCGGCGGCCATCAGTTGGTTCCAGATCATTGTACGTTGACTCTGGAAATCCTGCAGGCCGAGCGCCATGGTGAAGTTCTTGGGGCTGGTCAGGAAGAGCAGCGGCCCGGTGAAATCGTTCCAGGCCCACAGGAAGGTGAAGACGGTCACCGTGGCCAGCACCGGGATCGAGAGCGGTATGATGATGCGGGTGAAAATCTGCCATTCGGAGGCGCCGTCCACGCGCGCCGCGTCGCACATCTCCTCAGGGATGGTGCGGAAGAACTGCCGCAGCAGGAACACATCGTAGGCGTTGGCGAAAAATGTCGGGATGATGAGCGGCAGGAAGGTATTCCCCCAGTGCAGGGTGTCATTAAAAAACAGGTAGATCGGGATCATCGTCACCTGGAAGGGCAGCATCATGGTGGACAGGATGAGGACGAAGAGGATATCGCGTCCGGGAAATTTGAGCCGCGCGAAGGCATAGGCGACCGGCGTGTTCGAGAACAGCGTGCCGACAATCGAGAAGAAGGCGATGATCAGGCTGTTCTTGAAATAGACCCAGAAACTGGCCCCGACCCCTGGCCGGCTGCCGCGCGCCATCGCATCGGAGAAGTTCTGCCAGCGGAAACTGATGTGCATGATCGGCTCGGCGATCTTGGTCGCGCCCTGCTGGATCTCGTACTCCATCACCTGGCCGGGGTTGGCCGGGTCTACGAATGTGCCGACGCCCTCCACGATCTTGACGGCTGCCAACTGCTTCACGCCCGCCTCGGTCTGGACGTTGTAGAGGGGCAACTGCTCCCCGTTCACCTCCACGCGGACGTTATCGTACGGCAGCCAGCGCGGCGGCGTATGAAACACATCTTCGCTCGATTTGAAAGCCGTTATCAGCATCCATAAGAACGGTATCAGGAAGAACAGCCCGATGAAGGTGATCGCCGCGTGGCTGAACAGCGACTTGAAGAAGTTACGGGCTTTGCGAGCCTGTCCACGTTTGCGCCGCTCCTCGTCCGTTTCAGCGTGGAAACGACGTTCAGGATCTTGAGAGGAAAGATTGGCAGTCATGGCGTTACCCTGCGTAGTAGGTGAACCGCTCGCTGACCTTCAGGAGTAGGAGTGTACAGATCAGGATGATGATGAACAGCACCCAGGCCATGGCGGAGGCGTATCCCATCTTGAGCCAGAGGAAAGCATTCTGGTAAAGGTAGACGCTGTAGAACAGGGTCGAGTTCAGCGGGTAACCGAGGCCATGGCTGCCGCGGAAGACATAAGCCTGGGCAAAGTACTGGAACATCCAAATCACGCCAGTGATCAGGTTGAAAAGCGTGATGGGCGAAACCATCGGGACCGTGATGTTCCAGAGGCGCTGCCACCAGCTCGCCCCGTCCAGTTCGGCGGCCTCCAGCAGGCTGACCGGCACATCTTGCAGGCCAGAGAGATAGATAACGATGGTGCCGCCCATGCCCCACATCCCAAGCATGATAAGCCCCGGTTTGGACCAGTCCGGGTTGCTCATCCAGTTCGGACCTTGAATCCCAACGTACCCCAGCAGCGTATTCAAGATGCCCGTCTGCGGGTTCAGGATCCACAGCCAGAGGATGGTGCTGGCAACGGTAGGAACGATGGAAGGCAGGAAATAGATCACGCGGTAAATGGATTGGCCGCGCACCTTCAGGTTCAGGAGCACGGCACAGAGGAAGGATGCCAGCAGCGTCAGCGGCACGCCAATGGCAACCATGTAGATTGTATTGGAAAGGGATTGCCAGAACAGGCTGTCCTTCAGTAAGTCGGCATAATTTTGCAGGCCAACCCATTCCAGCGGCTGCTTGGAGTGATAAATGCTGAAACTGTAAATGAATGAGGCCACCATTGGATAGAGGGTGAAAGCTAGAAAGCCGATCGTCCAGGGGAGCAGGAACAGCATCCCGATCCTGAAATTGACGCGTTCGCGATGCTTCCATTTCGGTAACTTGGGAGGCCAGTTCCACTTTCTTTTCATCCGTAGTTCTTCCATGTCGTTCTCCATCCTCGCGCAGGTATTGTCAGTACTTCACGAAAAGGGGTGTAGTGGCGACTTTAGTCGCTTCTTGCCCGAACGACTGCCTGCCCTTCCTACCTGTACTTGCGCAGGTTGCAAGTGCACCTGACGCAGACACAGGTGGCTGGCGGTGCAGGGAAGAACGCCCCTCAGCATGACAGGTCAAAGGAGAATGCTAAAGCCCTGATTGGGGAAAGAGGGCGGCGTTGCCACCGCCCTCTTGCGCGATTAAATGTTTACTTGAGCGCCTCTTGCAGTTTTGGCTCGAAGTCCGCCTGGAGCGTATCCAGCAGCGGTTTCGGATCGGCGCCAGTGTGCAGCACCTGTTCCTCCACCAGACTAAAAGCATCGGTGAGTTCGAGCGTAATCGGAGTGGTAATCATGTACTTCGCATTCGGGCTGGCCATCAGGTCTACGAAAACCTTGAATTTGGGATTGCTGGTGAAGCAAGGATCCTCGGCCGCCTTCTTGCTGGTCGGCAGATTGGCATTGAAGCAGAACTCTTCCGCCACGATCGCGGGCGACATCATCCAGGCCATCAATTTGGCGGAGGCCTCTTTATCCGCTGCGCCGGCCGGGATGACTGCCACCGTGCCCTGCACGACAGCCGTGTTGGCGCGTTCCGGGTGAGCAGCCGGCGGCGGGAAGGGTGCCACGCCGTAGCTGGCTTCAGGCTTGAAGGCGCTGATGAAGTTCGGGCCGGTCATCCATTCGCCATCCACGTACATTGCCAGCTTGCCGGTGTAGAAGGGGTAGTCGGCTGACATGTACGCATCGGCCCAGCCGGAAGAGAGCGCCAGCACTTCGTCCGCGCCATACTTGGTGTAGAACTGTTGCTGCCAGATCAGGGCGTCAATCACCGGCTGGCTGTTGGCGGTCAGTTGCGTGCCGTCTTCGTTGTACCAGAAGCCGCCGAACATGCGGACATAGAGATCGATGTGACTCCAGGCCTGATCCGGCAAGAAGCCAATCTGCTCGATCGTGCCGTCCGCGCCGACCTTGGTCAGCTTGTCGGCAAACTCGGCCAGTTCCTCCATAGTCGCCGGCGGGGTGTCCGGATCCAGTCCGGCCGCCTCGAACATGTCCTTGTTCCAGAACAGGGCGTACATGTCGGTGCCCCAGGGCAGGCACAGGATCTTGCCGCCCATCTGGCATTGATCCAGCGGGGCAGGAAAGAAGTCGTTCAGGTCAATATTGCCAGCTTGGATCGCGCTAGTCAATTCTTCCACCAGGCCTTCTTTGAAGTAGGACTTGACCAGGTCGCCGCCGCTCAGGATCAGTACATCCGGCGGCTCGGAGCCGGTCAGCGCAGGCAGGATTTTGTCTGTCTCGACGGGGGCGGTCACTTCGACCTTGATGCCGGTTTCCGCGGTGTACTTGTCGAACAGTTCCTGTAGCTGCTGCGGGTTATCGCCCCATTGGATCCAGACGCGCAGCACGCTCGGTTGGGCTGGTTTTCCTCCACCGCAGGAGGCTAATAACATGCTGGCGATCAGCAAAAAGCTGACGATCAGCCAAAGGTTCTTGTGTTTCATGGGTACACTCCTCCTCTGAAAAATAGGGGTTGGGAAATGAAGTTTGGGTACGTTCGTTCGTATGGTTCCCGGCACCTCCTTTGGTCAGGCCTGGCATCCGCTCGACCGGCGGATAGACAGTTCAGCGGCCGCTCCGAACCGCGTTTCCAGATATTGCGCGGCAGCTTCGGGGAGCGGACAAGGTATGGCCTCCTCGCACCAAAAGGATAGTTTAATTCTACAACTTCACAGCGGTTATGGCAACACCTTCGCTTGATAGGGGTGCTATGATATTTTCAGTGAATGTGTGTTTCTGGCCGATAACCCCAAAGTGCGGGGATAGAATGTCCCAAAAGCCGTTGAACTGAGCGCTTCGCGCAGGGGGTGCTTCGGGATGCCGCTGAGGGCACACCCACCGCTGATGTTACAAGCACGAATATTTCCTCTGATTGTAAACAGGTCAGGAATGATGTAAAATGTTAATTGACGATTGAAAGGGAGAGGTTATCAAACCATCTGTTGAACTGTCGTTGGAGGTAATATGAAAGCCAAACTTTCTCGGCATATTTTCTTATGGGTTCTGATACTGGTTTTGCTTTCTTGCACCTTTAATTTGCCTTTGGCGGGCAAAACGCCGTCGCCCACGACTGCTGTGGGAGTGCCAACGCCGATAGCCACGGAAGCACCTGCTCCGCCGCTCTCCTGGTTTGACCTTTACCAGGAGAACGTCCAGTCCGGCACATGGACTGAGGGGCAGGGGCTGGTCAAGATGCTGGGCTACTTCATTGGTGAAGTGCCGGCGGCGGAGGTGATCGGCGACCGGAACGTGATGGCGGACAACGGCGACATGCTGATGGCAGTCGCAGAACAATACGTGGCCGCGCATCCCGACGCCCCCGATATAGCTGAAATCGAGCGGCTGATGAACATGCTGATCCCCGACGGGGATAAGTTGCTGCCCTATGCCGAGGAGATCAAGGAGCTCTCAATGTCCGCCGGCAAGCTCGCTGCACCGCGAGCCATCCCGCCAGAAGACCAGGTTGCCTGCAACGACTTGTGGGTGGGGGGGTTCCCCCCGCCCACCTCTGGCACCCCCCCCATCTGTTTTGACTATCTCAGCTTTACGGCTGTAGGAACCCAGTTCCGGATATTCATCGAGCGGAACTGGTTGGGGCAAGATCACGAACGCCGCAACCAACTG
>Ga0315275_10007411_pt1 | contig 10594 bp, 5 predicted proteins | sample YL17G03_0_MG_FD_205557 | JGI IMG/M metagenome (GOLD analysis project Ga0315275, IMG submission 205557) | Sediment microbial communities from Yellowstone Lake, YNP, Wyoming, USA - YL17G03_0 | ecosystem: Environmental > Aquatic > Freshwater > Lake > Sediment | place: USA: Wyoming | collected...
CGGCAGGTTCATCAGCGCGGACCCGATCGCGTTCAAGTCGGTGCCGTCTGGCGGATCATGTGGGTGCGGGTGTAGCGGGGGAAGTAATAAGATACAGTATATGACGAACCTGTACGTATACTGCGGAAATGACCCGGTGAACGGGAAGGATCCCTTCGGAGTAACGATAATTTATCAAAGTGGTGGACTTAAAGTTGAAACTTTTGAAAAAAAAATCAAAATATTATTAGTGACATATTGGGTGATTTATGGTGTAAAAATGACATTTGGTAGACAATTAACACATAACATGGCAATTTCCCTAGGGTATGGTGCGTTAGGTTTGCTTATAATTGGTGGAATTGTTTTTATCATTGGAATTGTCACTAAAAATATACTTTTGATAACGATTGGGAGTATTACTGTAGTTACCGGATTAGCAATGGCGGTCGTTGCGCAATTATTATTGAATTGTTGGTCGGCCGGGAAAGGATCCTTTGTCCAGGAGAAATATGGAATTCCTACTGTTGGATGCGAATAAAATAAAGAGTCAGGGTAAAATGCGCCCATTAAAAGATCTTTCTGTATTGGAATGGATTTGCATATCGGTGGCTTTATTAATAGTAACCATAAGTCTTTTTTGGTTTTATTTTTTTATTAATAACAATTCTTTTATCTCATCTATTTTTATTATTATACTCGCTATTTTAGTCACTGTAGAAGTGGTTATAAGTTTAATAATCATTAAACGTTTAATAGGTAAATAAAATACGGAATTGAATGCCCCCCGTATTAATATCGGTCTTTTATGCCCATTGCGTGATAACCTATATATATGAATGAAGCCAATGTGATTTTGCAGTAAGCTATCCTCCATAGGTGATCTCAAATGGACCGAAACCTCATACATATCTTCAAGTGCGCCGGTGTTCTCCTGCTGTCGCTTCTAATGTGCATGCCTGGCCTCCTGACCGCGCCCGGGGACACGGACGGGGACGCCCTGCCGTCAACATCAGCGTCCGCCGCCGCGCAGACGAGGGCCTACAAGACCCCCACCGGGGTCCATTATGCCATAATTACCCCGGATAATTTCTACAATGCCCTGGTGCCCCTGGCCGAGTGGAAGACCCAGAAGGGCGTCCCGACCCGGATATACACCCTGGAGAACATATCCGCGTTGTACAGCGGCCCGGACCTGCAATACAAGATACACAAGCACCTCGAAGGCCTCGAAGCGGCCGACCCCAGCCTCACATGGGTGCTGCTCGTGGGGGACTCCCAGCACATCCCGGTACGATACCTCAGGGCCAACGCCGAGCCGTACGGATTCAACAAGGACTATGCGGGCGACTATTACTACACCGGCCTGGACAGCGATTGGGACACAAACGGCAACGGCATATACGGGGAGTACAAATCGTCCTCGGGATACGAGGCCGACCTTTACACGGACGCATATGTGGGAAGGTGGCCGATCGACAACAGGACCCAGGCCGAGTGGCTGGTGGACAAGGTCCTGACCTACGAGAAGACCCCCCCGACGGGCAGCTGGGTAAGGGAGTTCGAGATGTGGGGGACGCTCATGGACGCACCCAACGACCCGACCAAGTACGACTCCTACGAGGACAACGCGTACAAGGTCTGCCAGAAGATCTTCGATGACGTCCTGACCCGCAACTTCTCGAACCTTACCAATACCAACTTCAACGTGACCAGGCGCTACGATTATGCCAGGCTCGACGGGGGATACTATACGCTCGGCAACGACCAGCTCAAGAATTCCGCGGTGATCGACAACATCAACCACCTGGGCCCTCTGGACCGGGGCGTAAGCATCGTGAACTTCGCCGGCCAGGCCTATTACGACGGCACGCGCCTGGCGCATTACTCGTCGACAACGGGAATGGACGACACGAACTACGGCCCGGCATGGCCGGGTCTGCTCTCCTACGCCGACGACGCCGCCCTGACCAACGGATACAAGCTCCCGTTCATATTAGCCGCGACCTGCGATGCCGCGAACTTCACAAAGACCAACGACCAGGGGCATGAGCAGCTGTTCATGAACCCGGGCGGGGGGGCGATAGGCTTTCTAAGCAACACCGGCACGAGCTACAGGGGCGAGAACGGGGACGGCACCTCCTACGGGAACTGGTGGCTGAACTACGAGTTCTGGTACAGCTTCAAGTTCGACCTCAACACCAGGCCGGCCCAATGCTGGTTCGATACCATCGAGCATTACCGCAACGACGTCCTCATGCACCAGCCCGTCAAGGAGCCGATACTGTCCAACATATACGGTTACGTCTATATGGGAGACCCCGAGGTCGACATATGGACCGATACCCCATACCAGATATCGCTCCAGGGCGACCAGTTATACACCGGCACCAGGAACTATACCTTCTCAGTGACCGCGAACGGGAAGCCCGTGCCCTATGCAAGGATATGCCTGAGGGGCCCCGATACCTATGAGACGTTCACGGCGAACATCACGGGCGTTGCCGTCCGAGAACTGACCTTCACTGCAACGGGCTTTGTGGACGCCACCGTGACCGGGCACAACGGCCTCTACCAGGCGAAGACGCTCGGCATCCTGACCGCGCCCCCCGACCTGTATATAGACCCGGCCAGCGTCCATCTATCCAACACGACCGCGCTCAAGGCCGGCGACGTTGTCAATATCTCTGTTACCGTGAAGAACCTTGGCGACCTGCCTGCCATAGGTGCGTATGTCGGGTTCTACGACGGCCAACCTGGGGTCGACCCCAATTACACCAAGATAGGCACGTCCTTCCCGCTGGGTGACCTGGCCCCCGGGGCATCCAGGCAGGCATGGGCGCATTGGACCGCGCTAGGCGGCGACCATACGATATTCATCTCGGCCGTTTCGACCAGCAATGACCTGGACCCGCAAAACAACAATGCCACCTTCCAACTGTCGGCGCTCTACCCGGACCTGGAGATATCGGACACCGACCTTCAGTTCACGCCAGGGGGCACCGCGGTAGTGGGCTCGATGATCAACATATCGGTAAAAGTCAGGAACAACGGCTCCTGCGACGCCAACGGTGTGGGGGTCAGGCTCTTCGACGGCAATAGGACCGCTGGAGTCCTGATAGGCGAGATAAGCCTGGCGCTTGTGCCCAAGGGCGGATACGCCAGCGGACATGTGAACTGGACCGTGACATCCTCCGACCATCCGATCCACGCATACGTGAACCCGGACCTGGACATATTCGAGCTCGACCTCTCCGACAATGTTGCCTACGGACTGGTCCAGGTCGACGAGCCACCTGTATTCTATAACCTTACCAACCTGACGCTTAGCGAGGACGAAAACCCGGCAAAGACCCAGCGCCTCTTGGACCTTGGGGGGCATGCCTCGGACGCGGACAACCCGTTTGCCGACCTCTCCTTCTCGGTCTCGGCAACTGGGCCCAATACGATCGCCATCACCGGTGGTTACGTGAACCTGACCCTCAAAAAGGACTGGTATGGCGAATTTTGGGTGAACCTGAGCATGGACGACACCCTGGCAGTTGCGACCGGCTCGTTCAAGGTGACCGTCCTGGAGGTGAACGACCAGCCGGTTTTGGACCTGAGCAAGAAGGAATTCAACGTCTACGAGCACACGGACTTTACGCTCAAGGTCAGCGCCTACGACGTCGAGAACGAGACACTGGCCTTCGCCGACGATACGGACCTCTTCGATATTGACCCCGCCACGGGCATCATAAACTACACCCCACGGGCCCAGGACCTGGATAAGGTGTTCTACGTCAATATCACGGTCGCGGATGCCGGGGGTGCCAAGAACACCGCCCAGCTCAAACTGAACGTCATCGGTGTCAACGACAAACCCCATCTGGACCCGATCGCCAACCAGACGATATGGGTCGGCTCCGAGATGGACCTGACGGTGACCGCCAATGACCCGGACGGCGATCATCTGACATTCTCGGACGATACGCCAATGTTCGACATTAACGCCACCACGGGCAGGGTCCGCTTCACCCCCGTCAAGGAGCACGCAGGCGTCAGGAACGTCACAATAACGGTGAGCGACGGCGAGCTCTCCGACCACTACACGTTCATGACCACAATAAAGATAAACGGCACGGGCCAGGAGGACGACGATATCGCGGACGACGACACCGAACCTTTCGTGGGCTCTGCCCTGTTCTATGGCCTCATCATAGGCCTTGTTCTCCTCACCATAGCGATAGTGGTCATCATCGTGCTGCTGTCCCGCAAGAGGAAAGATGGGACAGGGGCTGCCCGCCAGCCACAAGTGGAAGAAGGCCACCCGCCCGAGGATCTGGACGAGCCACCCGCAAGACCCGCCCCGGCCTCGTCAAATGTAAGGAAAGGTTCACCAGGCAAAAGGTCAACAAAGAGGGGGTCTGCCCCGATCGAGGGGCCCGAGGCGGCGCCCGGGCCTGCGGGACCTGTCCTGGACGATTTCATGGCCGAACCCCAGCTGCCTGATGGGCAAGAGGGCGCAGCGTTGGAACATGCCACCCCGCAGGGACCGGAAGGATATGCCCAAAAGGGCGAGATCGGGTTCGACGAAGGGTCCTTCGACGAGGCCTTTGGCGACGAACTGGACGAGGAGGGACCCTATCCTGATATGAAGGACGACGAGGACGGCCCGCAGGACATGCTCGAACAGGAGCCGGCCCAGGAAAAGAGACCCCCGAAGAGGTCCAACAGGAAATAACACCGCAAGGAGCGGCTGGGCGGAATTGGAAAAAGGTTAAAAGCACATTCGCCGATGCCGATACCATGAGGTTCGTAGAGAGACTTTTGGCCATCCAGCGCAAGAACGATTCCCTCGTCTGTGTGGGGCTGGACCCTGACGTGTCCAAGCTGCCCAAGTGCGTTTTGGGCTCTTCCGAGCCGCAATTCGAGTTCAATAAGAGGATAATAGACGCGACCAAGGAAACGGTGTGCGCCTACAAGCCCAACATGGCCTTCTACGAAGAGGCTGGACTTAAAGGCTGGGCTGCCCTCGAGAAGAGCATCCGTTACATAAAGGACGTCGCCCCCGAGGTAATGGTCATACTTGATGCCAAGCGGGGCGACATAGGCAATACCGCCCAGGCCTATGCAACGGCCTGTTGGGCGCTGGGCGCGGACTGCGTGACCCTGAACCCCTACCTTGGCATGGACTCTTTAGAGCCGTTCTTGAAGGACGAGACGAGGGGTGCGTTCGTGCTATGCCGGACGTCGAACGCCTCGGGGCGCGAGCTGCAGGACCTTGATGTGACAACACCCACTGGCCCTACAAAATTGTACATGCTAGTCGCCAAACTGGCGATGACCTGGGGCAAGGCAGGCAACCTCGGCCTCGTCGTGGGTGCCACCGTGCCTTCTGAGCTAAAGGACGTCAGGGCCTTGGTGGGAAACGATGTGCCGATACTGATCCCCGGTGTGGGCGCCCAGGGCGGAAGCCTCGAGATGGCGGTTCGCAACGGGGTCAATGACCAGGGGTCGCTGGCGATCATCAACTCTTCGAGGGATATAATCTTCAAGGACACGGGTCCGGACTTCGCAAGGAAGGCCGGAGAGGGCGCCCGGGAGCTTCGCAAGGCCGTAAACCAGTTCAGGTGAGGACCCCGATGCCCGACATGCTGCTCCACATCTGCTGCGCCCCATGCCTGGCATACACGCGTGAGGAGCTTGACGGGATGGGGGTGGAGTTCACCGGGCTCTGGTACAATCCCAACGTCCATCCGTATCAGGAGTACAAGAAGCGCCTGGAGACGCTTAGGAAGTATGCCTCATTAAGGCCCATGGATATCATTTTCCGAGACGTTTACGACGTGGGCAAATGGCTCGAAGAGGCCCTAAGCACAGAGAAGACCGGAAAAAAGAGATGCGAATTCTGCTACAGGTCGCGTCTGAGCCTGGTCGCCCGGGAGGCCAAGGCTGGCGGTTTCAAGCGGTTCTCGACGACCCTGCTGTTCTCGCGCCACCAGGACCATGAGCTTCTGAGGATGGTCGCCTCCGAGGTCGCCGATGCTGAAGGCATCGAGTTCTTCTATCACGATTTTCGTGACGGCTCGAAGCGCTCGCTGGAGATATGCAAGGAGCTCGACATCTACAGGCAGAACTATTGCGGGTGCATCTTGAGCGAACAGGAGCGGTTCCTGGTCAAATGAACCGCCCCGTTCAGATATTCAAATAGTTTTTTCGCCGAAGATGACCGCTATTTTCGTATAGGCTCGACCTTCCTCAGGTTCTTGTTCAGGTCCGCGTCATCTTGCATGCCTAAAGTTACGGTCTCGATTACCAAGTCATCGTCGTCCTTGGGCGTGGAAAGTGTCTCGAGCTTTATGGATTCTGAGCTGAACTCCAGTTTGGGCGCGCTGTTGTCGAACAGCGGGCCAGAGCCTGCGGAGATCGTCTGGGGCTCTTCGAGCTTCTTGCCGCCCAGGTCTCCTACGGATGCTTTGCCGTCGCCGATGGCTATGAACATCTTCTCCTCTTCGGTGAGCTTGTTCAGGTCAATGGTCCGGGTTTGCTGGATGCTGCTCTGGGCCTGGGCCCCTGCGACCTGCGTGCCGTATATCTTCTTGGACTCGGCCAACTTCTCTTCTTGCTTCTTGCAATACTCGTCCATCTTCTTGTCCTCGTCCTCCAGCTCCTGGTTCTGGCGCCTGAGCAGGAACAGTATGGCGATGCCGAATATTGCGAGAACGATGACTATCACTATGATGATGATGACCCAGACCGGCATTACGAACCCGCCGGTATCGTCCTCGTCGTCGTCATCGCCCCCAGTTCCCTGGCGGTGCGGGTCGGTCTTCATCATGAACTCGTCGTAGTTCGAGTATTCGTCCCCATCTGGGTCCTGGGCGCTGTCGTCCAGGGTGGGATCGAGGTTGTGGTCCTTTTCCCATGCGTCCGACATCCGGTCATTGTCCTTGTCGTCGTCGGACATGACCTTCAGGACGAGGCTGGTGTAGTTCGAAAGACCGCCCTTGTCGGTGACCGTGCAGTTCACGGTATAGTTCCCAAAAGATGCGTATTTGTGGAGTATATAACGCCCCGCCCCAGTGCTTCCGTCGCCAAAGTCCCAAGCGTATGTCAAGAAGGGGATGTCGCCCATGTCGGGGTCGGTCGCCGTGGCCGTGAAATTGATGTCCTCGTTGTCGTTGATGTCCGAGATCGCCTTGTCCTTCTGCCACTGCTCGTTCTGCTTGGTGGCGGTCGTGACGATCTTGGGCGCGTTGGGCCGGTCGTTCTTGTTTACGAGCTTCAGGTCTATGAACACCTCGTCATAGCCAGTATGCTTGTCGTCTATGGATATCTTTATACCCTTGAACTCGCCGAACATCAGGTCGTCCACCGTGGGGACGTAGGTGAAGTTCGCCAAGAAGTGGTGGACATCCGGGATATCGTTGTAGGTCCCGTTGATCCGCGTCGTGGACACCAGCGACATGTTATTCTTGTCGCAATAGAAATACACCGTGTCCTTGGGGTCCAGGTCTACGGCCAATACCGAGAAGTTGAGCCTCGCGCCCTCGTTCACCGTGAACTCGTGGTTCTTTGTGAGGGGGGGGATGGCGATCTCGGACGTCCCATCTATTATCTTGAGGAGCTCGGGCTGGTCGTTGCCGTTGTCTATCGTGGCCTCGAGATTGAAGTAGGAGCCTGCGCCCGCCTTGTCCTTTGCGGTGATATTGAACAGCACCCTGCCCGTGAGCCCGTCTATATTGGTGCCGTCAAAGTTGTCCGGGGTGTAGGAGAAGTCCCCGGCCAACGTCGGGCTGTCGGTGTTCGCTGCCGGGTCCGGGAGCGCGGTCTCCTCATCGCCCGCTATCTTGTACCATTTGAAGATCATCTCGTCAGAGGCATCCGGGTCCTTGCACTTAACGGTGAAAGTGAACGGCGCGTTCTGCCTGCCGCGCTCCATCACCTTGGTGAGGTTCAGGAGGGTACGGGCCACCACCTTCTCTTCCCACAGCGCACCCGAGTATATCTTCTCGAACCCCGGCGCGTCGTTGACGTTGTTCACCTTGACCATGAAATGGCTGCTTATGTTCCAGAGGTCGTCAACGGACGGCGTCCCGTCGGCGCCCACATCGGACATGAACACCCAGAACTCCTCGCTGCCCACCCAGTCCGCCTTCGGGGAGAAGCTCAGGTAATGGCAGGTGCCGTTCTTCTCGTACTTGCCGACTATGTTCTGGCTTGCCGAGTTGGCAGAGGTCGTGTTCACGCAAAATATCAGGTCGAAACCGTTGAAACGGTCGTCCCAGTAGTAACCTGAGGACAGGTTCAGGAGCATACGCCCCTGCGTCGCGTTGTCCTCGTCGAACTCGAGGTCCTCGATCTCCTTTAGCCACCTGGGCCTCTGGTTCACCGAAAGAGTTGAATTGTAGACCTCGTTCGAGGTGCTGGACATGCCATCGAAGTCCTTCACTACCATCTTGAAGTAATACCTGGTGCCAGGGCTCAGGCCCTGCACCGTGTACTCGGTGGTGGCCTGGTTCGTTATGGTCTTGTTGATGGTCGCCCCCGTGGGCGTGAACCCTGCCGTAGTGGACATGTGTATATCATAGGCGGCAAAGTCGGACTCGATGTTGCCCTGCCACGTGAGCTTCATGGAGGTCGTCTGCATCTGGTCTGGGGGGTATAGCGTGGGCGTTGCAGGGGCAGTGTTGGGTATCGTGTGGGCGCAGTATATGTCCTTGGCCTTGGGGGCATTCCTGCTGTCGGTCCAAACGCAGAACCCAACGTTGTCCCCGCCGGTATCCACTGCAGGCTGGGTCTGGTCCGCGGGAATGGCCTGGAACTCGTTTATCCTGCCGTTCACGGAGAAGGTCGTGCCGGAATACTTCGTGAAATAGACGTCGTAATCCACGTTCCGCTCGTCCGACCAGGCTATGACAGCGGCCCCCGTGGTGTCCACGGCGATACTGGGGCCGTATTGCTGGTTCCTGTTGAGCATGGCATCGTCATTGGCCCTCGCGGGGGCGCTGAAGGTAACGCCGTCGTCGATGGACTTGCTGAAGTAGATGTCAGCATCGTCCGAAGTATCGTCTGTGAACTCAAGATCATTGTCGTTCCTGTAGTCCTCCCAGGCAACGAACACGCCGTCGGAGGATGCGTCCACGCTGGCGAACTGCTCCATGGAGCTTGCGGACTGGGATACGTCTGCGGCTGCCCCGAAGGACAGGCTGCCCAGGGTGGACCTTGCACAATAGACACTAGGTGACCCCCATGCCATGTTACTGTTGTCATAGACGACATATACATAAGTGGAGTCAACGGCAATGTCAGGCCTGCCCATCATGTAGCCATTCGCCGGGGTGCATACCGTGGCCGGCGCGCCAAATGACGTGCCGCCATTCGTGGACATGGATGCCAGTATGCCCTCCGCGGTCTTCCCTTGCCATGCTATATAGACGTTGCTGCCTGAGACTGCGATCCGGGGTGTGGCGTCGGAGCCGGTCGAGGACGCGGTCACCTGGACCTCGGACCCGAACGTGGACCCGCCGTCGATGGACTTCCTCATGAATATATTGGGCTGGAGGGTGCGGGAGTCCTGCCAGGTGATGTAAACGTTCAATCCGTCGACCGCTATGTCCGGACTTATGTCCATGGAATTGTTGGTGGCATAGTCGCCCATGTTTATCCTCATGGTAGGGGAGAACGTGAAGCCTGCGTCCGAGGACCTGGAAAAGCCTATGTCCGCGTTCGGGCTGCCCCACTGGAAGTCCGTCCAGGTGACATACACGTTCGCGGTAATACCGCTTCCGGTCACAGCGACCCTGGGGGTATATTGGTTCATGCTCGCCGAGACGACCACCCTGTTCTGACCAAAGGGGTCGGATACGGCGCAGTTCGGAAGCATCCAGAGAACGGCTATCAGGGACAATGTCACGAACAGGGCGATCGATCGCTTGACCAACATTTCATCACCTATGTCCCGCAGGACATGGCTTCTACGGGTCTGAGGATATAAAAAGAAAGGGTCTAAGCTGCATCCGATTCGCAAGTGGGGGGATGAATGGCCACATTTGAGGGCACGGCCAACAGAACTTGCTCAATTCCATTTTAGTCAATTCCTCTTGTGTAAATTCGATTTCACTGGCCTATTTATAAGCAACAAGGCGGTTCCTTTCATTATACATGCTAATTGGTGGTAGAACATGACAAAACCGAAATACATAATAAAATTGAAATTGAACTTCGCTCCCCTCGCGGGAGAAAAGGGCAGCAAGATATACAGGACACCCGTTTGCATCCTCGAGCCAGCCTGCAGGAACGATTGGATATTCTAATCCGATTCAACCCGAAAGTATCTTCTTTACCCAAGGGGCTAGCTTCTTCTTCGCCTCTTTTTGGGTGCCCCTTCGCACAGGCTCGAAGAGGTCTATCTCACCTAGTATCTTGTTGCCCTCGAGAGCGGCCTTGAACCTTGACATGGCCTCCTTGGGCCCGTTGCCGTGGGTGATGAAGAGCGCAAGCCTCTTCTTCCTGAGCTTGGACCTTGTAATGAAGCTTCTAATAGGGGGCGAGAATGTCCATGCCCAGATGGGGCTGCCTATGAATATGAGGTCGTAATCCTTGGGGTCTATGTCGTAAGGCTCGAGCTCGG
>Ga0315275_10007412_pt1 | contig 10594 bp, 7 predicted proteins | sample YL17G03_0_MG_FD_205557 | JGI IMG/M metagenome (GOLD analysis project Ga0315275, IMG submission 205557) | Sediment microbial communities from Yellowstone Lake, YNP, Wyoming, USA - YL17G03_0 | ecosystem: Environmental > Aquatic > Freshwater > Lake > Sediment | place: USA: Wyoming | collected...
AAAACAGGCGGCTGGCCTATGACTGCGATATTACTTATGGCACGAATAATGAGTTTGGCTTTGATTATTTGCGCGATAATATGGTGCAAAGTTTGGCGGAAAAAGCCCAGCGCGATTTATCCTATGCCATAGTTGATGAAGTTGACAGTATTTTAATTGATGAAGCCAGGACGCCTTTGATTATTTCAGCGCCCGATGCTGACTCAACTGAAAAATATTATCAGTTTGCCAAAATCGTTAAAACTCTAAGAGAAAATGAGGATTATAATATTGATGAAAAAATGAACAGTGTGACCTTTTCTGAAAACGGTCAGGAAAAATTGGCTAAACAGCTGGGTTTTGATCCCTGGGTGCAAATGGATTATGAATCTACTTTTCATCTGGAAGCGGCTTTGAAAGCTTTAACTTTATTTAAAAAAGAAAAAGAATATGTAGTCAAAGACGGTGAAATAATCATTGTTGATGAATTTACAGGCCGTTTAATGTATGGCCGCAGATATTCAGAAGGCATTCACCAGGCCATTGAAGCCAAAGAAGGATTGCAAATTCAGAAAGAGAGTAAAACTTTAGCCACTATCACTTTTCAGAATTTATTTCGTTTGTATGAAAAATTGGCTGGCATGACTGGCACGGCCCTGACAGAAGCTGAAGAGTTTTTCAAAATTTATAAATTGGATGTAGTTGAAGTTCCAACCAATAAACCAATGATCCGCGCCGATTTAAATGATTTGATTTATAAAAATGAACGAGCCAAGTATAATGCCGTGATTGAAGATGTTAAAAAGCGCCAGGAAATTGGCCAGCCAGTTTTAATTGGCACGATTTCCATTGAAAAAAATGAGTATTTAGCCAATTTATTAGAAAAAAATGGCGTTAAGCATAATATTTTAAATGCCAAAAACCATGAAAAAGAAGCCCAAACCATTGCCCAAGCTGGTAAAACTGGCAGTGTTACTTTGGCAACTAATATGGCTGGCCGCGGTGTGGATATTATTTTAGGCGGCAATCCGCCAGATAAAGCAGAACAGAAGAAAATAATTGAATTGGGCGGTTTGCATGTAATTGGCACTGAAAGGCACGAAGCGCGGCGCATTGATAACCAGTTGCGCGGCCGTTCTGGCCGTCAAGGTGATCCTGGCTCATCTCAATTTTTTGTTTCTTTGGAAGATGATTTAATGCGTATTTTTGGTTCAGACAGAATCAAAGGTATTATGGAAACTTTAAAAATGCCTGAAGAAATTCCCATTGAAAACCGTTTTATTTCCAAATCATTGGAACAAGCGCAAAGAAAAGTGGAAGGCAATAATTTTGATATCCGCAAACATTTGGTGGAATATGATGATGTTTTAAATAAACACCGCGATGTGATTTATGGCAAGCGTCATGAGATTTTGGAAATTGCCGAAAATTTTAAAACAGACGTTGTTTTAAAAGACAGAATTTTTGAAATGATTGAAGCTGAATTGGAACAGGTGGTAATTTTCCACACAGCTTCTGATAATGAAGCGCAATGGAATCTGAAAGAAATTTATGAGGTGACAAATACAATTTTTCCAGTCGCAGCTGAAGATAAAATTGAGTTGGAAGCAATTAGAAAAACTGCGGGTGATAAAGCCCAGGATGCGCAAGCGCGTACAAAAATTATTGATTATTTAATGCAATTGGCGCACAAGGCCTATGAGCAATTAGAAAAGCAGATTAATGATCCTAATTTCATGAAAGTGATTGAAAAAAGCGTGATGTTGCGTTCTTATGATTATTTTTGGATTCATCATCTGGAAGCCATTAGCCATTTGCGTACTGGCATTGGTCTGCGCGGCTATGGCCAATTAGATCCTTTGGCTGAATATAAAAAGGAATCATATCACTTGTTTAATGAATTATTAAATAATATCCAGAAGCAGATTGTTTATAGTATTTTTAAGGTTGCTTTGGTTAATAAAATGGCGCCATCTTTAGTTGAACAAGCCAAAAAATTTGTAGGCGCGCCAGAGACAATGGAAAAGGAGTCGTCACTTTCCGGTGCCGAACCCGGTCAGTCTGTTTTTGGTGATCAGGGCAACCGAACACAAAATGTAGTCAAAAAACGTGGTGAATTCATGGGCCAAAAAGTTGGGAGGAATGATCCGTGCCCTTGTGGGTCAGGCAAGAAATTTAAAAAGTGTTGCGGGGCATAATAAAAACTCAAAACTTAGAACTCAAAACTTAAAAGTTATGAACGATTATTATAAAAATTTACCCCAAAAAAGAATGGGCGCTGGCGTCTTAATTTTTAATGAGCAGGATGAGCTTTTATTATTAAAACCAAATTATAAGGATTACTGGTCAATCCCAGGCGGCACCATAGATGAAAATGAATCTCCTAGGCAATGTTGTTTAAGGGAAATTAAGGAGGAGATCGGTTTAGAATTATCAGAAATTACCTTTTTATGCGTTGATTATAAATCAGCGAGCGAAGAAAAACCTGAAAGTTTGCAGTTAATTTTTTATGGTGGCGCTTTGAATGCTGGCCAAATTAAAAAAATAAAAATTCAAGAAGATGAAATTGATGAATTTAAATTCATTGCAGTAAATGAAGCATTACCACTTTTAAACGAAAGTTTACGAAAAAGAATCCAGAGTTGCTTCGAATCAATAAAAAGCAATAAGGCAGTTTATTCGGAGAATGGAAGAAAAATTTAAATCAAAAAAACAAAAATAAAAATGGAGGAATATTTTAAAAATAAATATAGAGTAAATACGATAAGATTGCAGGACTGGGATTATTCTTGGGCGGGATTTTATTATATTACAATTTGTACAAAAGATAGGATTAATAATTTGGCAGAAATACAAGATGGGCAAGTGTCTTTGTCGGAAATTGGGAGGATTGTTTTTAAGTGCTGGTTAGAGATACCAGAACATTTTGATAATGTAAAATTGGATGATTGTATAATAATGCCAAATCATTTGCATGGGATAATTGTTATCTTAGAGCAAAAAGATAATGATTTTGGTTTAAAAAATCGTAGAGACACGACATGTCATGTCTCTACGGGTGGCAAATTCGGGTATATGCGCACAAAATCATTATCTTCAATAATTCATGCATTTAAATCTTCTGTAAAACGGTGTTGCAACCAAAATGATTTGGCATTCCAATGGCAATCTAGATTTTACGAACATATAATTCGCAACCACGAAGATTATGCGCGTATAAAAAAATATATTGCCAATAATCCAACAAATTGGGAAATAGACCGAAATAATCCAATAAATATAAAAAAATAATCATATTTAAAAGCAGGGTTTTAACCCTGTTTTTTGAAAATTTTTAAGCGCTTGACAAATTTAAGTAAATTTATTAAGATAATTTGTTGTAGCTTGACTACACCTGTTTCTTTGGAGACAGATAGAAATTTGAAAAATAAATAGCCTTCAATCTATAGAAGGCAAAGGAGGGACTAAAATGTCAGAAAAAGGTGGTAATTTTGATGAAGATGAAAGAGATAGATCGGTTGAATTAAGTCATGCACGATTTAATAAAATCGCTCGCCAGCAACAGAGAGAAGCATTTAACAAATTACCTGTTGTGCGGCAAGCAAGTGAATTAGAAGAACTGCCGCGTGAGCAATTACGCCAAGCTCTTAAATTTTATGGCCTGGATAAGAATCCAGTAAGATTGAGAGAGCTTACTGAAGCCAGCTTAAAATTGGTCGGCGACGAAGAGCATTCTGCGATTGTGGCTGCTTTAGAGTCAGAAGAAATTGGCGAAATTGTCAGCTTGAGTCCGCAGATATTTTCTACTGATAAATGCGATTTAATTCACCCAGATGATTACAAAAATCCAGATAAATGGATTTTGATTCCGCTGGCAACGAAAGAAGCCATTGTGGCTTCTGGCAATCAGAAGCTCATAGACCGGCTAGCTAATTTGCACGAAGAGCCATGGGCTCAAAAAGCTAAAAATGGCCCATGGGGTCTTTTTAAGCAACCAGTGGCTATTTCACCTGAAGCAGTTTTTGCTTATGTTTCAGCTATTGCTAATGCCAGCAAGCGGTCAGATGAATGGAAAATTGCTTGCTTTGACGCCATTGGTTTTTCTTTAATTGCTTATGTAGCTAAAAAAATGCCCGAACTCCAAATTATTAGCATCTGTAATGATATTGATCCTGACTTAGGGCAAAGAATTTCTGCCTTAATGTCTGATCCTTGTCTTGAAGCAAAAGCCTTAGAGGGGACTGATTTGGCAATGGCAGTTTTTGAAGAGCAGCCAGATAGCCGAGAGCCCCAAAAAGACCTTTCGCGGCTGGTCGATGAATTGCGAAAAATGGGAGTTAATGATCCAGGTACTGAAGAAATTGGAGCTCTTGCAAAAGATGAAGAAATACTTAATGCGGCTTTACGCAAGGGAGTTTCAGAAGAAAAACTATAACTTTCAGGAAATTAACCCCTGCTCTGATTTTCAAAATAGGGCAGGGGTTTTAAAACTCTAAGATAAGGAGGTGAGAAAATGAAAGGTTCAGAATTGATTTTGCGTTCAGGCGTTCTTAAGGAAAGTTATTTGCTCAAACGAATTTATCCAATACTGGATTTAAGCGAGCAAGAAGCCGAAAGGCACCGTACTGAAACCGTAATTTTGGCGCAAAAACAAATCCATATTTTTGGTGGCGATTGGCGCCAGACTGCTGACCAGAGAAAAGCAATTGAACGTGTTTGGAAGCTGATAAATTTAGGCCTGGAATATGCCAGCAAAAAGGAAATCAAAAAAGATAGTGAAATTTTTGACATTGCCTTGGCTAAAAATATTTTGCTCAAAAAGCCCTTTTCAGACATTTACAATGTAGGTGAACACCTTTTTAGTACAAATAAAGATTGGGCAAACAGTTTATTAGCCAAAGCAGAAAAAGAAATTTGCAAGCTCTATTTTCGGCTAATCAGCGCAAATGAATATGAGACCTTGCTTTCTTTGGCTAATCTGGATTTTTGCAGAGGCACTTTAAAGGAGCATCGGCTGGCAGTTAACTTAGCTGTTAAAATGGAAAGACTATTTGGCTTAATTCCTTACTTGCCTTTAACTGATCAATCTTTTTTGCTGATCAAACATTTTGGCTCACCTCAAAGAGGCGTTTATATGGGGGAAGAAGGATTAATTACTATTTGTTTGCTTTCCCTGATAATCGCTTGTTTTTTCCGGGAAGAAAGAGAGCTAGTGTTTGAGAGGGAAAATTTGAAAGTAATGAAAAATTTTTCAGCTGCATATCAGGAAGGAGACCAAAAAAGTCTTGAAGTTTTGACTAATGCGCTAGAAGCGATTAGTCATGTTAACAAAGAAAGGGAATATGAAGGCAGCCATGCAACATTACGTCAAAGGTTTCTCCTTAACTTTTTAGCAGTCAGTCCTGAAGAAGTTGCTAAATTTTCCGACCTGCTTTACTTTGAGCCAGAAAAATTTGGCGAACGGGTAAAAAATATTGAACGGATGTTTGCTGGTTATTTTCTCTTAGCCTTAAAGTCCTTACGGCTAAATGAACCTCAAAATTTCCACCAGATGCTTAGCTATGCCTTGGATTATATTGAAAAAAAAGTGCAGGAGGATGTGATTGCTTTTTACAAAACAATCAAAGATCCTGATCCTAATGGTGAACTGGTGGCTAAATTTTGGAGTCAGCGCTTAATTTTTTCCAGCCAATATACTCGTGCTGGTTTGGCGGAAAAGGGTTTGGCTTTGCAGATGCAAGAATCGGTTGATCCTCTTAAACTTGCTAAAATGCCTTTAGCCCAGATAGTTGAAGCAACTACGCTTTTTACTTGCTGGGCAAATGAAACGCAAGAAATATTTGTCAGGGAGTTTAACCTTAATCGTTTAATTTGGGAAGCCAAAAACCCTGATTTACTGCTGGCTTTTTTGCGCAATCTTTCTCCTCGAGCCCAAGGCTGGCCGACGGTTGAGAATGAAAAAGATCTTTTAGCAAAATCAAATTTAGCCATAGCGGTTTATACTGGCCAAAGGGATTGGTTGGATTTGATTCTGAATAAGTTGCCTTGGGACCATTTACATCCGTATTTTGTCCACGAACTTTGGCAGCAAGGTTGCGATCAGATCCGCGAATTTATTTACGCAAACCGGTCCAAGATAAAACTGACTTTACGCGCGCTGAAAGATTATTATTTAGCAGAGCATCAAGATTTGCGGCTTTTTACTTATGTCCTGGAAAAACTTATTGATGAGGAAAAACTGCGTACTAAAGAATCCTGGCAGGATTTGTTCTTTCAAGCTGAAGAAATGCCAAAAGTAAAAACTATTTTGGAGCTAATCCATAAGAAATGGTTGGCCCAAAAAGAGAAAAAATAAAGCCGAGTGTTAAAAATTAACCTCGGCTTTTTAAATAAATAAAAAAACGCCACTATTTAGAGGCGCTTTATATTTTGAGTACTCTTTTTTAATTCTTGATTTTTACTATTTTTGATGCTATACTAATATTAGGAGGGGACTTGACAATCTAATATTTTTATTGTCAAGTAAAAAGCTATAAAGTTCCTTAAAATAAGCCCAATAGGCCTTAAAAAGATAGGAGGCTAAGATGATATTTAAAGCCATAGATAGATTTTTACAAAATGTGACTGGCATTCCTTTTGACAGGATGCACGAACTGCTGGATTTCTATAATATGATTAATGAAAAAATCAGACCAATTATTGAACAAAAATTAAGGGAAAGAACAGGCATTCAAGATTTAAAGAATGTTAAAAGCCGTTTTGAATTAATTAGGTTTGATCTTTTTGAACCGCCCAAGTGGTCAGATGCCAAAACAGAAAAAGCACAGATTGAATATGCGCTCAAAACAATGGAAATGCTTTCTACTTGTTTGCAAACCTTTAACATCGGTGAAAAGGAAGGTGTAAACATACAAATTTTAAGGAAAACTAAAAGAGAAATGGAAGAGTGGTTAAATCAGTTAACTTAATAATTAAGAAAGCCAGACAAAGAAAGGAGGCAAAGATGTTTGGAAACGAGTTTCCGCTAGTGCCAATAGACCCCTTGGAAACACAGCGTCGTTTATATCCCGAGCTTTTTATGCCGTCACGCAGCTTGGTAATTCCGGAAAACCCAGGTGAAAATTTTCTGCCTGCCTTGAAAGTATTAAAATCAACTGCTTTGCAAAAAACAGCGATTGAGAGCTTGGCAGCCAGTTCACTGGCCGTTGCTGAAAGAGCTGGTGATGCTATGAAAATAGCAGTTGCCCAGGGAATCCTTGATCGAAAGAGATCAATTAATGCGTCATTTGATTCAAATTACGATTATGATCGGGGAATCTGCGGTAAGGGCATGAGACTTTCTTGGAGGGCAAGTATTTGGACAGATTAAACACATATTAGCGCTCTTTGCTACGCAATTACATTACGTAGTTAAAGGGCGCTTTTTATTTTTTGATTTTTGGGTAATTTGGTGCACTTAGCCGCCCAGTTTTAAGCAACTTATTAGTAGATTCGTAGCATATTCGTAACTTAGTATCCAAATGACTTGCAGGAAAATTTAACTTGTATTACAATATATTTATTAACCGGATTTGGTTAACTTTTTATTTTGTTACATATCTACGGATTTCTACGAATGCTACGGATTATTCCAGTTTTACTATTTGTAGAAATTCGTAGATTTGTAACCATTTAACGTGTTTAAATAATATATATGGCACAAAGAACAAGATCTCTTGGTCTGCGGACCAGAATAAGAATTTACTTAGTTTTAATAATAATTATTGCTGTTTTAGGCGGGTTTTTAGATTTCCCAGCCGCTTTTAATGTGCCAATTGATTTTTTAAATAGCAAATTGGGACTGCAAATTCCGCATTTTTATAATAAGCCATTTCATTTAGGCCTTGATTTGCAAGGCGGTACCCAATTAGTTTATCAGGCAGACATGTCCAAAGTGCCTGGCAAAGATCAGAGTGATGCAGTTGAAGGAGTCAGGGATGTGATTGAGCGCAGAGTCAATGCTTTTGGCGTGGCAGAACCTTTAGTCCAGACAACCAAAGAAGGCTCAAATTACCGCGTAATTGTGGAATTAGCTGGCATTAAAGACGTGCAGCAAGCCATTAAAATGATTGGTGAAACTCCGCTTTTGGAATTTAAAGAGCAGGCTGACAGTGCTGGGACTTTGACTGATGCCCAAAAAGCAGAAATGGAAAAATATAATAAAGAAGCTAAAGACCAGGCGCAGGCAATTTTAGATGAAGTTAAGAAATCTCCTGAAAAATTCGCTGATATTGCTAAGGAAAAATCAGAAGATTTGGCGACTAAAGATAATGGTGGTGATTTGGGTTATATTGAAGATGGGGGAGTACACAGCGAATTTTTTAAGCCCATTGCTGAAATTAGCAAAGGTGAAATTTATAGCAAAGTTTTGGAAAATGAAGAAGGCTTTAATATTTTGGAAAAAGGTGATAGTAAGCCAGAAACTAAAGTTAAAGCTAGTCATCTTTTAATCTGCTATAAGGGGGCTGACCGTTGCGATAAAGAAACTTCTAAAGAAGACGCAAAAAAGAAAATTGAAGAATTAAAAGCTAAAGCCACACCAGAAAATTTTGCCCAATTAGTTAAAGAAAATTCTACTGAACCAGGCGCTGATAAAACTGGCGGCGATTTAGGCTTTTTTGGCCAAGGCCAGATGGTCAAAGAATTTGAAGATGCTGTTTTTAACATGAAAGTTGGTGAAATTGTTGGGCCTCTTGAAACCCAGTTTGGCTATCATTTGATTTACAAAACAGATGAAAAAGAAGTGCCAACTTACCAAGTTTCTAGAATTTTAATAAATAAGAAAAAAGAATCTGATTATTTGGGTCAGGGTGGCTATAAATACACTGGCTTGACTGGCAAAGATTTAAAACGCGCCCAAGTCACTTTTAACCCCAATACCAATGAGCCAGAAGTTTCTTTGGAATTTAATGATGAGGGCAAGCAATTATTTGCTGATATAACTGGCCGTAATGTTGGCAAAATAGTGGGTATTTTCTTAGATGGCGAAGCCATTAGCTTGCCCAAGGTCAATGAAAAAATCAGTGAGGGGAAAGCTGTCATTACTGGCAAATTTACCTTGGAGGAATCTAAAACTTTAGTCAGGCGTTTAAATGCCGGTGCCTTGCCAGTGCCGATTGAATTAGTCAGTCAGCAGACAGTTGGCGCGAGTTTGGGCCAGACCTTTGTGGAAAAGAGTTTGCAGGCCGCGCTTTTGGCTTTTATTTTGATTGCCTTATTTATGATTTTGTATTATCGCCTGCCTGGTTTGCTTTCAATAATTGCTTTAGTCATTTATGTCATTATTAACTTAATTATTTATAAACTTATTCCAGTAACCATGACTTTGTCAGGCATTGCAGGATTTGTCTTATCTGTAGGCATGGCTGTTGATGCCAATGTTTTGATTTTTGAACGTTTGAAAGAAGAATTAACCTGGGGAAAACCCTTAGGTTCAGCTTCAGAAGAAGGCTTTAAGCGCGCCTGGCCATCAATTCGCGATGGTAATTTAACAACTTTAATCTCTTGTTTCTTTTTATACTGGTTTGGAACCAGCATTATTAAAGGTTTTGCTTTAACCTTGTTTATTGGTGTAGTCTTTTCCATGCTTTCAGCCATTACCATTACCAAAACATTTATGAATGTGATTATTGGTTGGGGTCCTGTGCAACGTTCTAAATGGCTGTTTTTGTATAAAAAGAGCAAGGAAGAGCAAGAAATAATGACTTAGCATTAAGCACTAAGATATATGAATATAATTAAACACAGAAAATTCTTTTTAACATTTTCCAGCACTCTAACAATAATTGCTATTTTGCTTTGGATTATGTGGGGTTTGAACTTGGGCATTGATTTTACTGGCGGCAGTTTGCTGGAAATTGAATATTCTCAAGAACGTCCAGCTGTTTCCGAATTAAATCAGACCCTAGCAGATTTAAATTTAAGAGGCTTAAAAATACAATCAATTGGGGATAAGGGCTATGTTTTAAGATTCCAAGAAATTGGCGAGGAAGTTCATCAAAAAGTAATGGCTAAATTAAATCAGGGTACTGCTGATAAAAAAGAGCCAGAAGTAAAAGTTGAAAATAATAATGATCTAGGTATTAATACCGGCCAAGTAAAAGTAGAAACAAGTTCTAGTAGCCAAGTCTCTGAAAAAAGATTTGACTCAATTGGACCTGCCATTGGCGCTGAATTAAAAACCAAAGCATTTTATGCCATTATTTTAGTGGTGATTGCCATTGTTATCTATATTGCTGTGGCTTTTCGCAAAGTATCTTATCCAGTCAGTTCTTGGAAATACGGCGTGGCCGCAATTTTAGCCTTGATCCATGATATTTTCGTGACCATTGGTATTTTTGTAATCTTAGGCAAATATTTTGGTTTTGAAGTCAATACGCCATTTGTCGCGGCTTTGCTCACGATATTAGGATATTCAGTTAATGATACAATTGTGGTTTTTGATCGTGTCCGTGAAAATTTGCATAAATATGAAGGTGAATTTGAAGAAATAGTGGAAAAGAGCATTTGGGAAACAATGGCCCGTTCAATTAATACTATTGTAACTGTGGAATTAGCTTTATTAGCGCTTTTAATT
>Ga0315275_10007413_pt1 | contig 10593 bp, 7 predicted proteins | sample YL17G03_0_MG_FD_205557 | JGI IMG/M metagenome (GOLD analysis project Ga0315275, IMG submission 205557) | Sediment microbial communities from Yellowstone Lake, YNP, Wyoming, USA - YL17G03_0 | ecosystem: Environmental > Aquatic > Freshwater > Lake > Sediment | place: USA: Wyoming | collected...
CCAGAGGGTGATGAGCCAAAGGGCGGTGATGAAAACTAGGTCGACGAGCTTGGACTTGAGCTTCAGGGAAAAGCCGGCTCGCTGCCGGGTTTCTATTCCGGCAACCTCCCTCTCTTCTTCTTCGGCCACTTCCTCTATTTCCCCTCCAGTCGCCGGGACGGCGGCAGCGTCGAAGGGTAAGGGCGCTTGGGTCACTTTCTCTGGGATGCCGATCCCTGAATCGGTCGTCCATTCGGGGCGGGTGGGCGTCTTCCCCGTCTCGATCTCCCCCTTGGTCTCTGTCTCCTCTCCCTTTTCTAGTTCGCCGGACGGAGGAGGCGCTTCTTTCATCCCGCTCGCCCATGGCGGGATCTCCTTCGTCGTCGAGGCCGGCTCTTCGCCCTCCTGGAAGAGCGCGGGGACTTCATGGGGAGTCACGGCTTTCGCTTTTTTCTTCTGAAAAGAGGATAGAAACTCCTCGAGCTTCTCCTTTCCTTCATCGACCGTCCCGGTCAGGTTGTCCAGTTCCTTGGTTTTGATGACCAGCTCATCCTCTTCGATCGAGACTTTGTACTTCTTCTCGGGCTCATCGGCCTGGGCCGACTTTCCAACCAGCTCCTCGGTTCTTATTTCTTCGGCGGGCTCCTCGAGTTCCTCTTCCTCTTCTAGTTCTTCTTCCTCTTCTTCTTCATTTTCAAGTTCGAGTTCTTCTTCCAATTCTTTTTCGTCTTCTTCTTTTTCTTCTTCCAGCTCTTCTAGCACTTCTGAATCGTCCTTTTCCTCTGTCTTTTCCTCTTCCGGTTCTTCTAGTTTTTCTTCGTCTTCTTCTTCCTCGTCTTCCGCTACTTCTCCCTTTAAAGTCTCGGCCTCTTCCGGCTCCTTCCCTTCTTCGGTTTTTTCCTCTTCTAGTTCTTCCTCTTTTGTTTCGTCTTCGTCAACAATCTTGTCGCCGGGGATCTCCTCTTCGACTAACTCATCCTCCGGGAAAAGGAGCTGGGTACCGCAGTTGTTGCAGTATTTGTCCTGTTCGTCGATGATGGCTTTGCAGTAAGGGCAGCGACGAATGGCCATTACCTAATTTATAAAAAGAAAACGGGATAATGTCAACCGAAGAGAGGGGTCAGGTCTCAACAATCAACAAATGCCGGGCCAGCGTGGGGAAATTGACATATCAGGGCAAATCGCTAAAATAGGGCCGTGGGCGATTAACTCAGGGGTAGAGTGCTACCTTCACACGGTAGAAGTCACAGGTTCAAATCCTGTATCGCCCACCACTTTCTTATTCCGAAATACTCTCCCTAATGAAATTCGGATTGTCCGTGGGGGCTTCCGCGCTCTAAATCTCAAGTTCTGAACTAGTTCAGGTTCTTGACACTGACCCGCGGCCGGGATTATTGTGATTCCGTGACGGGGAGGGCAGATCCAAGCCCTGTAGGAAGCAATCAGTTGCCATGCAAAAAATTGACATTTTAGCCTTAAGGGGGACACTCCTGAGGGCATGTCGTGCTCACATCGGCTCTCGGGTCTGCTTCGCTACAGTAGTCGCACTCATATTTCCTTGCGCCACTTACGGCCAGGACATCCCGGCCGAGAAGCTCATGGCGATGCGCGCCGCTCGGGCAGTGTTAGTGGAAGTCGACGAGTCCTACGATGACAGCGTTAAAGTGACCGGGCCTTTCGAGCAAGCGATCGAAGCACAGCTACTCTATGCCGGAGTCAAGTTGACCCGCGACCCCTCTCGAGCGGGATTTGTCATCAAGGTTATTGTCCATGGCCGCGCGTTATCGGCTAGCTACGGGATTGCGGGAGCCGCCTCGACGCGCAGCACGTTATACACCGGGGCGACCTTGTTTGGTTCGGTCTCCATCGAGTCAGGAAATGCGACGGTTCTCGAATATCCCTTCGAAGGGAGGTATCCGCCTCCGCCCGGTATTAGCTTTGCCCCCGGGATGGGCAGTTACCGTCCGTCTTCGGCACCATTCGGGGCCGCGCTGGAGAGGAGTATGTTCCACGCTAGGGTCGCAGATCTTGTGGCGGAAGTGTACGGTCTGGCACCACTGGCGAAGTCCCTTAAGACAAGCGATAAACTCATACGCTTTTCGGCCGCCCTTGCCTTAGTAGCCCGGGCGGACGAACAGGGGCTTTCTACACTTCTCGATGAACTATCTCAGGACTGGCCCGGACCAGAACTACGGAAGGCCGGCACTGACGCCGTTGCGAAGATGCCGGGAGTGCACAACGTGGAGCCACTGCTCCAACACCTTCCAGACCCCAAAGCTGACCTTCGCGCGGCCATCATCCAGGCATTGGCTCGAATTGATGATCCCCAGGTCCTTTCCAAGCTTATCGGAGCCATACATGCAAACACCAGCGAGCGGATCTCCGGCATCCTCGACGCACTCGACGCCAGACAGGGTGGTCTGACGATGGCGATGCTCATCCCGTTGCTCGAAGAGCGGGGCTGGGAAGGCAGTCAGATGGCGCGCGCGAGGGGCGCACAGCTGCTCGGCCGTCTGAGAAACTCAGAGGCAGTTTCGCCGCTTGAATCCCTCGTTCTCAACGATCCCGACGAAGGGGTGCGGGTGGCCGCCGCGGAGGCGCTCGCGGCACTCGATCCTTGTGTGGCTGTCGGGCCTCTCATACGAATATTGTCCGACTACCGCTCTAGCTCCAAGGTGGACAAAGTTGTAAACTCCGCGCTCTCTACGATGCCCGGCTCTTGTGTAACCAATGCCCTCATCAAGGGACTGCGAAGCGAGGAAACGGATCGTCGCACCGGGTCCATATCGTACGTTCCGAATATGTGCGCCGAATTGCTAGGCTTGCGAAAGGACCCAGAGGCCGTCGAATCTCTTCTGGCTCTAGTCGCGGCCACCGGAACGGATAAGGATCTGCGTGAGGTTTCAATTTGTGCGCTCTGCGCCATTGGCGACCGCCGAGCGATGCCCATCCTCCTCAAAGAGGTGCGGTCCCATTTGCATGGCGAACAGGTGGTCCGTGCTCTTGGCTCGTTCCGTGATTCTCGTGCCTTGCCGGTGTTACTCGAGAATTTGCGCGAGCCCTTGGAGGAAAGGATTATCGGTGAACTGATTCAGGCGATTGCTGACATAGGCGATTTGAGTGCGGTCGAGCCACTACTTGCCATGGCAGCCAGCGGCGCAGCAAGCCACGATTGGAATCAACAGAAGCGGGCTTTTGATGCACTCAGCGCTCTCACTGACCAGAGGCTTAGCTATGACCTGAAAGCCTGGAAGCGATGGTGGAAAGGCCAACGCAGGAAGAAGTCCACGCAAACTCTGCAATGAGACGCCGGACCGAGATCCGGATAGGCTCGTTCAGATAAGATGGATGCCCCGCTGCGACCGGGGATATCATCATTTCGTGAGGGGAGGCGACAATGGCGAAGCCTTCGGGATTTGGAGACATATTGAGTGCCTCACAGACTGAAACGGCTCCGGAGACGAAGGAAGGCAGATGCTGCTCTTGTGGAGGTACGAGCCGGGGCAGCGATGTGACAGTTCGCTGGGCACTCAACTTGGGCCGCAAGACTTGGGGTGGAGGCGAGGAGAATATTTATTATGATGTGCGCACGGCGGTTCTTTTCGTCTGTGACATCTGCGCTCGCCCGAAGGGATTCCTTGCACGCATAACCAGCAGAGGTGCCGACGCCGGTCAGCAACGACGTAGGGAACGACTTGCTATCGAACGTCATTCGTCCGACTCGGGTCGCTCAGAACAAAAGTACCTCACGGACGCAGAGTTCTACGCAGCGAAAGCCCTCGGCAACATCGTTGAAACACCGATCGGGAAGATTCCAGGCATAGATCAGATCCCAGATAGCTTGCTCTCCGATGCCAACAGAATAGCCCACGCGCTGGAGGATTTCACTCAAGCCACAGGGTCTCTGGATCCCGCGCAGTTCGCCACTTGGGGGCTCTTTTTCAAAACCAACGGCGAGATCCTCATGGCCGCTGGGGGCCTGCCTCTGATGCAGTATGCCTATCTGAGGATGGAAAGAGCTCCTGGCATAATCGGTCTGAAGACATTTGTTGATATGTCATGGAAGGACATTCCGGGCTGGGAGCGCCCCGGCTAACTTGCTTGGCGAATTGTGGTGGTATGGTCTGGGAAGGTCTTGGCGTTTTCAAGCGCGCCAGCTTCGCTCCCGTATAGACCGAATCAACTCCCCCCTCATATTTACTGATGAAAGTAGCGACTTGCATTCGAGTTGTGCCCAAATTGTGCCCAAAATATGTCGGGGATATCAAAACGTATCTAAAGATATCGAAATCCATCGAAATCCTGGAGCCCTTAAAAACAGGCCTATTGCATGGGAAATCCATTATTTTCTGCACCTTACCTTTTTCGTGTGCCGCCTACACACGGTAGAAGTCAGAGGTTCAAATCCTCTATCGCCCATTCCCTTCCGCGAAACGCCTATTTCTTTTGCCTCCCCCCTTGATTGTTCAAGGGGGATAACTAAGAAAAGAGTATTGGAGGCGTTTCGGTTTTTTCCGAGACGCTAATCTGATTTTGCCTCTCCTATTTCCCTTGTGGTGCGTCTCAAAGATAATTTGGCTTTAGAACGATCCAAAAAGACACGCTATTTCTTTTCATCCAGGGGGAGGCCGATGCGGCGCAGCAGGTCCTGGAAGCGCGGGTCCGAGCGCAAGCCGTCAAAACCTGGAAAGCCGAGATAAGCCATGTTCGCATCGTGCAGCTCGAAGCCTTTCTCAAGCCACTCAAGGGCGCGCTCCTTGTCTCCGGCCATGACATAAGCTAGCGCGAGGTACCATGGTTCACCTCGTTCATAGACCACCTTGGCCCACGCCTCCGTTGCATGCCTCATGGCGCCCGTAAAGCCCGCTTCCGCGTGCCCCCGATCCAGGGCTTCTGCGATGTCGCGATTGCCGTATAAGGGAATGTTCCACATGGCTTTCCATTCTGCGAACGCCTCTTCGTACATTCCTTTCATGAAAAAGCATACCTGTAGAATGTTGTGAGCGACAGGATCGTCCGCGTTCGTTCGCTGCGCACTGCGGGCTTGAGCGATGGCGTCGTCATACCGGTGCGCCAATAGGAAATCCGCGGCGGCGAGACTCTGAAAGAGAGAATTGTAGGGGTCCAGCTCCAGCACTCGCTTCACCTCCGCCATCGCATCATCAGGCCGCCCCGTAATGCTCAACAAATGCGAGTAGTAGATCCGCGCGTCCGGAAAGTTCGGGTTGAGCTCGATGGCGCGCTTGAACTCCATCTCGGCGCCGGTCCAATCCCAATCGCCCCAGGCCATGATGTTCGCCAGCGCGTAATGCGCTTCCGCAACGGTATCATCCAAGGCCAAGGATTTCTGCGCCGCCGCCTTAGCTTTAGGCGTAGCCTCTTTCGGTGGCGTAAGCCCCATCTGTTGCCGGCAGGTCCAGACAAAGGAGATGCCTGTGTAGGCAAGTGCGTAGCCCGGGTCTTTCTTAAGGGCCAACTCAAAATACTGAAGCGCCGTGTCCAAATCGGCAGGGAGAAGTTTATAGCTGTGCTGAAGGCCTTTGAGGTAGGCCTCGTAGGCTTCGGGATTGACGGGACGCACGTCAGCAAGGCGGGCCTGTTCGGACGGCAGCAGCTTGATGGCCAGCGCTTTGGCCACTTTCTCCGCCACGTCGTTCTGCAGGGCCAGGATGCCGGACATCTCCCGTTCGACGATGTCCGCCCAGAGCTGGATCTGATCCCGGACCTGGATGAGCTCGGCGATGACGCGCACCCGGCCTCCTTCCCGTTGGGCGCTTCCCTCGAGGATATAATCCACGCCGAGTTCGCGGCCGATCTGGTCGATAGGCGTTTCGGTCTTCTTGTAGCGCATGACCGACGTTCTGGCGATGACGCTGAGGCTCTGGGGATGAAGCCGCCCAAGTTGGGCGATCATCTCCTGGGTCAGGCCGTCGCTCAGGTATTCCTGCTCGGGATCGCCGGTCAGGTTGGCGAACGGGAGGACGGCCAGCTTGATCGCGGCCGGCCTGGCTTTGGCTTTGAGCGGCTTGAGGCCTTCGGCGACGGCGGCGAGATCTTCCCGAAACTCCTCCATGGTCTGATAGCGTTCGGCCGCTTTCTTAGCCAGGGCCTGGCCGACGACATGCTCCAGTTCGGGGGCCGTGCCGGGACGGGTTTTCATTAAGGACTCCGGCTCCTGATGGAGGATGGCATAGATCACGGTCTGGTCGTGGTCCCCGCGGAAGGGCAGCTGGCCGGCGAGCATCTCGTAGAGCACGACGCCCAGGGACCAGATGTCCGTGCGCTGGTCCAACTCGTCCCCCCGGGCCTGCTCGGGCGACATGTAGGCGATCGTCCCCAGCGTCGTCTGGCTCTTGGTGAGCGACGATCCGCCCCGGAACTTGGCCAGCCCGAAGTCCATGACCTTGGCCTGGCCCTTGTCCGTCACCATGATGTTCGCGCTCTTGATGTCCCGGTGGATGATGCCCTTGCGGTGAGCGTCGCCCAGGCCCGAGGCGATCCGGGCGGCGATGTTCAGAGCGTCCTCCGGATTCAACGGCCCCTTCTTGATCCTGTCCCGTAACGTCTCACCTTCCACGTATTCCATGGCAATATAAGGGCGCTCTTCGCTTTCCCCGATTTCGTGGATAACACAGATGTTCGGGTGGGAGAGGGCCGCGGCCGCCTGGGCCTCAACGAGGAACCGTTCCCGGAGCTCCGAAGAATCCAGGAGATGGGGCGGCAGGAACTTGAGGGCCACGGACCGTTTGAGCTTGATATCCTCGGCTTTGTAGACGACGCCCATCCCGCCCTGGCCGATCTCGTCGATGATCTTGTACTTGCCTGCGATCAGGGTCCCGGGCTTCAGCACGCGGACCGGCGTCTCCAGGGTTTTCGTCAGGGAATCGGCTATCTGGGCATCTGCCGTAAGCGGCACCCCGCACTTCCCACAGAAGTTCGTCGCGTCGGGGTTGTCAAACTGGCATTTCGAGCATTTCATGGTCAGCTCACCCTTGCCGATGCCTAGATAATATCACAAAATAGGTGCTTGGACACTCATTTAGCCGACGCACCAGAAAAGCAAATTATTATCAATCTTGATCGTGATGTCCTCGGCCTTGTAGACGACCCCCATCCCGCCGTGGCCGACCTCGTCGATGATCTTGTACTTGCCGGCGATCGGGGTCCCGGGTTTCAGCACGCGGACCGGCGTCTCCATGGTCTTGGTCAGGGATGGCTGATTAGGCAGGACCTTGCCCAAGGGCGCAGCACAGCTGCTGCAGAAGCGGGAGTCTTCCCTATTCTCAGCGTGGCATTTCGGGCATTCCACCGCAACCTCCCCCGTCCCGATGCCAAGATATTATCATCGCCCGAGCAGCCGGTCAACCGGAAAAGGCGATCTCTCGTTTGTGCCCAAATTGTGCCCAGAACGTGTCAGGAATATCAAAACATATCTAAAGATATCGAACTCCATCAAAATCCAAGCTGCCTTAATAACGGCCTCATTTCAACGTAATTCCATTATATTCTGCGCTTTAGATTTTTCCTCGGCTTCCTACACACGGTAGAAGTCACAGGTTCAAATCCTGTATCGCCCACCAGCGTTTTCCCCAGGTTCGGTTCGCATTCCCCGCTCTCCTCAATCCGGAAACGGCGGGTTGGCCGGAGGCTCACCCTTTTCAGCCAAACGAAATAGTTAAAATCTTGCGCCTCTTCTTCAAGTTCAGGCGGAAGCTCCTGGGGGATCTCTGCCGCTGTGCCGAACGGGCGCTTCTCTTATATTTGGAGGCTGCGGCGGGACCTGTCGAGGCTTAGTAGAGGACTTTATCTTCGCCGTTCAGCTGGACGAGCTTCTCGATTTCCTTGATAATCAGTTCCTTGCGGGCCAGGACGGCATTGATCTCGTCGTCCGACAGGTAATCTCCCACAAATCCTTTGATGATGTCGTAATTCAGGGATTTAATCTTCTCGTAGAAGGCCCGCGGCAGCTCGCGCATGACCATCGGTCCTTCTTTGTGCTTTTCGGTGTAGATCAGATCCTTGGTCCATTTCCCGCCGGTCCGGAAACTCCGGGAGTGGTCGATCAGAATCACCCGCCAATCCTCGGTTATGAGGTAATTGTTCTGGTGGCGGTCCTCGTTGCCGATCAGGTTGTCGAAGGCCCTCTGGAGAAAGAGCGCCCGATTATAGCCGAAGACGAACCTGGGCGGGACCTTGATCTTCTCCTCCTTGATTTTCTTCAGCTTCTTCCAGTAGGTTGCCCCAAGCATGCAGGATCCGCGGTTTTCTCGGAACCGCTTTTCCACCGTCGGCGGGACCATGTTGAGCCCGAGGTACTTGTCGAACTGGTATGCGGAGATCTCGAATCTCCAACTCTCGATATAGCCTCCAAGTCTTCCTTCGACATCCTTCCAGTACGCATCTTTGGTGATGCCGCCCTGTTCCACGGTGAGATGCCAGGGGCTGGTCACGGATTCTGGTCCCACCATCTGCTCCGATTTGACTACATTGGCGCTGATCAGGAAATCTTCCCATTTCTGTCTTTCGGCGATCTCCTCGGGGAGAAGCTGGCAGAAAGAGGGAAGGACTGTCAGGGAAAAAAGAACAAAAGAAAAGCCGGAAATCACAAGCACCTTTCTCATTCGGCCCTCCTTTCCTTGGTTGGCGTGGGGTATCTAAGATTGCCTATTTTTATATGTACGAGGCCCGGGCTCAGGGCCCTCAGTACAAGACCTCATTCTCGCCGGCCTGCTTGATCATCGCGTCGATCTCGGCCTGAATCAATTTCGTGCGGGCGATAATGGATTCGATTTCCTTGCCGGTCAGATAAGGCCCGACGGCCTGTTTGATGCTGGCGAAATCCAGGGCCTTGATTTTATCCAGGAGAACCCGGGGAACCCGCCGGATAAGGAAAGGCTTGCCGTCAGCCTGAGTCTTTTTTATTCCGTTGATGCCTAAGACAAGTCTCTCGGTGTATTCCTTATCCGAGCGGAAAGCGCGGGAATGGTCGATCAGAATCGTACGCCAGTCCTCTGTATACTTAAGATTCTCCTGGGTCGGATCATCGTTGGCGATCAAGCAATACCAGAGCCGGGTGACATATTTCATGTCGTCGACATGTTTCAGGGCCGTTTCCGGGATTTTGATCCCCTGCTCCATGATTTCCAGAACGCTGTATTTGCTGTCGGCCCATAGAGAAAGGGCGCCCTTTTTTCCTTGAAATTCCCTTTCCACATAAGGGGGAACCGAATTCAGGCCGATGAGCTTATCAAGACGGTAAGCGGCGATTTCATATTTCCAGCTATCCCTAGCGCCGCCATCCAAGTCCTGGTCGACATTTTTCCAGGCTGCCTTCTTCTCGATTCCCCCTTTTTTCAGATAAAGCTTCCAAGGCTTGGTCACGCCTTCGCCGATGAGTTCATATTTGGTGATGTCGGCCGTCTGCAGGAATTCTTCCCACTGCGCCCTCTGAGCAATTTCTTCGGCGGTGAACTGACTGTAAACAGAGGGCGCGATTATTAAAAGCGGCGCAAAAAACCCTAAGATCACCCCTTTTCTTCTCATCTGGGCTCACCTTGCCCCGTTCGCTTATTCCCCGTTCATTCGAGTGTCTTAATCATAATTCCGTTCCGTGAGAAAATCAATATCCATGTCGAATTCGCCTCTAAATTCTCTATTCACAATCCAGAAAAGGCGGAGCTAAATGCTATACTCATTCAACCAAGCAGTAAACGACCCCGCGGCAAGCCGCGGGGTATCCCGCAAAGGAGTCCCATGAAACAACACCCGATAAAGGACAGTCCGCTCGGGATGCCGAGGACGATAGACTCCCGCCATGGCGGCACTTCTTGTCTTCTTCCTCATCCGTTTGAACGGCCTTCTCCAGATGGGCAGCAATTTGCCTTTCCACATCTTCAATGTGGTCGTCTAACTTCTCTTCGGTCTTCAAGCATTTCTTGGAGGTATTAGCCTTGATTTTGCTTCTATCAATGGAGATCTGGGCAAAGGAACTGACTCCTGCGATCACGGCAATTTCAACGATCTTCCTGAAGTACTGCTTGATTTGACGGAGGTGATCCTTTCGAAAATCAGCAATTGTCCGAAAATCAGGCTCGAGCATTCCGGCCAAGTACATATCCACCACATCTCAGGGATCTTTTCTGTGATATCCAGAGGCAATCACATGAGCAGGGGAGAAAGCTCCAAAAATCTAGATGGCTTCGGCCGAGAGGGTCTTCCGGCGCTCTTCTAGTATTTTCTCGTATTCCAGGGGATAGAGCAGCCGAAGCTCCCTGCCGCTGATCTTCCCGTTCAGCGAGACCTTGCTCATCGGGAAGACCCCGGGGCTGAGGTGGAAGTTGGATGCTAAAATCGATTAGAATGTTCCGGGTTTATATTTCCCCAGGCTGATCCGGTTGAAAGGAAGACATCCTATGAAACATCTTTCAAGACTGGCCCTTTTGGCGGTCATGATTCCGTGGTTACTTTACGGACCTGCACCCGCTCAAGATTCTTTGCCGGATCGATCCTTGGAAAAGCTGTTCGATTCCCACCTCTCCGCCGCGGATATCCGGGCCCGGCTGGAAAGGCTCAGCGCGCGCCCTAACCATGTCGGCTCCCCGCATGACAAGGAAA
>Ga0315275_10007416_pt1 | contig 10591 bp, 9 predicted proteins | sample YL17G03_0_MG_FD_205557 | JGI IMG/M metagenome (GOLD analysis project Ga0315275, IMG submission 205557) | Sediment microbial communities from Yellowstone Lake, YNP, Wyoming, USA - YL17G03_0 | ecosystem: Environmental > Aquatic > Freshwater > Lake > Sediment | place: USA: Wyoming | collected...
GGATAAGCAGGCGGAAGACCGGTTTAAAGAGATCAACGAAGCCTACCAGGTGTTAAGCGACCCTCAGAAACGCTCCCGCTATGACCAGTTGGGGGAGGACTATTCCAAGTGGCAGCAGAACGGCACTCCCGGCAGTTATGATTGGGGCCGCTGGGCTTCCGGATCGGGTGCCCAGCAGGTGGATATTGGAGACTTGTTCGGTGATGGCGCCTTCTCAGACTTCTTTCGCTCCATCTTCGGTGCCTCCTCTGTCGGGCAGACCATGCGCGGGCGTGGTTCGCGCGGCTCAGCATCCATCCAGCAGCCGGTCCCCATCAGCCTGAAGGAAGCTTACGCCGGCGCAGCCCGCACACTCCAGATCGGCAGCCGCCGCGTGGACGTGAAAATCCCGCCCGGGGTTCGCACCGGTACGCGCATCCGTGTACCGGCTTCCTCATCCTTACGATCAGGCGGCAACACTTCGGATCTGTATCTAGTTGTTAACGTGGCAGAGGATCCACTCTTCGAGCGCGACGGGTACGATCTGCATACCCACGTCAACCTGGATGTCTTTATCGCCATCCTGGGCGGCGAAGTGGAACTGAAAACCCTGTCCGGGAAGGTCGTCCTCACCATCCCCGCAGGCACCCAGCCCGACCAGGTGTTCCGGGTGGCCGGTCGCGGCATGCCCGTTTTGAAGCACCCGCAGGAATCGGGCGACCTGTATGTTCACCTCAAATTCCAGATCCCCCGGCAGTTGACCTCCCGCCAAAAGTCCTTGCTGGCGGAGGTGGCAAAACTATTCTAGGCGCACCTTTGCCATACGCGTTGCTCCGATTGAAGCCTCCCGGAGCATGCAATTTATCCATTTCGTTGGAGTTTGGATGAAGAAGAGAATATTGTTACCCCTTTCCGTGATCCTCCTGGCGGTCTCCCTGCTTGCCTGCCAGGTGACCAGCCTGTTCCCCATCTCCACGCCCACCCCCACTGTCACCAATATTCCCGTCCTGCCAGTCTCTTCCACCAATCCAAACCTTTCAGATCAGCAGGACCGCCTGATGGCTCTCTACCAGCAATTCAGCCCGGGCGTGGTATCCATCCGCACACCCGATGCCCAGGGTTCCGGCTGGGTCTACAGCAGCGACGGGATCATCGTGACCAATAACCATGTCGTGGGCAGTGAAACCCGCGTGGAGATCGACTTCGCCTCCGGATTCAAGACTTATGGGGAGGTGATCGGCACGGACGCCCCCGCCGACCTGGCTGTCATCAGGGTGGAAGGCGCTGCCGGCGAATTGCACCCGCTGCCCCTGGGAGATTCCGAGACCTTGCAGGTGGGACAGATCGTGATCGCCATCGGCAATCCATTCGGATTGAGCGGTACCATGACCACCGGCATCATCTCAGCCCTGGGACGCTCGCTGCCCACCAACACCCAGGTACAGGGGGGCGGGTATTTCGCCAATGCAGACCTGATCCAGACCGATACAGCCCTGAATCCCGGTAACTCCGGAGGCCCGCTCTTGAACCTGGATGGGCAGGTGATGGGGATGAACAGCGCCATCGAGACCAACAACTACACCACCAACGGCGAGCCGCTTAATTCGGGCATCGGCTTTGCCATTTCGATCAACACCATCAAGCGCATCGTTCCGAGCCTGATACAGAATGGAAAGTTTGAATATGCCTACCTGGGGATCTCAACCCGCGACGACCTGCCTCTGGTGGTGATCGAGGCGCTTGGCTTGAAAAGCACCTCCGGCGCATACGTTACCAGCGTGCTCGCAGGCGGACCGTCAGACACGGCAGGGATCCGCGCCGGCACCGAACCGCTCAACCTGGCGGGGTACGAGGGCATCAATAAAGGCGGTGACTTGGTGATCGCTATCGACGGCGAGCCGGTGGTCACCTTCGACGACATGATCCGTTACCTCGCCTTGCATAAATCCCCCGGGGATTCGGTGGTGCTCACCATCCTGCGCGGTGACGAGCAACTGGATATTACGGTCATACTGGGAAAACGACCGTAAAAAAAGCCGGGACGGGTTTGAGACCCATCCCGTTTTCGTCAGGCGTAACGCTCTTCCTTCCACACATCCGCGTTGTTGTTGTAACCCGCCTGTTCCCAGAAACCCGGGCGGTCGCCGGGCATGAACTCCAATCCGCGCAGCCACTTGGCACCTTTCCACAGGTAGGGACTTGCCAGGTCGTCTCGACCGAGGATGGCCCCGACAACCCCGCGCAGGGGATAGCCATGCTCGGGTGTGAGCGGCTCACCGTTGAAATGGGTGGCCAGCAGGAAATTTTCCTGCAGGACCACGCTCAGCGGCAGGTTGACGGTGAAACCATATTCGGCGTGCTGCATCACGAATTGAGCCGCAGGCTTGATCCGGATGAGACCCTGGTCCACCAGCGTCCGCACCGAAACACCCTCCCAGAGTGTGTCTGCCTTGCTCCACCTCGTCACGCAGTGAAGATCCATCAGCACCTGCGTGCGCGGCAGCCGGTTGAACTCGTCCCAGCTCCAGGATGCTTCCTCCTCCACCTCACCCCACAGGCGAAAATTCCAGGTCTGCGGGTCGAATACCGGCACCGGCCCGTAATGCAGCACCGGGAATTTCACGGTCAGCGCCTGACCGGGCGGCAGGCGGTTCTCAGCCAGCAAGCGCTTTTCTTCCTTGCGCCGGTCGGGACCATGCATTGCTTCCATATGGGATAACTCCTATCCAAATTATAACACCTGCCCTTACGGTATAATCCCAGCGTGCCGCGAATTTGCATCCTTCCGAGAACTTCTAGCACCGGCGGTGTGACCTCTTTTCAGGCCAACCTTGCCGCCGGGCTGAAGGCACGCGGCATTCAGGTCTGTTTTCAACTCAACGAAACACCCATCGATGCGATCCTTCTGACCAGCACCAGCCGCAACCTGATAGGCCTGCTGCAACACCGCCGCCGAGGCATCCCCATCGTCCAACGCCTTGATGGAATTAACTGGCTGCACCGCCGGCTGCGGACAGGCGTGCGCCACTTCCTGCGTGCGGAGTACGGTAACCGCTTGCTTGCCCTGCTGCGCTCAAAAATTGCCACGCGGATCGTTTACCAATCAGAGTTTGTCCAAGGGTGGTGGACGCGCCAGTTCGGCGAACAACGCCTGCCTTCAGCGGTCATCCACAACGGGGTGGACCTTGCCGCATACACCCCGGCAGGCTCTCACCAGCGCCCGGCGGAAGTCTTTCGCCTGCTGCTGGTGGAAGGCAGCCTGCAAGGTGGCTATGAAACCGGTTTGACCAACGCACTGGGGCTGGCTGAAATCCTGGCTGAAAAATTCCCCCTGGAAATGATGGTCGCCGGCCGGCTCTCCCCGCACATGCAAGCCCAAATCCAGGAAAAGAGCCGGGTGAAAATTCTATGGGCCGGCCTGGTACCCCGCCAGGAGATCCCGGCCCTCGACTGCTCGGCGCACCTGCTCTATTCTGCTGATATCAACGCGGCTTGCCCGAATGCGGTCATCGAAGCGCTGGCATGCGGCTTGCCGGTTTCTGCATTTGCCACCGGGGCACTGCCCGAACTGGTCAAAGGTGATGCCGGACGGCTCGTTCCCTATGGTGGCGATCCGTGGAGACTCGACCCGCCGGATCTTCCGGGGCTGGCAACCGCTGCCGCGGAAATCCTGCAGGATAATAACCGTTTCCGGACGGCTGCCCGCCGGCGCGCCGAGGAAGCCTTTGGTCTCGATGCAATGACCGAAAAATACCTGCATGTCCTGCTCGGGTAGAGGTGGATTACTCAAAGTATGAAGAAATTCATCCTTTCCATAGTGGCTTTCGCTGCCAGGATCCTGCCAACTTCAACTAAACAGGCCATCTACAAGATCGGGCCTTTGGCACGATTCATCCGGCGCGGTCTGAACCGCCTCGCACCCACCGGGCTGGTCGAAGTAAAAGTTGCCGCCGGAGATCTTGCTGGGGCCACCATCCTGCTGGACATGCAAATCGACAAGGATTACTGGTTGGGCACCTACGAACCGGAACTACAAGCCGCGCTGCGGGAGTTGATTCCCCCGAAAGCGGTAATTTTCGATGTCGGGGCGAACATAGGCTATGTTTCTCTTTTGCTGGCAAAAGCCGCTGGCGAAGAGGGGAAGGTGTTTGCCTTCGAGGCGCTCCCATCCAATGTGGAACAGTTACGGCGCAACCTGGAGCTGAACGGGATGGAAACCCGCGTGACGGTGGTTGCCTGCGCTGTCACGCAAGCTCCGGGTCCCGTCCGCTTCTTGGTGCATGCCTCCGGCGGGATGGGCAAGGCTGCCGGGTCTGCCGGGCGGATCGACAATTACCAGTCCGAAATCACCGTCCCCGGAATCTCCCTGGATGCGTTCGTCTACAGCCAGGGCAACCCGCCTCCGCAGGTGGTCAAGATGGATATCGAAGGCGGCGAGGGGATGGCAGTAGCAGGCATGCGCAGGCTGTTGACCGAAATGCCTCCGCTGATGCTGATGGAACTGCACGGACCGGATGCCAGCCGTGAGGTCTGGAATGCTCTGACAGCGGCTGGTTACAGCATCTGCTGGATGCGCCCGGGTTTCCCGGAGGTCGCTTCGCTGGAGGCGATGGGCTGGAAGGCATACATTGTCGCCAGGCCGCCGCGGCAGCCATGAGAGTTCCATGCGTAGAAGAAAGGATGGCGAGGAGATGAAAACAGGGCCTCGTTCCGATACCGCTCCATTGCTCTGGCTGGGATTGGCATTGTGCGTCGCGCTGGTGATCGCATTTCTCCTGCCGGTCACCCCGCAGGACTACTGGTGGTACCTGCGCATCGGGCATGACACGGTGACCGCAGGCGCGCTGCCTCGCCTGGATACATTGAGCAACGCCACAGCGGGAAACCCGATGGTCAACTATTCCTGGGCGGCCGCGGTGCTTTTGTGGTTGATCTATAAACTGGGTGGTCTCACCCTGACTGTTCTCCTCCGAGGGCTGCTGGTAACAGCGGCCTATACGCTAGTCTGGCTGACGGCGCGGCGGCTGGGAGCGGGCCGGGTGGGTGCCGGGCTGGCACTTCTCCTGGCTGTGCTGGCATCCAGCAACAACTGGTCCATGCGCCCGCAGTTATTTGCCTACCCGTTGTTTGCTCTGGCTCTCTATATCTTAATCCGCTGGCAGAAGGGGGGAAGGAATTCTGTATTCTGGCTGCCGCTGATCAGTCTGCTGTGGGCCAACCTGCACGGCTCATTCCTGATGCTCTTGTTGCTGGCTGGAGCGGGGCTGGTATTCGGCCGCGGCGACAAGCGCCGCCTTGCCATCGCTTTTGCTGGCAGCGTGCTTGCCACTCTCATCAACCCGCGCGGTTTCGTCCTGTGGACCGATGTGTACCATTTGCTCACCCTCCCCGCCCAGCAGTTTTCAGCCGAATGGAATCCACCCATCAACCATGGCTGGCAGATGAACCTTTTCTTCACCTGGCTGCTGGCTTTCCCACTGCTGGGCGCCTTCTCGCCTCGTAAGCTGGATGCGCTCGAATGGACCTGGTTTGTGGGCTTTGGATTCCTGGCACTGAGGGGGGAACGCTACGTGATCTGGTTTGTCCTTATCTTGATGCTGCTCACCTCCCTGATGCTTGCAGATTGGGAGAAAAAGATCCTGGGAGAGCCGAAACAAGGTTCTCCCGCCCTCAACCTGGCTCTCTGCCTGGCTCTAATCCTCCTGCCGCTGGCGTTGCTGCCGGGGATTCGGGAGCGCTGGTGGCGGGAAGCGCCTGCGGCGACCGAAAAGACTCCCATTGCCGCCACCTCCTGGCTGGTTTTGCACCCCGAACTTCCCAGTCCGCTCTGGGCGGAGATCGGTTTTGCCAGTTACCTGGAATTTGTCCTGCCTTCCCGTCCACCCTGGATCGATTCACGCTTCATACCTTTCTCGGTTGAACAAATGCAGTCCTACAAGGACATCACCAACGCCCGCTACGACTGGCAGTCGCTGCTGGAAGATACCGGGGCGAACCTGTTGATGGTCTCAACGCTGGATCAGCCTAGCCTGCAGGAAGCCCTGTCGGCGTCTGGTGACTGGTGCAGCCTGTACCGCGACGACCTGGCTGTCATCTACCAGCGAGGCGCCTGCCAGCCATGAGAAATTCCCCGGAGCAGACGACCGTCGAGACGGATCCGCCTGCAAAAGACAGGAATGCGAGGGACGGTTTTTCTGGTATGCGCCTCCTTCGTTCCCGGGTGTTGAAACCCGGACGGGATTCGATGCCCGGGTGGATCCTTCCCGTGGCACTCTTCCTGGTCTTGCGCCTGGTGACTTCCGCCATGGGTGTCGTGGTGGCTTCCGGTCCCGATCCCGAGCCGCTCTCCACCGGTCCGGTTTTTGCCGCGGCCGATTCCCTGCTCCACAGCGACCGTATCTCGCACCTATTCATCAATGTCTGGGAACGCTGGGATACGGGCTGGTACCTGAAAATCGCCGGCTTTGGTTATGACGGCCTCGACGGTACGATCACCTACGCCCCTCTCTTTCCATTCCTGACGCGGTGCCTGGGGCTTCTAAGCGGGAACTACCTGCTTTCAGCCTTGCTCCTTTCCAGCCTGGCCTCGCTGGCTGTCTTTATTCTTCTCTTCATGGTTGCGCGTGTGGAAGGATTGACCAGCGAGGAATCGGGTTACGCTGTGCTTTTCCTCGGCTTTTTCCCCTCCGCTTTCTTTCTTTTTGCGGCTTACACTGATTCGCTCTTCCTGGCACTTGTTCTTGCCGCCTGGCTGGTTGCGCGGAAAGACAGGTGGCTGCTGGCAGGCTTGCTTGGCGGGCTCGCCGCATTGACCCGCCTGCAGGGGGTCTTGCTTGCACCCGTGCTGGGATACCTTTGGTTGAAACAGAACGCCGGTTTCCGTCTGCTCCAATGGGATACCTGGCGCCGAGCATGGTCTGCTTTGCGAGTTCCCTCCTGGCTGGCAACCCTGCTCCCGGCGCTGGCATTCCTGGCGTGGGCGCTCTATCTCCAGGTATCTGGCCTGGGGTCGGTGCCCGCCACGCTTGCCAGGCACTGGGGCATCCACACGGTGCCCCCCTGGACAGGTGTCTGGTCCTTCCTGGAGCGCCTGTTCACCCACCGGCTCTTTTTCATCGACTTTGTTGACCTGACTGTCCTGATCTTTGTGCTCATCCTGCTGGTCCTCGGTCTGCGCTGGCTCGAACCCGGTCTTTCCATCTATGCCTGGCTGACGCTGGCGCTGTTCTTCATGCGCGGCACCCCACCGCACCTGCTGGACTCCTTCAACCGCTACCTGCTGGCGCTTTTCCCGGTTTTCCTGGTTCTGGCGAAGATCCGCAGCCGGCCCCTGCGCCTGGGAATCTGGGTGGTATCATTCGGATTGCAAATATTCCTGCTCCTGGGATTCCTGGATTGGAGATGGATCGCCTGACCGCCCTCTTTAACGGACGCCTGGGAATTCAACAGCGCGCCCTCACCCCCTACCGTGCAGAATTCTTCGATGCACTGGCAAAGGCCTGCAGCAATGGTCTTTCCATTTTCGCCGGCGTGCCTCTAGCCGAAGACACGATCGCCACCACCGAGACATTGCATGCCGCCCGCCTCGCCCCGGCACGCAACCTTAATCTCCTGGGCGGTCCTTTCTACCTCTGTTACCAGCGCGGCTTGCTGGAATGGCTGGCGAATTGGGATCCGGCTGCGCTTATCTTGGAAGCCAACCAGCGTTACCTGTCGACACCCGGTGCCGTACGCTGGATGAAGCAGCGCGGGCGGCCTGTGCTGGGCTGGGGCCTGGGAGCGCCGCAGATTACGGGGATCTTTTCCGGCTTGAGAAATACCCGCAGGTCTTCCTTCCTTGGTCAATTCGATGGGCTGCTCACCTACAGCCGCCGCGGCGCAGAGGAGTACGCAGCCCTCGGATTCCCTGCGGATAAGATCTTTATCGCCCCCAACGCGGTTTCTCCGCGCCCTGTTTCACCACTGCCGGTTCGTCCGTCCGAATTTGACGGACAGCCATGCGTGCTCTTCGTCGGTCGGTTGCAGGCTCGCAAGCGGATTGACACTCTGCTGAAGGCATGTGCGACCTTGGCGGACACAAGAGGGAGGAAACCCATCCATCCGCGCCTGGTCATTATTGGCGACGGCCCTGAGCGCATTCCCCTCGAGAAACTGGCTGAAACGATCTATCCCACGGCGGAATTCACCGGTGAGAAACGCGCCTCGGAACTTGTCCCTTATTTCTTAAAAGCAGACCTGTTCGTCCTGCCGGGCACAGGCGGACTGGCGGTCCAGGAAGCCATGTCCTACGGGCTGCCGGTCATCATGGGCCAGGGGGATGGAACGAATGACGAGCTCATCCGTCCTTCCAACGGCTGGCAGCTGGCGTCCCCGGAAATGCTCGCGCAGGTTCTGGAGGAGGCGCTCTCGGATGCGCCTCGATTGCGGGCCATGGGAGCGGAATCCTACCGTATTGCGGCAGAAGAAATCAATCTGGAGCGGATGGTGGAGACCTTTGTGCAGGCGGTCAGCGAGATACAAGGCGTAGTATCCGGGCATGTTCCCCCCTTAATATGACATGCAATTCGACACAAATGGTCCCATGGGCTTTTTCAGGATTCAGATAATCACCATAAATCAGGGAAGAAACACGCTTCCGGAGTACAACTTAACCCGCAGGCGTGCGTACATGTATCGTGGAGGCAAGTATGACTGAAAAACACGAACACAGGCACAAGGTCCCCTGGTATCTCTGGCCGTTCTGGGCGATCTGGAAACTGGTCGTCGGGATCGTCGCCGGGACCGGGCGGCTGGTGGCTGTGATCCTCGGGCTTGTGTTCCTCATCGTCGGCGTGGTGCTGACCGTCACGGTCGTCGGAGCCATCGTCGGTGTTCCTTTCATCATCTTTGGTCTGCTGTTGATTGTGCGCGGGTTGTTTTAGGGGATCATCCCTGCCCGAGCGCGCCCGCCTGAAAACAATGTCGCAGCGCCTCCCGGATGAACGGTCTGGCGAGTAACACAACATCTACGCTGATCGATATCCAGCTATAAAGTCCCCTGGCGTTTACTCTTAATTCAAAACAGGCTCTCCATTCAAACGGAGAGCCTGTCTATCTATTCATTGGGAATTCAATTAGCTCTGCCCGGGAGCGAGCAGGATGACAAGCAGCAAGGCTGCCACCACAAATGTGAGGATCCCCGCCCCCCACCATCCAAGCCAACTGGAGATCAGTCCAAGCCCGACGATCGCCGCCAGGAAGATCATGCCCCGCATCTGCCGGCGGGTGCGGCCTTCCAACGGCTGGCTGTTCCTCGCCCACAGCACCAACCCGCCGATAATCCCGAGCAGGGTTCCCGCCAATGCCATCAGGAATACCTGCATACCGGTCACCCCGGACAGGTTCAAATACAGGATCCCGCAGTTTGCATCTGCCGAGGGATTGATGAAAGATTGAAACTGGTAGATGTGGACCAGGATCAGGTGCCCGAATACCACATCTTCATTTGTCAAAGGCCAATGGAAGGGCACGGTCTGGTGGGCGGGAACCGTGATCGGCGTGCGGTCTGAGCGCACTGCCAGGATGTTGCTGATATCCGTCTGAATCGACGGTTCCACCTGGCGGTCCGTGGTGTTGCGGATATAAGCGGTAACGCTCTTGCTCTCTGTGCTGGTCAGAATGGGAGGACAGGATAGATGGAGGCTTTTAACGCCTGTCACTCCGTAACCGAAATAGAATGTACTTTCAAAATCGGCCCAAACGGAAAATCCAAACAACGCCATGCCGAGCAGCACACCCGTAACAAACAGGATCAATCCAATTGCGCGCAAAGTTCCATTATTCGCTTTCATTTCGTCTGTCCACTCCGATGCCTCGATCGATATTCGGCCCCACGGCCAGATTATACCGCCTATCCAGGGCAACCCATTCTACTTTATCCCCAGTCAGGCGGGACAGCAACCCTCCCCAGATGGTATTCCTTGCCCCTCTGCGGGATTGGGATCGTTGTATTCAGGAGGATGTGGAACCGGGAAATATTAAGAGCCCCGGACCTGGGAACCAGGGCTCCTATGGATGGATTATTCGAGTTTTCCTGTCGTCAGAGCCATCTTGACCTCCCCGATGGCTTTGGTGATCTGGATCTCGCGCGGGCAGGCAAGCGTGCAATTGAAGACGGTGTGACAGCGGTAGACCCCCCAGACTTCATTCAGGATCTTAAGGCGTTCCGCAGCGGCTTTGTCGCGGCTGTCAAAGATGAAGCGGTGCGCAGCCACCACCGCAGCCGGGCCGACGTATTTCTCATTCGCCCAGAAGGACGGGCAGGAGGTGGTGCAGCAGGCGCACAGGATGCACTTGGTGGTGTCGTCAAAAAGGAGGCGCTGCTCGGCGCTCTGGAAGCGTTCCTTCTCCGGCTCCGGGTCATCATTCACAAGCCACGGTTTGACCGAACGGTAATGCTCAAAGAAAGGTTCCATGTCCACGATCAGGTCTTTGATGACGCTCAGTCCGAGCAGGGGTTGGACAGTGATCTTCGTGCCGGTATCGCGCACGAGCGTCTTGCAGGCCAGGCGGTTGAATCCATTTATGCGCATGGCATCCGATCCGCAGATGCCGTGTGCGCACGAGCGGCGGA
>Ga0315275_10007418_pt1 | contig 10591 bp, 12 predicted proteins | sample YL17G03_0_MG_FD_205557 | JGI IMG/M metagenome (GOLD analysis project Ga0315275, IMG submission 205557) | Sediment microbial communities from Yellowstone Lake, YNP, Wyoming, USA - YL17G03_0 | ecosystem: Environmental > Aquatic > Freshwater > Lake > Sediment | place: USA: Wyoming | collected...
CCTCTATCTCCTTAAGGTCCGCATCGCCCTGGCCGAGCTCAAGCGTGAACGTGACTACGTCACTGTGGTACTCCTTCTGGAGTATCTTGATTATGACGGATGTGTCCAAACCGCCAGAATAAGCAAGCACTGTTTTCATCGTGTTATTTGCTATGCTATTGTTATTGCTGTGTTATTTTTAACTTCCCCGAATAAAAGAATAGCTTTCTCTCACTATGAAAATCCCTAAACACATAGCGCTAATTCCAGACGGCAACCGCAGGTGGGCGGAGGCGCGCGGTTTGAAGCCATGGGAGGGCCACAGAATCGGCATCGAGCGGTTTAAGGATTTCCTCGATTGGTGCTACGACGCAGGGGCAGAGGAGGTCACAGCCTACTCTTTGTCCAGGGAGAACCTCACCAAGCGCTCACGGGTTGAGATGGAGTTCCTTTTCAGAGTCTATGAGGAAAACCTGCTGGAGCTACTCGGTTCGGATAAGATTATGGGAAGAGAAGTGTGCGTGAGGTTCATCGGTGACTTGGGTCCGCTGCCAAAAAGGATGCGAAAATTGATGGCAGACATTGAGAAAAAGACGACCAAATTCAAGAAGAGGAAGCTGAACCTGTGCGTCAATTACTCTAGCAGGGAGGAGCTATTGCGCGCAATCAAAGAACTGGCCAAGAGCAAGAGGCCCATCACTGAAAAGAGCTTTGAGAAGGCCCTATGGATCCAGTCCGCGCCTGACTTGTTGATAAGGACTGCAGAGAAAAGGATAAGCAACTTCATGCTCTGGCAGTGCGCCTACAGTGAGATACATTTCTCGCCGAAGCTGTTCCCTGATTTCAGCGAGAAGGACTTTGAATCCGCGCTCGCACAGTATGGCAAAACAGAAAGGAGATATGGAAGATGATTCTTGGGAGGGATGAGATAGCAAGGCTTGTGAAGGAGAAGAGACTGATGGAGAATTACGATGAGAAGTGCCTCGAGAGCTCTGGGTACGACCTGCGGGTAGCCAAGTTCTACAGCGCTTCCGGTGAGACTTTCCTGGGCAAGGACGAGCGAAAGCTCCCAAGCGTGCAGGAGATACCTGAAGAAGTACTACTCCTTAAACCCAACCAATATGTGTTGATGGAGACTGTCGAAAAGGTCAACATGCCAGAGGACCTCGCCGCGCGCGTGTTGAACCGCAGCTCGCTCTTCAGGTGCGGCGCATCCACATTCAACGCGCTTGTGGACCCGGGCTACAAAGGTGCATTGACCTTCGGCCTGAAGAACATCTCAGACCATGATATGAGCATCCAGAAAGGTGCGCGCGTGGCCCAGATAGTCTTTGAGGAGGTCACTGGCGGGACAAAACCCTATAGCGGCAGGTACCAAGGTGGCAAGGTAGTCTGAGTTAGGTACTACAAAATAAAGAATAACAGAATTGAAAAGAAATCTTAAGGAAAAGTTAGGTACTACAAATTCAGAGAGCCTTTCTCAGAGCCCCCCTACAGGGGTCGCAGAATGCCTTCGCCTTCTCGTCCACAGACCCTATGTGGTTGGAGAACGCCATCACACAGCTTTTGCTCTTGCAGTGGTCCAAGCCGTAGCAATGCGCCAGCTCGTGGATAGCTTCTTTCACTGCGCGCTCTTTGAAGGTATCGTAAGAGGACTCCTTCCCGTAGAACCTCTGGTCCAGGCGGTATAAGGAGATGAGGCAAAGCCTGCCTCCCTTCTGAGCAGCGCCATAGACGAAGTTCATCCCGCTGACAAACAAATCGCCTGCCATGACCACTAATATCTTCTCTGCGTCGATGTCTTTGGTCTTATCAATCAGGAAATTGACCACCTTGTCAGCGTCGTACTGCTCCTTTGCTTTGTCATAAGTGCTCTCGGGGAGGGAATTCACTGGCGCCAGTATCTCAACCTTGGACAAAAAGGTGTTGCCTATCTCGACCTTGAGGTCCTTCAGTGTCTGCTCGCTGATTCTCATAAGCGGCAGGAGTGCTATTGTCATCGCTAGATTGGCTAGGAAAAACAGAAAAAGGCCAGCTGCGCAAAACAGCCGGGTTAGCTCTTCAGCCGCGTCCCGCAGGACTGGCAGAATGTCGATGCAGAGTCATTCTGCGTCTTGCACGCTGGGCAGATGACCTTGACAGAAGGCGCTTGCTGTGGCTGCTGGTATCCGCCGCCGATTATTATTGGTGAGATTGGTGGTGCTTGGACGAACGTGGTCGTCGTAGCTGGTGATGCTCCCATGGCTGGTGATGCCAACAGGGCTGACATTATCGCCCCGCCTATGCCGCCGATCACTCCAGCCATCATCGGGGACAGGAATATCGTGGATATTGTATAGATAGCCATCGGCCCGTTGAAGCTTAGCATCATGCCGAGCAACTGGCTGCCACCCGGTTGGACGATTATGTACAGCACCAAAACCATGAGGCCTACGTAATAACCGATTATCGTCCCCGATAAGCCAGCCACAAAGCCCCGGCCGGCTGAGCCGCGCGCGACTACGCCCGCTATTATACCTGCTACTATGGGCACTATTATCGCCAATATTAAGCCGACAGCATTTATGACACACACCCCTGTGGCACACATGAACAAGCCGGCAAATGCTCCGCCGACGACACCCGAAAGGGCACCCATCAAGTTAGGGGCCAGTACGAGGCCGCAAAGCGCGTTAACACCGAAGAACACCAAAAAACCTGCGAGGATTGCCATCCCCATAGAACCTTGCCTGTATGCCATTTTGACCGAGAGTTTTTATTGTTTAGTAAATGGCTCCGTGTATAAAAACCGGTTAGTGTCTAGAAAGCTCCAGCATGCGCCTTATAGCGCCCTCCGCCGTTATCCGTGTTTTCTCCGGCACGGTGACTTCTGGCTTCTCGCTCCGCAGGGCGTCGTACGCTTTCTGGAGCGTGTTCTTTTTCATGTTGACACATATGGCGTCCTCAGATAGTGGGTAGAACCTCTTGCCGGGGACCTCTTTCTCCAAGCGGTATAGCATCCCATTTTCAGTCCCGATTATGAATTCCTTGTCTTTGGACGCCTTGCAGTACCTGAGGATGCCCGCGGTCGACGCTATTGCGTCAGCCTTCTCTTGTATCTCAGGTATGCACTCCGGGTGGACTACTACAAGCGCCTTCGGGTGCATCTCCTTGGCTTTCATCAGATCAGCCATCGTCATGGCGTGGTGGGTGATACACATGCCGTTCGCAGGGACGGTGATAAGTTTCTTCTTGCTCCTCTTCTGGACATAGTACGACAGATTCTGGTCTGGCCCGAATATTACTGTATCTGACCCAATTAGATTGACTATCTTATCCGCATTCGCTGAGGTACACACACAGTCGCATTCGGCCTTGGCGTCCGCTTTCGTATTGACGTAAAGGACTACTTTTGCGCCAGGGTTCGCTTTCTTGGCTTTTCTTAAATCGTCTATCTTCAGCATCTCGGCCATCGGGCAGCAAGCGTTCTTGTCAGGGATTATGACCTTCTTCTCCGGGTTCAGTATCTTAGCTGTCTCAGCCATGAAGTCCACACCACAAAAGAGGATGATGTCAGCATCTGTCTGGGTCGCCGTCTGTGCTAGCTCCAGGGAGTCGCCCACGAAGTCTGCCACTTCTTGTATCTCCGGGACCTGGTAGTTATGTGCTAGGATCACCGCATTCTTCTCTTTCTTGAGCCTGAGGATATCTTCTTTGAGTGGCATCGTGCGCTGTTTTGTGGTTATCCCTTAAAAAGCGAGCCCTTGATAAGCGGGGCCAGCTCATTGAGCAGCTCAGCAGCTTGCTTCTCATCCGCTGTCTTTTTCACTACTACCCGCCCGCTGGCTAGCGCGGATATCTCAGTGCCATTATAAACGGCTTTCACGACCCCTAGTTCAGCAGACGACTTGACATCGTTAAAGCTCTTGTTTGCCAAAAGGAGTTTCTCGAGCTTCAGTACATCGATAACCTTCGCAGTGAAATCCTTCCGCCCCACAGCGAGTAGGTGGAACTGGACTTTCTTAGGAGTTGTACAGGGTCGCATCTCGCTGAGCTCCGCATCGGGTAGAAATCGCTTGACATTGGAGAGGTCCATCTGAATTCACTCCACTGTGACGCTCTTTGCCAGGTTGCGCGGCTTGTCTATGTCCAAGCCCTTGGCCAGCGCGACATAGTAGGCCAATAGATGGAGCGGCGCAATCATCGTGAGTGGCGTGAACATCGGGTCGGTCTTGGGCACGGTTATCCTGAGCCCGTTCCCATGGTTTATACTGAAGTTTTCCCCTTCGGTCAGCTCGATTACCTTTGCCCCGCGCGAGCGTATCTCTTGTATGTTGGACTCCATCTTCTTTTTCAAGTCATCGTCCGGGTTGATGGCTATGACACATACTTTCGCCTCCATTAGTGCTAGAGGCCCGTGCTTGAGCTCACCACCAGGGTATGCCTCTGCATGTAGATAAGATATCTCTTTTAGTTTAAGAGCCCCCTCCATCGCAGTCGGGTAGTTCAGCCTGCGTGCGACATAGAAGTAGTCGTTGGTCTTTTCCAGCACACTGGCTACCTCACGCATCCTCTCGCGGTTGTCGAGTATCGAGTCTATCTTAGCCGGGATATCCTCAAGGGCCTTCACCTTCTTTTTCACATCAGCCTCGCTTATCGCGCCCTTTGCTTTCAGCAGCTCCAGCACCAGCAAGGATAATGCAGTTATCTGGCCGAGGTATACTTTAGTAGAAGCAACTGCGATCTCCGGGCCAGAATAGGTGTAGATTGTGTCATCTGCCATGCGCGCCAGAGAAGAGCCGACCACATTGACGACACCGATCACTTTTGCCCCTTTCTTCTTTGCCTCCTTTGCCGCTGCCAGGGTGTCCGCTGTCTCCCCGCTCTGTGAGATGAGTATCACCGCGCTCTTTTTCCCGACGCCCTTGACTGCTGAGTACCTGAACTCTGAAGCGACTTCGGCCGATGCGTTCACACCGTGCTCCTGCAGCATGTATTTGGCAACCACTGCGGCATGCCATGCGGTGCCGCAAGCTACGAAGTGTATATTTTCGCAGGACTTCAGCTTCCTGGCTAGCCGAATAGCTGCGTCTTTGGACTTTAGCGCATTCTTGACAGCTGCTGATTCTTCTAATATCTCCTTCAGCATGAAATGTGCCAGGCCGCCCTTCTCAGCAGCCTCTACACTCAACTCACTGACGTGCATCTGCTTTTTGACCACCTTTCCAGTTCTTATGTCCTTGACTATCACTGTGTCTTTTGATGCGATGCCGTATTCCATGTCATCTAATATCATGAAATTGCGCGTCTCCGGTAATATCGCGGGCATGTCTGAAGCAAGCATCATCACGCCCTTGCCGACGCCCACCAACAGCGGGCTCTCGTTGCGCGCGAACAGTATCCTGTTTTGTTCTTTCTCGCACATCGCCAGTATCGCAAAACTGCCTTCAAGCCGTTTGAGCGCATCTGCGAACGCCTGTTCGAATCCCTTGGACTTCATCCCCTCTTCGATGAGATGGGCTATGGCCTCAGAATCTGTCTCAGATGAGAAGCTGTGGCCTTTCTGCTTCAGCTCGTCCCGCAGCTCGACGTAGTTCTCTATTATGCCGTTGTGCACTATCGCGATTTTCTTCGAACAATCAGTGTGCGGGTGCGCATTTGCCTGCGATGGCTGCCCGTGCGTCGCCCATCGGGAGTGACCCATCGCCACCTTGGCGGCGCTCCGCAGATTAGACTTAGCCCTGACCTCGTCCACTTTCCCCTTGTCTTTGACTACTTTGAGGCCGTTTTCGAAGAAGGCTATACCTGCTGAATCGTAGCCGCGGTACTCGAGCCGCTTGAGCATCCCAAATATCTTGGACACTGCCCCGCCGTCACCAACATATCCAGCTATGCCACACATAGAAGTCCTCGTTTAAGCCTTGATCCTTCGGTCTTGGTGATACCTTAGCCTCACTTGTCCGCCATGTCTGATGTGAGGTCAGACTTCTTGAGCTTCAATATAGCCAAAGCGATGTCACCTCGGGTCTCTTCAAGCACGTCTTCAGCCGTCTTTCGATCTACGCCTGTTTGATCCATGACTACCTCGACATCCTCTTGAGTTATCTCGGTCTCGACCTCTTCCTCACTCCCTTTCTCATCCTCGGAGACGTCGCCGCTTATCTGGAACATCTCCTGGTTCGGCATTTTGGTCAGCATCACTTGTGGGTTGGTTATTATGATGTTCTTGTCAGCGCACTGTATTATCACACGCTCGGCAACTATCTCTTCTACCTTTATGCCCATCCGCTTCATGACCGTCTGCATCTGCTTGGGACTCATCCCGCCTGGGAACATTTTAAACACCTGTTTGTCTTATTTGTCGAGGGTATAACAAAAACATACGATGAGGCTATTTCTGGCTGTAAACCTGCCGGGCGAGCTTAGGAAGAAGCTGTTCGAGCTGGGCAAACCGCTGAATGCGATGGGCGACGTAAAACCAGTTGAGGAGGAGAACATCCACCTGACACTGAAATTCCTTGGCGACACGGACCCGGCTGGGGTCGTCAAATCTTTAGAGCCAGTCAAGTCCAAACCGTTCGACATAGCCCTAACGGGGGTGGGCGTCTTCCCGAAGCCAGATTATGTCCGCGTCGTCTGGGCAGGTTGCGACACGGGCGCGCAAGAGATGGGTATACTACACCAGCAGGTCGAGGCTGCCCTGCCGCAGTTCGAGAAAGACCGGGACTTCCACCCGCACGCCACTCTGGCTCGAGTGAAGTTTCTGAGGGATAACAAGGCCATTGCAGATTTTCTTGGAAAGAACAAGGGCATCCTCTTTGGCTCGTTCAAAGCCGAATCTTTCGAGCTGATGAAGAGCGAATTGAGCGGGGGTGGGCCGACGTATGGCGTAGTCAAAAGCTTCCCTTTAATTGAATAGTGTTCTAATCTCACCATGTTCGACCGGCTGAAAAAGCTCTTCAAGCGGGCTGAGAAGGAAGTCGCAGAGAAGGTAGAACAGAAGATAGATGTAACCTCGCCTGCAGAGCTAGAAGAGCGCCTCGCGCCTGAAGTCCTTGAGGCCATGCGGGAGGTTGAAGCTGAAAAGGCCAGAGCGGCTAAGAGGGCTCCGGCTAAGGAGATCAAACCCCTCAAAGAGGTTGTAAAGGAAGAAGCAAAGCCTGCAAAGAAACCCGAGAAACCAAAAGTCGAGAGAGTTGAAAAACCAATCAAGATAGAAAAGCCCAAGGTTGAGGAAGCAATTGAGGAAGAGGTGCCCATTGAAGAAGTTCCCGAGAAAGCTCCAGAAGTCGAAGAGGTTACTCCAGAGGAGGTCTCCTACGGTGAAGCAAAAGCCGCCGAGCTGAAGAAGGCTGAGGAGAGGAAGGGCGCAGATGAGCGCGTGGGGAAGAAGATACGGTTTGGGCTTGGGGCGAGGATAAAGACCGCACTAGGCGCGAAGGCCCGTTTGAGCGAGTCCGAGATAGGGGACATCACGTGGAACCTGCAGATGGGGCTCATGGAGAGCGACGTCGCGATGGAAGTCGCAGACGCAATAACTGCAGAATTGAAGCAAAAGCTCAGCTCCGCTGAGTTCAAAGACCCGAGGGGGCAGGTGCGCGGGATATTTAAGGAAACACTGGTGGATATCCTGGAGGCTGGTGGAAAGCTAGACTTCTTCGACTTCATCAAAAAGCATCAGAAACCTGTCAATATAGTCTTCTTCGGAATCAACGGCTGCGGGAAGACTACGACAGTGGCCAAGCTCGCCCATCAGCTCAAGGGCAAAGGCTTCTCAGTCATAGTGGCAGCAGGTGACACATTCCGCGCCGGCGCGCAAGAGCAGCTTGGCAAACACGCTGAGCGCGTGGGTGTGGAGATGATCCATCACCAGAGAGGTGGTGATGCTGCTGCAGTGATCTTCGACGCCGTCAAGCACGCCAACGCTGAGAGCATAGACATTGTCTTGGCAGACACCTCAGGCAGGATGCAATCCGACACGGACCTGATGGGGGAGATGGAGAAGATAGTCAGGGTAAACAAGCCAGACCTCAAAATCTTCGTGGGCGACGCCCTTACTGGCAACGATGCGGTGGAGCAGGCCCGAGTCTTCAACGACAGGATAGGGATAGATGCATCGATACTCGCTAAGTGCGATGCCTCTAAGGGCGGGGCCGCGCTCTCGGTCAGTTATATCACAAAGAAGCCCATAGCTTTTCTCGGCATGGGCCAGGGTTATGACGATTTGAAGCCATTCGACGCGCGCCAGTTCGTGGACGAGATAATCTAGAGTTTTTATACCCTCCGCCTCAAATTAGCGGGCTTAGCAAAACAAAATGACTGAAGCACCCTTACAAAGACTGAAGAGGAAGACGCACGGCCATAAGAAGTGCCCACGCTGCGGGTACAAGAGCTACAACGTCAACAAGAAGCAGTGCGCCAAATGCCACTTCGGCAGGAGCAGCAAGCGCAACGACTAATTCTTTTTGAGGGAATAGAGTTTAGTGTGTATCAGGGCCAACGCGCCACCCAAGACAGTTCCCAATAGAAGAATGTTGTAGGCATAAGGTATTTGGCTTAGTGGTTTGATGAATATCCCTTGCCATGACAAAAAACCAAGTAGGTGATACCAGGATGCCCCATAGAAGAACCATGAGCGAAGGAAAAGTGACTTCTTTTTTGAAATCTTCTTTCTCCTCTCAAATTCGTAAAGGAACAGTGTCGAGAGTATGCAGAAGGATATCCACAAACAGGTTATGAACACAAAGCCTGCAGTACCCCACCCAAGCAAGAACGGTTTTACAATGGGGTCGCTCTCTTTGGCAGGATTGTAATAGGTCCCGTTTACGGTAACGATGAAATCTAGTATCCCGCATATTGCAAAGAGTGCAATCGGAAGTAGTAGGGGTTTTAATGTTTTTAGGGGCGCTCTCTTGTTGTAGACCCATAACCAAAAGGCACTCACCGCCGCCAGTATGAGCATTCCGACAACTTGGGCGGGGAATATGCCGTAATCAAATAGCATCTTGACACAATTATGTTCAGGTCATAAAAAACGAGAATTTTTCTTTTGCTCTGCCTTAACTACCCATGGAGAGACGTCCCCCCCTGGCAGCCAGGCGCATAGTTGTGCCCAGGAGGTACGCTGCGCCTGAAACGGGCGGCATCCACTTCTCAACCACTGAACTCGTCTCCATATTGGTCTCCATGGTGACGCTGATCCTAGCCTTCCAGATGTTCAAGATAGCCGACAGCGGGATAATCCTCGGCATACTCCTCGGCGTCACACTCCACGAGATAGTCCACAAGATAGTCGCTCAGTCTATGGGCTTCGAGTCGAGGTACAAGCTCTGGGAGATAGGCTTAGTGCTCATTATAGCTTTTGCCATCATAACCAAAGGGAGGTTCATCTTCGCTGCACCCGGCTTTGTGGTCACGGAAGGGATGGCCACACCAAGGGAACGGGGGATAATCTCCATGTCCGCGCCAACAACTAATATACTACTTGCGCTTCTGTTCATGGCAGCTGGCGGCGCATGGATGTCTGCTGCTTATGTCAACGCCCTCCTTGCGGTCTTCAACCTCTTGCCCATACCGCCGCTGGACGGCGCAGCCGTGATGGAGTGGAACCCAGGGGTGTGGAGCGGAACCTTTTGCTTTGCCCTCCTGGTCGGGGCGTTCTTCCTGCTCTAGTTTTTAAAAGGTGTTGCATAATCTTTTAAAATGAAAACCACATGCCTGGTTTATCTTATCCTGGCCTCCTGCTTACTGGCTGGGGTGGCAGCGCAGTCAAATGAGACTAGTGTAGGCTCAAACATGGGGGAACTACCCTACGAAACTACTGGAAGTTTGAGCATAAGAGAGTTGTACATTGTTGAGGGGGGCACTGGTGTGGGGCACCCGCTCCCAATCCGAATTATCATATCCAATGACGGCCCAATGGATTTCAACGGCCCGTTTTGGGCGAACTTGTTCGCTGACGACTTGCTGATTGAAGAAAACGGGGCAGCTGCATTGTTCTTAGCGTCTGGTGAGAGCATGGAGTTCAACTTCGCAAGACCCGTCACATTCATGGAGGCGGGGCCTCACACAGTCAGCGTGCAGATAGGGTCCGGTGAGCAGGTCTTCAATGAAAAGAGTGCGACTGTGTTTGTTTCAGATGAGCTGATGGAACCACCTAGCTTCAGCGTCTCAGAATTTTATATAGAGCCTATGGACTTGATGGTCGATAAATCGTTCAGTGGGGGGTTCACTATTGAAAACTACCTGGATAAAGAACTTTCGCTGGATTGTGGCCTATTCGTTAAGGTGCACTTGGCTACAGACACTGGGAGGGTATTGGATAGTGGCAACGAGGACAGACCTTTGGTCACCGAGACCTTCAAAATACCGCCAGGCCCGGCGAAGAAATATAAATTCGCTAAGATTAGTGGTATAAAGTATCCTGGCACTTATCTGCTTAACCTGAGTTGCAAAGACCAGTTTGGAGTATCTAGCCAATCCCTCGAATTGCACGTTGGTGGTGAGGCATCTCAAGATAAACCTGAGAGCACGGGCGCGCCAATGGCTTCATCGGCAAGTCCATTTGATTCTACAACTGGCCTGGGTGGGAAAACGGCCGGTGGCATGGTGCCTCCTGCTAATAGCGAAGGCG
>Ga0315275_10007420_pt1 | contig 10589 bp, 5 predicted proteins | sample YL17G03_0_MG_FD_205557 | JGI IMG/M metagenome (GOLD analysis project Ga0315275, IMG submission 205557) | Sediment microbial communities from Yellowstone Lake, YNP, Wyoming, USA - YL17G03_0 | ecosystem: Environmental > Aquatic > Freshwater > Lake > Sediment | place: USA: Wyoming | collected...
GCGACCGACTCCGCGCCGCTCGTCGCGGGGGACACGCTCGTCGCGAACGTGGAGGCCCGCTACCTCTTCGGTGCCCCGATGGCGCGCGCGGCGGTGAGCTGGTCCATCCGGCGCACGCCGCTCGATCCGTGGGCGCTCGACATCCCCAATACCGGGGGCTACGAGCTCGGCGAGAGCGGCTGGTGGTGGGAGGAGGAGGGCACGGCGACCGCGGCTGAGGTGACGGCGAACGGGACCGACACCCTCGACGCCGCCGGGCGCCTCGTCCTGCGCACCGCGCTCGGGGCGCCGCGGAAGGGCCGTGCCGCCCGCGTGGTGCTCGAGGCCACCGTGACCGACGTGAACCGGCAGACCGTGACGGCCTATGCGTCGGCCCAGCTCCACCCCGCAGCGTTCTACGTGGGCGCGAAGCCGCAGGGCGACGAGTACTTCTGGCGCGCGGGCGCCGCGCAGGAGATCGCGGTCATCGCGGTGCGCCCCGACGGGCGGCGGGTCCTAGGCGTGGCGGTGCGGGGCACGGTGGTGCGCCGGGAGTGGCACCGCGTGCAGCGCGAACGCGATGGACTCGACGAGCAGGTGGGCGAGTGGGTGGCCGACACCGTCGCGCACTGCGACGTCACCACCGGCGTGGAGCAGGTGTCGTGCCGCTTCACGCCGGCGCTCGGCGGTTCGTACGTGGTGAGCTTCAAGGCGCGCGACGCCGCGGGCCGCCAGGCTTCGACGAGCTTCTACCGCTGGGCGATGGGGCACGGCTGGGTGCCGTGGGGCGACGAGAACCAGTTCAAGATGGACGTCATCCCCGACCGCACGCGCTACGACGTGGGCGACACGGCCACGGTCCTCTTCGCCTCGCCCTTCACCGACGCCGAGGCGTGGATCACCGTCGAGCGCGAGGGCGTCATCGAGCAGCGCCGCCTGCGTCTCACCTCGGGTGCGACGTCGATCAAGCTGGCGCTCACCGAGGCGTACGTCCCCAACGCCTTTGTCTCCATCATCGTCGTGCGGGGCCGCAGCGCACCGCCCGGCGGCATCGGCGACGCGGGACGCCCGGCGATGCGCGTCGGCTACGCGCAGTTGCGCGTGACGGCGGGGGTGAAGCGCCTCACCGTCGAGGCCCGCGCCACCGCCGACGAGTATCGCCCCGGCGACTCGGCCCGCGTGCGGGTGCAGGTCCGCGACGTGCGCGGCGCCGGCCACCGCAGCGAGGTCACGCTGTGGGCGGTGGACGAGGGCGTGCTCAGCCTCACCGGCTATCGGACGCCCGACCCGGTGGACCTGATCTACCGCCCCCGTGGCGTCGGGATGCGGCTCGCCAGCGACCTGCTGTCCGTGGCGGAGCAGGTCCTCGAGGTCGAGGGCGCCTCGCTCAAGGGGGAACGCGCGCCTGGCGGCGGCGGCGGGCTCGAGGGCGGCGAGGTGCTCCGCTCGCGCTTCTCCTCCACGGCGTTCTTCCTCGGTGCCGTCGTGACCGACGCAAACGGCGAGGCGACGGCGGCGGTGAAGCTCCCCGACAACCTCACCACCTTCCGCGTGATGGCCGTCGCCGTGACGGCGGGGGACCGCTACGGCAGCGGCCAGTCGAGTATGCTCGTCACCCGGCCGCTGCTGGCGCGGCCGGCGCTGCCGCGCTTTCTGCGGCGCGACGATCACTTCGTCGCCGGTGTGGTCGTGAACCAGCGCGCCGGCGGCACGCCGACGGTGCGGGCGCGGGCCCGCGCATCAGGCGTCGTCCTCACCGGGCTGGCCATGCAGACGGTCACGCTCGCGGCGGGGCGGGGCACGGAAGTGCGCTTCGCCTACCGCGACACGACGACCGATGTCGCCGCCTTCCGCTTCGACGTGAGCGGCGGCCGCGACTCCGACGCCGTGCTCACGCGGGTGCCGGTGCGGCCGGCGTTCGTGCCGCGCGCCTACACCGCCGCGGGCGTGGTCCGCATCGCCGACCACGCGATCTTCACGCTTCCGGCGGACATCGACCCCGAGCGCTCGCGCATCGTCTTCGGGCTGGGCACCACGCCGCTGGCGATCATCGGCGGGATGTACCGGCAGCTCGCGATCTATCCCTACGACTGCACCGAGCAGCTCGTGGGCGAGGCGCTGCCGCTCATCGCTCTGATGCGTGCCGGGGAGGTGGCCGAGCTGCGCGGCCTCGTGCCGCCAGACGCGCGCCGCCAGGTCGAGGAGGCGGTGGCCGTGCTCTCCCGCCGCCAGCGCGCCGACGGCGGCATCGGCTTGTGGGGGGCGGACGGCTGGACGACGCCGTGGCTCAGCGCCTATGCGGGAGACGCGTTGCTCGCGGCGCGGGCCGCGGGCATCGCCGTGCGGGACACGGTGCTCGCGCGGCTCGCGGAGTACCTGCTCCGCAGTGTGCATCAACGCAGGGTCATCCAGGCGCCCGTGGCGTCGTGGTTCGAGACGCTGCAGGTGCGCCGTGCCGAGGACGTGGCGGCGGTGGACTTTCTCAGCCGGCTGGGCCGGCCGGATGTGGCGGGGGAAAACGAGTTGCTGCGCGTGGCGCCGCAACTCGCTTGGGAGGACCGCGTGCGGCTGGCGGAGGTCGTGTCGCGCCGCGGCGCGACGGCCGCCGCCCGGCGGATCCTCACGCCGATCTGGGCGGGCGTGCGCGTCGAAGGCCGCCGCGCCGTGCTGCCCGACTCCGCGGCGCGCGCCTTCTACTTCTCATCCTCGCGCCGCCCGCTGGCGCGGCTCCTCTCGGCCACGCTCGCCGTGGAGCCCGGGCACGCGCTGGTCGCGCCGCTCGTCGAGACGCTCGTGGAGCAGGGCCGCACCGCGACCTCGTGGTGGAACACGCAGGACTACGGGGCCGCCGTGGAGGCGCTCGCGGCCTTCACCGCGCGCCAGCAGCGCGCCGCACGCCGCGGCTTCACCGTCACGGCCGCGCGCCAGGTGGTCTTCCGCTCCGAGGGTGCGGGCGACGTGGCGCGGGAGTCGTCGCGCAGCCTCGCCGGCCTTCTGACCATCGATCCCTCCGGCGCCAGACGGCTCGCTCTCACGATCAGCGCGCCGGGCGCGGAGGACGCGGCGCCGCTCTACTACTACGTGACCGTGCACGAGGTGCCGAAGGTCCGCCCCGTCACGCCCGACCAGCAGGGCATCGCCGTCGAGCGGTGGTACGAGGATTACGCCACCGGCCGCCCGACCGTGAGCGTTCAGGAAGGCGCCCTCGTGCGGGTGCGGCTGCGCATCACGCTGCCGGCGGAGCGCCGCTTCCTCGCGCTCACGGACCCGCTCCCCGCCGGGCTCGAGGCGGTGGACCTCAGCCTGCGCACGGCGGGCGGACTTCCCGGCCCGGCCGCCGGCGGCCCGGCGCCGCAGTCCGGCGGCGACGAGGAGGGGGCTGATGAGGAAGGCGGTGGCGAGGGCGGCGATCAACAGGAGGGGTACCCGTACGGCTGGTACTACGGGAGCTGGGACGCGGGCTGGTGGTCGCCGTTCGACCACAAGGAGATGCGTGACGACCGCGTGGTGTACTTCGCCACCTATCTCTGGCGCGGCACCTGGACGGCGTCGTACGTGGCGCGCGCCACGACGCCCGGTGTCTTCGTGCGGCCGCCGGCGCATGCCGAGGAGATGTACAACCCGGCGGTGCAGGGCCGGAGCGACGGCGGGACGTTCACCGTGACACCGAGGCTGCGGTGAGCGTGATACTGCGTCAGTGCCGGAGCCGGGGTGGCCCCGGCTCCGCGGCGGCGCAGGGTCGTGGGGATGCGGAGGCCGCGGTGACGGAGAGGGCCCGGTTATGTCGAAGCTGACATAATGCGACGCCGGAAGCGCGTCCTCGCCGTGCTGGCCGGCGCGGCGCTGGCCCTGCTCGCCGCCCTCGCCGTCTGGCTCGAGTGGCCGCTGCCGGCGCGGATGATGGCGGCGCCGGCGGCGCTCAGTCTCACTCTCGAGGACCGGAACGGCACGCCGCTCCGGACCACGCGCGCCGCCGACGGCAGCCGCTCGCGGTGGCTCGCGCTTTCCGAGGTTGACCCGCAGCTGCTCCAGGTGTTCATCGCCTCGGAAGACCGGCGCTTCTACCGGCACCGCGGCGTGGACCTGCGCGCCGTGGGCCGCGCGCTGCTCCAGGACCTGCGCGGGGCACGCGTGGTGTCCGGCGCGTCCACCATCACGATGCAGCTCGCCCGCCTCCTGCGGCCGGGCGGCAGCGGCTGGCGCGCCAAGGTGGCGCAGACCCTCTGGGCGCTCCGCCTCGAGCGTCACCTCGGCAAGCAGGCGATCCTCGAGCAGTACCTGGACCGCGTCCCCCTCGGCCAGGGCACGGTCGGTGTCGCGGCCGCCGCGGCGCTCTACTTCGACGCTTCGGCTGGGCACCTCTCGCTGGGCCAGGCGGCGCTGCTTGCGGGGTTGGCGAGCGCGCCGTCTGCGGACAATCCCTTCGTGTCGATAGATCGCGCGCGTGCGAGGCGGGCCTCGGCTCTGCGCCGGATGGTCGCCGTGGGCTACGCGACGCCGCTGGCTGCGGAGGAGGCCGCCGCCGAGCCGGTCTCGGTCGCGCGAAGCCGCGCGCCATTCCTCGCGCCGCACTTCACCAGCCGGGTGCTCGCATGGGCGGAGGATTCGGGCGCCGCACTCGAAGGCACGTGGCGGACGTCGCTCGATCTCTCATTGCAGACGGAGCTGGAGTCCGAGGTGCGCGCGACGGTGGCGCTGCTGCGCGAGCGCGGCGTCCGGCAGGCGGCCGCCGTCGTGCTCGACAACCGGACCGGCGAGGTGCTCGCGTGGGCCGGCTCGCCCGACTTCTGGGCCGACACGGCGGGGCAGGTGGACATGGTCATCTCGCCGCGGCAGCCCGGGTCGGCGCTCAAGCCGTTCCTCTACGGGCTCGCGTTCGACCGCAGCGTCTCGCCCGCCACCGTGCTGGCGGACATCCCGCACACCTACCAGACCGCGACCGGGCCGTACCAGCCGCGCAACTACGATCGGCGCTTCCACGGCCCGGTGCGCGCCCGCGAGGCGCTCGCCAGTTCGTTCAACGTGCCGGCCGTCGAGCTGACCGACCAGCTCGGCGCGGCGAGTCTGCTGCGCGTGCTGCGCGAGGCCGGTTTTGCGTCGCTGGCGCACGGCGCCGACCACTACGGCCTCGGCCTGGCGCTCGGCAACGGTGACGTCACGCTCCTCGAGTTGGCGAACGCGTACCGCGGGCTCGCGGCGGGCGGCGTCTGGTCGCCGGTGCGGTGGAACGCGGGCGCTGCGGGCGAGGGCGCCGCTGCCGGTGGCAGCTTCGCGGGCGGCGCTGTCGGCGGCCCAGCGAACGCCGCGCGCCGACGGTTCGTCTCCCGCGGGGCCGCCGCGCTCGTCCTCCACATTCTGAGCGATCCCGTGGCGCGAGTGCCGGGCTTCGGCGCCGACACGCCCTTCGATTTCGCTTTCCCGGTCGCCGTGAAGACGGGCACGAGCCACCACTTCACCGACAACTGGGCGGTGGGAGTGACGGGTGGGTTCACGGTGGCGGTGTGGGCCGGGAACTTCAGCGGGCGACCGATGCGCCAGGTGAGCGGCGTGACCGGCGCGGGCCCGCTGCTGCACCGCGCGCTGGTGGACGTCGCGCGGCGCTACGAGCCCGGCGTGCTACCCTCGCCCGCCGCGGCTGGGGCCGTGCGCGTGGCGGTGTGCCGCCTCTCCGGTCTGCGCGCGGGCGCTGAGTGCCCCGGCACCGAGGAGTGGTTCCTCTCGGGGACAGAGCCGACGGGTGACTGCGATTGGCACCGCGCGGACGGTACCGTCGCCTGGCCGGCCGAGTACACGCAGTGGGCGCAGCAGAATGGGCGCGGGGACGCGGGGTTGGTCGCTGCGGTGCTCGCGTCGGAGACCGCGCCGCGCTCGCCGACAGATCCGGCGCCGGGCCGGGCGACGGATCGGTCGGGCGTTGCGGCCCTGCCAGCACGCGCCGCGGATCTGGGGTCGAATCCCGCGGCCGATTCCGGCTTCCGCATCGTGTCGCCGCTCCATGGCGACCGGTATCAGGTCCCGCCGGGCGTGGACCCGCGCTACGCCACCATCGCGCTGCGCGCCGCCGGCGCGCCGGACGATGCCCCCGTGCGCTGGTGGGTGGATGGTCAGCCCACCCGCGCCGAGCGCTGGCAGTTGCGGCCCGGCGCCCACGCCTTCCGCGCGGTGGCGCGCTCGGGGCGCGTGGCGGAGGCGACGATCAGCGTGCGGTGAGGGCGGCGCGCGCCGTAGGGCAGCAGGCACGTTGTGCCCTCGGCCCGGGCCGAAGCGCGTGCCGGCTCGGACGGGGCTAGATTTCACGCATGACCACACCGACCGAAGCCCAGCGGCAGGGATGGATGGCGCAATGGCGGTCGGCGGCCGTCGCCCTCGAGCGTGTACGGCTGCAGGAGCTCTGCACCGCCGACCTGGCACGGATCGCAGCCGATCTCGACGATGCCTGTCTGGCGTCCATACGGGCGCACGGATCCGAGTTGACCTCCGGGCTGATCGAGCAGCAGCGTGTCCTTCATCGCGGGAATGGCGGGTGAGGACGCTGCTCCAGGCGGGCGCACGGGTGCAGCAGGTGTTCGAGCGCCACGGCTGGCGGTTCTGCTTCATCGGCGGTGTGGCGAATTTCCGGTGGGGCACCCCGCGCCTCACGGACGACCTCGACCTGACCCTGCTGACCGGGTTTGGCGCGGAGGCCGCGTACGCGGACGCCCTGCTGGCGGACTTCGACAGCCGCATTCCCGACGCGGCGGCCTTCGGGGGCAACACCGCGTCCTGCTGCTCCGCACCTCTGACGGCTTCGGTCTCGACATCGCGCTCGGTGCCATGCCCTTCGAGGCCGGCGCCATCGAGCGATCCTCGAACGTCGAACTGGTGCCCGGCGCGATCCTGCGGACCTGTTCCGCCGAGGACCTGATCGTCCACAAGGCCTTCGCCGCCAGGCCGCAGGATTGGGTGGACGTGGAGGGCGTGATCCTCAAGCAGCGCGGCCAGCTCGCCTGGCCGCTAATCTGGCACGACCTCACCGACCTGGCGGCGTTGAAGGAGAGCCCCGAGCTGGTCGATGAGCTGGAGCGGGTCGCGCGACGCGCCGAACAGGTGATCGGACTATTTCCGCGCGGCCGGTGAGCTGGACTTGAGTGATCGCATCCGGTTCGATGGCGTGTCTGGGCCGTCGGCTGTGGCCGCACCCCGCACCGCCTAGGATCCGTTTCGACCAGCGTCTGACGCGGCAACTGATTGCGGTGCCGGCTCCTGCTGGCCGCGCGGGAGACCGGGCGCTACGTTAGCTCATTCTCTTCATCGGCGGTCGAGCGGTGGACGTCCTCGACACCCTTCGTCATGCGTTGGCCGACCGCTACACGCTAGAGCGCGAACTCGGTGCGGGCGGGATGGCGACGGTCTACCTCGCCCGCGATCTGAGGCACGAGCGCAGCGTGGCGATCAAGGTCCTGCGGCCCGACCTCGCCGCTATGCTCGGCCCCGACCGCTTCCTGCGCGAAGTCCGCATCGCCGCGAACCTCCAGCACCCCAACATCCTTGCCGTCTACGACTCCGGCGAAGCCGGGGGCTTCCTCTACTACGTGATGCCGTACGTCGCAGGCCCCTCGCTCCGCGACAGCCTCAGCCAGCACGGCGAGCTGCCGGTGGCCGAGGCCGCGCGCATCCTGCGGGACGTGGCGGACGCGCTGACGGCGGCGCACGCCAAGGGAGTGGTGCACCGGGACATCAAGCCCGAGAACATCATGCTCTCGGGGCGGCACGCGCTGGTGGCGGATTTCGGGGTGGCGAAGGCGGTGAGCGAGGCGACGGGCCGGCAGACGCTGACGACGGCTGGAGTGGCCCTCGGGACGCCCACCTATATGGCGCCGGAGCAGGCGGCGGCCGATCCGCACACCGATCATCGGGCGGACCTGTACGCCTTCGGCGTGATAGCGTACGAGATGCTGACGGGGCAGCCGCCCTTCGTGGGGGCGACGCCGCAGGCGGTGCTCTCGGCGCATATGACGGAGCCGCCGGTGGCGGTGACGCAGCGGCGCCCGACGATCCCGCCGCAACTGGCGCAGCTGATCATGAAGTGTCTGGCGAAGAAGCCGGCGGACCGGCCACAGACGGCGGAGGAGTTGTTGCCGGTGCTCGAGATGATCGCGACGCCCTCCGGCGGCATCACGCCGACGGACACGCAGCCCGTGCCGGCGGTGCCCGCCGCGCCTCCCCTGCGTCGGCGTCTGGTCTTGGCGGTCGGGGCAGCGGTCGCGCTGATCGCAGTCGGGGTACTGGCGACTCGGCTCCTCCAGCACAAGCCTCTCAGCATCACCATCTCAGACATCACGCCCGTCACGACCGAGCCGGGTGTCGAGTTCCAGCCGGCCATCTCGCCGGACGGGAAAGAAGTGGCGTATGTCGCGGGCGCGATCGGCGCCCCGCATCTCGTGATCCGAAGCACCGCTAATGTCGCCGGCGGCGGCGAAGCCCGACCGGTCGACACGTCGCTTCTCGCGGAGTGGGTTCCGGCGTGGAGCGCCGACGGCGACTTCGTCCGGTTCGCTGCCTGCCGCGCCGGCGGCTGCGTGTGGAACGAGACCGGCAAACTGGGAGGGGCTGCGCGGCCGGTCAGGTTGCCGCAGCGCGCGCTGCCCGGACTGGCCGCATGGTCCCCCGACGACGCCCGCGTCGCATTCGTAGTGAGGGACACGATCTTCGTCTCCTCGGTGGTCGACACCGCCGTACGCCGCGTGGCGGTTCACACCGCAGGCTACTGGTCCCTGCACTCCCTAGCGTGGTCGCCGGACGGGAAGCGGATCGCGTACGTGAACGGCAACAGAGAATGGCTGGGCAGCGGCAACGTCGCCGGCTCGTCCGTCTGGATCGTAGATGCGGATGGAGGCGAGCCGCATCGCGTGACCACTGATAGCAGCCTGAACGTCAGCCCCACTTGGCTCGACGCGCGGCATCTACTCTTCGTGTCCAATCGTGATGGACCGCGCGGCGTGTATGCCGCCGAGGTCGGGCCGCAGGGACGGCGCGGGGAGCCGCGCGCCATCCCGGGGGTGGCCGACCCTCACTCGATCTCCTACTCCATCAGCGCTCGGAAACTCGCCTACGCGAGATTCTCGCTGCGCCAGAACATCTGGTCGTACCCGGTCGGGCACCCGGGTCCCATTTCCATCCGGGACGGCATTCCCGCGACGAGCGGCAGTCAGGTGATCGAGATGCACGACGTCTCGCCGGACGGCCGGTGGCTCGCCTTCGACAGCAACCGCCGCGGGAACATGGATCTCTACCGGATGCCTCTCGGTGGTGGCGAAGCTGTGCCGCTGACCAACTATCTGGGAGACGAATTCAACCCTCGGTGGTCGCCTGACGGGAGAGAGATCGCTTTCTATTCCGAGGTTGCACCATCCAGGAACGGCATCGTGATTGTGCCCGCGGCGGGCGGCACGCCCAGCACGATCGCCGAGGGCCCGAGCTCCTTTGTTGGCTTTCCGGTGTGGTCGCGGAGCGGGCGGGAAATCGCGTTCCAGATGTACTCGAGTCGTCTGCGCACTGAGGTCTGGGTCGTGTCGCGCGACAGCGTCGGCGGACCTTGGCACGAGTCACGTCCGCTCACCGACCTCTGCGGCCGTCCAGCCGACTGGGCGCCGGATGGGGCAGGTGTGCTGTGCAAGTCGCGGGCTGGGTCCGAACTCCTTCTGGTGTCACGCGAGGGTAGAGTCCTCTGGCGTCACGATCTCACTGCGGTGAGCCGGCTGAATCTTCTGTCCAACCTGGGTATCCGCTATTCGCCGGACGGCACCACGCTCTACTTCACCGCGGTGCACCAAGATGGCCGCCAAGGGCTCTGGGCGATCCCGAAGGTGGGTGGCGCGCCGCGCCTCGTGGTCGCGTATGACGACCCGGCGCTGGTTCCGTTCAATGCCATCAGCGTCGGCCCCGACCGCCTCTATCTCACCGTGTCGCAGTACGAGAGCGACATCTGGGTGATGAACCTGCACTGGTGAGAGGGACGGTGGGGTAACGTCGTCGGGGCCGGCTCCTTCGGCCACGGTGAGGCAGGGTTGCCGAGCGGACTCCGGTATATTACCATGACATCATGAAGAATGCACATGAACGCAGGAAGCCTGCCCGCGTGGCCGAGCCGGTGCAGGTCTACCTGGAGCGCCCGGATCAGGAGCGGCTGGAACGCCTCGCGACGGCGCTCGACGCCACGAAGTCCGACGTGCTGCGCCGCGGGCTCGCCGCCCTCGAGTCGCAGGTCCGCAGGCCGGCCACGCGCCCCCCGAAGCCTGTGTCGCTCCCGGTCTTCAAGGGCAAGGGCCTCCAGCCCGGCGTGGACCTGGACGACTCGGCGAGTCTGCTCGACCTGATGCAGGCCGGCGATGCGCCTCGTTGATGTCAACGTGTTGGTCTACGCCTTCCGCGCCGACGCGCCCGGTCACGTTGAGTACCGCGCCTGGGTCGAGGCGCTGGTCGGGTCGGACGAGGCCTACGCGGTGTCGGAACACGTGCTGGCGGGGTTCCTGCGCGTGGTGACGCATCCCGGGGTCTTCCATCCGCCCACGCCGATCGGGCCGGCACTGGCGTTCGCACAGGCGTTCCGGGAGCGGGCCAACGCCGTGCTC
>Ga0315275_10007422_pt1 | contig 10588 bp, 11 predicted proteins | sample YL17G03_0_MG_FD_205557 | JGI IMG/M metagenome (GOLD analysis project Ga0315275, IMG submission 205557) | Sediment microbial communities from Yellowstone Lake, YNP, Wyoming, USA - YL17G03_0 | ecosystem: Environmental > Aquatic > Freshwater > Lake > Sediment | place: USA: Wyoming | collected...
ATTGGCTTTAATACATAATCTTCGATATAAATCCCGTATTCCTGAGCTTCTGCTGGCGAAAGCTGTTTTGCTGTAAGCATGAGCACCGGGATCTCCTTGGTCTGGGAATTCTCCTTGATCTTTTCAAGGGTTTCCCAACCGTCCATGGGTTCCATCATGATATCCAGCAGGATCAGATCGGGGGTCACCGTCTTTAAGATCTCAAGACATTCCTCCCCGCCATATGCTGCAACAGTACGGTAACCGCCTCGCTCCAGCATAGTAACGAATACATCAACGATGAATGGACTGTCATCGACAACGAGGATCGTATTCATCACTTCGCCCTCCCAATCATCTTTGCAACCCTCTCTTCGAATCGTATTGTATCAATGAATGGAAAGATTTCCTCATTTACCATGATCTTTGCACCTGCTGCATTACCATTTGTAATTCATAATACCTGATTGAACCATATATACATATCTTTTTTTTTCCTCGATCTATGAGGTACAGCAAAAGATATGATGATGGTCAGGAATACCCGGTAAAAAAATCTCATACGAGCGTTGAATTGTCCAGACGAGTAACTATCCGAGTGATAAGATTAATTCCCAAAATGCGATTATTCCAATTTTTGCCATAACAAGATAAATAAATGAAATGAGCCAATAGTAAGAGAGCGGGGCCATAGGGTAGCCTGGCCATCCTAGGAGACTGGGGGTCTTCTGACCTGAGTTCAAATCTCAGTGGCCCCATTTCTGATGTTGTTTTTTTGGTCGTTGTTATGAAAATTACCGAACAATGCATCGACTGTTTACTTTCCCGCGTGAAACTTGAATGTACACTCTGTCATGCTAATCCCACTCTCACAGATACAGCAATGACTGAGTGCAGTAAGGTGATGAGTCAAATTCTTTCCGCACCGCTCAGCCACCCACAGATCGCCAGCCGTATCCATCGAAGGGCTTATGATATACTGGGAAATCCCGATCCATTTGCAGAACTCAAAGCTCTGGGGAACCAACAGGCAATGGAAGTCTGTAAAGAGGTCCGTAAGGATCTGTCGACGTTCCGTGAGTATGTTCTCGCATCAGTAATCGGCAATACATTTGATTACGGGGTGAAAGGGCATACCGTTGAAGAAAATTTCTCTGTTTTTTTCCAGAGGGAATTTGCACAAGGGCTCACCATAGATGATACCGTTATAATCGCCCCTCTCTGCTCCCGTGTTGTATATCTGAGTGACAATTGTGGAGAAATTGTGCTTGATCGCCTCTTGATCAAATACCTCAAGACGCAGGGATCTCATATTACCCTTGCTGTCAAAGAGGCCCCGATTCTCAATGATGCAACATTGAGGGATGCTCAGGAACTGGGACTTGACACCCTTGTTGACCAGATCACGACAACCGGTGGGGGTGCTGAGATCGGTATTTGCTTGGAAAATATTCCTGAAGATCTTCGGGAGGCTATAGCAAAGTGCACGATCATCATCGCAAAAGGGATGGCAAATTTTGAATCCCTGTCCGAGATGGACAATCTCCCACCGGTTGCTTATCTGATGGCAGCGAAATGCAAACCTGTTGCTGATGAGGTTGGAGTTCCCGTAGGCTCCAAGATCGCGCTGTTACAAACCTGACAGCCGCGACCTTTCTTTTGACCTGAACCTCACAATCCTTCTTTTAATAATTCACGCAAAAAGACGGGGGGCGGATGGTTTTTACCAGATCTTAACCTATACCGGAATAAGGCATGTACTATCCGAATTTCAAGGACACGATCGCGGCATCGCCCTATATTTTTACCCTGGGTGTAGCCGGGGACAGTGGATCGGGAAAGACTACGTTTACCGAAGGTATACGGAGCATCTTTGGCAAGGACCTGGTGTCCACCATTAGCCTTGACGATTATCATAGTCTCGACCGGGATAGCCGCAGGAAGCAGGGGCTGACAGCACTTAATCCAAAGGCAAACCGGATTGATCAGCTCGAACAGGACCTTGTCCAGCTCAAACGCGGGGTGCCGGTTGAAAAACCGGTCTATAATCATACAACCGGAGTGTTTGACCCGCCGGTCATCTTCCATCCGCAAAAAATCCTCATTCTCGAAGGGCTTCACACGCTGTTCACTCCAACGCTGCGAAAAAACCTTGATTTCACTCTCTTCGTTGATCCAACCAAAGAGGTAAAATCTGACTGGAAGATCCGTCGTGATGTGAAAATACGTGGTTATTCCCGTGATGCTGTCATCCAGGAGATGGCCGAACGGGAACCGGATTACGAGCGATATATTGCTCCCCAAAAAGAGTTTGCTGATGCAATAATCGGGATTGATTATTCAGAATACGGGCGACACCTTGGGGAGGAGAGAAATGTCTACCGTATCACCCTCTCCCAGAACAGGATGAAACACAGTATTGAAAATATTGATCTCTCTCTTGACCTGTACTCAATCCTGTCCCTTTCAGAGCGCAACTTCTCACTCAAATTTCTGACGAGTGAACATAATGGGCACAAGATGGGGGAGATGATTTTGGATGGAGAACTAAGCGAACATGTGGTGAAAAAGCTCGAGCGCAGCATCGAGCAGCAGACAAAGGTTCACCCTATTTCCATCTTTCAAGACCGGAATTACGTCACAGCCGGGGATCTTGCACAACTGATTCTCTGCTGGCGCATCATCCACCGCCGGATATTTATAGAGACACGACAGTAATCGCACCTAGGGCTATGAAAATATATCGGGAACGGGAACTATGAACAAAGGAAAAACTGCTGTATGAAAAAGATTGCAGTCATGACGGGAGGGGGAGACTGCCCTGGACTCAACGCGGTAATCCGATCTGTAGTACTTTCGGGTTTAAGCTATGGCTTTGAAACCCTTGGGATACATAACGGATGGCAGGGACTCATTGAAGTTGACCTGGAACCGCTCACTGAGGTATCTGTTTCAGATATCACATCGCTGGGCGGTACTATCCTGGGAACCTCACGGATAGATCCGCTCAAAAAACCCGGCGATGTGGAGAAGATCAGGAACACAATAAAAACATACGGTATCGATGCGTTGGTAGTGATCGGTGGAAACGGGACGCTCTCTGCAGCATACGAATTAACCGCAAGCGGCATTCCTCTTGTCGGAGTGCCCAAAACTATTGATAACGATATTTTCGGTACTGATCTGGCTGTTGGTTTTGACACCGCGGTCTCTATAGTAACCGAAGCGATCGACCGGCTCCACACTACTGCAGAATCCCACCACCGGATAATGGTGGTGGAGGTGATGGGACGCAATACCGGTTGGATCGCCCTTATGGCGGGTATGGCCGGAGGAGCGGATGTGATCCTCATCCCTGAGATACGGTTCACCATGGACGAGATCTGCCAGGATCTCAAAGCCCGTTACATGGCAGGGAAAAAATTCTCCATCGTTGTAGTTGCCGAAGGAACACATCATGAGGATATCGCAGATGCGGCAGTCCCTGAATGCAACCGCGACGAGTGCGGGCACGAGAAATTTGTAGGCGTAGGGAACCTGCTCGGAAAGGAACTCGAACACCGGCTCGATATCGAGACCCGGGTAACGGTTCTTGGTTACGTCCAGCGTGGAGGAACACCCACCGCATTCGACCGGGTACTCGCTACGCGGTTTGGGGTCTCAGCAATTGAGCAAATCGTTGCAAATAACATCGGTTGCATGGTGGCTCTGCAGGGTACCCGGATTGGTACAGTCCCACTCAGAGATATTGCGTCGCGGATAAAACCGGTAAATCCTGATCTCTATCATCTCGCAAAAACGGTAATGAATGGGAAGCGGTAAAAATCCACATTTCCCCAGCCTTACGTTGTGTTCAGATATGCAGCAGATACGGCAGTGCGATCAGGGACACAAGGACAATCAGCATGAGGTAGGTGACGGCACCGGTAACATAACTCGAATATTTCAGGAGCCCGCGGCGGTCGAGCAACCGGTCAACGCCTTCTTTAAAGATGTACCCGCCATCGAGCGGGATCATTGGGATCGCATTGAATATACCAACGTTGATATTGATCCAGGCACACCAGAAAAGCAGGTGTACTACACCCCAGAAACCCTCGAAGGGGACCTGGTAGTAGATGGTGTCAGGTGTTTCGAATGCAAGGATGCGGAGGAACTGGACACCGGAATCATTTGCGAAGGGGACTATCAGGAACTGGAAAAACCCTAATGGCGATAGCATTCCCTGTATGACTGACATGACTGCTGCGCCATCATAATACTCAACACCCATGAATCCGCTTGTCCTTCCCAAAGTGTCACCAGGCCATGCAGTAAGAGTGAGTGGGTAATCCTTCACGATTTTATCTTTTTCAACCGTGAGGGTCAGCGTGTTTCCGGGTTTTGTTGTATTCAGGATAGTCGATACATCAGCCCGGCTGTTGACCGGAACTCCATTTACAGCAGTAACTATCGATCCGGTGGGAATTCCGGCGCTGGCAGCGGGGTAATCCTTATAGACTCCATGAATGACTGGCTGGCTGACAGGAGTGACCAGTCCCATGCAGAGGATAAGCAGGAAAAAACAGGAAAATCCGACGACAAGGTTGTTGGTGATCCCTGCACCGAACATGCGGACCTTGGCCATTCCTTTTGTCTTGTCAAGTTCTTCTTCATCGGGCTCAACAAAAAATCCAATCGGGATTATGGCTATGAGCGCCCCCATGGTCTTTACTTTGATATTCTCAACGCGACAGAGAATCCCGTGCCCGAATTCATGAACAGCAATGGTGATGATAAACGCAAGCCAGACCGCAAGGGTGGAGGGAACATACTCGTTGATACCGGGGATGAGCAGGATATTCTGCGGTTTATAGATCCCGGTGGGTTCCGGCTGGACGAGGAGCGTATAGCGGACAGAGATAAAAAGCATCAAGGTAATGAAGACCGAAACGATGATGACGGCGATGACCCCGGTCGTTCCATAGATCCGGAAGAACGTGCGAAACGTTGCAAATTTGTCAAAAAATCCGACTCTGTTCGTTTTGATTGCCAAAATCGGGCCATAGAAGGTGATGTGATCCTCCCAGAGTTTCCTGGAGTGGATGTAGTATGCAATCGCAGCGTAGGCAGCGATGAGAAAAATGATCAGGAGGATCCAGTTCATTCGTCATTTATTGCATTGCAGGCCACATAAAACAATGGCTCTTAGCAATCCGACGGGAAAGAAGAAGAGATCAGAAAAAGTGTGACAGCTGGCTCTGCTGTTTTTTTCTGAGCATGGTGGTTATGGTCTTCCAGCTCTTCCGGGCAATTGGCGGGGGACATTTGTGTTCATCGATATATGCCGAGAGGAATGCGATGGTAACCGGATCTGAAGGATACCCGCTTCCGATCTCCCCGTATTTTTTTGAAAGCGCAGTAATCGCCCGGTCACGAGTAACTTTTGCGACTATACTTGCAGCAGAGACTACTTTAAAAGTCTGATCGGCGTTGTGCTCAGATACGATCTCGCAGCTTTGTTCAAGGTGACTTTTCACCATGTCTGCATAGCGGAACGCATTCACATCGCAGGCATCAACATAAGCGATAGACGGTGAAAGCTTGTCTATGGCCTGTGCATGAGCCCTGGCAACGCAGGCATTCATGGTCATTCCCCTGCGGATCTCATCAATCTCGTGCGCGTCAATACGTACCGTTGCCACCCGGAACCGCTTCCTGATAATGACATAAAGACGTTCCCGCACCCGGGGGGATAATAGCTTGGAGTCAGCGACCTCAAATTCGGCAAATACATTCTCTGAGGATACTCCTACGGCAGCGATAACCATTGGGCCCAGCACGGATCCCTTTCCTGCCTCATCCACTCCACAGATCACATGGATTGGTTATTGCGCAAATTATTTCAATGCCGATGATGGTAACCGGTAGTCATGTATATTATCATCGTGGGGCTCGGAGGAATAGGCAAAAACCTGGCAAAACAGGCAGTCGAACATGCAAACAATGTTGTTGTCATTGACCAGGACGAAACCCGTTGTAGCGACGTTCTCGAGCATTATGATGTTCTGGCAGTTACCGGTAATGCAACCGACAAAACAACGCTTGAGGAGGCCGGGATTGATCGGGCGGATGCCCTTATTGCCACCACAAGTGATGATTCGGTGAATCTCATGACCTGCTGGCTCGCAAAAAAGTTCCGTGTTCAAAACGTAGTTTCTATCGTCAACCAGTCCTCACACTCGGATTTTTTTAAGGAAGTCGGGGTCAGGATCAGCGAGAACCCTGACGAACTCGTAGCGTCACGTCTCTACTACTGGACCCAGAACCCCCAGCTCCAGCAGCTTGCCTCGATTCCTGGCGGGACCATCTTCGAAATAGTCGCCGAGCAGGGTGCACCTATCGTCGGGCACGAAATCCGTGAGCTTAAAGTAAAAGATTTCGTTTTCATCGCAATCCGCAGATCCGGCGGCGAACTGATCATTCCAAGTGGAAATGTCAAAATCCAGCCTAATGATATTTTCACGGTTTTCACGAAAAAAGAAGCAGAAGATGATTGCCTCCGCCTCCTCAACAGGCAACTTAAAAAATCAGCGGATTGATGCAGCGAGCGCACCCAGATCGAGCATCAGTTTCGGGTTCACACGGATAATTTCTGTTAGGAGAGACAGTGTTGTGAACTCCTTAAGATTCACTTTTGATACGGAGTGGATAATGTCGTTAAGTTTGTCATCGGGCTGTTTGATTAAATATTCCTTTATATGGTAGTTACGCTCGATGGTTTTTCCCATTTTTGATGTCCGCCAGGTTTTGTCATACACCATAAGATTATTTTTCGAAACGTCGCCCTTTCCAATACATTCCGCCGCTACCTGAGCGGCAAGTCGTCCGGTGTACATGCTGTTGTAGATCCCGCCACCGGTGAGCGGATCTACGACACGGGCTGCATCACCGGAAATTATCAGACCATCTGCTACTGTACAGTCAAGAGGACGACAGACAGATACACCACCGGCTATATATTCGATCGGTTTCCCGTGGGGAAATGTCTTTTTCACAAACCTGTCAAGGTAATCCTTTGCCCGGTGGCCTTCCCCGCTCTTTTTGCCGGAAATACCTACCCCGACATTTGCGGACCGTTCACCTTTCGGAAAAACCCAGAGGTAACCCTGGGGTGCAATTTCGTTACCCAGATAAAAGACCGTCGAGTGCATATCGATATCGACATCTGCCATGACATACTGGACAGAACTCATAATATCGCCGAGAGGTACGGTAGTATCAATTCCACACCACCTCGAGAATTTTGATTCAACACCATCGGCAGCAATGACCACATCAGCAGTAACTTTCGTTACCGTTCCGCAACACTCAATCTTTGCCCCTTTGACAAATCCTTTTTCTATAATCGGCGCTGATGCACGGGTCTTGACTGCAACATCCGCCCCGGCCTCGGCCGCTTTCCAGACCAGCTCACGATCAAAGAATTTTCGGTCGAGTATATAGCCTACTTTGTTGCCTGCGAGCCCGGATTCGAGTTTCATTAAAAAGCCATCGGGAGCTATGATGCTCGCCCCGGTCATCTCAGCTGAAATACACTTTGGGTCGGGATCAATGAACTCATGAAGGGCTTCCTTCCCGATACCTTCTGCACAGCGTACCGGGGCTCCTATTGCAGGGCGCTTTTCGACGAGACAAGCGGACAGTCCCTTCTCCACTGCTGTTTTTGCGGCGATTGCCCCTGCCGGCCCTCCACCGATGACCAGAACATCATACTTATTTTTCATCCACGACCTCCAGAGCACCCAGAGGGCAAACTTTTGCACAGATCCCACAGCTCGTGCACCACTTCTCCACGCAGAGGTACGCGTCAATCAGTTCAAGTGCGCCTTCCGGGCAGACTGACACACAACAACCGCAATATCCACAGATATCCCGATGTACTTTGAGCATTGACTGATCATGTTGGTGTCCTGTTTCTATAATATTTACGGTAAAATGCATAGACGCGATCCCATGATGTACAGGACATCAGATGAGCGAAAATGTACCGTACTTTCCACCGCCGCCCGGTTGCAGAGTGATATGCCCGCTCCGCAGGGCATCAATTGCATCAGCGGTTTTGGCATCGATGGCGCGGATTTCGGTAACCGGGGCATTGATAAGCACCTCGATCTCGTTGCCAAACATGCTGATGAAGCGCTCATAGAGGGATGTGCACTTCTTCGTGTGTGGTGAAGAGACCCCCTCCGTCGTCTGGATGATCTGGCCGAGGGGAATAATATGGAGATAGGGGGGACGTTTAGAGGACTTGCCATCAGAAGCAAGCTCCCGCGCACGGTCATACACACCTTTCTTGATGATACCACCATCAGCCGGGCACCGCCATGTATGCTGAATCGCCAGTTCCCGTGAATACTGGGCAAAGCAGCGGGTGCAGGCCGTTCGGTTGTATTTCCCTTCCTCCGGGAAGAACCCGGCGTTCATCTCAATGGCCCCGTTCTTGACGCATGCCAGTACATCTTTACGAGAAAGATTCGCAAGCCGTAGTCGGTTAAACTCCCGCCCGATCTTTTCCAGTTGCGGACTATGAGCATCCGAATTCGAGAGAAACGGCACATTGTGGAGATCCGGAATCGCCTCACCATACGAGCTGTCCGCGGAGAGACCGAGTTCCAGAAAATCGATCGATTGGCTGCCGTAACAGTCAGCAACACGATCAAAATACGCGTACATCGCGGTCCATGGGGTAAACGCGTGTGCCGGGCCAATCATTGCCCCGACATCATGCACATATTGTGCGATTTTCTCACCGGACAGGTAGACATGCGGGCGGCCACTGGTGAGAAAACTTTTACACGTTCCTTCCAAGAGTTCCTGCAGTTCATTGAACTGTGAAAAGTCCTCTGCCAGGATCAGGTGATGCACCCGGTGTTCGTCTTCAACTTCACCGGTCGGGACGATGACAATACCGACATCATTCTCAAGAAACGGTTCCCATGTTTTCCGCCATCCCGGATGGAGGGCGTCACCGGTACCGAGCACATGGATGCCCTTTGTTACGCAGACTGATAGCAGGTGCTCCGGTTGCATAAAACGGGAGACGGCCATTGAATACGGGGAGTGTATATGCAGGTCGGCGTTGGCTAGCATATTTACCCTATGTAGCTCAGCTCTTCATCCTTCTGCATCTTGTTGCCTTCGACTAATCCTTCGATGACTTTTTCCATCTCTGAAGCACGGTCGTTGAGCTTGGTAGGATCGACCGGCACAGCAATCAGTTTTGAGAGTGTTGCGAGTACGTTTGCCGCACTCATCGGGTCGACCAGGTACCCACTCGTTTCGCCCATAAGGCATGCTGCATCGATCCCACGCTGGGCTGAAAGACCGAGCATGAGTCCGGCTGCACCGATGATACCGCCACCGGGTTCATTACGTTCAAACATGACGCCGGCCTCTTCAAGTTCCGGGCGCAGCTCCACACGGTTCACTGCACCCAGAACCCGGGGCTCATTTACCAGGTGACCAACCCCGAATCCGCCAAGCGTGTAAATACGTTGTATTCTCAGCTCTTCTGCTATCATGCAGTACTGATCGGCAAGAAGGTAGTGCCCTTCGTTCGAAGTGCCCTGATGATCACCCACAAGAAAGATGAGATCTTTTCCTAAAGCCCGGTAAAAATAGAGTTCGTTTCGTGCCAGACGGGCAAGACCGCTCTCTTCAAGAATAACCTGAGGAGGAAAATAGATCGAATGGATCTCCCCAATCTTCTCGGCACCCAGCATGTGGATCATGTATTCGGCAACAAGTTTGCCGACCTGCCCGATTCCGGGGAGTCCTTCGATCAAAATAGGATTGACAAGGTTCTTTTCCTTGAAACAATCGAGATACCGGACAGAGATCTCTTCAATCATTTTTTGCCAGCCTCCGGTATTTTCCGTACCGGTCCTCAAGGGAAAAACGTGCAGGGTGGGCAATCGCAGTCGGTTTGCCACACACAGGGCATGTGGTAGAAAGGGTATAGGTATGATTTTCTGAGCAGTGACGGATGTGACCGCTCATTGACTCTTCCCGGACTTCGGTTTCTTGACGAGTTTGCCCTCGCCACCTGACTTTTCCATTACAGCAATCGCTGCACTGGCCGCTTTCTCAATCGCTTTCTCTGCCTTCTTATAATCAGGCGCGGTCACTTTAATTCTGTATGTCGGTGCGCCGAGATACAGGATCTCAATATCAACACCGGCAATTTTAGGCTCAGCACTTTTCAACGCCTTTTTGATTACGGATATTCCATCAGGCAGGGTGCTGGTGAGGTACAGGTGCCCGGTTACTTCGACTTTGGGAACTTTGACATTCTCCTGTGCTACCTGAAGAAGTGTCTCGGCAACCTTCTTTGAGAGATCAAGTTTTTTAAGGGTCGTTTCGCTGTCAATCACAAGATCTTCAAATACCGGATAGAAAGCCCCGTATTTACTAAAAATCTCGTTCTCAAGAGCAGGGGCTGGTTCACCAGTCTGTTCTGCAACAAAACCCAGCCACTTCTGGGCTTTACTCTCGTTCTTCCATTCACGTATCTTCTCGCGGCGCTGGTGTTCGTTGACATCTTTTAAGGAAAGGTCAATGTGACCAC
>Ga0315275_10007425_pt1 | contig 10587 bp, 9 predicted proteins | sample YL17G03_0_MG_FD_205557 | JGI IMG/M metagenome (GOLD analysis project Ga0315275, IMG submission 205557) | Sediment microbial communities from Yellowstone Lake, YNP, Wyoming, USA - YL17G03_0 | ecosystem: Environmental > Aquatic > Freshwater > Lake > Sediment | place: USA: Wyoming | collected...
GGCCTCAAACTCGTCATCGTTCGCCAGACTGGGGCAATTCGCATACCGTGTTTCTGTCGTCGACTTGGCGGGCCTCTGGGATGCGATGGATGGCTCCTTCTTGGTGGTGGACACCACTCCGCCCGACGCCTTGGCGGGTGCGGACCGCACAGCCGAGAGAGGTCAACCAATCGAGCTGAATGCAGATGCTTCGACGGACAACGTGCTCATCATCGACTACGAATGGCGGTGGTCCGTGGATGGAAGTCCAATCTTCGCCGAGGGCCCTGTGGTGAACGTCGTCTTCGGCAAGCCGGGCGTCTACCAGATAACGCTGGCGGTGGAGGACTCCTCGCATAACGTTGGACACAGCTCAGTCATCATCACCGTCGAGGACACAATACCGCCAAGCACGCCGACGGGTCTCACGGGTTTCGTGGTCAGCGGCGGGGTGCTGCTGCTGTGGACCCCGAACACGGAAGACGACCTTGCAGGGTATCATCTATACAGGGAGAACGCAAGCGGTGTGCCGAAGTTGCTCGCCTCATTCGGTCCCCTCCACATACAGTACATTGACTCAGACGTTGTCAACGGCACGACCTATAACTACACCCTCCGCGCCCTCGACCTCTACGGTCACGCGTCGGCACAATCAGAGAAGGCATCCGTCAACATCCCCTTACCGCCATCTGAGAGACCGCCGGTTCAGACTCAAGGATTCGACTACGCGTGGCTGTTACTCATCCCACTTGCTCTTTTGGCGGCAGCTTTCACGATCCTCTACTTGCGACGTAGGGGCCGCGAACCTCAGTCGAAAGGAAATCGCGAAGAGAAGGCGCAGAAAGGGGAACCGCCAGAAAACGAGCAAGAGCCAGATGAACCAGCCCCTACCTGATTTTATGCATCTTGACGAGGTCCGCCTCGAAAGGTTTCAGGCTGTCTGGTATGACCACGCCCTCCAGGGGCTCGTTCAGGCTCAGTCCCTTGTCCTTCTTGTCCTTCCAGACCTTTGAGTTGAACTCAATCAGCCCCTGCGTCAGCCGGCGCATGCCGGTCTCCCTATCAGGTCGTGCTTCCGGCATCGCCTGGTCGTGCACGCTCCCGCCATAGACCTCCCGCCACATCTTGTCCGTCGAGAACGGGGTGATAGGCGCGAGGATCCGGAGCAGCGCCTTCATCACCTCGTTCAGGGTGAAGCGCGCGCCCGTGTCCCCCTCGTACGCCCTGCCCTTCACCATCTCGACGTAGTGCGGCGCGAAGACGTTCCAGATGAACTCCCTGCACCTGTTTGCGGGTACGAAGAAGTTGTAGTCCTCGTAGCCCTCGCGGCTGACCCTTACGAGCTCGTTGAGCTCTGACAGGATCCAGCGGTCCGCCGCCTGGAGGTCTCCCGTGGCGGGCTGCTCGAACATCGACGCGAAACGCATCGTGTTCCAGAGTTTGTTGATGAACTTCCTCCCGCCGGCTATCCTGTCCTCGGAGATCCTGAAGTCGTCGCCGGGCATGGTCTCCGCGGCGGACCAGAAGCGGAACGCGTCCGCGCCGTGCCTCGCGATCACAGGCTCGGTGTCGACCACGTTGCCCTGGGACTTGTGCATGGCCCGCCCGTGCTCGTCGAGTCCTAGGCCGTGCACGAAGACATGGTGGAACGGCTTCTCGTGCATCACGTACCAGCTCTTCAGCGTCGTGTAGTAGAGCCAGTTGCGGACTATGTCCCGCCCCTGCGGCCTCAGGGTAGTCGGGAAGTGCTTCCTGAAGAAGTCGTCGTCGCGCATGAAGAGGTTCGCGACGAGGTTGGTGTTGCTGCTGTCCATCCATGTGTCGAAGACCCTGTCCTCGCCACGGAGCCTCTTGCCGCCGCAGTGCGGGCACGAGTCGAACGGCGGCGGGTCTATCCATGGGCGGTAGTACTTCCCCGGCGGCGGGACTATCGGGGCGAAGCAGTCCTCGCAGTACCAGAGCGGGATTTCCGTGTGATAGTACCTGCGGCGGCTGATCGGCCAGTCGATCGTGACGGAGTCTATCCAGTCGAGGAGGAGCTGGCGGTGGCGGTCGGGGTGGAACTCCATCGACCTGGCAGACCTCCTCAGGTCCTCGAGGGCGGGTAGCTGCTTGAGGTACCAGTCCTTCATCTGGATGAACTCGATCGGGGTCTTCGAGCGCTCGCACATCGGGGTCTTGTGCACGACGTCCTCCTGCCTGCGCACGAGGCCCAGCGCTTTCAGGTCCTCGATTATCTTCGCCCTCGCCGCCTCGACCGTCATCCCCTTGTAAGGCCCGGCGGCCTCGGTCATGCGCCCGTCCTCGCCTATCGCGCTGATGGGCTCCAGGTTCAGTTCGCGGAACAGCTGGATGTCCACCTGGTCGCCGTAGGAGCAGATCATCGCCGCCCCGGTGCCGAACTCCGGCTTGGCGTTGGGGTGCGGGTGGATCGGGATCTCCGTCTCGAAGATGGGGACGATGGCCCTGCGGTGGCGGAGCCTGTGGAACCTCTCGTCGTCGGGGTGGACGATGATCGCCCTGCAGGCGGGAATGAGCTCCGGTCTGGTCGTCGCGATGACGAGCTCCCCGCCGCCTTCGTGAAGTCCGAAGGCGACGTAGGTGAGCTTCGACGGCCTCTCCTGGTACTCGATGTCCGCCTCCGCTATCGTCGTCCCGCACTTCGTGCAGTAGTAGCTAGGCCTTAGTCCCTCGTAGACGAGGCCCTTTTTGAAGAGGTCGATGAACACTGCCTGCGTGACCCTGCGGTAGTCAGGCGAGTCGGTCTCGTAGTAGTAGTTGTCGAAGTCGCAGCTCATGCCGATGCGGCGCGCGAGGACGTGTATCTGGTCGCAGTACTTCTGGATCTCCTGCCTGCATAGGCCGATGAACTCCTCGCGGTCGAAGTCGTGCAGGCGCTTTCCGTGCTTCCTCTCGACTGTGAGCTCGATGTTGATGCCGTTCCGGTCGAGGCCGAAGGGGAAGAGAACCTCGAAGCCGAGCATCCTCTGAGCGCGCGCGCACATGTCGATCAGCGAGTAGCCGGCGACAGCCCCGATGTGCCACTGACCAGAGGGGTAGGGTGGCGGCGTGTCGATCACGTAGAAAGGCTTCTTCGAGGCGGGATCGAAGGCGTGCCGCTTCTCCTCCCGCCAGAGCTTGAGGAGGTCCTCCTCGAACCTATGTTCCCATTGCTTGTCCTTCAGTTTCGACTCGGGCATCTGAACGTCCGCGAGCAAGGAGCGGGGAGATAAAAAGGGTTGCGTGGCGGCGGTCGCGCTGCGCGCGACGGCGACTCTCACCGCTATTTTCGCGGCGCGCAAGATTATCAAAACCGATTTCCGAGGGACAACTGCTTTGACCCCTCCCCCGGCATCAGACCGCCGGGAGCGTGCATTTTGGCCGAAGAGGAGTACATGGAAAATGGCGACGAGTGGACGAGCAAACCGAGGGTGCGGGCGAAGGTCTGCCTTGTCGGGGACGCCGGCGTCGGCAAGACATCCCTCATCAGGCGTTTCATCCTGAACCAGTTCGACGACAAGTACATCAAGACGATAGGCACCAAGGTCAGCAAGAAATCACTCAGCCTCTACGACGGCTTCCGCGAGAGGGAGACTGAAGTCGTGATGACCATCTGGGACATCATGGGCCAGGAAGGGTTCAGGGAGCTGCTCAAGGACGCGTACTTCTGCGGGGCGCACGGCATCATGGCTGTGTGCGATGTCACGAACGAGGAGACGATGAACCGCCTCGACGGCTGGCTCGACAGGACCTACAAGATCGCGGGAGACGTGCCAGTGGCTATCCTGATCAACAAGGCCGACCTCGGCGATAAGGAGAAGATCGAGGAAAGGAAGATAGCCCAGTTCGGCAGGGCGTACGAGAGCCCGTTCTTCTTCACGAGCGCGAAGACCGGGGAGGGCGTGGAGAAGGCGTTCGCGGACATCTCTACGCGGATACTGCGCAGGGAGACTAGCGAGAGGAAGGAAGAGCTCGCTTTCGTTTGATCCCAGAATGATGATGCGAGGGCAGGAAGCTGAGACTCCGGTCTGCTCGCGCATCGCTTGAACTTTCTGCATGGCTAATTCAAGAATTAGCTTTCTCAGGTGCGGGTTTCCATGCGGGCTCTCAGTTACCCTTCAAAGAAGAACCATTGATCTAGTCTCGATTCCTCCCCGTCGATAATAGCAAGGCATCGCGAAGTCCTAGGCGACGATTATCGTGCCAATCGCGAAAGGGTTCATAAGCCAAATCGCAACATATGACCCGTCATATGGGACAATCAGCTCCTGTCCGGGCTTCAACGGCATATCAATGGAAGAGTTGCCAAGAGACGAAGAGCCGATGAGTCTCCCGATGAAATTGCCCCCATCGTACAATGACCCGTTCCCCGGCGAGTCCACCCCGTAGAAGCCTATGGCAAAGAACTCGACATCAATGGTTCCCCAATTGGCCGGCAACGGATAGAAGTCTGTCACGCTGGCGAAACGGATTGTGACATTGCCGGCCGCGATTGTCACGTTTGTCTCAAACGGCGCGTACTCGCCATCCCTGAGGGCGAAGTCGTAACCTGTCAAGAGTGTCGTGGCATAAGTGTGTTCGGTTGTGACGACAGTCTGACCGCCTTCCGAGAATTCCTGGATGATGATGTCGAATCTCACCTTCTGCCCGACGGGGAAGTCGGCGACGCGATTGCCGATGAAATGAAGGTGGAAGTCGGAGAAGCTCTCGAATTCGACCCGCGTGAAATCCGTTCGATTATGCGGATCGACCCAAAAGTCCCCGCTTTCGTTCCACCCGAGGCCGGGGGTCGTGATGTTGTCACGCTCCGTGACCACATCCTCTATGGGCCACGTCAATCCAACAGGTCCTGTGCGGGGGCCGAATTGATAGTACTCAAGCATTGTGTGGGCTCTGGGTGTGCCAGATTGATATGAGAGGATGATCCAGGTTGCCGAGATTGCCACGACGATGATGACGGCGACTGCTATTGGCAACGCGAGGCTTCGTTTCCTCGGGTTCATTTCACTGCTGACCGCGTCCGTCCTCTGCATCTCGACGGTCAGGTATCGCATCCAGTCGATTTAATATTGTGGTTTAGTGCGAGGGCCAGGATTTGAACCTGGGAACCCCTTCGAGAAAGGATCTTGAGTCCTTCGCCTTTGGCCAGGCTTGGCTACCCTCGCGCTTGGCGTTCATCTTGACCTCTCTATAATAACGTTGTGCGGAGGGAGACGGCCGCTCCGTGGCGGCGGAGTCGATTCGGGCGCAGGGGCAATGTGCGAACAATCCGAGAGGATGACTTCATGTCTTGGCTGACATCCGGGACAAAACGAGCGAGGTCGACCCCCCGCAAGCAGCCCCTTTGGCTAACTAGTTAGCGAAACGAGAATGCACCTTGAGGCCGAGCACGCTCAGAACTCACTTTCAGCCATCTCCCTCCATGTGAACCTTATCCCTGACCGATGCATCGTTCAGGCAATGAGGGATGACATGGAATCAGAGGAAGAGAAGGTTGAGATTAAGAGGGCAATGCTCCGCGTCATCGTCTCGTACGACGCGGGCAAGCATCAGCGCCAGGAGGCGGTGGCGATTCAGCGGTTCGTGCACGGTCGGAGCGTAACCGCGAGCGTTGCCGGCGGGAGAAAGAGATACTTCTATCCTGGCATTGTGTCGAGACCCGGTGTGGAGAAGCTGGGACAGTCGGTGCTCATGATGAGGGAGAAGGATGCCGAGGACTTCGCGACGTTTCTCCGGAGGCACCGGGTGCAATTCGAGACTATATCCGTTTGGATTGAGGAGGCGGATCTGACGAAGGACCAACCGGGAGAAGCAGGCCACCCCGCAACATCCATGGGCCATACCCCTTGCCTAACTAGTTAGTCAAAGCGGCGCCCTCGACGGGCGGCGGAATCCATCGAACTTCACAGCGTCGTCCCGAAGCCGGAGCGCTCAGAAGTCCTTCAGCACGTCCTCCAAGTTCGGGTGGCCTATCTCGTCCAGCTCGTACCTCACCCGCACCACAGGCTTGTTGACCTTGAGCACCCTCCTCAGGTCTATCGGGGTGCCGCTCAGGACAAGGTCGCAGTCGATGGCGTTGATTGTCTCCTGTAACTCCGCGATCTGCTTGTCGCCGTAGCCCATGGCGGGGAGGACCTTCTTCAGGTGCGGGAACTTCTTGAACGTCTTCTTGATGGTGCCGACGGCGAACGGCTCCGGCTCGACGATCTCCGCGGCGTTGAACCGGTTGGCGGCTATCGTCGCCGCCCCGTAGGTCATGCCGCCGTGTGTCAGCGTCGGTCCGTCCTCCACCACCAGGACCCTCTTGCCGCGTATCGGCTCCGGGTCGATGACGCTGATGGGGGACGCCGCCTCGACGATGATCGCGTCGGGATTGTTCTCCTTGATGTTCTGGCGGACCTTCTCGATGTTCTCCGGCGTCGCAGAGTCAATCTTGTTGATCACGACTACATCGGCGAGGCGCAGGTTCGTCTCACTCGGATGATAGCGCAGCTCGTCGCCCGCCCTCAACGGGTCCGCCACGACGATGTGCAGGTCCCACTTGTAGAACGGCAGGTCGTTGTTCCCGCCGTCCCAGAGGATAACGTCCGCCTCCTTCTCCGCCTCGTGCAGGATCGCCTCGTAGTCCACGCCGGCGAAGACGATGACGCCCTTGTCGATGTGAGGCTCGTACTCCTCCCTCTCCTCGATAGTGCACTTGTACTTGTCCAGGTCCTCGTAAGTCGCGAAGCGCTCGACCGCCTCGTCCTCGAGGTTGCCGTACGGCATCGGGTGGCGGATCACGGCGACCTTGAGCCCTTTCTTCTGGAGCACCTCTGTCACGCGCCTAGTCGTCTGACTCTTCCCCGCCCCGGTCCTGACCGCGCAGATGCTGATGAGCGGCTTTGACGACTTGATGAGAGTGCTCTTCGTGCCGAGCAGCATGAAGTCCGCGCCGCACGCGTTGACCAGCGCGCACCTGTGCATCACATAGCTGTATTCGACGTCGCTGTAGGAGAAGACGACGACGTCCGCGTTCAGGCGGTAGATGAGCTGGGGGAGGTCCTCCTCGGAATAGATCGTGATGCCCTGCGGGTAGAGCTTCCCCGCCAGGGACGGAGGGTACTTCCTGCCGACGATGTTCGGTATCTGTGCGGCGGTGAAGGCGACGACCTCGTACTCCTCGTGGTCCTTGAAGACCCTCTGGAAGTTCCAGAAGTCCCTGCCCGCCGCTCCCATGATTATCGCTCTCTTGCGCTGCATCACAGATGCCTCCCAGTGCACGGCAGAACACGTCGCGCCGTGCGAACCTGAGGAATCGCGTGGCTCGTATATGCTTTCCGCGTGGGGCTTAAATAGGGCCGCTGGGCGAGCTCGACGGCACGCATCGCCGCCGAGGAACTCACGTTCGACGAAACCTATGTATCACCGCCCTCATTACACCACACGTGCCTCGCTACCGCATCCCCGACGACGAGCAGGTAGCCGCCGCGCTTGAGCGAGTCATCTCGACCAAGAGGGAGGTCGACTCTCAGAGGAAGCTGAAGAGGCTCGTCGAGAAGGAGCTGCAGGGCGAGGAGGTCTTCAAGATAGGCGAGGTCAGGATCAGGCACGTCGCGATCGATTCGGGGACAGTGGACCTGAAGATTATCTGCAGGGAGTCCGGCAAGACGAGGTCGATGGCGAAGTGCCCCGTCTGCACTGCCCATTTGAAACGAGTGAGGAACATGACGGTCTGGGGCGGGACGGTCACCCTCGGCTATCACTGCGAGCGGTGCGGGTACTGGACCGGGATCAAGCACCGCATACCGGTGAGGTACATCTTCACGCGGAGGGGCTGATGCGCGTCTACTACGACCGGGGCATCTGCCTCCAGGAAGGGATCAAGGAGATCGTCATGGACCCTCACGGGCAGACTCAGGGGTCCATCGTAAGTCATGCGCACATGGACCACCTGTCGCGAGGCGCGCTGATGACTCCTGAGACGCTGGCGGTCATGAAGGTCCGCCTCGGCGGGGGCGCTGGCAAACCGCTGCGGATCGGCGGCAGCGAGAAGTACGGCGGGTTCGAGGTCAAGTTCCACGACGCGGGTCACACCTTCGGTTCAGCGATGGTCGAGGTCGACGACGCGCTCTACACCGGCGACTTCAATCCCGAGGGCGGGCTGACCTGCGGCGTCGCGGTCCCCCGGCCCTGCAAGAACCTGATCGTCGAGTCTACCTACGGCAGGCCGCAGTTCTCCCTCCCGCCGAAAAGGGAGGTGGAGAAGGACGTGCTCTCCTGGGCAGAGTCGCAGCTGGCTACCAGGTCGGTCGCCTTCGGCGCGATAGAGTTCGGGAAGGCGCAGGAGCTCGTCGCCCTGCTTAACACGATCAAGGTCGAGCCTGTCGTGAGCGACAGGATGGCAGACATCGCGGACATCTATGTGGCCCACGGTCACGAGCTCAACTACCGCCGCATGGGCGAAATGACGAAGGAAGAGACGAAGGAGGCCAGGGCATACGTCGTGTCGAGGAACTGGCTCGGCGCAGGAGCGCCGCAGGAGTTCTCCTTCTTCAGGGAGAATGGCGGGTCGCGAGCGTACGTCTCCGGATGGTGCGGGGTCTTCGACTTCACGCACGGCGGCGAGCTTGACGCTCAGTTCCCCCTGACCGACCACGCCGACTTCGACGACCTCCTCGACTTCGTCGCGGCGTGCGGGCCCAGCCAGGTCTACACCGTCGGCAGCAGCTCTCAGGACCTCGCCAGGGAGATCGCTTCCAGGCTGAATATCAAGGCGGAGAGCCTGCAGCAGAGGAGGAGGCGGAAGGATGAGGTCGGCCGTTGACGGCAGCGTCGTGATGGTGAGGATGGACGACGGGGAGGACATGTTCGAGTCTCTCAGGAAGGCTGCATGGGCTCAAGGTGTTTCGAGCGGCTACGTCGTCTTCGGCATAGGGCAGCTGAAGGACTTCGAGCTCGGCTACTTCGACGGGAGGCAGTACCACCGCAAGACATTCCCGGAGGCCCACGAGTTAGTGGGTCTTCACGGTACGATTACCCTGAGCGCCGACCCGCCGCTGCACGTGCACGCTGCCGTCTCAGGAAGGGACTTCGTGCTCAAAGGCGGCCATGTGTTCAAGGCGACGGTCGCGACGGTAGGCGAGGTCTGCATCCAGAAGCTTTCGAGGATCCAGATGACACGAGAGCTGGACAGCCGAGACGGCCTCATGAAGCTGGCCCTGGGATAGCCTTGCGGCCGTTGATGTAAGGAAGCGTCGCGAGCGCGATCAGGGCCATGATCGCCGCCGCATAGAACGTCGTCCTATAGGCGGAATCCGGAGGCAGCCCCATCGCTAGAGATGCGGTGACGAGGGTCCCGCCGATGATCGGCCCCGCGATCGAGCTCACGCCTATGGTCGAGTTGAGCAGACCGGTCGCGGTCGCCCTCTCCAAGTTCCTCTCCATGACGAACTTGACCGAGCCGACGTAGAGCGCCGCCCAGCTCACGCCTATCAACAGCTGTGTCAGCATCATCTGCGGGAAGTCGGTCGCGAGCCCCATGGTGAGGAACCCGAGAACGGAGAACAGGAGGCCGACGTAGACCAGCGGGATGCTCCTGAACCTGTCCGTGAACTGCATGACGATGAACTGGAATATCGGGTTGATGGCGTAGACGGCCCCTACCTGCAGCAGGTCGAAATGCAGCGACTCGATCATGTATGGCGTGAAGAGGACCCAGGCGGCGTTCGCCCCGGTGTGGCGGATGAGCATCGCCCCGTAGATCGGCAGGTTCTTCTTCAGGATCGCCAGGGGGAACCGGGGGACGATCACGAGTCTCTCCTCGCCGAACGGCATTACGAGCGCGAGGAGGAAACCCGCGAAGAAGAGCACGGAGGTGAGGGCGAATATCTGCCAGTACACGCCGAGCGCGCCTGCGATGAGGGACGCGACACCCCAACCCAAGCTGCCGTACGAGGAGAACTTCCCCATCTTCTCGTTCTTCTCCTGCGCGTACGTGAGGAGGGCCGCGGGATACGCCCCGCCGGCGAAGCCGACGAGGCCCCGGCTCAGGGCCAGGGTGAACGCGTCATAGGCGAAGATCTGCGTCACGGCCGCCCCTGCGGAGGCGATCAGGCCCGAGATGAGGACGAGCCTCCTGCCGTGCATGTCCGCCCGGCGCCCGAGGATGAACGATGAAAGCAGGAACGTGAAGTTGAAGAAACCCGTAATCACTCCGACCTCGAACACTGTCGCGCCGAGGCTGTCCTTCGCGAAGCCTGCGACGAAAACCAGGCTCGCATAGGAGGCGCCGCTGGAGAGGAACAGCACCGCCGCTGACTTCACACTCCGACCAAAGCCGGACTGGTGTTAAACCTGTGCCTTACCAGCCGAGCCTCTCCAGCTCCCTCTCCCCCTTCGTCTTCTTGCGGAACTGGCGGTAGTGGATCTTGCAGATGTGGATCCTCCTCGAGTCCGTCCTGAGGGAGACCCCGGAGAGCGCCTTCTTCAGCTTGTCGGCCGATATCGAGCGCACTGCATCTTCCTTGCAGCCGGAGACCATGCACGTCTCGCTCCCCTTTTCCTTCGGCGGTGCCAACCGTGCCATGCGACTGCGATTGCGGGCCGCGGTCATTAGCCTTTCGCCGG
>Ga0315275_10007426_pt1 | contig 10586 bp, 5 predicted proteins | sample YL17G03_0_MG_FD_205557 | JGI IMG/M metagenome (GOLD analysis project Ga0315275, IMG submission 205557) | Sediment microbial communities from Yellowstone Lake, YNP, Wyoming, USA - YL17G03_0 | ecosystem: Environmental > Aquatic > Freshwater > Lake > Sediment | place: USA: Wyoming | collected...
AGCCAGTAGGCCAGGTCGGTGCGGCGCGCCGGTTCGTCGGGGAACAGGCGCAGCGCCTCGTCCTTCGGCGCCACGCCCCGGCGCACCAGCAGATCCACCAGCGGCCGCTCCGGGTTCGGGGCGTAGTCCGGCAGCACGGTCCAGGAGCGGTCGGTGCGGGCCTCGAGCGTGCCGGCCCTGCGGATGTGGTCCACCAGCGCCTGGCGCACCTCGGGTCCGCGGGCGAGCAGGCGCGGAGCGCGCGCGATCTCTTCGAAGCCGCCGCCGCCGTTCAGCCGGTAGTTGTTGACCGCGACCTCGAGTCTCTGGTCGGGTGCCAGCGGCTGCTCCTGCCAGATGAGGTTGACGATCCGCTCGCCCGCGGGGCGCGTGAGGTCCACCTCGTAGCTGACGCCCTGCGCGGCATCCGCGTTGTAGCCCGCCACGCCCGGCTCGGTGAGCGCGCGGCCGGCCTCGAAGGTGTAGGGCGCGTAGTGGCGCGCCGAGCGCTCGAGCGCCTGGCGCAGTTGCTCGCCCGTCAACTCGACCACGGCGAGTGTGTTGTCGTACGGGTAGGCCCGCAGCGCGTCGCGCACCGTCACCGGGCCGCGGCGGATGACGGCGGCGGGATCGAAGAGCGCGGCCAGCGAGACGTCCGCGCCGCTGGCCTCGAGCTGGGCAGCGTGGACCAGGTCCCAGAGCGGGCCGTCGGCCAGGCGCCCGTGCGGCGAGCCGATGTCCTGCGCGGCCTCGCCGATGCACTCGGAGAGCGCCGCCTGCGCGGCGGCGTGGTAGGGCGCGGCGAAGGCGTCCAATTCCGCGTCCACCGGGACCGAATCGGCCAGGGCGATGGTCTGGCCGCGGCACAACCCGAGGCGCCACGGTTCCTTCGGGCTGCCGCGCGCCAACTCGAGGTCCACGCGGCCGAGCGACTCGCCGTTGCGGCCCGCCTGCACGACCAGCGGTCCGGCGGGCGGGCTCGCCTGCGCCAGCGCCGCGTGCGTGTGGCCCAGGATGAGCACGTCCACGCCCTCGAGCCCCGCGGCCAGGCGGGCGCCCCAGTTCTCGCCGGGCGCATCGCCCTGGCGCTCGATGCCCGTGGCCAGGTCCCGCTCGAGCCCGGTGTGGGCGAGCACCACCACCACGTCGCAGTGCTCGACCTCGCGCAACCGCCTCGCCTCGGCGTTCCCGGTCTCGAGCGGGGAGAGGAAGCGCAGGCCGGCCCAGTTCGCCGAGTCCTCGAGCGCGGGTACTGCGGGAGTCGTGAGCCCGATCACGCCGACGCGCACGCCGGCCAGGGTCTTCACGATCGAGGCGCCGAAAGCCGGCTGGTCGTCCTGCGCGCGCACCACGTTGGCGGCGAGCCACGGGAAGCCGGCCTCGGCGCGCGCCTTCGCCAGTCCCGCGGGCCCCCAGGAGAACTCGTGGTTGCCGATCGCCATCGCGTCGTACCCCAGGCGTGTCATGGCCGCCATCATGGGCTCGGGTCGCGCGCGGTCGCCACGCCAGTAGGAGGTCTCGATGGCACCGCCCTGGATGGCGTCGCCATCGTCGAGCAGCAGCACGGGCGGCCCCTCGGCGCGCGCCCTCCGCACCAGGCTGGCGATTCGCACGAGCCCGGCAGGGGCCGGCCGGTCGGCGAGGTAGTCGTACGCGGTGAGCGCGCCATGCAGGTCGGTGGTGTGGAGCACGGTGAGGCGCGCGGTCTCGCTCCGGGCCTCCGGGGCGAGCGTGGGCAGCAGCGAAGCGCCGATGACGGCGAGCAGGTACAGGAAGATGGGAGGTCTCATGGGGACGATGCTAGCCGTCGGGGCGCGGTTCGGCAACGGACGCCGGGCGGACGCCGGGGCACCCGCCCGCCCGCGGTCCAGTTGCCGGACGGATGCGCCGGGCGGCCCCGGCACGCGGGTGGAGCCCGAACGAGGGCCGGAGGCAGGATTGCCGTGCCCCGCGGGTCCGACGTATGTTCACGGGGTTCTCGGAAGAAGGGCTGTTCACGCCGTCTTCTTCTCCACCGGCCCCATCGTTCCTCTTCGCGTCTCCCGAGCGGGTGCCGGGGCCAGACCCCCTTCGTCCCTCCCTGGAGGGTGAACGAGGCGAGCACTTCTCAACGGCTTCATGGGAGGCCGCCGATGGATACTGCATTCGTGACCCCGGACCTGCCGCGGGAGCTCTATGTCCTGCTCTTCGAGCAGGCCGCGGACGCCATGTTCGTCGCCGATCCCCAGGGCCGGCTGATCGCCGTCAACCCGCGAACGTCCACCCTCCTGGGCTTCGCCGCCGGGGAGATGATGGGCCGGCCATTCCTGGATTTCGCGGATCCCGAGGACCTGCAGACGAACCTCCTGCGGATCGCCGATCTTCGCGCCGGAAGGAGCGTGGTCGCGGAGCGCCAGCTGCGGTGCAAGGACGGGCGCCTGATCCCGGTCGAGCTCACCACGCGGATGCTGCCCGACGGCCACCTGCTCGGCGTCGGGCGCGACATCTCCGAGCGCAAGCGGACGGAGGATGTGCTCAAGATCGCCCGCGCGAGGCTCGATGCGCTCTGGAGCGTGTCCTCCCTGTCCGGGGCCAGTCCGAAGGCCATCTCCGACCAGATCCTCGACTCGATCGTGCGGATGACGGGCAGCGTGTATGGCTTCTACGCCTTCATCAACGAGGACGAGTCCGTCATGACCATCCACGCCTGGTCCGGCGAGGCGATGCAGGATTGCTCGCTGGTGGACAGGCCCCGGGAGTTCGCCATCGGCACGGCCGGCGTGTGGGGCGAGGCGGTCCGGCGCAGGGCGCCGCTGATCCTGAACGACTACACTGCCGCGCACGAAGGGAAGAAGGGCCTGCCGGAGGGTCATGTTCCCCTGACCCGGATCCTGGTCGTGCCGTTCTTCTCCCGCGGCAAGATCACGGCGGTGGCGGCGGTGGCGAACCGGTCCACGGACTATTCCCAGGAGGATGTCGTCCAAATGACGTCGTTCCTCAACAGCATCGAAGCCGCCACCGTCCGAGGGCGCGCGGAAGAGGCACTGCGGCTTCGCAACACCTGATCAAGCCGGATGGTCGAGACGCCGATCATGACGCAGGACGGGTGAAGCCCGTCGCATCCATGACCCCGAGTGGGCCGCCCGGGCCCGCGAGGGGGAGAACGGGACGAACGCTTCAGACGATTCTGGGGAGGCCTTCGATGGATACTGAATCCGTGATCCCGGGTCTGTCGACGGAGTTCTACGTCTCGCTCTTCGAGCAGGCCGCAGACGGCATGTTCGTCGCCGATCCCCAGGGCCGGCTGATCGCCGTCAACCCGCGCTTGTGCGACTTGCTGGGCTTTGCCGCCGAAGAGGTGCTGGGCCGGCCGCTCCTGGATTTCGTGGATCCCGAGGACCTGCAGACGAATCCCGCGCGCATGGCCGAGCTCCGGGCCGGGAATGCCGTGGTCTCGGAGCGTCCGCTGCGGTGCAAGGACGGGCGCTGGATCCCGATCGAGCTCACCACGCGGATGCTGGCTGACAGCCACCTGCTCGGCGTCGGGCGCGACATCTCCGAGCGCAAGCTGGTGAAAGAGGCGCTCGAGATCGCCCACGCGCGACTCGAGGCGCTCTGGAGCGTGTCCTCCCTGTCCGGGGCCAGTCCGAAGGCCATCTCCGACCAGATCCTCGACTCGATCGTGCGGATGACGCGCAGCGCGTGCGGCTTCTACGGCTTCATCAACAACGACGACGAGTCCGTCATGACCAACCACGCCTGGTCCGGCGAGGCGATGCGGGACTGCTCGCTGGTGGACAGGCCCCGGGAGAAAGCCATCGGCACGGCCGGCGTGTGGGGCGAGGCGGTCCGGCGCAGGGCGCCGCTGATCCTGAACGACTACGCTGCCGCGCACGAAGGGAAGAAGGGCCTGCCGGAGGGTCATGTTCCCCTGACCCGGATCCTGGTCGTGCCGTTCTTCTCCCGCGGCAAGATCACGGCGGTGGCGGCGGTGGCGAACCGGCCCACGGACTATTCCCAGGAGGATGTCGTCCAACTGACGTCATTCCTCAACAGCGTCGAGACCATCGCCGACCGCGCGCGCGCGGAGGAGGCGCTGCGGGAGAGCGAGGCACGGTACCGGACGCTGGTGGAACAGGCCTCGGACGGCGTCGTGGTCATGGGTGCGGAGGGGCGGTTCCTGAGCGCCAACCAGGCCTTCGTGGACATGCTGGGGTATTCCGGCGAGGAGCTGTCGAAGCTCTGCATCCGGGACCTGGGCGCCGAGGACGGGCCGCCGGGGCTGCCCGAGGGCGTCTCGGCGGGAACGGCGGCGCTGTTCGAGTGGCGACTGGTGCGCAAGGACGGGTCGATCGTGTCCGTCGAGGCGAGCGCCAGGACGCTCGCGGACGGCCGCCGGCTGGCGATCGTCCGCGACGTCACCGGCCGAAAGCTGGCGGAGCTGGCGCTGGGGGAGGAAGACCTGCCCTACGGGGTCGTCGTCGCGGGTCTGGATTCCCGGCTGCAGCGGGTCAACGGCGTCTTCGGGACGCTGCTCGGATACGCTCCGGAGGAGTTGATCGGGAAGAGCGTCGCCGAGCTGACCCGGCCCGACGACCGGGACTTGACCCAGGAGCACCTTGCGCGGCTCAAGCGGCGGGAGATCGAACAGTTCGTCGTCGAGAAGCGCTATATCACCCGGTCCGGAGGCACGGTCCACGCGGTGACGTTTGTCCGCGGCCTCTTCGCCGCCGGCGGCGCCCTGGCGGGCACCATCGCCTCGGTCGTGGACATCACAGAGCGGGCGCGGGCGGAGTCGGAGCTGCGGGTCAAGGAGACCCTGTTGCGGGCCACGATGGACGCGGTGGCCGATGGCGTTCTCGCGGTGAACGAACAGGGAGTCGTCGTGTTTCGGAACGCGCGCTTCGCGGAGCTGTGGCGTATCCCGCGGGAGATCGCCGACTCCGGGGACGACAACCAGTTGCTGGGCTTCGTCCTGGATCAACTCGAGGACCCCGAGGCGTTCCTGGCGAAGGTCCGGGCCCTCTACCAATCCGGGGAGCGGAGTTTCGACACCCTCTACTTCAAGGACGGCCGGGTCTTCGAGCGCCTCTCGTGCCCGCTGATGAACGGCGACGTGATCGAGGGGCGCGTCTGGTCCTTCCGCGACGTCACCGAGCGCAGGCGGGCGGAGGAGTCGCAACTGGAGCTGGAGCGGCGGCTGCTCCACGCGCAGAAGCTGGAGAGCCTGGGCGTGCTGGCGGGCGGCATCGCGCACGACTTCAACAACCTGCTGATGGCCATCCTGGGGAACCTCGAGCTGGGGCTGCGCGATCTCTCCCCGGTCTCCCCGGCGCGGCCCCGAATCGATGCCGCAGACCAGGCCGCGCGGCGCGCGGCCGACCTGACGCGCCAGATGCTGGCATATTCGGGCCGGGGCAAGTTCCTGATCGGGCGCGTGGACCTGAACGAGCTGGTGGAGGAGAACGTACACCTGCTGCGCACGTCCATCCCCAGGACCGTGACGCTGAACCTCCACCTGGATCGCGCCCTGCCCGTGGTCGAGGCCGATGCCGGACAGCTCCAGCAGGTGATCATGAACCTGATCACCAACGCGGCGGAGGCGATCGGGGACAATCCGGGCGTGGTCGCGCTCTCGACCGGGGTGCGGGACTGCGACGGCTCCTATTTGGGCCGCAGCCGTCTCGACGAGACGCCGCCCGCGGGGTGCTACGCCTACTTCGAGGTGACCGACAGCGGCTGCGGGATGGACCAGGAGACGCAGCAGCGGATGTTCGATCCGTTCTTCACCACCAAGTTCACCGGGCGCGGACTCGGCCTGCCGGCGGTGTTCGGGATCGTGCGGGGCCACGGCGGCGCGATCATGCTCGACAGCGCCGCGGGGAAGGGGACCACGATCCGGGTGCTGTTCCCCGCGGCCGAGGCCGCGCTGGGAGCGGTGGCCCCGGCCGCGGGTGCGCCCGCCGGCGTGGCCGCGGAGGCGCCGCCGGGCACGGGAAGGGGGACCATCCTGATCGTGGACGACGAGGAGATGGTCCTGCAGCCCTGCGCGGCGATGGTGGAGTCCATGGGATTCGCGGTGCTGACGGCGGTGGACGGCGAGCAGGCCGTGGAAGTGGTGCGGCGGCACGGTGCGGAGATCCGCGCGATCATTCTGGACCTGACCATGCCGAAGCTGGACGGGGTGGGGGCGCTGGAGCGGATCCTGCGCATCGAGCCCGGCGCGAAGGTGATCCTGTCGAGCGGCTACGACGAGGCGGAGGCCACCGGGCGCGTGGCGAAGGAGGGGCTGGCCGGGTTCATCCGGAAGCCCTACCACCTGGAGCAGCTGCAGAGCACGCTGGAGCGGGTCCTGGGGGCGATGCACTGAGCGGCCGCGGCGGGCCCGCGTGCGCCTCGCCGCGGTTCGTGCTCGGTTCGCTTGCCCGGGTCTTCGCGGCGCGCCTATAGTCCGGACCCAAGTCTGGATGTCCTGAGCCATCGGCCTTGCCGATGGCGCCCGGCCGCGCGCCAACCTCGAGGGATCCATGTCCGACGCCGTCCGCTGCCCCGATTGCGGGCACGAGAATCCGGCCGGCAGCGCCAGCTGCAGCCACTGCAACTTCCCGCTCCAGGAGCCGGCTCCGGGATCCGCCCAGCCGGGCGCGACCGAGCCCGAGTTCGTCATCCGCCGCCCGGCGCGCCGTCCGCGGCCGCGACCCGTCGCCAACCCGAACGCGCTCTTCCTGTGGATGTTCCTCGGAGTCGTGGCCGCCGCCTTCCTGGTCTGGCAGGCCGTGGACGGATCCAGGAGGAACAACGCGGCACCCGTCCAGGGCGCCTCGGCGGGCCAGCAGCAGCTGATTGACAGCCTGCGCACCGTGATCCAGCGGGACTCGACGAACATGGACGCGACCATCGAGTACGCCAATCTCCTCTACGACACCGCCAACTGGGCCGAGGCGGCGAAGTACTACGCGCGTGCCATCGCCCGCGACTCCACGCGCGTCATGGCGATCGTGGACATGGGCGTGTGCTGGTACAACCAGGGGGAGATGGCGCGCGCGGAGGGATTGTTCCAGCTGGCGCTGGTCCGCGAGCCCGGCCAGCCCGTCGCGCTCTTCAACCTGGGTGTCGTGAACGAGCGCGCGGGCGAGAACGAGATGGCGCTGAAATACTTCCACCGGTCGCTGGAGTCCGGCCCGACGGAGGAGATGAAGCAGCAGATCGTGCAGCACATGCAGCAGATCCTGGCGAAGACCGGCCAGAAGGCGCCACCCCTGGGCCAGGACGGGAAGCCGTCCGGGATGCCGCCGTCGGGCGGGACTGGGAAGTAGTCCCGGCTCGCACGCCAGCTTCGCGCGCAGGAGGACGTCCATGCCCGAATCCCGTCCGTTCGATCTGGTCGTCATCGGCACAGGCCCGGGCGGCTACGTGGCGGCCATCCGCGCGGCGCAGCTGGGCCTGCGCACCGTCGTGGTCGAGAAGGACGAGCTGGGCGGCACCTGCCTGAACTGGGGCTGCATTCCCACCAAGGCGTGGATCGTCTCCGCGCACCTGCTCGAGCAGATCCGCCGCGCGAAGGAGTTCGGCATCGAGGTCGCCGCACCCACCGTGCGCTGGGACTGGATGCTCGCGCGCAAGGACCAGGTGGTGAGGCAGCTCACGGGCGGCGTGAAGACCCTGCTCCAGGGGCGCGGGGTCGAGATCGTGCGCGGCGCCGCGCGACTCGCCTCGCCCGGGCGCGTGGCCGTGCTCCAGCGGGACGGCGCCGCCGTCGAACTGGCCGCGAAGCACGTCCTGCTCGCCACCGGGGCCGACTCGTGGCTCCCGCCGGGCTTCGCGCCCGACGGCACGCGGGTCATCACCAGCCGCGAGGCCCTGGCCCTGCCCGAACAGCCGAAGCGCATGGCCGTGGTGGGCGGCGGGGTCATCGGCTGCGAGTTCGCCAGCTTCTTCGCCGCGCTCGGCACGAGGGTCACGTTGATCGAGATGCTGCCGCGCCTGGTCGTCGCCGAGGACGACGAGATCTCGCAGACCCTGGAGCGCGAGCTGAAGAAGCAGAAGATCACCGTCTTTCTGGGGACGAAGATCGAGGAGCGCAAGGACGGCCCTGACCGATCGACCGCACTCACGCTCACCGGCGGGAAGACGGTCGAGGTGGACACGGTGCTGCTCGCGACCGGCCGCAAGCCCTACACCGAGGGACTGGGCGCGCAGGCGGCGGGTGTGACGCTGGGCGCGCGCGGCCGCGTGCTGGTGAACGACCGGCTGCAGACCTCGGCGCCGGACATCTACGCGATCGGCGACGTCACCGATCTGAAGCAGCTGGCGCACTTCGCCTCGGCGCAGGGCAAGGCGGCCGCGGAGATCATGGCCGGCCGCCCGGCGCAGACCGACTGGCGCGCGGTTCCCGCCGCCACGTTCACGAATCCCGAGATCGCCAGCGTCGGCTTCACCGAGCGCGAGGCCAGAGCGCATGGCCACGCGCTCAAGATCGGCCGCTTCCCGCTGCGCGCCCACGGCCGCAACATCGCCGACCTCGAGACCGCCGGGTTCGTGAAGCTCATCGGCGACGCCACGACCGACCAGTTGCTGGGAGCGCACATCATCGGGGCGAAGGCCAGCGAGATCATCCACGAGTGCTCGCTCGCCCTCGGCGCCGACCTCGACCTGCGGCACCTCGCGCAGGCCATCCATGCGCATCCGACCGTGGCCGAGACCATCGGCGAGGCGGCCGAGGACGCCGACCACCTGGCGATCCACCTGCTGCGGCAGGAGAGCAAGCCCGCCGCCCGGTAGCGCGGGACGCGGATCCCGGAGCCGCTTCGTGGCTCCCACCCGCAGGGAACGTCCTGGAAGTTCCGCGAGCGCGTACGCACCCGGAAGGAGGGACGATCATGTCCGTCATCACGACCCCGTACGGCTTCGGGGCGAAGGTCGCGTTGCCCTATGAACAGGCCGTTCAGCGCACGACCGAGTTGCTGAAGGAGGAGGGCTTCGGCGTCCTCACGCGCATTGACGTGCAGCAGACGCTCCGGGAGAGGCTGGGCGTGGAGTTCCGGCGCTACGTCATCCTCGGCGTCTGCAACCCGCCGCTCGCGCACCGGGCCTTCGAGGCCGAGCTGAACATCGGCCTGCTGCTGCCCTGCAACGTGGCGGTCTACGAGGACGAAGGCGGCTCGGTCGTGGCGTTCATGGACCCCGCGGCCGCCATGAGCGTCGTGGGCAACGACGCGCTCACTCCCATCGCCCTGGAGGCTCGCACCCGGTTGCTCCGCGTACAACGGAAGCTCGAGGGCTGACCGCTTCTCCCGCCGGCACCGGGCAGCGCGGCCTCCGGGTGGACCGCACCGGCCGGATGCCGGCGGGGGCGTTGACAGCCCCCACGGCCCTGCTAGATTGCGCGTGCGGACGATCCGCGTCCCGTCCGGACGGGGCGCGTCGCGGGCCCGCCGGGGTTCGTGACTCGCCGCCGGGAGGGAGCCCGTGCAGCGCACCCTGGTCTTCATCACCCTCTTCGCCCTCGTGGTGGTGCTGGCCACCGCGGTCTCGACGTGGGTCACCTGGCATGGCGTGGCCGGTGCGCTCGAGTCCGAGTTCGAGCAGCGCCTCGGCCGCGTCGCCGCCACCGCCGCGCGCGAGATCGGTCCGGCGGACCTGGCCGAAGCCCGCCTGCGCGAGGAGGGCGGCGCCTACCTCGCGCTCCAGGTGCAGCTGGTGACCCTGCGTGCCTCGACCGGGGTGGCCGGCGCCTCGCTGGTGGATTCGGCCGGCGTGACCGTCGTGGACGCGCGCGAGTCCGAGTTCGCGGAGGGGCTGCCCAGCGTCCTCGACAAGCTCGCGGGCCCGGCGTTGCGGCGCGCGTTGCGCGGCGAGACCGTGGTCTCGGCCCCGTACCGGCACCAGGGCGCGCTGCTGCGCGCGGGCTTTGCCCCGGTCCGCGACCAGACCGGCCGGGTGCTGGGAGCGGTCGCGGTGGAGCTGGCCCCGGCCTACCTGCCGGTGGTCTCGCGCCTCGGCCGCACGCTGCTCCTGATCGCCGTGGCCACCATGCTGGCGGTGCTCCTGCTCGCCGCCATCGTGGTGCGCGGCGCCTGGTCGGCGGCGCGGCTCGAGCGCCGCCTGTCGCGTGCGCAGAACCTGGCCGCCATGGGTCGCCTGACGGCGACCCTGGCGCACGAGATCAAGAACCCGCTCGCCATCATCCGCGGCTCGGCCCAGCGGCTCGGCCGCCTCGAGCCCGAGGCCCGGCGCATGGCCGACTTCGTGGTCGAGGAGACCGACCGGCTCTCGCGCACCGTGGCGCGCTACCTCGACTTCGCGCGGGGCAGTGACGTGGGCGGGGTGGCCGAGACCGGGGACGCCGCGGTCGCGCTCGATGCCACGCTCGACCTGCTCGAAGGCGAGTTGCGCGCGCGCGAAGTGACGCTCGAACGCACCGGCCGGCTCGAGACCGCGCCGGTGGCGCTGGACGAGGAGTCCCTGAAGCAGCTCTACTTGAACCTCATCCTGAACGCCCTCGAGGCCATGCCGCAGGGCGGTCATCTCGCGGTCCGCCTGGCCGAGCGGGCGGGCCGCATCGAAGTCGGAATCGCGGACGACGGCGCGGGCATCCCGGCCGGGACGCTGAAGCGGCTGGGCAGTCC
>Ga0315275_10007427_pt1 | contig 10585 bp, 9 predicted proteins | sample YL17G03_0_MG_FD_205557 | JGI IMG/M metagenome (GOLD analysis project Ga0315275, IMG submission 205557) | Sediment microbial communities from Yellowstone Lake, YNP, Wyoming, USA - YL17G03_0 | ecosystem: Environmental > Aquatic > Freshwater > Lake > Sediment | place: USA: Wyoming | collected...
GCTGCTGTCATCCACGTCCAGCTTGACGAACTTCACCTTGCCATCCCATTCCTGGGATAATTGTATGACCACTGGCTCAAGCATTTTGCACGGACCACACCAGACTGCGGTAAAATCTACCATTACAGGAAGTGTGGATTTAAGCACCTCTGCTTCGAAGGCTGCTTCGTTTAATTTGGGGATATCCGTCATTAATGACACCTCATCTCATTTGAAATCTTGCCTGGATGGTAACAAGGGCAATGGGAAAAGTCAAGGCTTGTATAAGCAGACCGCGCGTGATAGAATGTTTTTCGCAAAACGGGCGTGTAGCTCAATGGTAGAGCAGTGGCCTTTTAAGCCATTGGTTGAGCGTTCGAGCCGCTCCACGCTCACTTAAAATGTCGAAAATGGGTTAAAAACCCCTAATAGTGGCAGTTTTCTCCCACCCAGACCTGCTTAACAGCAGGTTTTTGCTTTTAATCCCCCATCTATACCATTTTTGAGCAACAGCACAATTCGGTCAAAATCAATAATTCCAGTGCACTTTACCAAAATGAGTATCCAACCAACCGGTATCCAGGCAAAAAAAGTAATGATTGACTATGTCACCATACAATGCCCGGACCCTATCATCTCCCAGTATGAAGCTTCCCTGCTACAAGGCAAAAAGCCTGTTCTGCATCGGATTATTTTAAATATTAGTTGCATCGGAGATGAAAATCGAGTATAGTAAATGAGAGGTTTAAACTGCTCAATAAATAAAGAATATTTTCGGGGGTTACTTCTTATTTCGGAATAGCGATCAAGGAGCCAGCGCCTATGCAAACGTCCACGAACAGCACAAACAACAAAACCCAGAAATATGTGATCGCCATCGATGTAGGCACCAGTGGAACCAAGGTTGGGCTGGTAAATCTGGGTGGTAATGTGGTGGCATCCGCTGGTGGGCGCTATGAAACCAACTACTTACCCAATGGTGGCGTTGAGCAGGTTCCAGCTGAATGGTGGCAGGTGATCACCCGCGGGGTTAAGCAAGTGATAAAAGAATCGGGCGCTTCACCAGGAGAAATCGTTGCCATTGGGGTCACTAGCCAGTGGTCGGTCACTGTGGCGGTGGACGAGCAAGGCGAGCCATTGATGAACGCGATTAGCTGGATGGACTCACGCGGCGGCAAGTATAACGCCGAGGTGGTCAAAGGCTTCCCCCACCTGCAAGGTTATGGGGTCAGGCACATTATAACGCTGGGTCAATATAAATTGCGCTGTTCCTACTCTGGAGGGCATTGATATTATTGGGCACTTTTTAAAAATAAACTTCCAGAGATTTATCGCAAGATTTATAAGTTCCTAGAGACATATTTTCGAGGTGACGGTGATATTGCTTAGAGATATCTCGCTCTCCTTTTATTTTATAAGGGGTGAAAAATGGTTGCAATGGACTAATTAATCTTGTGTTTTCTTACCCCATTCTTTGCATGTGCGCTACAAGCTGGTAACGCCCAGCATGGAAAACGATCTTGCTATACTCCACCGGCAAACCGAACCGATCGGTGGATGTTCGTATCACCCGCATAACCGGTGCACCTTTATTGATGCCAAGTAGCCTGGCTTCCTGGATGGAAGCCGAACCTGCTGAGATCAGATCCAGTGCCTCCTGCGGTTGGGCATCATATACTTTCTCCAAAGTAATATATACCGATCGGTTATTCAGGTCTAAATTAACCATTGCTGGGAATCGGTCATGAGAGAAGTACATATCCTCGATGGCAAAAGGGAGTTGCATGGCCATGCGCAGGTTATGGATGTGTATTACAGTTACGCCTTCTGAAAGCTTGAGGCCATTCCTGATATCCTCACTGGCCTCAATTACTTCTTGCAATAGTATCTTATTTGAAGGTTCAAGGGCATCCAAGGACAGATCCTCTGTCATGCTAAACAACGGTCCTGTGACCGTAAAACTGCGCTTCATGAGTGGTGCTACGAAAGTCCCTTTGGCTCTCCTGCGGATCAACAGCCCTTCAGCGACCAGCTCACGGTAAGCTCGATGCACCACCAATCGGCTGATACCTAACTGTTCGCTCAGGCGGTACTCGCTGGGTAACATATCCCCAGGATTCAAATCGCCCCCAGTGATCAAGATTTTCACCGCCTCCTTTACCTGATGATAATAAGGAATGGCAGATTGTTTGTTGACGCTTATGTTCAACTTCTAACCTCACATATAAGTTATCCGCATTCGCTGATCAAGTCTATAATAGAAAATCTTCAGGAGGACGGCCGGTTTGAGCATCCCAACCAAACTCGGCGTATGCACCAGCCAGCAAGGTGGGCATATCCGGGGTGAACCCTGCTGAACCTCCCTCTTTATGCGGCTTGAGAAATAGGCCAGGCAACCGGTCATTGGCTTTGGTCAAACCCAGCTTGAAATTGACCAAGCGTTTGACGTTTACGATCTGCTTGCCTAATGTCATCAAGTCTTCTGCATCCAAATCCCAGCCGGTGGCGGCGTTCACTGCCTCTAGAAGTAGATGGACACCTGGGTTTTCGAACTGGCACAAAATTAGAGAATTATAAAGATTCCGCCATGCCTGTAATCGCGCTGCAGAGCGACCTTTTTCGAAGGTATTCTCATGACGGTCACCTGGTATAAGCCCAATTTCCTCGCCACCTTCTTGACCCAAGTCAAGGGTATACATATCACCCTCCATATGGCAGGCACCGCGTGGTGATAGGGCATAGGTTACTGCCATACCTAAATAAGCGCGCGGCTCATGCATGGGTACTTCCAGGCGATTGACTGTGGCCGATAGTTCAGGCACGCCTACCCTATCAGCCAGGGCGGCGTTCCCCTCGGCCAATACAGCACCGAAGCCCTGCTGGCGGGCGGTCAGCTCGATCAGGCGGAACACCATCTCAGCATCGCCATAACGTATTTCCAAGCCACCTGTATCTTTCGATGTGAGCAATCCACGCTCAAACAGCTCACAAGCCAGACCAATGGTCACGCCTAGGCTGATAACATCCATTCCGTAGTAATTACACAGGTGCCCAGCGTGGATCACGGCCTCCAGGTCAAAGATCATCAACAGAGAGCCCAACGATCCCAGGGTCTCATACTCGGGCCCATCCACCTTGGAATCGTTATACATAGCTGAGTGCGTTTCCCGCCCGCAGGCGATAACGCACTTATAGCAGGCGGTATTGCGGGTTAGATACTTCTCAGCCAGGTCAACCCCGGAGAGATCGTCAGCCGGAGCGTACTCACCCAGCTGGAAATAGCGAATGGGCAGGTCACCCAACATATGGCTTAGATTCACACCAACTGCAGTACCATATTGGCGTAAGGATTGGGCTAGAAAATCATCCTTATACAGCCTTAAGATCTGCTTAGTGACTGCCTTGTATTCCTGAGGGGCATACAATGGAACCTCACCACTGCCTCGTACGGCGATCGCCTTCAGATTCTTAGAGCCCATCACTGCGCCCAGGCCAGTGCGCGCAGCAAAACGGCCATGATCATTAGCGATACCGGCCAGCTTGACCAAATTCTCGCCCGCCAGTCCAATGCAGGCCACCCGGACTTTCTGGTCACGTAGAACCGTACGCAGGCGACTTTGTGTGGTGTAGATGTCACTGCCCCACAGCTCTCCGGCTGGATGCAATGCGGCTTGCCCATTGACGATTGACAACCAGATAGGTTTCTCAGCCTTACCGGTGACCAACACCCCGTCATAGCCAGCATAACGCAACTCCGGGCCAAAAAAGCCGCCGCTGTTGGCTTCACCCCAAATACCTGTCAGGGGTGAGCGAGCACAGACACTGTAACGCCCCGCCGAAGAAATGGATGTACCGACCAGTGGGCCGGTTAGAAAGAATAATGGGTTCTCCGGGCTAAGCGGATCGGTACTGGCATCCAGCAGATCATACAGGTAGCGCGCCGCAAGCCCACTGCCGCCTAAAAACTTACGGGCATAGTTTTCATTAAGTGTTTCATCCCATAAACTTGCTTGGTTAAGGTCTACGCGTAGAATCTTGCCCAGGTAACCGTTCATGCTGGGCTATGATCCAAAATCGGTATCAATTTGCGCGGCGACCAAAACCAACTCATAGACGGCCTTGGGGTTACGTTGAATCTGTGCCATGCTGCCTACCAGTTTAAGCTTGCCAGAGAATAAGGCCTGGAGGGGGTCCAATTTTCCTTCGAGAACCCGGCGCCAGGTATTGAACGGCGCCGAAGTTGTAAAAAGAGCCTTCTGTTCATCCAGGCTGTTCATGAGCCTCGCATCGTAGGCTTTGCCATGTTGGAGATTGATATAAAAATATGTCGTATCCGGATAATCAGCATCTGGTTGGATGATAAAGATATTATCACCCTCCCAATTAGCGGCAGCCTTGGCATAAGCCTCGTTGGCATTCAACCGGGCACAGAGTTCTTTGATCCATTCATCTGAGTGAAATTTGATGCTCATGTCAATAAATTCCTTTCTAAGGGCCAGGATAGAAGATGGCGATGACCGTATAGTGGTCGAGGCTCACAGCGCTATTCAAATTCGAAGCCGGAGTCGATATAAGCCCGCAGACCGAGGCGGAGTATTTCGCGTCCGTCCATCGATCCGCCCATCCCATACAAAAAACCCGTCTTGGCGACCTCATACGGCGGACGTTTGGCGAACTTGACACCGTCCGTTAAATCTTTGATAAACTGCTCGGCGATGCCGGGCTGAGCCTGCAGCAGCGTGATGCAGAAATGGAAGCCGGGTGGGTTCTGGCTGCCATTCATGCGCCATCCCTTCATTTGCAGATAGTCGTTTACGAAATATGGATCAACCACATCCGAGGTCAGGGCGATGAGGAAGGTTGACTTGCCCAAGATGCGCATTTCGGGAATGTGGGAGATGCCCTCACGTATGCGGTCGGAGGTATCCATGATGGCTCGGGCGGCTTCAAGGTAACCCTCCTCACCCATGCTCACCATCGCTGCCCACATCGCCGCGGCGAGACCCCCTGAGCGACTACCCTGGTTGGTGGGGGAGCAATAAGCTCCACCAGGCCAATCTTCCTGGGCGAAATAGATATAGTGACGCCAGTTCTTGTTGCGAAACATGATGGTGGAGGTGCCTTTGAGCGAGTAGCCATACTTATGTGTGTCACATGAGATGGAGGTGACGCCAGGGAGGCGGAAATCGAAGACCGGCACCTTGTAGCCCAACTTTTCGATCCAGGGCAGGATGAAGCCACCCAGACAGCCATCAACATGCAAGCCTAAGTTGTGCTCTAGCGCAAGGTCCGAGAGTTTGCTGATGGGATCAACCACGCCATGAGGATAGGTGCCAGCCGAGCCTGCCAGGGCTACTGTGTTGGAATTGATCTGCGCCCGCATGGACTCGACGTAAGCTTCCAAATCTGCATTGACTGGAATGTGCACGATCTTCATACCCAGATAATGCGCGGCTTTCACGTGGGCGGGGTGGATGGTCAACGGTGCGATAACCTCCGGTGCAGTGATACCTTTGGTCTCTCGACCCCATTCACGGTAGGCGAACATGGCATTGAAGATGCTGTCGGTGCCACCCGAGGTAACAGCGCCGGCTACTTCATCCATAGAATTAACCTTGCTCACTTCCTCGCCATGCAGCATTTTCCCAACCATCGCCAGCACTTCCGCTTCGAATTTTGTCATGCTCGGGCATAGGTCCCTCTGAAGCATGTTGACATAGGAGAACATGCTGAAGACCTTGTTTAGGAAGTCATAGTGCTCCATGCCGCCATGGTACATCGTGCCAGAACACTGACCGCCTTGCCACAACTTGTTCTCTTCACCAGACATAAAGGTCAGCTCTTTCAGGATCTCTTCCTCCTCCCGACCCTGCTTGGGCAATTGGGTAAAGATCTCAAAGAGCTTATTATAGGGATGCATATCCCCAAAAATATTTAATGATTCTTGTCCGTTAGACATATCCTTTTCCTTTATAAATTTGAAAGTTTCATTACGCTATGATTTATTCAAGTTGTGGAAGACCGGACGAATTCGATTCTTGGCTTCTAGAAACTGGGCAAACATCCGGTCGTAAATGAGATGGTTCTTCGGATCCGGTTCGAACACCCGATCGAACTTGATCATGCCCGGAATCTCCTCCACCTTCAAGAGTCCCAGACGGTTAAATGCAAGCAATCCCATGCCAATCACGTTGTGTATGCGCGGGTTGGCCTGACGGTGCATGGGAAGGCCGACCACATCCGCCATGATCTGCGCCCACACATCTGAAAGCGCGCCACCGCCGGTCAGCCGCCAATACTTGAATGTCCGACCGGCTAGCTTTTCTGCCGGACCTCGCAGCCAGCGCCAGTTCATAGCCAACCCCTCAAAGACGGCACGCATGAGGTGACTACGGCTGATGCTGTGTGAAAGATTCAAGAAACCACCACGCATGTATTCATCCTCTCCCGGAGAGAGGCTGCCATTGAACCAAGGCAGGAAGAGCACTCCGCCGCTGCCGGGAGGCACCTGCAATGCGGCCCGTTCGGCGTGGGCATACACGTCGGCATTTACTGCACCTGCGTCCAGCCTGTCCTCAGGGCTGAAGAAATTCTTCAAGCACGTCTCGAGGACTTTGCCGTTGTTACCAAGATCCGCCCAGAACAGGTAGCTGCCCTTGATTCCGCTCGGTATAGTGCTGATCGTATGAGTCAGGTCGCTCTTCTTGAAGGGGAGATGAAAGGCCATGTGTCCTGAATTGCCCATACACGCAGCAGGCTCGGCGTTTCCGATCGACCCGGCACCGACCGCGGAGGTGCTGTTGTCATTAACACCGCACACAACGACTACGTCTGGTGAAAGACCAAATTCGGCGGCTACGGCAGGTGTGAGGTTTCCCAGGATGCCATCAATGGGCATCAGGTCGGGCAGTTTCTCACGGTCGATGGTGCTCATCTTGACCAACCATGGATCGTAGTCCTGCCGGTCAAGCCTACGGTTGTCGACCACCAGCATGGGTAGAGCCGTGTTCTGCGTGGCGGCAAACTTGCCCGTCAGGCGCATGTTGATATAATCCATCGGCTCAAAGAACTTGTACGTTCGCTTGTAGATCTCCGGGCGCTCATGCTTGATGAAGAGCATATGTCCCAATGCATCGGTGGGTGAGGGAGGGAAACCATGCTTATCTAGATACTTAAGCAGTATGGTTAACTTGTATCCCTGGAAATTGGGAAAACCTTTGACAAGCTCCCAGTTGTGAGGTGCACCACGTAAATCCATCCAGGACATGACGTTCATCAGCGGCTGGCCGTGCTCATCCACCGGTAGAGTGACCGACCACATGCTGGTAACCGCCACAGCGATGACCGCTTTTGGAGACACTCCGGATGTCCGCATCACTTGCTTCACACAGGAAGTGATGCTCGACCACCATTCAGCGGGATCGTGTTCGGCGCCTCCATTGGGGAGAAAGAACAACTGTACGGGAGCGGAGGTGCAGGCGGCTACGCAGCCCTCACGGTCGACCAAGCCGGCTTTCGGACCGCCGGTACCCAAGTCAATTACAAGGATGTACTTATCCAAACACCTACCTTCCAACATGATAGGATCCTCCTATTCGGTTTCTGATTGTAGGTTGGAAGAACTCCCAATATCAAATTATAAATCACTAATGTATATACGTACATACTACTACAATGAGAATTCACATTGTAGCAACTGAAGAATAGCATCTACGTTAGACAGAACATGCGCGCCGATTAGGCTGATGGTCAGTCATCAGGTTAATCCACTCAATTCGTCTTCTTGAAGATTGGGAACCGTTCGTATGATAGATACTATTTAGATTATACAGTCAATCGACCTAGATGTGGAGCGTAAGGAAATCTAAGATATGCTAGATTTCATCGGAGCCATTTTTGATGAAATATAAAAAACAAGGGAAGCAAGAATTGCCTCCCTTATGCCAGCACATTAATGCTTTTTACGATCTGTTGGAAAAAGTAGACGTACACGCGGAAAGGTTTCGATAACATCGAGTTCTGAAGGTTTATCCAGATACCAGTTAATGAGTTGCACAAACCAACCGCTAACTGCGACCTCCCCACGCTGGATGAGCGCTTCCAATTCTTCCAGGTGGTAATAAGCTATTCCCTCCACCTCAAGCGGATCGAAACATACCGAGGATGGATTTACACCGCCTTCGTACAGCAGGCAAATCTCGAAATCATTTGGACCATAAACCATTTTGAATTTGACCAGGGCGTGTGTGCGCACATCCTGGAGGCCCAGCTCCTCTGCCAACCCGCGCTCGGCTGCCTGCCGGTAATTTTCTCCCGCTTTGACGTGCTCCGAAACCGAGCAGTCAAGCGCCAGGGGGAAAGCAACCTGTTGCCTGCCGCGTTGCTGCACCAGCAGCCGACCCTCCGATGTGACCAGGAAGACATGAACACCTCTATGTTGGAGGCCATGGCGGTGGACGATGGATCTCATCTCTTGGGCGATGACCATATCGTTGTCATTGACAACGTCGAGCAGTTCGTCTGGCATGTGGCTTCTTTCGATATTGAGCGAAAAAAAGGCGCTTAGAAAAATCTTTGCGCCCTTTTCGTCTCATCCTTGGTGTACGACCGTATTATTTGGAGAAGTAATCTACCACTTGTTTCACATGGAGAACGCCATTGAAATTCAGTTGTTTACCACCTTTGGTCAGGCGTCCTTTCTCACCGTCAGGATCACCCAGGCAGGTGACAATTATGTCCCCGCTGCTGACATCCTCCTTCTCAGTATAATAATTGGTGGTCACCACCACGTGCGTGCCTGCAGCTTTTCCAGCTAACACGCCATTCTTGGAATCCTCAACGACGATGACCTCCTCCGGTTTCAACCCGGTACGGCTGAGAGCCAGGTAATATATCTCGGGATCGGGCTTTTTCTTGCTGACCACATCCCCTGCCAGCACAATATCGAACTTGATGTCTGCCAGGATTTTTTCGGTGATCGCTTTGGCAGCCTGCTCATTGGAGGTGGTACAAATGCCGACCATTAATCCGGCACCCATAGCCTCTTTCATGAAACGGTGGATGCCCGGGCGCAGTGGCAGCTTGCCGGTCTCGATCAGCTCAACGAAGATGGCCGTCTTGCGTTTGTGCATATCCTTGATGAGATCATCCACCTGTTCGGGCGGTACCTGCTTGCTAAACCCCCGGGTTAATAGATGGTGCTTCATGCGTTCCTTGCCTCCGGCAACCTGAAGCAGCTCGTGGTAGTAATCCACACTCCATTCATCGGTGAATCCGAACTCTTTGAAGGTCATATTGAAGGAAACACGGTGACCATCCCTTTCGGTGTCGATGATCACGCCGTCCTGGTCGAAGAATACAGCTTTTATTTTGCCCATGCTTAGCCTCCACATTTGGTAAGACCCCGTCAGGTCACCTGGACCTTGTGGGTTGCATCAAATCACTTCTTGGTTAAAAATTCACGCACCACGTCAACGGCCATGCGGTTCTCTTCCTTGGTGCCTATGGTTATTCGAAACCATCCGTCTGAGCTATATTTCTCGCTTTCCGGGCGGAAAATTAGACCTTTCTGCTCGGCGTAGGCTACCACGTCTTTACCCTTCTTGCCCGTCGCCCCACAGTCGAAAAGGATATAGTTGGCTTTCGAGGGGAATACCACCAGGTTGGAAACCTCGCTGAGCGCCTCAGTGATGTAATCCACTTCGCTGTTGTTGAACCTCACCCGGTATTCAAGGGCTTCAGTATCTTCCAGCGCTGCCAGTGCAGCCCACATCGGGATCGTACCTACGTTCCACGGCAAAAGTGCGGCTGAGATTTGCCCGATCACATCCTTGTCACCCATTGCATAACCAAAGCGCAAACCAGCCAGTCCGTATGCTTTGGAAAGGGTACGAGTAACCAGCACATTTTTGTATTTCTTGGTTAGCTCAACTTGCGATAGCTTCAGACCAGCGTATTCGACATAAGCTTCGTCAATAATGAACGGGATACCTGTCTCGGCGATGCCCACGAAATCCTTGGCATCCATAAAATTGCCGGTTGGATTATTCGGATTGGCGATGACGATGATCTTGGTCTTTTCGGTGATTGCCTTGAGGATTCCGGGTGCATCGTAATACAGGTATTTATCTTTGTAGATCATGGGTACAGACACCATTTTGCCACCCAGGATGGTCCCACGCAGCTTGTAGATGCCAAAGCAAGGGGTGTGCTGGATGACTTCCTCGCCGGGTGCCAGGAAGCAGCGGAAGATGTTGTCGTAAACCTCGCTGGAGCCGTTACCAAGCATCACGTTCTCTGGACCGCTCAAATGATTAATCTCGGCGATCTTACTGCGGACCACCAATCCCTGGTCGGGATACCGATTGGCCATTTTTGCATACTTGATGAGAGCTTCCAACACTTTATCGGAAGGTGGATTCGGGTTCTCGTTGGACATCATGCGATGCAGCTCTGGCTTTCTCCAAGCCAGCTCGATGTGGCCGGATACGTACATTGGAATGCCTTTCACCCATGGTACAAAATATTCCTCTATCTTCTTCATTTCTATCTTTAACTCCTCTATAATATATGGATATACATCTTAGGAGTGCGGGACAGATTGCTG
>Ga0315275_10007429_pt1 | contig 10582 bp, 8 predicted proteins | sample YL17G03_0_MG_FD_205557 | JGI IMG/M metagenome (GOLD analysis project Ga0315275, IMG submission 205557) | Sediment microbial communities from Yellowstone Lake, YNP, Wyoming, USA - YL17G03_0 | ecosystem: Environmental > Aquatic > Freshwater > Lake > Sediment | place: USA: Wyoming | collected...
ACGAGCGCCGCGTTCCTCAATATGACATACCAGGAGGCATATCCGAAGCAGAAAGACGTGAATACGATACGTTTCGACACGTACAACGAACTCTCTTACTCCGCGCGTCTCTTTAAAGCGCTCAGCATAAGGCCGTACGCTGCCATACGAGAGACATACTATTCCAGGAACAGGTTGGGTGATACCAATATCCTGAGGACCATGTTCCCGTTGGGCGTCGAGGCCTCCACGAAGTTCTACAAGACATACGATGTCGAGACCAACTTCCTCGGCCTCGACATACATAAGCTCAGGCACATCATAACGCCGACGGCAAACTATTACTACATAGGCCAGCCCACGATCTCTTCCGGAAATCTTTTCCAATACGATGAGGTAGACGCTATCGATGCGCGCAACGGCATGAGGCTTGCCCTCGAGAACAGGCTGCAAACAAAGCGCGGGCCTCCGGATAACAGGCAGTCGGTCGACCTGGCGACGTTCATCATCGGCGCCGACTACCGCTTCAGCCGCGATGAGAGCGTCCTGGGTTCCGAGGGCGAAGGCCTGGGTGACATAGACATGAAGCTGGAGCTGATACCTTACAGCTGGCTTTATGTCATTTCGGACGCGACGATCGACACCGATAGCTCCAAATTGCAAACGGCGAACTTCGACTTTGTGGCGAACGGCGGCGATAAATGGGCATTGGCGTCCGGCCTCAGGTACCAGGACACCTCCAGCGGGATATCCAACCAGGTAACGCTGGACGGCCGCTACAAGTGGAACGACTTGTGGAGATTCCGCATGTACCAGAGGTTTGATCTTTACACGCAGAAATGGGAAGAGCAGCAGTATACGATCGTCAGGGACCTGCACTGCTGGATCGCGGAGTTGACTCTCTCCTTTGGGGACGCGAAGGACACCGCGATCTGGTTTATTCTAAAGCTAAAGGCATTCCCGGATTATCCTATCGGCATGAAGCAGACTTACTCCAGGCCGCGTTTCGGCGAGGCCGGCGCCCAGTAGCGCGCAATATACGCAAAAAGAGGTGCCAATTGAACATCTGCATAGTGGGGTCAGGGTACGTAGGGCTCGTCACGGGCGCCTGTTTTGCTGATCTCGGCAACAATGTCATATGCGTCGATAGCGATGTGAAAAAGGTCCGGGCCCTTAAAAAGGGCGCCATACCAATATACGAGCCGGGCCTGAAAGAGCTGGTAAGCCGCAACATGAAAGAGGGGAGGCTCTCTTTCTCCTCAAAGACCGCCGAAGGCGTACACAAGTCCGAGGTCATCTTCATCGCCGTCGGTACGCCCCCCAAGGATAACGGTGAAGCCGACCTGAGCTTTGTGGAACGCGTCTCCAAGGATATCGCCTCTTCGATGCGGTCGTACAAACTTATCGTCGAAAAATCGACGGTCCCTGTCAACACCGGCGAGTGGGTCGAGCGCACCATCAAGGTATTCAATAAGAGGAATATAGAGTTCGACGTAGCCTCGAACCCTGAGTTTCTGAGGGAAGGTTCCGCCATAAAAGACTTCATGAATCCCGACAGGGTGGTGATCGGCGTGAAGTCAAAGAAGGCGCGCGATATCCTGACCCGCCTTTATAAGCCGCTAAAGGCGCCCATAGTCGTCACCGACATAAAGGCGGCCGAGCTCATCAAGCACGCCTCAAACTCATTCCTCGCCATGAAGATATCTTTCATCAATTCGATCGCCAATATCTGCGACAAGCTGGGAACCGACGTAGCCGAGGTCGCCAGAGGGATAGGGCTCGACAAGAGGATAGGCGAAAAGTTCCTCGACGCGGGCATAGGCTTCGGCGGATTCTGTTTTCCGAAGGACCTGGCGGCTTTCATACGCATCGCCGAGAAAGTCGGCTATGATTTCGGCATCCTCAAGGAAGTCCAGAGAGTGAATGATGCCCAGAAGCTGATCCTTGTCAAGAAGATAGAGGAGCTCATCTGGAACCTCCCGGATAAGACCGTCGGCGTGCTCGGGTTGTCGTTCAAGCCTGACACCGACGATCTGAGATACGCGCCGGCGCTGGATATCATCGCGCTCCTCACAGAGCATGGCGTAAAGGTCAAGGCTTATGATCCCGCTGCCATGGTGAAGGCCAAGGCCATACTCAAGAAAGGCGTCAGGTTCTGTAAAGATGCCTACGAGGCAGCCAGGGACAGCGACTGCCTCGTCATAACGACCGAGTGGAACGAGTTCAAGGAGCTCGATCTTAAGAAGATAAAGAAGCTCATGAGGCAGCCGGTCATCGTCGACGGCAGGAATATCTACAATCCCGCCGAGGTCAAGAAGCTGGGGTTCACTTACGCGGGTATCGGGCGGAGATAGTTGAGGTAGGGTCGGGTGACACTCCCGAGCCCTTTTTCATACAAGAGGCGATTCGGGGTGGGGTTGGACCCATCCGTGGGCTTGACGTGCAAGGGTACGGGACACAGCCTCGAAGAGAACAAAGGCCGCGGGAGTGGCAGGACCCGACCCCAGGTAATCTATATATGATAGACGGTGTTAAAGTCAAAAAGCTGAAAGTGATCCCGGACGACCGCGGCAGGCTCATGGAAATACTGCGCTGCGATGATCCCATCTTTGAGAAGTTCGGCCAGGTATACATGACGACCGCTCTTCCCGGCGTCGTAAAGGCGTGGCACTATCACAAGAAACAGGACGATAACTTCACATGCATAGCCGGAAAGATGAGGCTCGCCCTGTACGACGCCAGAAAAGGTTCCTCCACGTACGGCGAGGTGAATGACTTCGTCATAAGCATTGATGATCCGATGCTTGTCCATATACCGAAGATGGTCTATCACGGTTTTAAATGCGTAAGCGGGAACGAGGCGGTCGTGATAAATACAGTCACGGTGCCGTACAGCTACAAGGAGCCCGATGAGTACAGGGTCGATGCGTATGACAACGACATACCATATGACTGGAGGAAATGACCCATGGGACTGAAAGGCGTGATACTTGCAGGCGGCTTGGGGAAGAGGCTAAATCCACTTACGAAGATAACGAATAAGCACCTCCTGCCGGTCTTCTGCAAGCCGATGATATATTATCCGATCCAGACGCTCGTCGACGCCGGCGTTAAGGATATACTTATCGTAACCGGCGGCCAGCACGCAGGGGAATTCCTTCGGCTTCTGGGCGACGGCAAGGAGTTTGGCCTTACGCATATCAACTACACGTACCAGGAAGGCGAGGGCGGGATAGCCCAAGCGCTCGATCTGGCGCGCCACTTCGCCGATAACGGCAAGATCGTCGTAATCCTCGGCGACAATATCGTGGAGAAGAGCATAAAGAAGCATGTCGATGCGTTCAGGAAGCAGCCGAGGGGTGCGAGGATACTCTTGAAAGAGGTGCAGGACCCGGAAAGGTTTGGCGTTGTAGGATTCACCGGCAAGAAGATAACGTCGATAGAGGAGAAGCCGAAGAGGCCGAAGTCCAAATACGCGGTCACGGGCATCTACATGTACGATAACAGGGTCTTCGACATAATCAAGACGCTCAAGCCGTCGAGGCGGGGAGAGCTCGAGATCACGGATGTCAACAATGCCTACCTTAAGATGGGCTCGCTCGAGCACGGCGTCATGGACGGATGGTGGACCGATGCGGGGACGTTCGACTCGCTTCTTCGCGCGAACAACCTTGTAGCGAAAGCATCCGGCGCCAAATGCGCCATATAGTTAAAGGCCGATAATGAAAAAACTCCTGATCACGGGCGGGGCCGGATTCATAGGTTCCAACTTTATACGCCTTATCCTCAATAAGTACCCCGATTATAAGGTCACTAACCTTGACAAACTGACCTACTGCGGAAATCTGGAAAACCTCAAAGACGTCGAGAAGAAAGCCAACTACACGTTCGTGAAGGGCGACATCGCCGACGAGGGTATCGTCGATAAGCTTGTGAAGGATTGTGATACAATAGTGAACTTTGCCGCTGAATCACACGTCGACCGTTCTATCGAGGATCCCGGCGAATTCCTCAGGACGAACATCTTCGGCACGCATGTGCTCCTGGAGGCCGCAAAGAAGTTCTGCGTGAAGCTCTTCATACAGATCTCGACCGACGAGGTCTACGGCAGTGTCGTTAAAGGCGCTTCAAAGGAGACTGACCCGCTCGAGCCCAACAGTCCGTACTCGGCTACGAAGGCGGGCGCGGACCTGCTGGCCAGATCTTATTTCGTCACCTTCAAACTACCGGTCATCATAACCCGCAGCTCAAACAATTTCGGGCCCTACCAGTACCCGGAGAAGGTCATCCCGCTATTCATAACGAACCTTCTCGCGGATAAGAAAGTTCCGCTATACGCCGACGGCATGAATATGAGGGACTGGCTCTATGTCGAGGACAATTGCGAGGCCATAGATGCTGTTATGCATAAAGGCAATCCCGGAGAGATCTATAACATAGGTGTGGGGAGCGAGATCACGAACCTTGAGTTGACGCATGGGCTTCTCGACATCCTCGGCAAAGATGAAGGCTCCATAGAATATGTGAAAGACAGGCCCGGCCACGATAAGAGATACGCCCTGGATACAGCGAAGATCAAGGCGCTCGGCTGGCGGCCCAGGCACGATTTCCGGGATGCCTTGAAACTGACCGTCGATTGGTATAAAAAGAATGAAGCCTGGTGGGACCGGCTCGTCAAATGTCGAAAAGATATAAAATACTGATAACCGGTTCAAGCGGAATGCTTGGCCTCGATCTTTGTCAGGAGTTGAGGAGCTCTTACGTCGTCGAGGGAGCCGACATAGCCGCTTCCGCGCGTCAGGACGTGAAGTTCTACCGGAGCGATATCACCGACAGGGATAATATAGGCGGCATCGTAGCGGACGCGCGTCCAAATTTTGTCATTCATACGGCAGCGTGGACCGATGTCGATGGATGCGAGTCTGACAAGGCGAGCGCTTACAGGGTTAATGCCAAAGGCGCCGAAAACGTGGCACTTGCGTGCAGTAAGTCCGGCGCCACAATGATTTATATAAGCACCGACTTCGTCTTCGACGGCAAGCAGGACCGGCCATATAAAGAGACAGATCCGACAGCGCCTTTGAGCATATACGGCGATTCGAAGCTTGAGGGCGAGAAGCTCGTGCAAAAGGCCCTGAAGTGCCATTTTATCTTAAGGACGAGCTGGCTCTACGGCGCCAACGGGAAGAACTTCGTCGATACGATCGTCGCGAAGGCGGCTACGGAAAAGGCCCTCCGGATAGTCGACGACCAGGCGGGTTCGCCGACGTATACGAAAGACCTGGCTAAGGCGATACGCAGATTATTGGACGAAGTCACAGCTCACAAGTCCCAGGCCAAAGGTTATGGTATCTACCACATATCCAATTCGGGCAAGGTATCGTGGTATGAGTATGCAAAGACGATAGTTAAGCTCGCGGGTCGGAAGACGAAAGTTGTCCCGATATCGTCTGAAGAGCTGAACAGGCCTGCCAAACGTCCGGCGATGTCGGTCCTGGACAATTCGAAGTTCTTCAGATTCACGGGATACAGGATGCGAAGCTGGAAGGCGGCATTGAAGGATTACATGTCGGTAGAGCGAAAGCCAAAGGGGAGCACATGCTGAACGAACTGAAGAAGAAGATACTGAATAAGAAGGCGAAGATAGGGATTATCGGGCTCGGGTATGTCGGCCTGCCGCTCGCCGTGACCTTTGCCAAGAACGGCTTCAAGGTCTTCGGCATAGACATCGACAAGCAACGAGTTGAGAAGCTGAAGAAGGGCGAGTCGTACATCCTCGACGTCCCGAAGTCCGACCTCGTCATGGTAAAGAAGACGGGCAGGCTTTCGGTGACGGCCGATTTCGGCGTCATAAAGGACCTCGACGCCGTCATCATCTGCGTGCCGACACCGCTTTACAAGACACGAGAGCCGGACGTCTCTTACATCGTTTCGGCGGTGCGGAATATAAAGAAGCACATGAAACGCGGCCAGATCATCGTGCTCGAATCTACGACCTACCCGGGTACGACGGAGGAGGTCATGCTGCCGGTACTGGAGGCAGGCGGCATGAAAGAGGGCAGGGACTTTTATCTCGCCTTTTCGCCCGAGCGTGTCGACCCGAGCAACCCTAAGTACGACACTAAGAATACGCCGAAGATCATAGGCGGCATATCGAAAGGATCGACTGAGCTGGCGAAGGCGCTGTATGAACAGGCGATCGACACCGTAGTGCCGGTGTCGTCGGCGAAGGTCGCCGAGATGGTGAAGCTCCTGGAGAACACGTTCAGGATCGTCAATATCGGCATGGTGAACGAGCTCATGCTCATGTGCGACAGGCTCGGCATCAACGTCTGGGAGGTCATAGAGGCGGCTAAGACGAAACCTTACGGTTTCATGCCGTTCTATCCCGGCCCCGGCGTCGGAGGCCACTGCCTTGGTAAAGACGAGCAAATATTTGTGAAAGATAAAGATGGCAGCGAGTTAAGAGTTGTTAAAATATCGGATTTTGTCAAGGAGTCTAAAGATGATCCCCGGTCCCGAACGCACAATCTCAGAGGCACAACATTTATAAGGCCTAATGCGAAAGAAATATTTTCTTACGATGTGGTAAAGTCGGAGCCCTGCTTTAAGGAGATAGGTATACTTTCCGAAAGGCCCTATAAAGGCGATATGTTGAATATCATGCTGGCGGACAGACGCGAATTTTGCGTTACGCCAAAGCATCCGGTAATGGTCGCGAAAGATGGCGCCATGGGAATTAAATTCGCCGAAGAGCTTGAAATTAACGATGAGATACCCATAATGCTTTCTATGCCAAAATCGCAAACAAAGTCGAGTGACTTGCGGATAGATATGATAGATTTTTTAAGAGATAACGATCTCGTAAAAGGCGTCCGCTTGAAAGGCAAGGACTTTGAATGGTCGTCCTATAGAGATGTTATATACAAAAATACCGAGCCTTCCGAAAAGGATAAGGTGCGGGATTATGTAAGGGATAACTCTCTACCATTAAGCGTCTATCTGTCGCTGGAGAAGAAGACGTCCTGGGCAGTTGACAGAGAAAATCTCTTATTAGTTACAGGTAGGGGCCCATCATTCCAGAGCGTTCCGGCCGTTATTGAGATAGACGAAGATTTTAGCAGATTCATCGGCTACTATTTAAGCGAAGGATGTATAACGCTAGATGGTTCGATAAGAACCAGGCTGACGTTTAATTCGAACGAAACGGAATATATCACGGATGTCATTTTATTCTTAAAAGAAAGAGGCATAACCTACTCGGTATATAAATCGAAGATATGGAAAAGCGCATGTATTAAGATATCGTCTTCTATTTTTGGATATCTTTTAAGGGATATCTTAAAATGCGGCATTAATTCATACACGATGAAAATACCGGACAGATTTCTGCTTTTCCCGAAAGGACTGAAACTGAATCTCCTTATGGGTATCTTGCGCGGCGATGGAGGCGTGGATTACTCCAACCTGCAAAGGGCTTATTTCAAAAGAGGTAAAAAATATTGCCACAATAACAATGTCGCAGTGGTAAATTATTTCACCTCAAGCGATATTCTCTTTAATCAAGTGCTGTTGCTGTTGCAGGATCTCGGGTTTGTTCCGACCCTTAAGAAAAGAAAGAATCTGCTCAATATATTCGGCAGTGAGCAGCTAAAAAGGCTCAAGGCAGTCTTCCTTGGAGAAAAATCCAAAAAGATAGGAACTTACTTTAAGAATAAAAAACGAGTGGTTTCGAATAAGTCGTTTAAGCTGTATAGAGATTTTGCCGCTGTCAAAATAAAGAGCATATCCCAAACGAGTGCAGATAATGTTTATTCCATGGAAGTGTGCGACACAAATACCTTCGTGACTTCGTACGGTGTATTGACGCATAACTGCATTCCCGTGGACCCCATATATCTCTCGTGGAAGGCGCGCATGCACGGTTTTGAAGCGCGTTTCATAGACCTCGCGTCCCACGTAAATTCGGAAATGCCGCATTATGTGATCTCAAAAGTGATCGAGGGCCTGAACGAACGCAAGCTCGCACTCAAAGGTGCGAAGGTGCTCGTCCTGGGCGTCGCCTACAAGAAGGACGTCAAGGACCTGCGCGAGTCGCCCGCGCTCGAGATCGTCGACATGCTAAATAAGAAAGGGGCGGTCGTCTCGTATTACGACCCATACCTGCCGTTCCTAAAGATAAACGATATCGATCTGACGAGCGTGAAGTTCTCGAAGGAGACGTTCAAGAATGCTGACTGCGTCGTCATCGTCACCGACCATTCAAATGTCGATTACGATCTCGTCGCCAGGCACGCGAGGCTCATCGTGGATACGCGGAATGTCCTGAAGAGCGCCAAAGACCGCTCAAATATAATAAGGCTATAAGAATATGGCTAAATATCTGGTCACAGGCGGGGCGGGGTTCATCGGCTCTAACATAGTGGAGGAGCTTGTAAGGCTAAAGGGACTGTCCCCGAAGGGGACTGTCTCTAAAGTCGACAGTATCGTCGTGCTCGACAGCTTTATCACGGGCAAGATGGAGAATCTGAAGCCGTTCTTAAGTAAGATAAGACTTATAAAGGGCGATATAAGGAATAGAGGAGACCTGGACAAGGCCTTAAAGGGCGTCGATTATGTCATACACCAGGCAGCTCTCCGGTCGGTGCCGAAGTCGGTCGACGACCCTTTTACGACTAACGACATCAATGTGAACGGCACCCTCAACCTCCTCGCAGCCGCGCGCGACCACAAGGTCAAAAGGCTCGTCTATGCCTCGTCGAGCTCGGCGTACGGCGACGCGAAGCAGTTTCCACAGAAAGAGACACATCTCCCCGTACCGATATCTCCGTACGGTGTATCGAAGCTCGCGGCTGAGAACTACTGCGTGACCTTCGCGAAGACGTTCGGCCTCGAGACCGTATCTCTCAGGTATTTTAATGTCTTCGGGCCCAGGCAGAATCCCGAGTCGAAATATTCAGCGGTAATTCCGATGTTCATCTTCATGATGATGAATGGTAAGAGCCCTGTCGTTGAGTGGGATGGTCATCAGTCGCGCGACTTCACGTACGTCGGCAATGTCGTCGAGGCCAATCTGAACGCCTGCACAGCGCCGAAAGTGTCGGGAGAGGTCTTCAATGTCGCCTGCGGCTCCACCGTATCGGTGAACGGAATCGTGAATGAGCTCAATAAGCTGCTCGGCATCAGGATCAAGCCCGTCTATGCGCCGAAGAGGCGGGGAGATGTGCGCAAGACCTGCGCCGACATAACGAAGATGAAGCGGCTCCTCAGGATAAAAAAGATAACGAATTTCGAAGACGGCCTCAAGCTTACAGTCGACTGGTTCAGGAAAAAAAGATGAAAAAGACGGTCCTTATCACCGGCGGCGCCGGTTTCATAGGCTCGCATCTCTCGGACCTCTTCCTCGCGAAGGGGTGCAAGGTCATTTGCATGGACAACCTCATCACCGGCAAGATGAAGAATGTCCGGCACCATCTTAGAAATAAGGATTTCGAGTTCATAAAGCACAATGTGACGAAATATATAGACGTGAAAGAGCGCATCGATTATATCCTGCATTTTGCGTCCCCCGCAAGTCCGGCCGATTATCTGAAATATCCGATCCAGACATTGAAGGTCGGTTCTCTAGGGACGCACAACGCCCTCGGGCTGGCCATGGCGAAGAGGGCGCGGTTCCTTCTTGCCTCGACGAGCGAGGTCTACGGCGATCCACAGGTCAATCCGCAGCCGGAGAGCTACTGGGGGAACGTCAACCCGATCGGCCCGCGCGGCGTGTACGACGAGGCGAAGCGTTTCGCCGAAGCGATGACGATGGCCTATAGACGCTATCACAAGCTCGATACAAGGATAGTCAGGATATTCAATACCTATGGACCGAGAATGCGCAAGAACGACGGCCGCGCGATACCGAATTTCATAGGCCAGGCGCTTTCCGGCAAGCCCATTACGATATACGGCTCGGGCCGCCAGACGAGGAGCTTCTGCTACATATCGGACCTCGTTGACGGCATATACAGGCTGCTCATTTCTAAAGAGGGCTCGCCGGTAAATCTCGGAAACCCTAATGAGATGTCGCTATTGAGCCTCGCCAGGATAATAATAAGACTCACAGCGTCCGGGAGCAAGATAGCGTACGAGGGCCTGCCGATCGACGACCCGAAGGTGAGGCGTCCGGACATATCGAAGGCGGGGAGGATCCTGTCGTGGCGTCCCAGAGTCGATATTGAAGAAGGCCTCCGCAATACCATCCCCTCCTTCGCGAAAAAATAAATAGGAACCTTATGTGCGGAATATGCGGTTATGTCAATCTGGATAAGAGGCCTGTCTCCGACGGCCGCGTGCTTAAGTCCATGATGGAGACTTTAAGGCACAGGGGGCCGGACGACGAAGGGGTATACATGAAGGATAACGTCGCCCTCGGACACCGCCGGCTCTCGATCATCGACCTCGCCCACGGCCATCAGCCCATCTTCGATGAGACCGGAGCGCTCTCCATCGTATATAACGGCGAAGTCTATAATTTCATGGAGCTCAGGACGGAGCTTATCAATAAGGGCCATTCATTCACGACTCAGTCTGATACAGAGGTCGTCCTCAAGGCCTA
>Ga0315275_10007432_pt1 | contig 10581 bp, 10 predicted proteins | sample YL17G03_0_MG_FD_205557 | JGI IMG/M metagenome (GOLD analysis project Ga0315275, IMG submission 205557) | Sediment microbial communities from Yellowstone Lake, YNP, Wyoming, USA - YL17G03_0 | ecosystem: Environmental > Aquatic > Freshwater > Lake > Sediment | place: USA: Wyoming | collected...
AGGATGAAAACAAACATTGGGGAGCACACCGGGATGATGATGCATGAAAATTCCAGAGGGAAGGGAAGGTATTCGTTTCAGGATGGAGAGGGTATCTTGAAGAGGTGCTTGGTATTTTCGCTCGTTTGGTGAGCAACTTCCTCAAAACTCTTATTCTTAAGTTCCCCCACTTTTTCTGCCGTGTATTTTACATAGGAAGGTTCGTTTCTCTTGCCCCGGAAGGGAAGGGGTGCAAGAAAGGGGGCATCAGTCTCAACGATAATCCTTTCCAAGGGAATTTTTTTTACCACCTCCTGGAGGCTGGTTGCATTCTTGAAGGTGATAGTGCCGGGAATGGAGATGTAAAACCCCTGGTCGAGACATTTTTTTGCCATCTCGTAGTCACCGGAAAAGCAGTGGATAACCCCACCCCAGTCGAAACCATTCTCCTCTCTCAGGATGGTGAGAATTTCCTGGTGGGCATTGCGGTCGTGGATAATCAGGGGAAGCCGGAGTTTTTTCCCTATCTGTATCAGCTCTCTGAAGCGTCTGACCTGAACATCCTGACGCGAAAGGTTTCGGTAAAAATCAAGGCCGATTTCACCAAAGGCTTTCACCTTGGAATGGGCGGCGAGGTGTTCAAGCTTACTGTAGGTGTTTTCATCTATTTCCTGAGCATAGTGGGGATGAATGCCAATTGCTGCGTAGATCCAGTCGTAGGTCTCTGCCAGGGCAATGGCCTTCTCTGCCTCGGGGATCTGGATTCCAATCGTTATGATGTATCCGATACCCTGTTTTTTTGCCCTCTGGATAACCTCGTCTCTGTCCTGGTCAAACTCTGGCATCTCAAGGTGGGCATGGGAATCAATGAGCATTATTGTTCCCCGATAGCCTTGATCCAGACCGAGCGGGTTCTCGGTCCGTCAAACTCACAGAAGAAGAGAGACTGCCAGGTTCCCATGGACAACCTGCCACTGCTGATGATGATTGTCTGAGAACACCCCACAATGCTGGATTTGATATGAGCAGGTGAGTTCCCTTCTGCATGGAGGTAGGGGCGATCCTCTGGTACCATCCGGTCAAGACCGTTCAGGATGTCCCTTACCACGTTGGGGTCGGCGTTCTCGTTGATGGTCAGGCCTGCTGTGGTATGGGGGCAGTAGATCAGGCAGATGCCGTCTCTGATGCCCGCCTTCTTGATCCTCTGGTTTATTTCCCGGGTGATGTCAATCATCTCGACCTTCCTCGAAGTCTTCACGGTTATCTCTTCCATATCCACCTTCATGTACCTCCCATCTTAGGTGATTGTCTCTGCATTTATGTAGAATGATATACACTCTCAAACAATCGTCAAGGAGATTCCGGTGAAGAGCGGGAAGACTTTGGAAGAGATACAATGTTTCAATTGATAAAATAAGTAGTTTACGGTATTTACTTTAACCCAACTTTAGACTAATGTGGTCGAACAAAACTTCTAAGGCAAAGGAGAGCAATCGTAAGGTAATGCGGACGGCGGTTGACAGCAACCCTGTTTCGGAACTCGCAGGATTTAATACGTGGGGAGGAGCAAAAGTGGCCTCTGAGTTCTGGGCGAAACGACTCCGAATCTGGTTGGAGAGGGTCCATGGAAAATAGGAGCATGTTCAACATGTAGTGAGAGTATCAGTCAAAGCTTGTATGTTCAGAACAAGAAAATGTTGTAGCAGAAAGGAGACAAGAGAATGAAAAAAAGAAAAATGATTTATGCAGTGATTATCGTGATGCTGTGTATGGGGATCACAGGTTTTGTTTTATGTGGTGCCCGAGCCGAAACAGACCAGGAAAAACAGCAGAGGGAACAATTACGGGGGGATGTGACGAAACAGCTTGAGGAAATGGGAATGCAGGTACTCACCGGTAGTGGCTGGCAGAAGGCAACCCAGGGGGAGAAATTGTCATTTGTATGGGGGTTCTGCCATGCGGCGGCCATCGAACATGCATTAATGCAGCAGGTTCCTGCACTGAAAGCTGAGAATTTTTCCGCCAAGGTTGTTGAGGGAATGGTCGGTGTCAAGATGGATGATGTTGTGCGCACGGTGGATGAATATTATGCTGCAAACTCCTCGAAACTTGACGTGCCGGTGGTAAAGGTCATATGGGACACATTGATCAAACCCAAGCTGAAGACCGGCATTGCAGGCCGTCCGCTGAAGTAAGAATAAAGAAGTGAGCAATATCAAGATAGCAAATTCATGAACGAATAAAGGAGAAAGACAATGAAGAGATTGTTTGTATGCATACTTATTATAGCGCTTATTCTGCCGGGGTGCGCAACCATGCAGGAGAACAAAAAGACTACCATCGGCGCCGCGGCAGGCACAATAATTGGAGCAGGGGTTGGCTATGCTATTGGAAGAAATGGCACCGGTGCGGCAGTTGGTGCAGTAGTCGGCGGTCTGCTCGGCGGCGGCATCGGGTACATGATGGACAAGGAGGAGCGTGAGTTCAAACAGGTGCTTGCAGAGTCACAGGCCCGGGAACAGGCAGCAATCCAGCAGGGGAATCAACGGGAACAGGCTGCAATCATGCAGGGGGTTCAGCGGGAAAAGGATGCCCTCGTGCTCACCTTCAAATCAGATGTGCTCTTTGATACCAACTCGTCAACCATAAAAGCCGGCGCCTACAGCTCCGGTGAAATTGACCGGGTTGCCCAGATCCTCAATAAATACCCTGACAGCTCGATAAAGGTGGCGGGATATACTGACAACACCGGCTCAGACTCCTACAATCAGCAGCTCTCGGAGCAGCGCGCCAATGCCGTGAAGAACGCCCTGGTGGTGAAAGGCGTAAGTGCTTCCCGGATGACGGCTCTTGGCATGGGCAAGTCTAATCCCATTGCAGACAACAACACCCCGGAAGGACGGCAGCTCAACCGTCGTGTCACCGTCGTGATTGAGCCAACCCAGCAGCAGGCTCAGGGTTGATTGCCCGCCGGCCATGGGGAGTCGAATCCCATTGCAGACGACAACAAGAACCCGTTCGAGCAGGAAGAGCCGGGAAATTCGGCTGGAGGTTGCGAACATCCCATCGTTGTAGGCGGCAGAGTCAGCCCGCACAGGGGGTAGACCTGCACTAAGACTAACCTTCTATATGAAAGGAAAAGCAAATGAAGATTTTTATGGTATGGGCTGTTGTGATGACTATGTTTGTAACTCCATTAGTGGCGACGGCGGCGGAGTATGAGGTTGCCATCGACCGGAAAGCCTCCGACATACTCCCGTCCGACAAACTCTCCGGACCGCACTACCAGATCCAGGAGAGGGTTGTCTGTTACGGGTACATGGACCAATTCACCGTGAATTCTGATTACGGCCCTTTCCAGCCCAGTAGCGACTATGCCCTGCGAAAGCTCCTCAAGGAAATACAGGCCATTGCGATCCTCAGGCAGATTAAAGGGAGCAAAGTCTATCTTGATTCGGTAAAAAGCGCGGCCAAAATGCCCTTCGAGTTCGGCAAGAGCATTATCACGGATCCGGTTGATACCATCTCCGGCGTTCCCAAAGGAGTATTCCGGCTGTTCAGCAATATGGGTACTGCCGCAACCAGTGAACGTAACCCCAGTGAAGATGCGCGGTGGAAGACGCTCCTGCTGCTTTCCTCCTACAAGAGGGATTATGCCTCCGAGTTAGGGGTGGACGTCTATTCCAGTAATCCGGTCCTGCAGAAGGAATTAAACAGCTTAGGCTGGGCCGGAGCAATTGGTTCTTTAAGCGTGTCGGCCGCGCTTACCCCGTTTGGGGGTCCGGGGTTTCTGGCGGTGAAAATGGCCCGGATGAGTCTTCAGTTCAACAATCTCCTCAAGACAGAACCGGCCCCGCGGCTTCGCCAGATCAATGCCGAAAAATTGGCTAACATGGGCGTTTCCAAGGATCTGGCGGAACAATTCTTAAACCACGATTCTTTCACGCCTACCCACCAGACGGTTATTGTGGGGTCATTGGCGACGCTCACCGCGGCCCGCGGACAAGATATCTTCATTACCCGGACTCTCACCGCGGAAGACGAGGAGACCGCGAACTACTTCCAGAATATGGCGGAAACCATGAGGGGGTTCAATGAATCCGTTTCTCCCATCACGGACATCACCGTGGCCTTCGGGCTGGTGTTTGCCAAGGCAAAAAACGGCTCGATTTTAATTCCGGTTCCGGTAGACTACGCGATATGGAGCGAACACAGCGCCGGGATAATAACCAATGCCATCAAAAGCTATAAACAGGTGACGGGATCACAACCAATAGGTAAACTGGAACTCTGGATAACCGGGACTGCAACTCCCCTGGCGAAACAGGAACTTGAAAAACTCGGCGTTGGCGTGGTAGAGAACATTGGTCCCCGTATCGATTTCATGAATTGATTACTGATGAACAAAGGCACCCACATTACTGCCCGCAACAGGATGTGGAGAGGACAAGGATAATGCGCATGAACGAAACAGGAGGATGACCGAAACGATACTAGAAAAAAGAAATAAGAGACGAGTAACCATCAGCGCAGGAGGATTATATAAGCGTCTGGGAAAGGTGCTCGTGTGGCCGTTGCTGCTGCCGGGCATCACCTGGACAGCGCTCGCCCTGTGGTTCGATGGTCCCTCGGCCCGATGGCTCGCCGGGACGCTGTCCGCAGGGTTTGCCACCGGGTGCCTGATTCTGCTCGCCCGGCTCCGTCCCTTTTTACGTGCCGTGCTCCTGGTATGTGCGCAACTTCGACTATCGCACCGAAACGGACTACACGGAGCGCTGGGAGACGCGCAAGGAGAAGGGCGAATCATATTCGGCAATCCGCGGCTTCTTCCGGCAGTACGAACTCTACTACGTGGTGGCGGACGAAGGGGACGTGGTACGGCGCATTCTTTACAAGCACATGGCAGTGGATTAAAATACCGCTTTTATTGGTTTGGTGAATTTGGGTCAGGTTTGACACAGAAAGCACGCCCGTCAGCGTGGCGAGCAGAGGACAAGTGATTTTCAGAGGCAGGGCCCCGGCGGAGGATTCAGCGGCGGGTCGAGAGGAGGATTTAGTGGTGTCAGTGGCCGGGGAGGAGGTGGTGGCGGAAGGCGCTGTTAGCATTTATTAAGTTTAAAGGGGAATAATGAAAGACAAGGAAGAAAAAGTGATGAGAAAAGTTTTTACACTGGTTATGTTTGTTATGAAAGACATGGAGGAAAAAAGGATGAGGAAAAATATTGCACTGGTTATGTTGACTGGCTTGTTGATCTCAAGCATGGTGGGCTGTGCCTCCACAAAGGCCGGTCCATCGGGGTTTCTCGGTGATTACTCGAAGTTAGGACCGGGACGTGAAGGGGGCGTTAACCAGATCTATCTCAAGGAGGGGGTGGATTTCAAAAAGTACAACAAGATAATGATGGAGCCGGTAGAGTTTTATTTTAAAGATAATCCTGAATACAAAGGCATCGAAGCGAACCAGTTGAAGGAACTGTCCGATGCCTTTCATCAGGAAGTGGCAAAGGCATTGGAAGGGGCATATCCTCTGGTGGCAGAACCGGGGCCGGATGTGATGCGCATCAGGGTGGCCATTACCAGCCTGGACAAGAGCAAGCCCGTACAGTCCGTTATGACATCCATATCACCAGCCACTATCGGGATCAGTTTAGTTGGGAAAGCCACTACCGGCGAGTGGATCGGTGTCGGCAGTGCAAGCATGGAGGCGGAAATCATCGACTCCCAGAGCGGACAGGTTATCGGGCAGGCGGTTGATCAACGGTCAGGTGGAAAACTCGCGGGTTTTACCACCCTGGGCGGTGCCAAGGCTGCGTTCGAGTTCTGGGCCAAGAGGCTGCGGATCTGGCTCGATGAAACCCACGGAAAATAAGCATATAAGCTATTCGGGATCCAGCGCACTCCCGTCGTGCCGCTGGACGGAAAGACAGCATGAATAGCATAGAACTGATGCAGATTGCAGAGAATAGAGTCTCTTTCAGAACTCCCCTGCAATTAAAAAGCATTGCCCTGCATAGTGCAGAAGCCGGTGAAGGACGTGCATTCTTCGTGGCTTCGTTCCCTGGTAAAGAGGATGCTGCGACGGCAGCACGGGCATCGTATGCAGTGATCGCAGACGCACTGTGTGACAAGCGCATGGAGATTGTCCACGAAAGGATATTCGGAAGTCTGAGTGCGGAAGCTGCAGTGCTGCGCGAGCGGAATACAGCCCTGTCTGAGCGGCAGATTCCTGCAGACAGGCCGGTTACCTATGTTGAAGGCAATCCGCCCTGGGGTGAGGGCCTTGCCGGGATAATCATCCATGCTGTTTCTTCGGGCAGTGCGGATGATGTCTGGACGATCATGGATGGGGAAAACCTTTGCGGACGCTGTCCTCCCCGCCCATCGCTAATGGAGTTAAGATTCACTCGATTATCTCCGTGAAAGGGGATGGGCCTTTTGAGAAAGGGGACGACGGGGTGGTCCGGTACACGAGCGCCCACATTGAGGGTGTGGAGTTTGAACTGGTGGTGCGTTCCGGCCACTCCTGCCAGTCGGACCAGCGCACGATTGAAGAGGTACGGCGCATACTCAACGAACATGCCGGAGAGGAGCAATGAAGAAATGAGAAATTATCACAAAGGCACTCCTGTTGTTCGCCGTCTTAAGGCATCGGACAGAAGCGAATGTCTCGACACGAGGGGGCGTCGCATGAAAGACGCCTGGATCAGAAGCGCTCGGTATGTATTGATGGTCTTGCTCGGCTCGGCCCTGCTGATCAGCCCGCGCCCGGCCGGAGCGCAGCCGTACGAGGTCCCTTCCACCTGGGGCGGGGATCTACGGTCCCGACCCCGGGTCACTGGTAGCTGGGGCGGGCTGCGGGACGAGCTCGGAAAGAAGGGCGTGGTGTTGGACATGGACGTGCTCTTGACCCCGCAGAGCGTCTTGACCGGCGGCAAGGACACCGGCGCCCAGTTCTGGGGCAAAGCCAACTACACGCTGAACGTGGATACGGGCAAGCTGGGCCTCTGGCCTGGCGGTTTCATCAAAATCTCCGGCTGCACGAGTTTCGGGAATCACGTGCTCGGAGGCTCCGGTGCCATCGTGCCGGTAAACTTAGCTGCGCTTGTGCCCACGCCGAAGGAGACCGACAGCGCTCTTGAGGGCGCGACATTCACACAGTTTCTCAGCACCAAGTTCGGCCTCTTCGCGGGGAAAATCGCCACGCTCGACCTCGCCCACGGCGAGTTCACCGGCAACTACCGCACCCAGTTCATGAACACGGGGCTGGCCATGCCCGTGGCTCTCGCCATGGTGCCGCTCTCTGCGTTCGGCGGGGGCATCATTGTCCTGCCGGCGAAGAACGTCATGCTGACGGCCATGGTGATGGACCCGAACGGCACGCCGACGAGCAACGACTTGGGCAAGGCCTTTGACCACGGCGTGACGACTCTCAGCGCCGGCAGTCTGACCATCAAGCCCTTCGGGCTCGTCGGCCATCAGAGCGTAACAGGCGTGTATAGCAATAAGGACCGCCCCTCGCTCATTCAGGACCCCTCCAACCTCGCGCGCCTTCTCATGACCGAAAAGTTCCCCCGGCTCGGGAACTCCGGCCCGATGCTCCTGCAGATCATCGAGCAGGTATACCCAAACCTGCTCAAGCCGGTGAAGCCCTTGAACCGCGAGAACACTTCGTGGGCGATAATCTACGGCTTTGATCAGTACCTCTGGCAGACCAGTAGTGACCCGAAGCGCGGAATCGGGGTCTTCTTCAACTTCGGCACCTCCGACGGGCGTGCGAACCCGATCAAGTACAGCTACTCCATGGGGATCGGGGGTAACGGCGTGGTGCCGGGGCGTCCCAACGACACGTTCGGGATCGGCTATGCGCGTACGGAGTTCAGCGACAACTTTCTTCGCTTCCTGCGCGATAACCTCCATCTCGGTCTCGACCACGAGGACGCGATCGAGATATACTACAACGCCTCCATCACGGAGTGGCTGAACGTGAGCCCCAGCCTCCAGGTAGTCAACTCCGCGCTGAAGAAGAAGCTCGACTCGAGCGGCAACCTGAAGGATATGGACACCGCAGTCGTGGCCGGCCTGCGTGTGTACATCCGGTTCTGACCATGACATATGGGGGGGTACAGGATGAAGTGAGGAAAGGTATGACCAAGGAGTCAATCTTGTGCATTCAGACTGCGACTCCGTGCAGCTTAAGTTGGGCAGGCGAGGGCCAGGCATTTCTTGTTGCGTCAGTACGGTCTCCTGCCGATGTGGCTCAGACAGCCCGGGACTCCTATATCCGGATAGCGGAAACCCTGAGGGAGCATTGCCTTGAGATCGTTCACGAGCGTATCTTCGGCAGCCTGTCTGTTGAACCCTCTGTCATGGCAGCACGGCACTCCGCGCTCCGGACGTATGCTTTTGCTTCGGATAATCCTGTCACCTATATTCAGGGCAATCCTCCTTGGGGTGACGGCTTTGCCGGCGCAATAATCCACGCTGTTGCTCCGAACCGTGCGGAAGATGTCTGGACGATCATGGATGGGAAAAACCCCTGCGGACGCGGATGGAGGAGGAATGGTCTTACATACCTTGTCCTTCAAAACGTACAGGCTGTGGGCAGCAATCAATTCATAAGTAAGAATACAAAGCTTCACCCTCCCCTCAATCCCCTCCCCTCAAGGGAGGGGAAAAAAGAGGTTCCCTCGCCCCTGGAGGGAGAGGGCAAGGGAGAGGGGGAACGTATTCATATGGATGATTTCCTTAGCTTGTCTAAAACCACTCAGACCCGTCTCATGCTCGATCGTGCAGAGCGGATACTCCGCGAAAACGGCGCTTCCTATGGTGACGTGGTGAAGACATGGTTCTATCTCTCGGATATTCTCGACTGGTATGCCGCATTCAATAAGGTGAGGAATGAGAAATACGGGGAGTTCGGCATCATGCCCGGTCCGGGTGACTCCACGCTCCTGCTTCCGGCAAGCACGGGGATAGGCGCGGATACGCCTTCAGGTGCAGCAGCTTCAATGGATTTGTCAGCAGTCGTGGAAAATGATGATATGCACTCGCCGGTAATAAAAAAACTTTCCAACAGAAAACAGCTCGATGCCTTCCGTTACGGCGCTGCCTTTTCGCGGGGTGCTGCCATCGAGGAAGACGATGTGAACATCATCCAGATATCAGGCACCGCAGCCATAGATGAACATGGGGTGAGCCTTTATCCTGGCGATATTCGCTCACAGATCAACTGCACGCTCGACAAAATAGATTCCCTGCTCAGCCAGGAAGGGGGCGCCCTTACGGATGTCTGCGCAGCAACCGTATTTGTGAAGCGGCCTGAGTATGCGGAAGTGTTTTGGGAGGTCGCTGTTGACCGGGGGCTTGAGAATTTCCCGGCTGTTTGTGTTGTCGCCGATGTCTGCCGGGAAGAACTATTGTTCGAGATTGATGCAGAAGCGGTAGTTGAAAAAAAGGGTTCAAGGAAAAGAACAATATGAGATTACTATTAGCCATAGTGCTCTGCGTCCTTCTGGTCGGCAACGCTACCGGTGCGGAGAAGCTGCCCACCCCCTACGCCGGCTCTACCAGTTGCCGGGAGTGCCATGAGAAGTTTTACCAGCTCTGGTCCACATCCATGCACGGACTTGCCATGCAGCCCTGGTCGGCAGTCTTTGCAAAGGAAAAACTCACGCCTCATCAGGGTGATATATCGATAGGGAAAGAGAAGTACCGCGCTGATATCAATGAAGGCGTGGTCATCGAAACAGGTCCAAAGAGAAAAAAACAATACCCCATCGAACACGTCCTGGGCGGAAAGAACGTTTACTACTTTCTCACTCCGCTCGACAAGGGGAGACTCCAGACCCTGCCCGTTGCCTATGATGTGAACAAGAAGGAATGGTTCGACACGGCTGCCAGCGGCATGCGACACTTCCCGGGAGGGGAGAGAAGCCAGACAGTCAACTGGAAGGAATCCCCCTACACCTTCAATACCGCCTGTTACAGTTGCCACGTGAGTCAGCTTTCGACCAACTACGATCCTGAAAACGACACCTACCACACCACCTGGGCCGAGCCGGGTATCAATTGCGAGACCTGCCACGGTCCCTCAGCAGAGCACAACAAGATCGCAAAGGCCACACCCGCAGGCCAGCCTCTGCCGGAGCTTCGGATCATCAGCACCAAGACCATGACGAAGCAGCAGCGCAGCGACCTCTGTTCGAGCTGCCATGCGAAGGCAAGCCCGTTGACCCTTGAGTATAAACCCGAGGAACGGTTCTTTGACCATTTTGACCTCGTGACACTGGAGGACCCTGATTTTTATCCTGACGGACGAGACCTGGGAGAGAACTATACGCTCACCTCATGGAGTATGAGCCCCTGCGTCAAGTCAGGCAAGCTCGACTGCATGCACTGCCATACTTCCGGCGGCCGCTACCGGTTCAAAAAAGAAAAGTTTAATGACGCCTGCATGCCCTGCCATGCGGACAAGGTGAACAACCCGAAAGAACATACGCATCATCCTGCGGAAAGCGAGGCAAGCAAGTGTATCTCCTGCCATATGCCCATGACAGCCTTTGCGCGCATGAACCGGAGCGACCATTCGATGCTTCCTCCAAC
>Ga0315275_10007433_pt1 | contig 10581 bp, 8 predicted proteins | sample YL17G03_0_MG_FD_205557 | JGI IMG/M metagenome (GOLD analysis project Ga0315275, IMG submission 205557) | Sediment microbial communities from Yellowstone Lake, YNP, Wyoming, USA - YL17G03_0 | ecosystem: Environmental > Aquatic > Freshwater > Lake > Sediment | place: USA: Wyoming | collected...
GTCTTGCACGCATCCAAAAACCGAGGGCCGGAAAGCGCACACGCCCCCGGCCCTCGAATTATCCTCGTTCACCCATCAGCCGTCGTCCGCCGGCTCATCGCGGCTCGCGGCTCGACTCTTCACTCGCGGCTCACGGCTCTCCCCTCTCGGCTCGCGGCTCGCTTCTCCCCTCGCGGCTCGACTCTTCACTCGCGGCTCGTTTCTCCCCTCGCGGCTCGCGGCTCGACTCTTCACTCGCGGCTCGACTCTCCCCTCTCGGCTCTCGGCTCGCTTCTTCACTCGCGGCTCGTGGCTCGTGGCTCGCGACTCTCGTCCCTACGTCCCCATCTCCCACGACGCCAGGTACTTCTTCTGTTCGTCGGTGAGCGAGTCGATCTTGACCCCCATGGTCTCGAGCTTGAGCCGCGCGATCTCGGCATCGATCGCCTTCGGCACGCGGTGCACCCTGATCTCCAGCTTGCCCTTGTTCTTGACCGCGTACTCCGCGCCCAGCGCCTGGTTGGCGAAGGACATGTCCATCACGCTGGCCGGGTGCCCCTCGGCGGCGGCCAGATTGATCAACCGGCCCTCCGACAACACGTAGATGCGCCGCCCGTCCTGCAGCCGGTACTCCTCCACCTCGTCGCGGGCCAGCCCGTGCGAGACGCTCAGCGCCTCCAGGGCGGGGATATCGATCTCGACGTTGAAGTGACCCGAGTTGCAGACTACCGCCCCGTCCGGCATGGCCGCGAAGTGCTCCTTGCGCAGGATGTGGATGTTCCCCGTCACGGTGACGAAGATCTCGCCCTGCTTCGCCGCCTCCCGCATGGGCAGTACCGTGAAGCCGTCCATCACCGCCTCCAGCGCCTTCAGGGGATCCACCTCCACCACGATGACGTTGGCCCCCATGCCCCGCGCCCGGCTTGCCACACCGCGCCCGCACCAGCCGTAGCCGCAGACCACGAAGCGCTTCCCGGCCAGGAGGAGGTTGGTCGCCCGCATGATCCCGTCCAGCGTGCTCTGGCCCGTGCCGTACCGGTTGTCGAAGAAGTGCTTGGTGTCGGCGTCGTTCACCGCGATGATCGGGTACAGCAGAACCCCGTCCCTCTCCATGCTCTTCAGCCGGATGACGCCGGTGGTGGTCTCCTCGGTGCCCGCGATCACGTCGGCGACGAGATCCTTGCGCTGGCTGTGAATCACGCCGATGGTGTCGGCTCCGTCGTCCATGGTCAGATTCGGCTTGGCGTCCAGCGTCGCGTGGATATGCTTGTAGTACGTCTCCTTGTCCTCGCCCCGGATGGCGAAGGTGGCGATGCCGAACTCCTTCACCAGGGCCGCCGCCACGTCATCCTGGGTGCTGAGCGGGTTGCTGGCGCACAGCCGGACCTCCGCTCCGCCCGTCTTCAGTGCCCGCATCAGGTTTGCCGTCTCGCAGGTCACGTGGAGGCAGGCCGAGACCCGGATGCCCTTGAGCGGCTGCTCCTTGGCAAACCGTTCCTCGATCATGCGCAACACCGGCATGCTGGTCCGCGCCCAGGCGATCCGGCGCGCCCCCTTTTCGGCGAGCGCGAGGTTTTTCACATCGTATTCCATTGCTCCATCCTTTCACGCCAAGGGCCAGGAGGCGTGTCCCTCCTGGCCCTGGCTCGGTTACCCGGGTCGCCGGGCCGGCCTCGGCCCCTGCCCCAGACACTCATACCCTGTCCTTATGCGCCCAGCCGCCCCGCGTCCTTCTTCAGGGCATCCGCCTTGTCGGTCCGCTCCCAGGTGAAGTCCGGATCGGGGCGGCCGAAGTGGCCGTACGCCGCCGTCTTTCGGTAGATGGGCCGCCGCAGGTCCAGCGACTTGATGATGCCCGCCGGGGTCAGCTCGAAATACTTGCGGACCAGTTTCTGCATCTCCTCGTCGGCCACGGCGCCGGTGCCGCCGCTGTCCACCATGACCGAGACCGGGTCGGCCACGCCGATGGCGTAGGCTAGCTGGACCTCGCACTTCTCGCACAGGCCCGCCGCCACCAGATTCTTGGCGATGTAGCGGGCCATGTAGGAGGCGGAGCGGTCCACCTTGGTCGGATCCTTGCCCGAGAAGCATCCGCCGCCGTGCCTCCCCACCCCGCCGTAGGTATCCACGATGATCTTGCGCCCGGTGAGCCCCGTGTCCCCGTGCGGCCCGCCGATGACGAACCGGCCGGTGGGGTTGATGTGGTAGGTGATCTTCTCGGGGTTCACGAGCTCCTTGGGGAGGACCGAGAGGATGACCGTATCGATAATGTCCTCGCGGATCTGCTTCAGCGTCACCTCGGGGCTGTGCTGGGTCGAGATCACCACCGTGTCCACCCGGGCCGGCTTGCCGTCGATGTACTCGATGGTCACCTGCGACTTCCCGTCGGGCCGCAGATACTCCAGGATCTCCTTGCGCCGAACCTCGGCGAGGCGCATGCACAGCTTGTGCGCCAGCAGGATCGGCATGGGCATCAGCTCGGGCGTCTCGCGCGTGGCGTAACCGAACATCAGCCCCTGGTCGCCCGCCCCCTGGATGTCCACCCCCAGGGCGATGTCCGAGGACTGCTCCTGGATGGCGGTGACCACCGCGCAGGTCTCGTAGTCGAAGCCGTACTTGGCCCGGGTGTATCCCACGTCCCGGATGACCTCTCGGGTCACCTTGGGGATGTCCACATAGCAGCGGGTGGTGATCTCGCCCGCCACGAAGGCCAGCCCGGTGGTCACCAGCGTCTCGCAGGCCACCCGGCCGTAGGGGTCCTGGCCGAGCACCGCATCCAGCACCCCATCGGAAATCTGATCCGCGATCTTGTCGGGGTGCCCCTCGGTCACCGACTCCGACGTGAAAAGAAACTGTTTCAACGACACGTTCCCGTCCTCCTGCCAAAATGTTCTCGGAATTCATCCCTGGAAAAACGAGCGGCGGAAAATCTAACATAGGTCGATGGAATGTCAAGGAAAAGTCGGACCGGGAAGGGGTGTGATGGCTCCGCCTTCCGGTTTCGTCAGACCCCCAGATAGTGCGTCTTGAGATGCTCGTTCCCGAGCAGTTCGGGGCCCGCCCCCGTCAGCACGATCTGCCCGTTCTCCATGACGTAGCCGCGGTCGGCCATCTCCAGGGTTTGCTGGACGTTCTGCTCGATAAGCAGGATCGTCATGCCGCTCTCGCGAATCTTCTGCAGGACGCCGAAGAGGCGGTCCACGACCACCGGCGCCAGCCCCAGGGACGGCTCATCCATCGCCAGGATCTTCGGCCGCGCCATGAGCGCCCGCCCCACCGCCACCATCTGCTGCTCGCCGCCCGACAGGGAACCGGCCTGTCGCGTCCGCTTGTCCGCGATCTCGGCAAACAGGTCGTACACTTCCTCCAGGGTCTTCTGCCGCTCGCCGCGGGCGCGGGGGCACATGGCGCCCACCAGCAGGTTCTCCTCCACCGTCATCTGGGAAAAGAGCTGCTTGCCTTCCGGCACCTGGACGAACCCCAGGTCCACCACGTGATGGGGCGGGGCGTGATCGATCCGCTCGCCGTTGAAGTAGATCTCCCCGGCGGTTGGGCGCAGCAGCCCGGACATGGTCCGGAGCAGGGTGGACTTCCCTGCCCCGTTCGCCCCGACCAGGGCCACGACCTCCCGGTCGCGGACGTCGAGGTTGACATCCTTCAGGACGGTGACGTCTCCGTACCCTCCTCGGACTCCCCGGACCTCAAGCGTTGCCATAACGCGCTCCCAGGTAGGCCTTGAGCACAACGGGATCGCGGCTCACCGTCTGCGGCTCGCCGATGGCGATGGTCTCCCCGTGATGGAGCACCAGCACGCGGTGGCTCAGCCCCATCACCACCCGCATGACGTGCTCCACCATGATGATGGTCACCCCCATGTCTCGGATCTTCCGGATGACCTCCATCATGGCCAGGGCTTCGGTCGGCGTCGCCCCGGCAACCACCTCATCCAGCATCAGGAGCTCCGGGTCGGTCGCCAGACAACGAGCCAGCTCCAGCCGCTTCCGGTCCACCACGGTCAGGTTGTGCGCCTCCGTCCCCAGGCGATCGGTCATCCCCACGAACCCCAGCACCTCCTCCGCTTTGCGTCGAGCCGCGGCCCGGCTCCCCTGATGGTGGAAGCCCCCCACCATGACGTTCTCCAGGACCGTCAGGTCGCCGAAGGGCTTGGAGAGTTGGAAGGTCCGCGCGATCTTTCGGTGGGAGATGTCCCAGGCCCGGAGTCCCGCGATGTTCTCCCCCTTGAAGCGGATCTCCCCCGTGTCCGGGGGAAAGTAGCCGGCGATCATGTTGAAGGCGGTGGTCTTTCCCGCCCCGTTGGGGCCGATGATCCCCAGGATCTCACCCGGCTCCACCGCGAAGCTGAGACTCCTGACCGCCTGGAGGCCCCCGAATGACTTGCTGATATTCTTCACCTCGAGGAGTGGCATAGCGGGCTCCTTCGCCTCCGGATCACACCGGCGCGGGCTCCCCCTTCCCCGAGGCCGTCGGCTTCCGGCCCAGGAGCCGCCGGACCGGTTCGATCAGCCCCTTGGGGAGGAAGAGCATGGCCAGGATGAGGACCAGCCCGTAGATGACCAGGTGCAGGCCGGGGAACTTCCCGCCCAGCGTGGCGCGCGTGATCTCCCCCGCCGGGGTGAGGAGGAAGGCCCCCAGGACCGGCCCCAGGACAGTGCCCTGCCCGCCCACGATCCCCATCAGCGCCAGCTCGATGGAGAGGTCCAGGCCCATGTTCCGCTCCGGGTTGATGTAGCGGAAGAACTGGGCATAGAAGCTCCCGCCCAGGGCGGTGAGGAAGCTGCTCAGGGCCATGGCCGACAGGAGGTAGCGGGTGGAGTTGACCCCCAGGGCCTCCGCCGCATCCTGATCTCCCCGGATAGCCTTCAGGTAGAACCCCATGCGGGACCGCTCCATCCACCAGGTGACGGCCATCACCCCCACCAGCATGGCGATGATGACGTAGTAGTAGGGCACCTTGCCGTCGAACTGGAAGAGGGCGGGGGCGTGTCCCTTGAGCGGAACGCTGAGGCCTTGCGCCCCCCGGAGCTCGATCCCGAAGATCTCCTCGGTGTTGTCGATCCAGATGCGCAGGATCTCGGCGAAGGCGATGGTGGTCAGGGCGAAGTACGGCCCGCGCAGCCGGAAGCAGGGCCAGCCGACCAGCACCCCCGCCCCCGTCGCGCAGACCGCCCCGATCCACATGCCGATCCACGGGCTGAGACCCGCGTTGATGAAAAGGAGGGTCGAAATGTAGCCGCCGATGCCGCAAAGGGCCGAGTGCCCAAGGGAGAGCTGTCCCGTGTAGCCGCAGACGATATTCCAGGCCGACGCCATGTAGGCGAAGAACAGGATGCCGACCAGGACATGGAGGTAGTATTCGTCCCGGATGAAGCCCGGCAGGACGAGCAACACGAAGAGCGCGGCCGCGGGCGCCGCGATCAGCAAGCCGTTCCGGGGTCCCTGCTGTGTCGCCATGGCTCCTCTGCCCCGAGGGACGTCAGACCTTCATGCCCAGGAGGCCCGTGGGCCGGAAGAACAGGACCAGGATGAAGATCACAAAGGAGAAGATGGAGGCCGAGGTGGCCGTGACGAACTGGGCCGCCACCGACTCCACCACGCCCAGGACCAGCCCGCCCAAGATGCAGCCCGGGATGCTCCCGATTCCGCCCAGCACCACCGTGATGAAGGAGCGGATGCCGAAGGCCAGACCGATGGAGGGGCTGACCAAGTAGAAAGGGATCATCAGACAGCCCACGATGCCCAGGATCGCACAGCCCAGCCCGAACGTCACGTTGTAGATCCGCATGACGTTGATTCCGCACAGAGAGGCGGCGTCGCGGTTCTGCGCCGTGGAACGGATGGCCCGACCCATGTCGGTCCGGGCCAGGAACAGGCTGAGGATCACGGTGATGGCCAGGCTGGCCAGGAAGGCGATGAGTCGCGTGTAGTTGATGTTCAGCATGTCGCCGATCCACAGGGCCTTGGAGGCGAAGTCCAGGGTGATGCCGCGGAAGTCGGGCCCGAAGACCATGAAGGTCACGTTGTCCATGATCAGCCCGACGCCCGCGGTCAGCATCAGGGCCGACAGAGGCTCCAGGACCATGGCCCGCTCCCGCTTGTACAGTGGGGCGATCAGGAACGCCTGGATGGCGTAGCCCAGTCCGAAGAGGGCCGGGGCGGCCACCAGGATGGAGACATAGGGATTGAGACTGAAGAGCTGCCAGAGCCAGTAGGGGATGAAGAGGCCGACCATCAGGAAGGAGCCGTGGGCAAAGTTGATCACGCGCATGACGCCGAAGATCAGGCTGAGCCCGATGGCGATGGCCCCGTACAGCCCGCCCACCACGACGCCGTTGACGACCGCGATCCCCAGGATGATCGGGTCCATACCGTCTCCTTAGCGCTTCTGCCCGCAATTACGGTGACGTATCGCCGGTCCCCCGGACCGCCCCTCGGACGCCTGGCGCCTGCACCCACCCTTTCGGGCGGGTACCCGATGCCGGCTCGCCCTTACCCCGGGTCGGTCCGCTCAGAGAGCGGACCTCCGTGCCGGGGACGGGCTCGCCGGGTACCCATCCCCCGGGATGGGTGTGGCGCGGCGTCTCGGGTCGGCCCGGGGGACCTGGACTTATACGGCCAACGGATACGTCATCGAATTTGTGTCCGCGTCTCCTTAGCGCGCCGCAAGGCCTGGCGGGAGAGTCGCGCGACCCTCCCGCCAGGCGAGACAGACGACAGGACTACCGATCCTTCCAGGCGGGAATCGGCCAGACGGGCTTGATGCCCTTGGGGCGGTTCGCCACCGGCCAGATGGTGGTCCGCTTGCCCTTGAAGTTCTGGGAGATCACCCCGTGAGCGTCCACGTTCTGGCCGTCCTTGTCGAAGGCGATCTTCTGCCAGCCCATGATCCCCGGCGCCGGCCCGCTGGTGATGTTGGTCTTGGCGAAGGCGTCGCGGACCTTCTCCTTGTCGATCGAGCCGGCCCGCTCGAAGACGTCAACGATGGTGTAGACCGCCGAGTAGCCCTGCGCTCCGTAGCTGGTCAGCTCGTACCCCAGCGCCTCCCTGAACTTCTTGTCGACGGGCTTGGCCCAGTCGTTCAGCTCGACCATGTCGATCTGGAAGTCTTCCTGCACGAACATGTATTCGATGGCCTGAACGGGCACCGCTTTGTAGAAGTTCGGATCCTCGGAGCCCGCCCCCACCGAGTGGATCCCGTAGAGGATGTCCAGCCGCCCCTCATAGCTCTGCTTGGTGAAGACGATGTGGTCCGGGGTGTACATGGCCAGGACCAGCGCCTCGGGCTTCCGGGACTTGATCTTCAGGATCTGGGCCGAGAAGTCCACGGTGCCGGGGGAGTAGGCCTCGTCGAAGACGATCTCATACTTCTGCTCCTTGGCCTGGACCCGCAGGTTGGCGGCGTGGGACTTGCCCCAGTCGCTCCCCTCCACCAGGATGCCGATGGACTTGGGACCCTTCCCCGTCTCCTTGGTCAGCATGGCGATGGCATCGAGCTGCTCCTTGGCGTCGTAGATGGCCTTGTTGTTGGGGCGGAAGACATACTTGAATCCCCGCTCGGTGATCTTGTCGGCGACGGAGCCGGTCACCAACCAGGGCACCTTGTACCGCTCGGCCACCTCGGTGGCCACCATGGTCACCGCACTCTGGTAGGCGCCGAACATCACCGGCACGTTCTCGCGCTGGATGATGCGCTCGGTCTCGGAAGCGCCCACATCCGGCTTGCTCTGGGAGTCGCCGAAGATGAGCTTGATCTTGGCCCCGCCCAGTGCGGGAATGCCGCCCTTGGCGTTGATCTCGTCGGCGGCGATGATCGCCCCGGTCTTCGTCTGCACCCCCTGGTTCGCCGCGCCGCCCGAAAGCGACAGCACCGAGCCGATCTTCAACTCGGCCACCTTCTCGCCCGCCAAGACCGAGGTCCCCCACAGCATCACGCCCACCGCAACAAGCAGAGCGACGAGTGACATCTGTTTCATTTTCATTGCGCATCCCTCCTCGAAATAAAGGACTTCCCCGTCCGGAACCAATGGCCCTTTCCGTGGCATCTGGCTCCTTGCCCTCAATTCGCCCGTCGGGCGTCGGAACGATTCCTTCACCTCCTTCCGGCAGGCTCCATCGTCCTCGAACCCGCCCGCGATCGGGGGCGAGCCGCCGCACCGTCGCTTGAGCCTGCCGCATCCTTCCTGGATCGTCTCGCGCCGTCCATCGGATAATCACCCGCCCGACATGATTGTCTTGTGCGGCGAACAAGGGAAGCTGAATCGGCGGCCGCTCCTCCGGCCAGCAGACTGCTGAAAATCCCGCTTTCACTCAGGCTGCTCAAAAAGGTCCAGATGCAAGGCGGAACGCGAAAGGCGGGGCACCCGGCCGCAGGCTGGGTCCAGGCGTACCCCAGGTACGCCGCAACGAGTGCCTGAGCGTTGGGGGCACCCAGCCCCAGGCTGGGTCCCCGCAGATGGGCCTTTTTCAGCAGCCTGCTATGCCCCGCCCCCGTGCGGCTCGGCCGAGACTTGAGGCGTGCCGGAAATATACTCGGGAAAGCGGGTGCGCATCTCGTGCCGCAGGAGCTGCTCCACCTCCTGGGCCGTGGCGCAGCCGAACATCCGCTGCGAGAGATCCGACGCCTGGCCATAGGTGATGGAACGGATCATCCGCTTCACCAGCGGGATGGAGGCGGACGTCATGGAGAGCTCGTCGAACCCCAACCCGACCAGGAGCAGGCTGTAGAGGGGGTCGCCGGCCATCTCACCGCACATGGAGACCCAGATCCCCTCGTTGTGGGCGGCGGTGACGACGCCGCGCAGCATCCGCAGCACGGCGGGGTGCAGCGGCTCGTACAGATACGCCACCTGCTCGTTGATCCGGTCGATGGCGAGGGCGTACTGGATCAGGTCGTTGGTGCCTACGCTGAAGAAGTCCACCTCCCGGGCCAAGAGGTCGGCGATCACCGCGGCCGACGGGATCTCGATCATGACCCCGACCTGGATCGCGGGGTCGAAGGGGACGCCCGCCTTGGCCAGGTCGGCCTTGGCCTCGGCCAGCAGCGCGTTGGCGGCGCGGACCTCCGCCACCCCCGAGATCATCGGGTACATGATCCGCAGGGTGCCGAAGGCGCTGGCCCGCAGGATCCCCCGCAACTGGGCCAGGAACAGCTCCGGCTGGTGGAGACACAGCCGGATGGCCCGCAGCCCGAGCGACGGGTTCTCCTGCGGACCGAGGTGGATGGCGGAGACCAGCTTGTCGCCGCCGAAGTCCAAGGTCCGGATGATGACCGGTCGGGGACCCATCTCCGCCGCCACGGCTCGGTACACGCTGAAGTGCTCCTCCTCCGCGGGGAGGTCGGGGCGGTTGAGGTAGAGGAACTCGCTGCGGTACAGCCCGATCCCCTCCGCCCCGTGAGCCTTTGCCTGCGGCAGCTCCGCCGGAAACTCGACGTTGGCGGTGACGCGCACCCGGTACCCGTCCTGGGTCTCGGCCGGCAGGCCCCCCAGCTTGTGCAGGGCCCGGCCGACGTACTCCAGGTGCTGCTTGCGGGCGTGATAGTGGCCCAGGATCTCCCGGTCGGGGGACAGGATCACCAGTCCCTCGATCCCGTCCAGGATCACCGTATCGTGGTTCCGGACCTGGGCGCAGATGTGCTCGACGCCCACCACGGCGGGGATCTCCAGCGAGCGAGCCATGATGGCGCTGTGGGAGGTGCGCCCGCCTGTCTCCGTGGCGATCCCCAGGACCGCGTTTCGCTGAAGCTGGGCCGTGTCGGAGGGGGTGAGCTCGTGTGCGAAGAGGATGGTCTCGCCGGGCCGCTCGACCTGGATGGTGGGGCGCTGCCCGAGGAGGTTCCGGAGGATCCGGTCGCCCACGTCGTCCACGTCGGTCCGCCGCTCGCGGAGATACCCGTCCTCCACCCGCGAGAAGGCCTGCCGGACCGGCTCCAGGACCTCCTGCACCGCGTACTCGGCGTTCACCTGCTGTGCCTGGATGTACGCGATCGTCTCCTCGGCCAGGATCCGATCCTCCAGGATCAGGAGGTGGGCGTCGAAGATCCGGCCGTACTGGGCCCCGACCTCCTGGGCGATCCGCGCCTGGACCTCCAGGATCTGGGAGCGAGCCTCGTCCAGCGCCCGTTTGAGGCGGGCCACCTCGATGGGGACGCGGGCGGGATCCAGCGCCTCCCGCTCGGCTCGCGGGCGCCGTGTCTCGATCACCAGGGCGCGCCCGATGGCGATCCCCGGCGAGACCCCGATGCCGCGGAATACCTGTGGAGCCATTGCGCGATCACCCTTCATGGTCGCCGCCATCCTGGTGCGGATGCACGTTCGCGAGCGTGATCTCTCTCATGCGTCCCCCGGATCCCCCCACCCCGGATAAGGGTACCCGTAGCCTTGGATCCAATCAATCGGAATCGTGGGTACTCAGGGTTCGGGGTTCACGGTTCACGGTTCACGGTTCGGGGTTCACGGTTCGGGGTTCAAGGCTTGAAAACCAGACCGCTTCGTTTTTCACCTCTGCCTTGAGCGCGTGGGCGCGAACGGAGATAACGAATGAACCCCCCGATAAGACTCTTCACCTTTATCGCGTGTTCTTGCA
>Ga0315275_10007434_pt1 | contig 10580 bp, 7 predicted proteins | sample YL17G03_0_MG_FD_205557 | JGI IMG/M metagenome (GOLD analysis project Ga0315275, IMG submission 205557) | Sediment microbial communities from Yellowstone Lake, YNP, Wyoming, USA - YL17G03_0 | ecosystem: Environmental > Aquatic > Freshwater > Lake > Sediment | place: USA: Wyoming | collected...
GACAGAAATCCGGGCTGGCGATCTTGTATCTTTCCGGCGGGAAATGGATAGTGCTGCACAGACCCTTGTCGCCACGCGCCCGACCGCGGTCTCCCTGCCAAATGCTGTACACCTCGTTATGTCGGGCCTTGATCAGGCACTAACACTTGAGGAAGCGCAAAATGGTGTGATCCTTCGTGCGGAGCAGTTCATACAGTCGTCCCAGCACGCTGTGGAAAAGATCGCACAGTTTGGTGCACGCCATATACGCGATGGGGACACCATCCTCACGCATTGTAATTCTGAAGCCGCGCTCGGGTGCATTATTGAAGCGCACCGGAGCGGCAAAGAAATTGAAGTCTTTGCCACAGAAGTGCGTCCGCGAAACCAGGGGCTTGTTACAATCAGGACGCTCAATGATGCCGGTATTAAAACCAACTTCATTGTTGACTCGGCTGTGCGTTCGTTCATCCACGAAGTCGATCTTGTTATTGTAGGAGCCGATGCAGTCACCGTTAATGGCGCAGTAGTGAACAAGATCGGCACATCGCAGGTTGCGCATACCGCTCATGAAGCGCGGGTGAATGTTCTGGTTGCAGCAGAGACCTACAAGTTTGCGCCGCGGACAATTATCGGAGAGCTCGTCACGATAGAGGAGCGTGCCGGGAATGAGATTCTGGCTGATGAGATCGCCCGTACACTTCCAAACGTTACGGTGCGCAATCCCGCATTTGATGTGACTCCAGCGGAGTATATCGATCTTATCGTAACAGAAGCAGGTGCTATTCCACCGCAAATGGCCTATATCATCATCAGAGAGTACCTTGGATGGGGCCTTGAAGAATTCCATAAAACCTTTGAGATTAATACCAGAAATGAGGAATGAGTGTATGAAAGATATCTCAGATTGCTGGGGCAGGACCTGAGGGAGATACGCATGGAAATACCATTTACCAAACTTCACGGAAACGGCAATGATTTCGTATTGATCGACGAGCACGAGAAAATTATCATACCGGATGACATGAAAGGGCAGTTTGCTGTCATTTATTGCGACCGTCGGTTCGGGATCGGGGCCGATGGAGTCATCTATCTCTCCAAATCTGAAAAAAGCACTCTCAGAATGCGTATCCTTCAGCCGGATGAGAGCGAAGCGGAAATGTGCGGTAACGGTATACGCTGCCTTGCAAAATATGCGTTTGATGCCGGGTATGTAAAGGAATTTTGCACGGTGGAAACCCCAGCTGGCGAGATCGGCGTCGCCATGGGATATCAGGATGACGAATTTTCTGCAACGATCACCATGACTACACCAAAATTTGACCGAAAGGATATTCCGGCAATTGGTGAGGGCGAATACAAGGAGAGAATAGGGGAGTTCGATGTGTACGCGGTAAATACCGGTGTCCCCCATGCAGTTATTATCGTTGACGCCATCGATGCCATCGATGTTGAAGCAGTAGCTCCGGCAATCCGCCACCATGCAACATTCGAAAAAGGGGCGAACGTAAATTTCGTTGAAAGAGCCGGACCCGACAGCATCAGGATCCGCACGTTCGAGCGCGGTGTGGAAGAAGAGACACTCTCCTGTGGCACGGGTGCCACGGCATCCGCTGCGCTCGTTCACAAATTGGGATTTACTGGTGATACGGTTAATGTGGAAACCCGTGGGGGCCCCCTCACCATTATACTCAAAGACGGTGCAAAAATGGAAGGCCCGGCAACAACGGTTTTTTCGGGAAAAATCTCTTACTGAATATTCACCCTTATAATTTTTTTAACTAATGAGATTGCAAGCTTCAGGCCCTCCTTTTAATATGTACACTATTGTCGTTGACGATCGATCCCGATAAAGCCCGAGAACGAACCTTTGCCATCATACCGTGGTATTGCATTACTCTCGAGAAGTACCTTATGGCCATCTTTATGAATCCATTGTGACACATGAAGGAAAGATTTCTCATGTCTCTCAACTGCAGTCTGAAACGTTTTATGGTTGTGGCCGATCGAATCCGGATGGAGAAATTCAAAGGGGGTATGTCCGATTAGTTCATCCGGTGTATAGCCAAGGATCGTTTCCACCTGCGGGCTTACGTATACAAAACGTGATTGTGCATCGGTTTCCCAGATAATATCTCCAATAGCGGTGATGAGATTTCGGTATCGTTGTTCATTATGGATGAGCGCTTCCTCAGCATTTCTTCGATCCGTGATGTTCTGAGAAATAGTCACAACAGCCGTTATGGTGCCATCCACCCCCCTCACCGGGGACAGGTTGTCATTGAACCAGAGGGTCTGACCTTTCCAGACTAACGGGGATTCTTCTCTGATGCTCCGCCCGGTTTTTGCAACCTTTTTCACTCGTTCTACTATCAGATCAGCTGACTCCCTGTCAAGGAAATCATACGGGGTTTTCCCGAGCATCTCTTCCTCTGATACCCCATACCGGGCGGCAGAATTAAAGAAGAGGTATCGTCCTTCAGGGTTCTGCATGATAATTATATCGTCTGTGCTATCGAGAATTAGACGGATCCTCGCCTCGCTCTCGCGCAATGCATCTTCTGTCTTTTTCTTATCAGTGATATCCCGTGAAGTCTCCAGAACTGCAACAGGTTTGCCTGAATTATCCCGTAAAGCAACAGTCGCTGTGCATTCGAAGAACCGGTTCTCACCCTGATTATCAATTACCGTTGTTTCGTGCTCATGTGTTTTTCCATCAAGGAACGCCTTGAGTGTGAGACATGGATATGGTTCACAGGGATCCCGTCTCAGATGGTACACCTCATAACACTTCTTTCCGATGATGTCTTTTCCAAAATATCGTTTGGCAGGTTCATTGGCCCACACGATGGTTAGATCCTTGTCCATCATGCTCATGATGTCAGGAATTGACTGCAGCATGGCATTGAGTTTCCCCTCACTTTCGCGCAATGCCTCTTCTGCTTGTTTGCGTTCCGTGATGTCCCTTATTGCCACCTGCACAGCAGGTTTACCATCAATTATTGTGCCAACTCCTCTGCCTTCAACAATAACCGATGATCCATCAACACGAAGCATATGCAATTCTATCGGAGGTGTTATAGTGCCCCTGAGGTCTTTTTCAATATTGTTCCTGACCGCTTCGCGGAAATCCGGATGAATAAAATCAAGGATACTTTTACCGATTATCTCGTCAGAATGCGAAGTGCCCACGAGTTTGAAAGCAGCAGGGTTTGCATAAATAATCTTTCCTTCTCTGTGGAGGAAAACCGCATCAGGAGATATCTCTACGAGTTTGCGGTACCGGTCCTCGCTCTCCAGCAGCGTCAGCTCGGCTCGTTTTTCCCTGGTAATGTCCTCAAGAAGAACTGAGACTCCCTTACGACCGTCATCAAAAACCGTTGGTGCAATCCGGCAAAAAAAGATGAGATCTTTTATGGTTAGTTCAATATCCCCGGCCCATTCTTTACCATTAATTCCCTCTTTGATATTTTCAAGGAACCCGGTGAATGCTTCGTCAAAGACCAGAGCAACGGGAGTATATTCAATATTTTTTCCAAGCAGGGTTTTACTATCGGTTTCGACCAGATTAAGAAACGGCTCGTTTGCAAAGATTATCCGCAAACTGCTGTCCAGCTGCATGACCAGTTCTGAGGATATGGAGAGCACTGCGGAGAGGGGGACTCTCTGCGAGAGCATGTAGATCTTGGCCATCCCCAGGCGTCGCATCTCAACCTGTCCGGAGATGAGGAGGTTTTCAAGGTACCGCCCGGCAGTGTTCCGATTGATAGTGACTACCTTGACGATATCCGTGATGCTCAGGCCCTGCGGATTTTCCTTTAACAAATCTTTAATCTGAAGGGCGATCTCTTTTCTCAGAACCATTGTTAGAATTCTAGGGGTCTTTCAAGATATAATAATTCATTTATTGGCATTTCATGAATGAAAATGAGACCTAATCCGAAATGTTGTGGTAAAAAATATGTAAAACTATGATTACTCTCGTACCCTTATCCCATCTTCAACGATCTCAAAGTCAAAGGATGCTCCTTCTGGCTGTGATCGGTGTTTGACGAGCCGTGCCCTGCGGAATCCCGGGCGGTCCGTTTTTTCAAGCCGGATAATCACTTTGGAGAGGTGCTCCAGGGCAGTACCCCCGAGGCCGAAGTAAGTGTTTTTCAGGGTATCCATGTATACCTGGTTCGTGATGATCACCGGCATTTCATATCGTTTGGAATAGCCGAGTAACTGGATCATCTGCCGGGTGAGCATCTGAATAGAGTCCCTACCCTTCTCAAGATCGGTGCGGTATAATGCAGTGGCGGAATCCATGACCAGCAACCCCGGTTTATGGGTCTTGAGAACTTTCTCGGCTTCTGCAATCATGGCACCCTGGTGCTCGAAGTCAATGGGTTCGAACAGGAATAGCCGGTCAGCAATTTTTTCTGTGTCCGGTCCCGCAATCTGCCGGAACCGCTCAATGGAAAAACCCTCAGAATCTATGAACACAACGGTGTGTCCTGCCCGGAGGCAGGTAACCGCTGCAATCATGGATAACGTACTCTTGCCACTCGCCGGTTCTCCATAGAACTGGGTAATAGTCCGCACTTCAAGCCCGCCACCAAGCAGCCGGTCCAGTGCAGCATTCCCACTACTCCGGCGTTCAGTCTTCATCGGTCACCCGATGCGTAACTATTTTTTTTAACGGATTTCCAGCCGGCATGTTCAATGGCACGCAAGACTTCGCGGACCGGGATACCGAGTTCCGTTGCCCAGTCACGGGCTTGATCAAATTCTGCCTTGAGTGAATAGACTTCACCGTGCATCCAGCCGTACTTGACCGCCATGGTGCGGTGTTTCCCGGCAATTTCGACATCTATGTGTTCGATGGTCCGTTCAGCAATGAACCGGTGAACCGCAGGAAGACAGCGAACGCCAAGCGTTCCCAGTTCCCGTGCCATCAGTTCGGCCAGTTCCCCGCTCTTATCACTGGTGCAGATCACCCGGATAAGGAAGCCGGGCCTCCCCTTTTTCATGATGATCGGCATTGCACTCGCGTCCCGTGCACCGGTTTCCAAAAAACGCGTGATTGCATGGGCGATTACCTCGCCACTGACATCGTCAGTATTTGTCTCTAGGATATCGATGGTGTCCTGGGAGAACGCTCCAGAATCTCCTGTTGTTTCGATGATCAATGCCCTGATCACGTTGGGTGTGTCGGCAGGATCCCGTGTGCCGGCACCATATCCCACCGCTATGATGGTATATACTCCGAGATCTGTTGCGGCAATCGTCGAGAACTCTGCAAGGAGTGCGGCGCCGGTTGGCGTGCAGAGTTCCCCCTCTTCTTTTCCCTGCCGGGTTAAAAGCCCCGAACGGCTGAGAATTGCGGCAGTCGCTGGTGCCGGTATTGGGAATGTGCCGTGAGAGCCTGTTGCGGTGCCCTGGCCGAGAGCGATGGGCATCACCGTCACCCCGTCAACACCAAGCGAGTGGAGGGCGGTACAAGCGCCGATTACATCAGCGATTGCATCATCAGCTCCCACTTCATGGAAGTGAGCATGGGCTCCATGAACCCGCTCCTCAGCATCGTTGATACGTTCAAAGACTCGTTGTGCCATCGCGAGTACCTCCGGAGGGAGATCTGACGCTGCTTCATCGATCCGTTGCATCACCTCAGAAAGTGTGCGTTGTGCAGGAATAGCATGGGTATCTACTTTTACTGCCTGGATACCCGCCCGGGTCACTTGAGTTATGCCTGGTTCCGCGATTATGGATTGCATCGCTCTCATGACACAATTTTTATCCGCTCCACAATCCAGCAGTGCGCCGATGATCATATCGCCCGCGGCGCCGTGAAACGGATCAAAAACAAGGACTCGCATTTACAGTACTTATAAATCCCTGCGTATATGACCTTTAAGGTAATGCCTGAAGTTCAATTGAGGGTGGATTCCGCGTACCCCGGCGATCAGGGTGGCGGAAAAGCCCGGCTTGACCCCGAGACGATGTTACTCCTCAAGATCTCGCCTGGTGATCTTGTGGCGATTGAAGGGAAACGCCGGACTGTTGCCAAGGTCTGGCGGGCGCTTGTTGAGGATTGGAACCAGCGCAAGATACGGATTGATAATTTCACCCGGCTTAATGCCGGTGTCAGCATTGGTGATACGGTCAAGATCGTAAAAATTGCCGATGAGGTGGAAGCAAAACGGGTTGTCCTTGCACCCCCTGAGGACCTCCCGAAAAAAATACCGATCGCTAACAACCCTCATGTGGTGAACGGGTTGATCGATTTCCCGGTTGCGAAGAATGATTCCGTGCCGATCATGCTCGGCCTGCCATTTATCCAACCACAGATTGTGGCATTCAAAGTCGTGGAGATCGAGCCTGAAGAAGCTGTCATTATCACCAAGAATACGTCCATTGAGTTCTCCGACAAACCCGCCGCAGGCTTTGAAGGTATCAAACGTTTCTCATACGAGGATATTGGCGGACTCAAAGATGAACTCCAGCGGCTCCGCGAGACCATTGAGCTTCCGCTGCGCCACCCGGAACTTTTCCAGAAACTGGGAATAGAACCCCCCAAGGGAGTTCTTCTCTATGGTCCGCCCGGGACAGGAAAGACGCTAATCGCAAAAGCAGTTGCAAATGAGAGCGGTGCACATTTCATTCCAATCGCCGGTCCAGAAATCATATCGAAGTATTACGGTGAGAGTGAACAACGGCTCCGGGAAATCTTTGATGAGGCACGGGAGAACCCACCTACAATCATCTTTATTGATGAACTCGACTCAATTGCACCCCGCCGCGAGGAAGTAACGGGAGAAGTCGAGCGTCGGGTTGTCGCCCAGCTCCTGACAATGATGGATGGTTTGGAAGAACGGGGTCAAGTCGTTGTGATCGGAGCGACGAACCGAGTTGATGCAATAGATGCCGCCCTTCGCAGGCCGGGACGGTTTGACCGCGAGATTGAGATCGGTGTCCCGAGTGAGCTGGATCGGATCGAGATCCTCAAGATTCATACTCGCAACATGCCCTTTGCCGAGGACAAGAACCTGACGCCGCTCGCCCAGCAGATACCCCCCGAGGATATGCAGAAGAGTATCAAGGAGGCCGAAGATAAGGCTAAGGATAAGTACTTAACACTGCTTGCTAAGGAGACGCATGGTTTTGTCGGTGCCGATCTTGCCGCGCTTTCCCGTGAGGCGGCAATCCGTGCCCTGCGTCGCTACCTGCCGGATCTCTCCGAACATCTCGACGCCGATGAGATTCCGGAGGAGGTGCTTGAGAAGCTCAAGGTCTTCCCAAGTGACTTCCGCAGCGCCAAGCGTGATGTTGGCCCCAGCGCGATGCGTGAAGTGATGCTCGAAGTATCACATGTGAAATGGGATAATGTTGGGGGGCTTGAAGATGCAAAGATCGAAGTCCGCGAAGCAGTTGAGTACCCACTGACTCACCGTCAGAAATTCGAAGACCTTGGGATTGAACCCCCGCGGGGCGTACTACTTTATGGTCCGCCAGGAACTGGGAAGACACTGATCGCAAAGGCAGTGGCAAGTGAGAGCGGGGCAAATTTCATTCCGGTCCGGGGACCGCAGCTTTTGTCCAAATGGGTTGGCGAGAGTGAACGTGCGGTGCGCGAGATATTCAAGAAGGCACGGCAGGTTGCTCCCTCTATTATCTTTTTTGATGAAATTGATGCGCTAGCGCCAGCACGGGGCACATCCAGCGACTCGCACGTACTTGACAACGTGCTCAATCAGATCCTGACCGAAATGGATGGGCTTGTTGAGTTGAAGGATGTTGTCATCATGGGAGCAACAAATAAACCGGATATTGTTGATCCGGCCCTTCTACGAGCAGGACGTTTCGACCGGCTCGTATATATCGGCGAACCTGGTTTCGAAGACCGGAAAAAGATCATCAGTATTCACATACGGTTCATGCCACTCGAAGGTTCCGCGCTTGAAGAGATCATGCAGCTGACGGAAAATTACAGTGAGGAGGCAATCGCGGAACTTGTAGAAAAACTGGGAAAAGACCGGACTCTTGATCTCGAAGATGTAAAGACAGTTATCGTACCAGCAGCTGAAGGGAGTACTGGAGCATCTGTGGGTATACGCCGGAAACGCTTTATTGAACTTCTGAATGAAAATCATCTTGTCTTTGCAGATCCAGCCCGCGACCGGCTTGCAACAACACTCTCCGAAATAACCGAGGGTTTTGTCGGGTCGGATCTTGAATCAATTTGCCGGGAAGCGGGCATGCTGGCGCTGCGTGAGGACGCGTCTATAGTAACCCAGCGCCACTTTGAGGAAGCTCAGAAAAAGGTTCATCCCATGATGAACGAGAGGCTCAGGGACTATTACAAAAATATCCAGCAGCACTTCAAAGGGGGTCTCCCCAAACAGGTGCAGCCGCCGGAATACCAGTAACTCTTTTTTTACCCGCTCACAAGCATCAACCCGCCAATCAGGATCAGCATCCCGGCAAACACGATCTGCAAATTCCTGCCGGAGCAGCCGTGAGCGCACCGCACACCGAATCGTGCGAGCGGGATGGTGGTTGCAGCAAGGATTGCAAAGGTCACGAGATTCACGTAACCAATCGTGTAAGGCGGCAGGCCCGCCACACCCCATCCGTTGATAACATACGCAGTCACAGCGCCGGCGGACGAGAAGATCAGACAGGCCGAGGAGGTGCCGACTGCGGTGTGCATAGGATAGCCAAGGAGTATCACGAGGACAGGAACAAGCAGGACGCCCCCGCCAATCCCGGCAAGGCCGGAGACGATGCCAATCAGAAACCCGATGAGGAGGTAGATACCGGCCGATCCACGGGGTTCGCAGGTAGAACAGGCCTGGATATGCCAGACCATGCGGACTGCCGTCGCGATAATAAGAAGGGCAAAGAACGTCCGGAGCACATAGCCCGGCAGGTGGGCGGCGAGAGTACCTCCGGCAAGACCCCCGAAGACTGCGGCACAGCCCATCGGTATTGCTGCCTGCCAGTTCACCGCCCCGCGGCGGTGGTGGGCGAACGCAGCGCTGATCATCGTCGGGATCATTACGGCGAGTGAGGTCCCGAACGCGAGCCGGGTAGCAAGCGTGCTGTCAATTCCTCCCGAAGTATAGAGCCAGTACTGGACCGGTGTCATCAGGAACCCGCCGCCGACCCCGAAGAGACCGGAAGCCGTGCCGGCCGTGATCCCCGTGATGATGAGGCTGGCGAAATACAGGATCGGGTCCATGGGTTCTCCAAATCTGCTGCAGAGTTATTACGTCCCGGGTATCAATAGTCTAACGGAGAAAAATCATGCGACGACCTGCACTGCTCATCATCGATATGCAGAACGATTTCGTACTGGAAGGCAAACCGCTGAGAGTTGCCGGAGCCGGTACAGTAATCCCGAAGATCCTGGCTGTGCTGGCTGAGTTCAGGAAACGATCCCTCCCGGTTTTCCACATCCTGCGGGTACACCGGCCGGATGGTTCTGACGTGGAGATCATACGGCAGGAGCTTTTCCGGAAGCAGCCCTTCGCTGTGGTCGGCACTATGGGGGCAGCGGTTATAGATGAACTGGCACCCTTTGAGGGGGAATACGTCCTCACCAAGACACGGATGAGTGCGTTCATCGGCACGGAACTCGACCTGATGCTCCGGACCCTTGGTGTAACGGACCTTGTGGTCTGCGGCATCCAGACCCCGAACTGCATCCGGACCACCGTTTTCGATGGTATTGCGTACAATTACCCGGTGGTGCTGGTCGATGATGCGACCGGGGCAGCATCAGAAGAGGTGCACCGGGCCAATATCCGGGACATGCAGAATATCGGGGTTAAGATCGTGCTGGCGGCGGATCTGGCGGGTGTACTCGACGCCCGGTAAGAATTCCCGATTAAATGCTCACCTGTTTTATCTCCCTGCATCGTACCCGGAATCCATGGAGAATCCCCCGGGCAGTCCGGTGATCTTTGAAGGGTTTACGGTAATATCGGGTGATCGCAGATTACCTGGAATATGGGAAGGTTGCCAGAAGTGATCCGGAAAAAAGGCCCTGCAATCGTTCTGACCGTGCTACACCCCCCCATGAAAAACGGGGGCATTGGAAGACCGCTAAATTGCACGGTTTTATTCTGATTTAAAAGGATATTTTCTGAAAATAACCGATTTAATCGATATTTCTCTTTGGCGTGGACACGCCCTCCAATGGAACCGGAAAACGAGATTCCCTAATCGGTAATCGGAGCCCGAAAAGGGCGTATTTGGGATCATGTCCCCGGAACCCTTGAAAACGCCTGGATCCAGACATCGTCAGACATTCTTCTGGATCCCCTCTGCATGCAAATACTCCTGGACTTTTCGATCAAACAGGGTGTTGTCGACACCTAAATGGAGCCCATATTGAAGAGATTCTGGAAACAAAGCCCTTAAAATGCCCGAATCTGAAGGTTTTTGGATTGCAGTTAACTCGGATTTTTCAATAGGGAAATGGCCAGAATGAGCCCGGATTACAGTGTGCGGAGATGAGTGGGAAATCAGCGTAATTGCCGGAAATTTTCCGATTTTTTAAAAATTTTTAACGGAAAAAATATCCTTCGGATTTTTTTTAATTTTTGCCG
>Ga0315275_10007437_pt1 | contig 10578 bp, 10 predicted proteins | sample YL17G03_0_MG_FD_205557 | JGI IMG/M metagenome (GOLD analysis project Ga0315275, IMG submission 205557) | Sediment microbial communities from Yellowstone Lake, YNP, Wyoming, USA - YL17G03_0 | ecosystem: Environmental > Aquatic > Freshwater > Lake > Sediment | place: USA: Wyoming | collected...
TATATTTTGCTCCACTAAAAATATTGAATGTGAATGTCTTGAAAAAAACGAAATTTGATTAGTTAAGTTAGTTAAGTTAGTTAAGTTGTTATCATTCTACGCATTATTATAAAAATATTCTATTTCTTCATTTTCATTGTTATCTTCTTGGTCCGAATTGTCAGAATCATCACTGTTAATATGAGAATGAAAAGAAGACTCAGAAAAATCTTCATCAAATTCAGAATCATATCTTAAATACGAACTCATTGTAATAGAAGAATATTGTATTTCCGGCGTGAGTTTAAATGAACAACAGCAGACCATTCGCAATAGATTTGCAGGAAGAACCTTTATTTTTTCTTTTGTTATAGGAAGAAATTTTGATGTCTGATAAAAATTTCCACAAACAGAACATATCATAAACCCCAATAATGGGTCTGGACGGTCCACCAATGGTATCGGGCGTCTTCGCCATATTCGAATATAGTTCCATCGTCTAACTCGCGTATTTACAAATTGTTCTTTGTCGTTTAATAAAGTAGTCCCTTCAGTCATTCCAAACTTAATAACTTTAATTTCACGGAGTAATCTATCCTTTCTATATTTTGTCATCTGACTTACCCGGTCATAAAACACATACTCTTTTATAAGATTTGTCAAATCATCATTCAATCCCATTCTCAGGTTATTAATCAATAATTGTTTTGTGATTGTATTGTTAGACATTGTATATAGTTATTGTATTTTATTGTTAGACTTTAAAGAGAGAAAACCAAATCAATTTTTTACACCTTTTCACATTTCAAACGCCGATTATATTAATAAGTATTTAAATAATTATTAATATGATGAGAAGTGAATACTAAACAAACTGAAAAATATATCCATAATAAAATAGATATACATACATATACGTATTTAATTTCTTGCCCATAAGTCCATAAATGAACCCAATTTTACATAACAACCAACATATGTTGTGTGAATATCCCCACTAAATGAAACATAAAATCAAGCAATTTATTCATTATTCTTCACTCCCAATATATTATATTGTATTGTCTTTAAGTTGTTTATTATATATATTAATCGGCGTTTGAAATGTGAAAAGGTGTAAACCCTTGAAGAATTAAATCCGCCCTCAGACCCAAGGTACGGTGTTTTACGGATTTATTCTTAGGGTCAGTGACTTCGCCGGTTTAAAAAAAAGTCAGAAGCTTAGCCAAACAATAATTAATAAAATTATTATTTTTACATTCAGAAAAATGCATAATGTTTTCAACAAAATTGAGAAAATCACTAGATACAATTTCAGGAATATTGCGAATAATATAATTCAAATAATTTTTCATTATATTTTTCTTGTCAATGTTATATTTAATGCTAATTTCTTGAATAAATGAATTTAGGATTAACATTGTATTTTGATTTTTCAATAAAATTGTTAATTTTTCCCAAATAATATTGTTTATAATATGAAAATCATCGGAACATAAAATATCTTGATTTGACTGCATAAAATTAATCATACTTCTAATGTCAGATTTATATATTTTTTGAATGCTATTTAGTGATTTATCTGTAATATTTAACTTTTCATTTACTGAAATGGATTTTAAAAAATGAATAATGTCATTGGTTGGTAATTGATTGAATCGTAGACAAATGAATTCATTTTGTAATCCATCGTCAATTCTACTAATATAATTACAAATAAGACAAAAACGGACAGTTGTAGAATAATTTTGAAGAAGATAACGAAATGCCTGTTGTGCAGTTTTTGTCATATAATCTACCTCATCTAATATGACAAATTTCATTCCATTATGAAAAAGTGGATTTGAATTCACGAAAAAGTTGATTTGATTGCGAATAATGTCAATGCCTCTCTCATCCGATGCATTTAAATGTATCATTAATCCTTTATTTTGGATGTTTAATTTTTCTTGATATGATTTTACCAAATTGATAATAGTAGTTGTTTTTCCTGTTCCTGGTGGTCCATAAAATAATAAATTAGGAAAATAAGAGGTTTCAATAATATTTGACAATATTTTTTTATTGATTGGGTCCAATACAATTGTATCGAAATTGGTGGGTCTATATTTTTCCATCCAAGGTGATAAATCCATTATATAAGTTATTTATTGTTTTTTATATTGTTATTTTTACAAAAATAAAATGTTGAATAATAAAAATGAATAATGTTGGATTTATTATATTAAGACATGTTACTTCAATACAAACGAATAAATATTGGCAAGAATGCTATCGTTGTATTAGAAACATATATCCAAATATTAAAATTGTTATAATAGATGATGATAGCAATCCGGATTTTGTAACAGACATTCCAATGACAAATGCTATTGTAGTTGAATCTGAATTCAAAAAAAGAGGCGAATTGTTGCCGTATTATTATTATATACAAAATAAATGGTTTGATAATGCTGTCATACTACACGATTCTGTTTTTATACAAACAGATGTTATTTCAAAATATATAGAAATGAATATGCAATATAAAATGTTGTGGCACTTTAGTGATCATTGTTATGATGAGGATGAATATATAGTACCTTTAATTTTTTCTCTCAACAATTCTAATAAATTATTGGATTTTTATAATAGTAAAATGTGGAATGGCTGTTTTGGCGGAATGTCTCTTATAAATTATGATTTTTTAACAAATGTAAATAATAAATATGATTTTTTTAATTTATTGTCTCAAATTACAACGCGACCGCATCGTTGTGCTTTTGAACGAGTAATTGCGTGTGTGTTTCAATTTGAAAATAAAAAGATGACTTGTGGAATATTGGGAGACATTTTTACACATTGTAATCGGGGTCATAATTGGGGGTATTCTTTTGATGAATACATGAACACGAATTCGGAAAATGATATACATAAATACCCAGTTATCAAGGTTTGGACTGGTAGGTGAAAAGAGAAAAGAGAAAAGAGAAAAGAGAAAAGAGAAAAGAGAAAAGAGAAAAGAGAAAAGAGAAAAGAGAAAAGAGAAAAGAGAAAAGAGAAAAGAGAAAAATGTAAAGTATGGAAAATTAATATGTAAAACAATTTAAGTAATTTATATATATTATTTTAATGTCTGATTTAAAACAAAAACGAGGTAGGAAATCTAAAATTTGTCAAGAGGAGGAAACCCCTCAAGTAGAAAATGTGGAAGAAACAACTATCACTCATAAAAAACGCGGACGAAAACCAAAAGGTGGCAAAATCATTTATCAAACAATAGAGATGAATGATAATGTTGAATCAAAACCAAATATTATTTTACATTTAAAATGTTCATTAAAAGATTTATCAACAAATATCAATGCGAATATGAATATGAATGTGAATTCCAATGCGAATATGAATACCAATGCGAATATGAATGCCAATGCGAATATGAATGCCAATTCGAATATGAATGCCAATGCGAATATGAATGCCAATGCAACCACAAAAGATGTGAATATAGAGTCTTATAATTTTGCATCTAAAAATGACTTATCCTTTGAAATCATTGAAACAAATTCATCTATAGAAGAGACAGATGAAGGTGAATATGATGATGAAAAATTTGAAATAAAAGAAACCTGGAAAAAATTAAAACAATTAGAACATAATTTGCATATTAATAACATTTGCGATAAAAAATCAGCGTGTTTTTGGTGTACGTGCGAATTTGATAACCCTTGTATTTATATTCCAAAACATTTTATAAAAGCTTCATATCACGTATATGGTTGTTTTTGTAGTCCAGAATGTGCTTGTGCGTATTTGATGAATGAAAATATTGATAGTTCAACTAAATTTGAAAGATATTATTTGTTAAATCATATATACTCAAAAATATATAATTATGAGAAAAATATTAAACCAGCACCTACGCCATATTTTATGTTGGACAAATATTATGGTAATCTTACCATTCAAGAATATAGAATGCTGTTTCGTAATGAACGCCTATTTTTTGTTGTAGAGAAACCATTAACACGCGTGTTGCCTGAATTACACGAAGACAACAATGATTTTATTATTACAAATAAGATAATTCCTTCAAATAAATATCAAATTAAAAAGAAAACACAGAAAAAACTCCAGACAAAAAATACAATAGTGAATGAAAAATTTGGGTTGGTTAGTTAATTCGACAAAAAGGGACAATCAAAGCGTTTCACCATATTTGGTCTGTATTTTCATAAAACATTCCATCTCCTTTTCTTATATTATATGTTGATTGAAACATTTTTGAACGAGACAATACACAATTAATTCTATATTTAAAGAGAGAATGTGAATCATATTTCACTAATTTATGTAACAGTTTCTTTTTTAAAACAGTTTTATACCGATGTGTATAATAATAATAAAATTTGTCAAAATATTTGTAATAATCTTCTTTTTTTACGCATTGTTCTATTAAATAATCCTCTAATAGGCATTCAATAATATACAAACTTCCAATGTCTGCAATGTTTTCAGCAAGAGTATATTTGCCTTCCAAATGTATATTGTCATGTTTTCCAGCTTTTTCATATTGTTGGACAACATCATCCTGTTTTTTTTTATATTCTTTTTCATCTTCTGGCAACCACCATTTATTATAATTACCGTTTTCATCAAATTTACAACCATCACTGTCAAACCCGTGAAACATTTCGTGTGATATAATGACTCCTATATTTGCGATATTATATATGAAATCCTTATTTATATTAATAAACGGAGGTTGTAAAATTGCATTAGGAAATAATATGAGGTTTCTGGTGTTATCATATAAAGCATTTACATTAAAAATAGACACGTATTCATTCAACCATATATTTTTTTTTAAATTTGAATGTCCTTCTTTTTTCAAGTATTTTATATTTTCATAATTTGATTTTTTGAGATAATTCAACATTCCACTATCAGGGTTATATTTAATATCATTTTCTTGTTCAAATTTATCACTAATTCCTATGATTGTTTTCATTTTATCCAATTTTAAAATCGCGCGTTGAATTGTTTTTGGTGATAACCACGTATTTTTTTCTAAAATGTTGCGAAATTTATTATGAATAAGAGTTATTATTTGTTTGCATAATGCAATTTCTTTGACATTTTTATAATGCTTGATATATTGTTTAGATACTTCAATTTTACAAGCAGACGCTACAGTTTGTGATGCGCGTAATTTGTTATTCATTGTAGGTTTAATGCCATTCATTTCTTTTATAAAAAAATTGGATTTGATAATAAATAATTCTCTATTAAAATTAGCGATAACATTTAACAATTTATATATCCAAAATGAATTCCATTTATTTGAGGTCCAATTGTGTTTTAATAATTGAATGACTTGTTTTACAAAAGACGGGTTTTTAATAATAATATGGGTTGGGTTTGTTGGGTTTGTTGATTGACTCTCTATATGCGAATATTCAAAAATAGTGTTTCGTATTTTTAACCAATCAAATCCTAAATGTTCTTTTACATCGTGCAATGACATTTTATTGTATTCAGATTCAATAGTTTTATCCTTTAACTCTTTAAAATGCGATGAAATATCTTTTTCTATAGAAATAATGTCATCTGTGTTATACACGTGATTTTTACCGAAAAATGCTGCAAATAAATCTTTCAAATATGATTTATATTTCTCTCTATCATTAGAAGATGAATGGCTTGTGTTTGTATAAAAATCCTTTGGAAAGGTAGTTCCTGAATCATTGATATAGGCAATCTCATATTGATTGTTTTTTAAATCTGGTGTAATGTAAAAATTAATTGGTGAATTAAATTCATTATACATCAACCACGCTAAAAAAATAGACAACGCATCCTTGTTTGTGTTTTTGCGATGTTCATTTAACACATTCATTAATAAATAAAATTGTGAGTTTGTAAATTCATTCGTAAAAGTATAAATAGAATTGTATAAATTACTAATATTTTTATCTTTTAACAAAATGGGAATAACAGTCTTTTCTATTTGTTTGTCTATTTTTTGTTGAAGTGTAGAAAATTCGTTTATTATATTATACTTATTTGGAAGCTTTGTTTTTTTTAACCATTTTAAATTCACATAGGTGTAATAATCATTTTTTAATAATTCGATAGTTTGTTGTTGGTGTTGTTGGTGTTGTTGGTGTCTCTGTGTTTTTGTTCTTGTGTTTGATTGTTCTTGCTGTTCGTGATGTTGGTGTTTTCGTGTTTTTCTCCGTGTTTTTCTCCGTGTTTTATTTGTCATATATTACTCTTTGAAATTAGTTTCAGTATCAGTATCTTTGTTTTTCTGGAGTTATGTATAATTTCTCTCTGAATTGTTTATACATTTCCTTGTTAATGTCAGATTTATTTAGTGTTTTCGCGTCGGGTGGCTTAATTTTTATACCAAAATAAGATTGAATGACTAAAACAGCGTCATTATTAAATTCAATTAATTTCTCTCTAATTTCAGTTTCAGTCATATCAGTTTGTCTTTGAATCTTTTCAATCAGGCATTCTTCCACTTCCATTATTATATTCGTTATAAGTTTTTTTATATTATAACGAATATATATGTTCTCTCTTTGTCCTCCGACAATTATATATATTATTTTTTCAATAACACACGTAATAATTGATACTTTTAATGGTCTATATAATACGGCATTAATGAAAATGATTGTAATGATTATGATATCATTATTATTAAACATATTGTGTGAGAAAGGATTGGCAATTATTGCGTGGGTTATCGTGTTTATTCCATTTATTATGATGACTCTTATAATTAGTATGTTGTTGTATATTTTTGGATTAAATGCAACAACAGGAATGTTAAACACGTCGAGTTCTTTAACTAATAATACACTTTGTAAAGCGGACGCTGCAGGAAATATTATGATTTATAACCCATATTATGATTCACAAAAGAATCCTGTGTATTACAACAATCCATATATTATTATTCCAAAACCAATGATAATACCTAGCAACAAGGGTTTGTCAAACATTCCGCCTACATACAACGCATGGAGTTCAAGTAATCCCGCATATAAATTTTAAGAGAGAGAGAGAGAAAGAAAGAATGAAATAGTGAAAGAGTGAAAGAGTGAGAGAAAGAGAAATAAACAATTTAAACACAATATATTTCTTTTTATAATGTTTGTTCTTTTAATTGCAGTTTCAGGAGTTGGATTGAATTATCTGTTGAAATACAATTTCCCGAACTATTATAATCAGGTAGGGGTATCTTTAATGTATCAAATTATTTATTATTATAGTTCTATTGAAATGTTATATTTGAAATTTTATAAATATAAATTTAAACAAACTATGAAAATTCAGGATTCTACTAATATTGAATTTGTAAAAAATGGAAAAACAATAAAAGGAGAAGATTATGATTTTATTATTTATTCACAAAATAACGAGAAAAAAATAATGAATAATTCGTTTGATAAAATAACTTGTGTAAATTCAGATGTATCCTTTATTTTATTTAATATTGTCATGAATAATACAACAATTTCACTTAATTTATTTGGAAATAACTATAATTATTATGTTTCTGGAAATGTAATTGACAATCGGTTTTTATGGTATTTTTTAAACAAACATTATAATTTGAATTTGACTGAACCATTAGTAAATTATACTTTGAACATTATTGACAATAATGTAAATATTTATGCTATTACATACCCAGAACATTTTGAAATAACAAATGATGGTATTCGTATAATTAGTCAGGAATGTCAAAAAATAACAAATAATATGATTTTTGATGATTTTTCTGAAAAATCTGACACGATGAGTGAAACACCACTAATGATATCAGAAATATTATCAAATGTTATGCTTGAATTAGAAGTAGAAGAAGAACCAGAAGAACCAGAAGAAGTAGAACCAGAAGAAGTAGAAGAAGCAGAAGAAGAACCAGAAGAAGTAGAAGAAGTAGAACCAGAAGAAGTAGAAGTAGAACCAGAAGACCAAGACCAAGAAGAGAAAGAGGTCCAATTTATACAAAACTCACAAAACTCCCAAGAAGCAAACGAGACTGAAGACAATGACCTCCTCTATGATTTTGTAAAAGAAACAATATAAAAAAAATATAGTTAATATAATAATGACTCATCCGTTGTCTGATAAGTGGAGTTTTTTTGCACATCTCCCTCATGACACAGATTGGTCTTTAAACAGTTATAAAAAAATCTACACAGTTGAAACTGTAGAAGAAACCATTGGTATTTTAGAAACAATGCCAGATATATTAGTAAAAAATTGCATGTTATTTTTAATGCGTCAAGGCGTAAAACCAATATGGGAAGATCCAAAAAATCGTAATGGTGGATGCTTTTCATATAAAATCTCTAATAAATCTATCTTTGAAGCATGGAAAGAAATTTGCTATGCGCTTGTTGGGGATAATATTAGTAAAACTCCGTATTTTGTTCGTAGTGTTACAGGAATTACCGTTTCTCCAAAAAAAAATTTTTGTATTCTTAAAATCTGGTTGTCAAACTGTGATAATCAAAATCCTACCATTGTAAATCCTGATATTAAATCAATAACATCCAACGGTTGTTTATTTAAAAAACACGTGCCCGAATATTAATATTACAGATTTGTGTGAAAAGATTTAACTGATATGTGTTCCTTTTCTAAAGAAAAGGATTTAACTGATATGGGAATCAGCACGAACCTTTTCTAAAGAAAAGGATTTAAATAACTCTTTTTTTATTTATTTATGCTTGTTGAAATAAATAAAAAAACTTATAAAGTACACAACAACGAATTTGGGGTTGTTCCTCATTCCGAATACAACAATTTAATTATTAGAGAAAAAGTGGGTTATTACGAGAGAGTGGTGTCATTGTTGGATAATTTGCGATTCGGTGATGCTGCAATGAATCTATTGATACAATCCCCAACTCACGGCGGATTTCTACCGATAGAGTGTTCTCAACATTTTTCACAGGTGTATTTACTCGGTCAAAACACAGTCCAAGAACAAAAATCAAATACTAATGAAAACATTGCATCGCATAATATATCAAATATTTCGTGGATTGATGAACCAGAACAAATACAAAGACAAAGACAAAACTACATTTATTTTTGTGAAAAGAATCATCCGTTTCTGAGAGAGGGTGAGGTCGTTCCGATGTTAGTTGCACCTTTAAACGAAAGTATTGTATCGTCTAAAAAATACAGCAAAATATATAATTTATCAGATACAGAATTATTTGTCTATATTCCATCACATCATAGCGTTCAATTTCAAATGAATTTTCACTATTTTATTCAAAATGATTTATTAAAATATGACAATTTAATTCATTTATGCATCATGGTGAAAAATGGCGGTGCACAATTTGAAGAAATGTTGACCAAAAATTTGCCGATTATTGATTGTTGGACTATTTTAGATACTGGAAGCACGGACGACACGATTGATATTATTAACCGCGTTCTAGTTGGCAAAAAAAAGGGACAATTATATTGCGAACCATTTGTGAATTTTCGTGATACTCGCAATAGATGTCTAGATTTGGCAGGTAAAACATGTAAATATACGTTGATGTTGGATGACACTTATATTATTGAAGACGACCTTCGGGAATTTTTAAATGTGGTTCGCGGAGACCAATTCGGCGATTCTCATAGTTTGTATATTAAAAGCAATGATAGCGAATATGTTTCAAACCGTATTGTAAAAACTGATAGAAATTTGAGATATATTTATAAAATCCACGAAGTAATTAGCAATGCCAATAATAAAAATGTCATTGTGCCAATGAATAAATCTCGCATTTTGGATTATAGATGCGATTATATGGAAACACGAACAATGAACCGAAAACAGTATGATATACAATTGTTGCTTGAAGAATTGGAAGAAGACCCAAATGACCCGCGACATTTATATTATTTGGGACAAACATACAATGTAATTGGCAATTTTGAAAAAGCATATGAATATTTTATAAAACGTGTAGAACATCCTAACGAAGGGTTTTTACAAGAGAAAATAGATGCGTGTTTTGAAGCGGCGAGAAATGCGAATTTTAAATTGGATAAGCCGTGGACCATATGCGAAGATTTGTATTTGAAAGCATATGAAATGGATAAAACACGCCCTGACAGTTTGTATTTTTTAGGAATTCATTACAACGAAGCGAAAAATTATGAAAAAGCCTTTTTTTATTTCAAAGAAGCATTTCGTGTAGGCTATCCAATTCACGCGCAATATAGTTTGAAGCCTACTCTCAGTTTCCATTTTTTGCCGAAATTTTTGCCGTTGCTCTGTTATAAGTTTGAAGATTTCTCTCTTGGTCTTAGTGCTACAACACTCTATTTACAACATAACAAATCAGATGCAGACCAATATGTTGTGATGGTTTCATGGCATAAAATATTTGAAAATTTGGTGAAAATGCCACCTCTTGTTATGAGACAAACTTCAATTGTAACAAAACCCTATTTGTGCTTTGTTGCGGATGGAGGATTTGAACCTTGGACAGGTCGTGATATTTTGACAAAAGGTGTCGGTGGTTCTGAAACATATATTATTGAAATGGCACGACATATTCAAAAACAAGGGACATTTCAAGT
>Ga0315275_10007438_pt1 | contig 10578 bp, 7 predicted proteins | sample YL17G03_0_MG_FD_205557 | JGI IMG/M metagenome (GOLD analysis project Ga0315275, IMG submission 205557) | Sediment microbial communities from Yellowstone Lake, YNP, Wyoming, USA - YL17G03_0 | ecosystem: Environmental > Aquatic > Freshwater > Lake > Sediment | place: USA: Wyoming | collected...
CCTCTTGATCCGCAGCGAGAAATAATCGGCTTGAAGAGCGGAATCGAGATAAATGTACCCGGCTCGACTCTTCTCTGTTATGCTATCCGCAGTATCCGGCGCCTGTGAAAGTAAATTAATGCCGATATTAAACAGAAACGGCGACCCGGCCGAAAGAACCGCCGGGCTCAAGTCCTCCGAATGCACTTTCTGATATTGACGTCGCGATTCTTTCAGATAGTAATCAGCCGAATCATACTCTCGATTCTGCCAGAAAGAAACACCCAGATTATTGAGCAAGACCGGATTTCCTTTTCCGGTCTCAAGCTGCCGGCGATAATGCCTGACAGCATCAACAGGGGCCAGCGAATCATCATAGGAAGCAAGATAAACGTTCTGGGTGAGTATGTCGCCTCGGCCATAAAGGTGCAAAAATTTCTCGCGGTCGAGGCAGTATTTGAGGTTTCGTCCGAGAAGAGAAATCATCTCCTCCGGAAAAATCAGGCGGCCATTATCACCAGTGACATGGGTGAGAGGCTTAAACTGTAATCCGGCCGGCCATAGGCGCGGCACTGGCGGTTTGAGTATCAAGAGAGGGCAATTATGGCTCCGGCATTGGTTGGCAATATCAGTCAGGTTTTCTCCATACCGGTCTGCATCAACGCGGATCTGCAGCGCCCGGACGGAATCGGCCTGATGCTCTCGGCCGGTAAGCAAATCCCGCAGCAGGCGATAAAACGCCAGATGAGAAAAGAGTTTTCTAATGGGAATCAGCTTCTGTTCACTCATCAATTGCCGGTCGGAAAAAGCGCCGGAGATGGAGGCATCATTATTTCCACAGTACAGAATGACCAGGTCCGGTCGATATTTCCACCCTTTCAGTTTCAGGAAACGGGCGATCTGCTCGCTGGAGTATCCGGAGACAGCAGCATTGATTAATTCAATGCTTCGGGTGCCGGCGTACTCTGTCTCGAGAAACGAGCGCAGAATTTCCCCAAAAGCCTGGCGTCTTGATTTCAGCCCCAGGCCCACCGGCGAGGAATCGCCCAGAAGAAGGATACGATAGCTCTTTGATTCTTTTCCGGCTGGAATTTCATTACCGAGGAAGTGTTCCGCATTTGTTTTAATAAGGGGATTATCGAGATTGGGTTTGAAACGCCAGAGGAGATCCGGATCCGGCTCGTGCCAGTCAAGGAATGATTTGAAAAACTCCGCCTGCCAGCCCGGCTGGATGGCCGCTGAAGTCGCTTTTCGCGCCAGCGCCGACTCTATAATCCGGGCGGCCGTCTCGAGCAGAAGGAACAGGAGCAGAAATGCGATCAACGAAAAAAGGAGTTTTCGATTCATATTCCTAATTTATCCTCTTCGGAAATTAAGGCAAACCTTAAATAACTGTTTCCCCGGGGGTGGAAATTTCATACTTTGTTGCCATATGACAGATTTTCCGCCGGAATTACGCAAAGTCTTACAATCTGCGACGCGAGTGGCCGTATTGACCGGAGCCGGCATCTCGGCCGAATCGGGGGTGCCGACTTTCCGCGGCACTGAAGGGCTCTGGTCGAAATTCCGCCCGGAGGAACTAGCCACGGTTGAGGCATTCATGGGTAACCCCAAGCTTGTGTGGGAGTGGTATTTACATCGGCGGGAACTGATGAGCAAAGTTTCCCCCAACCCCGGTCATTTCGCACTCGTGGAAATGGAAAGGCATTTCGAAGATTTTACATTGATCACGCAGAATGTCGATGGGCTTCACCGCACCGCCGGCTCCCAAAATCTGCTCGAAGTTCACGGAAATATCTCCCGGAATAAATGCTTCGCATGCGGTCAGCCATTTTCCGGCGAAATCGATATCGAAGCCGGAAAGCTTCCCCTCTGTAACTGCGGCGGTAGAATCCGTCCCGATGTGGTTTGGTTCGGCGAACTCCTCCCGGAGGAGGCGGTTACGGCCGCTTTCGATTCCGCCGCCCGGGCGGAACTGTTTTTTTCGGTGGGAACCTCGGCCCTGGTTCATCCGGCAGCGGCGATGCCATTTGCGGCCAAGAGGAACGGCGCCTACCTGGTGGAAATAAATCTGGAGCCGACTCCGCTGACTGAATTCGCCGATTTTGCCGCGCGCGGGAAAGCGGGCGAGATTCTCCCCGAAATTGTCAGGATTATGAAAGAATGAAAAAGAAATCCCCCCAGGAAATAATCGAAATCGGGCAAAATCTGTATGATTCGCTTGATTCCTGTCGGCTCTGCCCGATGGATTGCCGGGTCAACCGCCTTAAGGGGCAATTGGGGAAATGTGAGAGTACGGCCGAACTGAAAGTGGCCAGTTTCAATATCCATTTGGGAGAGGAGCCGCCACTCTCTGGCGGCGGCGGTTCCGGGACAATTTTCCTTTCCCATTGCTCTCTTTTCTGCAAATATTGCCAGAATTATCCTATATCGCAATTCGGCAACGGCCGCGTTGTGACCATTGAAGAATGCAAGGATATGATGCTGGACCTTCAGGAGCGCGGCGCCGAGAATATCAATTTCGTCACTCCCGATCACATGCTTCCGATGATACTTCTGGCACTCGGGCAGGCCCGGGCCGAAGGGATGAAACTTCCCCTTGTTTATAACTGTTCCGGTTATCAGAAACTGGATATATTGCAGCAGTTGGATGGTATAATAGATATATATCTGGTTGACATGCGATATGATGATGATGAAATGGCTTTGAAGTATTCTGGGTGTCATAATTATGTAGAAATCAATCGAACCTCAGTGCGGGAGATGTTTCGTCAGGTGGGGAGTCTCAAATGTGACCGGCGCCGGATTGCCCGCTCGGGAGTAATTGTCCGTCATCTGGTGCTCCCCGGGAATATCTCCGGCTCCGCGGGAATTTTCAACTTTCTGACCGGCGAAATCTCGAGGGATATTTATATTTCGCTTATGAGTCAGTATTTTCCGGCCTACAAGGCGGCCAACGAAGTCGCCATCGCCCGGCGTATCACCGCGGCCGAATTCGAATTCGCGCTGGAATCATTTTATGAGGCGGGTCTGAGAAACGGATTTATTCAGGAACTGGCGTATGAAACAGTTTAAGCGGATAGCTGTTCTGCTGACGATTCTTATCATTGCCTCGGGCTGTGTCTATTATAACACCTTCTATTATGCCCGAAAAGCCTTCAACGAGGCGGAATCGAAACGAAAAGAGGCGGGTCGTAAGGGAGGCAAAAGCGGCAGCGGCGGGTATAACCGGGCTTTGGATAAATCTCAAATCGTTCTTGAGAAATACCCTAATTCCAGCTGGTATGATGATGCTCTTTTTGTCAACGGGGTTTCCAGCTTCTATATGGGCGACTATTCTAAGGCAGAAAAAAGGTTTCGGGAACTGATTGCCAATTATCCCAAATCAGGATATGTCATGGAATCACGCTTGTATCTGGCCAAGACCAAGTTGAAGCTGGGTGAAGAAACGGAGGCGATGAGCCTCTTTGAAATTCAGCTTGAGGAAAGCAAAGACAAAACGGTTAAGTCCCAGGCGGCTGTGGCTCTGGGGGAATATTATTTCGGTGAGAAAGACTACGTGACGGCGGAGAAATACTTCAATTCGCTCATTGATTCGCTGGGAGCCGCCGAAGATAAAATTGTCGCTCAGATGTATGTGGCCGACGGGCAGTATGTCCGATTCAATTACAAGAGCGCCCTCGAAAACTATTTAAAAGTCCTTGCTCTTAAGCCGGTGCTGGCGGATGAGTATCGGGCCACTTTCCGCGCCGGGGAGTGCTGTTTCTATCTCAATGAGATTGAGGATGGCATGACCTATTTCAATAAACTGGCACAAAACAATCTCTTTTATGATTCACTTTCGGCGATTCGGCTTATGATAGCGTTTGGGCATGAATTGGATGGTGATCTGCCGCTGGCGGAAAGAACCTATAAGCAGGTGGCGCTGGAGGATCAGAGACAGGCCGGATCTATGGCTAATTATAACCTCGGACTTATCTGTCAGTTCGATTATGAGGATTATAAGAAGGCCAAGGAATACTACGACCTGGCCAAGCGGGCCGGCTCCGGAAGCGGCATTTACCATGATGCCCTGCAGCGTTCCACCGATATCGGCAAGTTGCAGGAGTACTCGAAGCGGAAAGTCTTTGACTCGACATCCACGCAGGAGGAAATCGATGAAGCCGCCCGAACGCAGTACCTTCTGGCCGAGCTGTACCTGATCCAGATGGGGAAACCGGATTCGGCCATGCAGGAGTTCCGTTACGTGGCCCAGAATTTCCCCGAAGCCTATATCGCGCCCAAGGCCATGATTGCGATCGCCCAGATGTTGCGAGACAATTATGATGACACTCTGGGGTTCGATACCACCCTGCGAGAAGTCCTCAAGAACTATCCCCAATCAGATTTTGCGCCCGAGGCAATCGCCCTTCTGGGACTTAGCGGCACTTTGGCCGATACCGGCTATGCCGGATACTATTACCATAAAGGGGAGAATTTCTCCTTTGACGACCGCAATATCGATTCCGCCAAATACTATTTCTCCATTGTGGCCGACAGTTTCCCCCGCTCGACATACAATAAGCAGGCCCGATATGCTCTGCTCTGGCTGAAAGAGATGTATGAAAATCCGGAGGATTCCTCGCTGTACTTTGCTTATGCCAACTTTGCCGACTCATTCGGTCAAACCGAGTATGGGAAAGCGGCGATCAAGAAGCTGGCCGGACGACCCAAATTCGTCAATCCGACCGGAAAAGATGAGAATATCCCTTCGGCCGACACGACCGCTGTTGCTGATGCCCAGGACGCCGACACTACCGGCGATTCCACCCAGCAGAGAACTCTCACTCCCGAAGAGAAATACTTTATCGGCCCTGACGGGAATACCCTGTTCGCGGTTCAGGGTTCGCCTCTCCGAGTCGATCGGGAGTTCAAATACCCGCCGGCGGCGTACACAACAAATTTTGAAGGGTTCCTTTATTTTCAGATCCGCATCGATCCTTTCGGCGATGTCGTTGATTTGAGACTGATGAATCCGACTCCCTCCGAGCCGCTCAATCAGGAGGCCTACGAAACGGTGAAAGTGTCGCACTGGGATACGCGCTGGATTCCTCCACAATTATATGATTCATGGTTTGTTTATAAATATTTGGTGCAACTTCCCCGGAGTATGAAGTGAGCCGGATTGCTATCGAGGATGTAAAAATTCTCGATTCTTCCGATCTGGGCCGGGGCAATTATCGCTTGATACTCGGTCCTTTCAGTCGCAGCAGAAGTATCATGGCCGGGCAGTTTGTCCATCTTCAGGTTCCCGGTGGTTCTGTTTTTTTCCGGCGCGCTTTCTCGGTGTATGATGTCAATCCGGAAGAGAAGACTCTGGAGATACTCTTCAAGGTTTTCGGCCGGGGGACGGCTCTGCTGGCGAAATGCCGGAGGGGGGATACGGTCAATCTGATGGGACCGCTGGGGCATGGGTTCGATCCGCCGGGTAAGAAAGAGTCCGTGATTCTTGCGGCGGGCGGAATCGGTATGCCGCCTCTATATTTTCTGGCCAAACAGATGATTCAGAAAAAGCATGAATCGGATAAAATTCATTTTTTCTATGGCGGCAATTGCCGAGCCGATTTGATTGAGGTTGCCCGTATCAAAAAACTCGGAGTGAAGCTGCATCTTTCCACCGACGACGGATCGTTCGGTTTTAAAGGGTTTGTAACCTCAGCCATCAAGGAATATCTCGAAAATAACAAGGGCAATTATCGCCTGTATGCCTGTGGGCCGACAGGGATGCTCAAAGCGATTGACCATCTGGCGCAGGAGCGGACGATCCCCGGCCAGCTTTCGCTCGAGGCGCCGATGCCGTGCGGAATCGGGGTCTGTCTGGGGTGCGTTCTCCCCCTGACATCGGGGGGATACACGCGCGTCTGCCGGGAAGGCCCGGTCTATGATATCGGGGAGGTGCTTCTATGATGCCCGACCTCACCGTGGAAATTGCCGGAGTCAAATTCAATAATCCGATTCTGACCGCCTCGGGCACCTGCGGCTATGGCGAAGAACTGGCCGAGCTTTTTGATCTCTCGCAACTGGGGGGAATTGTCACCAAGTCGATAACGGTCCGGCCGCGCGAGGGACACCCGCCGCCGCGCACTGCCGAAACCGCCTCGGGTATGCTCAACGCCATCGGGCTGGCCAATGTCGGGGTGGATAAATTTATCGAAGAGAAGCTGAAATTCCTGGAGAAGTTTGATACCCGGGTAATAGTCAATGTGGCCGGAGCCAAAGTGCAGGAATATGTCGAAATCTCCGCCCGTTTGGCAGATTGCCCCCGGGCCGACATGATCGAACTCAATTTCTCCTGCCCCAATGTCGAGGCCGGTATGGCTATCGCGGGCGACCCGATTGCCGCCGAGAAAGCGGTCCGCGAGGTGAAACGGGTTTTCCCCCGCCCGGTTATCGCCAAACTCTCCCCCAATGTCACCGATATTGTCACGATTGCGCGGGCCTGCGAGGGGGGCGGCGCCGATGCCCTCTCGCTCATCAACACCCTGGTCGGGATGGCCGTTGATATCGAGACTTTTCGTCCCAGCCTGACCAACAATACCGGCGGCCTTTCCGGGCCGGCGGTCAAGCCGGTGGCGCTGGCCATGGTCTATAAAGTATATAAAGCGGTGAAAGTGCCCCTTATTGGCCTCGGGGGAATCAGCAACTATAAGGATGTCGTGGAATTCCTCCTCTGCGGGGCCACTGCCGTCCAGATTGGAACCGCCCTTTTTATCGAGCCGGATGCCCCGATCAAAATTGTTAAAGACTTGCGAAATTATCTTACAAAGAATAAATTGGGCAGTGCCAGAGAACTTGTGGGTCAATTGAGGTCGTATTAAATGAGCGCTACCGGCGAACTGAAAAAGATTCAGGAAAAAAATAAATCGATGCTCTGTATCGGGCTCGATCTGGATCGGAAAAAAGTCCCCACCGCCTATGCCACCTCGATTAAGGGGCTGTATGATTTCGCCATGAAAATCATTGATGCCACCGCCGATCTGGTCTGCGCCTATAAACCGAATCTGGCCTTTTTTGAAGAGCTCGGGCCCGAGGGATTCTCTCTGCTGGAAAAAATTGTCACTAAAATCCCCGATGGGGTGCAGGTTATTCTTGATGGTAAGCTGGGCGATATCGGCAACACCGCCTCCCATTATGCCGCCGCCATGTTCGAACATTTCGACGCCGACTGGGTGACCGTCAACCCGTATATGGGGTACGACTCGATTCGTCCTTTTCTGGAATACAAGGACAAGGGTGCGTTCGTACTATGTCTCACCTCCAATCCCGGAAGCCGCGATTTCCAATTTCTGCATGTTCTCAACAAGCCGATTTATATGTATGTCGCCGAGAAAGTAGCCTATTGGGATAAGGAACAGAATCTCGGATTGGTGGTCGGCGCCACGCATCCGGAGCAGTTGGTCGAGATACGGAAAGCCTCGGGTGATGTCCCAATTTTGATTCCCGGCGTGGGAGCGCAGGGGGGAAGTCTGGAGCAGGCGATTATCGGCGGCACCGACAATTTCAAGAAGCCGGCTTTAATCAACGTTTCCCGGACTGTTATTTATGCCTCGTCGGGAGATGATTTCGAAAAAGCGGCACGCACCGAGGTGGAAAAACTGAATACCGTTATCACCGAACTCCGCACGAAGAGTACCACCCCCTGATTCTGGACAGCCCTCGCATAATTATTCATCTAAAAGGAACTACTGACGCCGCAGAAAATCCATGTGTCGGGTTTCTCACTCGTTCACATCGTTCATCTTTTCGAAACCCGGCCTACTTAACTTATGGTTTTTGCCAGAATGCGACCGCGTTATCAGTATAGCATGTGATATACGCATTCGACGTATCGGCTATTCCGAGACGCCCACCCTTCGCCCTACCATATCCGGTGGGATCTAAATGAATCCAATAGACAGGCTCGGAGCGGCCCCTAATGATCGATCCGCTTTGCGAAGAACAGGCAAACCGAAACAGATTCTTTGCCATATATCGAAAATAGACGTCTCTCGAATACGGTTGGCCGTTCCAGTTCAGGTTATTGCTGACAATCAAAGAATCGCCACGAAACATCGCCTCTCTAACTTCGGCGATACCCAGCAACTCACCTTCTTTGCTTCGAAACATGCCCTCAAATGTTGGGTCAACATAAAGCCATTTCCCGAGATGCACCGACCACACTGTATTTATGGAGTGGCATTCCGTGTCCAGAGTGTCGTATGGAAGACATACCACGCGCCGCGCTTTAAATCCCATCGCCAGGTAGACCTCATTCATGATCTCCGCCAAGACTCCGCAGTTGACTCCGCGACGCTCTTTCAATGCACCAGCAAGAAGGTCATACACGCGGCAATTGGCCGGAATCTCTATGGATCCGTCGTGATGCACTGTAGTATGCACCCAATGCAAAAGGTTGGCGATGCGTGATATCTCATCACCGTTTCCGGCAATACTATCCAGATAGTAATCCTGGCGTAGCCGCACCAGATCGGTTTCCGTCGAATCAGCGTAGCTGAATTTACCCAAGTTATCAGATGTTGTGCCTGCAAATCTGCTGTATTCCCTGAGTAGTTTGAGATAGTGTGATATCGGCCTCTGCGCCGTGAAAACATGTCGAGTCAGCACCGTATCCATATTCGTGATCATTAACACCGAGATTGCTGTGTCTACAGGCTGAAGTTCCAGCGAATCGTGCATCGCATAAAGCTTGAGGAATCCTTTGCCCTCGGTCGTGTCTTCAAATACAAATCTGACCGTGTCGCCGGTCTTGAAATCTGCTGGGCAAAAGGGAATCTTTAGCGATTCAAAAATGACGAAAACACTGTCAGTACCAGCTTTTAGAACAAACTGGTCGGTCAGCTTAGCTACCTTGACTGCTGTAATGGCCATGGGAGTTGTGAAGGCGACGAGAAAGAGAGTCAGAACTATTACGGTTATTTGTCTCATATTATCACCTCATGTTCTCAGTTCTCCTGTACCGGTTCAGCCGGAATTGGAATATTGTTGAGCATAAGTTGGTTGGTAAGGGACAAAATGTCCACTGTTTTTTTTACTGTTTTCCGGCCCGTTGTCTGGTCGGTCTTGTCGGCCTTCGGTCCGGCGTATTAGTTTTCTCCTTTCTCTTGCTTCTTCGAGCTTTCTGTCTCTTTTCTGGAAAATAGACTTCGTAGGTCGGGTTTCAAAGGAATCCGGCGTGAGCCGGCTGACTGAGAAACCCGACATCTTCAATTCATTCCCCATAATCAATACGACCAAAACAGGGAAAGGTTCCCTATGAGGATTGGAGCCCTTTTTAGAGTTACCGCAGTTATGAAATATTTCCTGCCTGTCAGATTATACCGGCGCAATGATTTCATATCAAATCCATTTGTCGGGTTTCTTACTCGTTCACTTCGTTCACCCTTTCGAAACCCGACCTACCAAACTGGGATACCGAACACCGAATCAGGTCGAAAAAACCTATAACTTGACCAAGAGGTCCCTCTTAGAAATCCCTTGCTAAATGGGGAGCATTACATATCGAGAACGAATGGCTTCTGGCCTTCTAGGCCGCGTTCAAATAAAGTTCTCATCATCGATTGCCTCATCCGTAAGCTCGCTGTAATCGCGATCCTCATTTATAACTTGATGCAGCAGGCTGTTGTTGTTACTGTAGTAACAAAACTGACACGTCTTTGTCCAATTCGCACCAACATTACCTCTCAATTCATAAGGGAATCTGCTCCTTTGGAAATTCTCCGCCATGCGCTGCCAGGTTGGGATTACGTCGTTAATATAGCATAATGCAAAATCTCTATTGTACTTCCATCCGGAGAAATGGGTGTGGCAGTGACAAGCATATACCATGGCACCTTCGGAAATGCAAGGAGATGAAGCGACGAAAGGCCGCAATGCTCCAGCGTAACAACCATTATTAAATGGCTCGGTCAGCGTATCGGCATTGATTCCTTGTACGAATAGATTTCTGTATTTAAGGAGTGCGCTCTTGATAAGTGGGTTGTCAATAATTAGATCTCGTGCACCACACCCGGGTGTGGCGTCGGGTGCAATTCTAATAAATTTGATGTTCGGGTAAATGTCCGCAAGCTCAAAGATCTTTCTCAGACTCTCATTTGAGCTTCCGTTACGAAATCGCTGTCTTTGATATCCTCCACCATCATTGTAGTGAATATAGCTCAGGCCAATCTTGCTCTGTGGAAAAGAGGCGAAGTTATAGTCTTGCGGATTCTTCCCTTCATCAAGCTTGATCAGGCTGATGCGTATCCAGTTGATGTACGGATAGACCGATGTGTCGATTCTGGAGAGATCATGGCTGTTACTGATTACTCCGACTTCGAGATGATGTTCAGCCGCGATTCTTATGATGCTATTGACGTTGGCATTGGTCTTCTTGTCCCGGTATATGAGAGGATTTCCACCCCCCGTTATTTGCAAGGCCTTGCATCCCAATGAGGCGAAGTCCTTTATGCACTTCTCAATTTGGCCGATTTCGAGGTAACGGCTAATGTCGCGGTGTCCCACAGAACAAAAGGGACAATCACTCTCGCAAGCTTCCGTAGGTGCAAGATAAACCGTGAGAGG
>Ga0315275_10007440_pt1 | contig 10577 bp, 10 predicted proteins | sample YL17G03_0_MG_FD_205557 | JGI IMG/M metagenome (GOLD analysis project Ga0315275, IMG submission 205557) | Sediment microbial communities from Yellowstone Lake, YNP, Wyoming, USA - YL17G03_0 | ecosystem: Environmental > Aquatic > Freshwater > Lake > Sediment | place: USA: Wyoming | collected...
AGCACGCCAGCCCCTTGCCGGCCAGCACGTCGCGGCGCGACAGCGGCGTGGTGCGCAGGCGCAGGAACGTGCCCTGCATGCGCTCGAAGACCATGGACTGGGCGAAGCCCGCGGTGCAGCCGACCAACGCCCACAGGATGGCGATGGGAAACGAGATCTCGAAGCCGGAGCGCGGGCTCTTGCCTTGGCGCTCCACCGGCGTGGAGACGATCTCCGGGCCGGAGAAGCCCATGCCGCCCTTGCGGTAGGTCGAGGTGTCCACGCTGCCCAGGTACTCGTCGAGGCTGGCGAGGAACCTCTGCACCTTGGCGCGCTCGGCCGGCACCATGACGGTGTCCGCCTGCAAGTCGGCGCGGCTGCGCCGCACCATGCCGCGCATCGAGTCGGGCTGCGAGAACTGGTCCTGGATGCCCTGGAACGAGGCCTGCATTAGCAGCCCCTCGAGGTAGCCCTTCTCGGCCGTGCGCGAGGGGTCCATGCCGACTTCGAGGGCGGCGTTGGAGGACTGCCGGAACCCCGAGTTCTCTCCGTAGCCGGGCTTCAAGAGCACATAGCCGACGCGCTCGCCGCGCCGCACCATGGTGCGGGCGCTGTCGAGGGTGGTCTCGTGCACGCGCAGGGACTCGGACTTGCGCAGCCGCTCGATGAAGGCGCGCGACGACGCCGTGGAATCCTGATCCACCGCCGCGATGCGCAGGCCGCCGCTCGGCCGCGCCCCCATGCCGCCCATGATCGAGCCGAAGATGAGCCCCATGGCGAGCGGCCAGCCGAGCACCCAGAACAGCGAAGCCCGGTCGCGCAGCAGCAGCCGGAGATCCTTGAGCGCCAGCGTCAGGATGCCGTTCATGCGTCGCGCAAGCTCCTTCCGGTGAGCTCGAGGAAGACGGTCTCCAGATTCGGACGGGTCACGTGCAGGGCGGTGAGCTTGAGGCCCCGCTCCGCCAGGCGCGCGACCTCCTCCAGCGGCTTGGGCGTCTCGATGACCAACGTGTTGCCCTCGAGGCGACCGGGCAGGGCGGCGGTGTCGGCCGGGACGCTCTCCAGATCGGCGCGGATCACCGAGCGGCCGCCGTGCGCGTCGAGCAGCCCGCTCACCGTGTCGAGCGCCAGGATCTTGCCGCGGTCCATGATGGCCACGCGGTCGCAGAGGCGCTGCGCCTCCTCCATGTAGTGCGTGGTGTAGAGGATGGTGCGCCCCTGCTTCTTGAGCGCCTCGATGCTGTCGAAGATGTGGTTGCGCGACTGCGGGTCCACGCCGACCGTGGGCTCGTCGAGGAAGAGCACCGGCGGGTCGTGCACCAGGGCGACCGCCAGGTTGAGCCGCCGCTGCATGCCGCCGGAGTAGGTCCTCACCGCGTGCTTGCGCCGGTCGGCGAGGCCGGAGAACTCGAGCGCCCACGCGACGCGCTCGGCGAGGCGCGCACCGGCCAGCCCGTACAGCCGCGCGAAGAAGGCCAGGTTCTCCTCGCCCGTGAGGTCGGCGTACAGCGCCTGCGCCTGCGGCGCGATGCCGATCTGCCGGCGCACGTCGGGGCGCGTCGGGTCGGCGCCGCCGTTGATGCGCACGCTGCCGGCGTCGGGCTTCAGCACCCCCACCATGAGATGGATGGTCGTGGTCTTGCCGGCCCCGTTGGGGCCCAAGAGGCCGAAGGTCTCGCCGGGGTGGAGGTCGAAGGAGACGCCGTCCACCGCCCTGAGCGAGCCGTAGCTCTTGCGCAGATCCCGGACTTCAATCATGGCTGGGCAGCATACGGCAGAGCCTCCGCAGGGGCAATGCGGCCGGGGCGCTGCGAACGCCGGCCCTTGGGCCCGCACCCGCTGGCGCCCCGCTCCGCCGCATGCCATATTGCGGGTCGTCCTACGCACCCCACCCCGAAGGAGTTGCCGATGAAGATCCTCGTCCTGGGCGGCGGGGCTCAAGGGAAAGTCATCGCCGCCGACCTGGCGGCGGCCTTGCCACAAGCTGCCATCGACGTCGCCGACATCCGCCGGCCGTCCCTGCCCGACCGCCCCAACCTTCGCTGGCGCGAGGCCGACTGCAGCCGGCCCGAGGTCGTCGCCGCCCTGCTCGCCGGGTACGACTTCGGCGTCGGCGCGCTGCCCGCCCGCTTCGGCCTCGGGGCCATGCAGGCGGCCATCGCCGCCCGGCGCACCCTGGTGGACGTCTCCTTCTGCGCCGAGGATCCGCTGGCCCTCGACGCCGATGCCAAGCGCGCCGGCGTGGCCATCGTGCCCGACGCGGGCCTGGCGCCCGGGCTCTCGAACCTGGTCATCGGCCGGGCCGTGGCCGAGCGCGGCGCGCCCGAGGCGATCACCATCTACGTGGGCGGGGTGGCCCAGGACCCGTCGGTCCCCTACGGCTACTTCGTGACCTGGTCGCTCGACGACCTGCTGGCGGAGTACACCCGCCCGGCCCGCATCGTGCGCGACGGCAAGCCGGTCACCGTGCCGGTGTTCAGCGATCTGGAGCGCATACGGGTGGAGGGCGCCGGCGAGCTCGAGGCCTTCAACAGCGACGGCCTGCGCACCCTGATCGACACCGTGCCGGGGGTTCGCGACATGGCCGAGAAGACCCTGCGCTGGCCGGGGCACGCCGCGGCCGTCCAGCCGCTGGTGCGCGAGGGGCGTTTCCTCGAGGAGTTCCGCGCCCGCTGCGTGGCCGAAGAGCCGCGCGACCTCGTGGCCTTCATTGTGCGGTCGCGCTGGGCCGACGGCCGCCGCCAAGAGGTCACGATGGTGGACCGCTACGACCCGGCCACCCGCCTGACCGCCATGTCCCGGACCACGGCGCTCACCACCGCCGTGACCGCGCAGCTCGTGGCGAGTGGCGGGCTGGAGCGCAGCGGGGTGCTGCCGCTGGACTTCGTCGCTCAAGACGAGAGGGCCTACCGGTTCGTGCTCGACGGCCTGGCCGGGCGCGGCGTACGGCTGCGGACAAGTCAGACCTAGACCGCGGGGCGGTGGGCGCGAGGGCTCGCAACCATAACCGTGCAATTCGCCCGGTGGAAACGGTCCCCAGCGCCGCTTCCCGCCGGCCGAGGTTTTCTCTTTCCCGTAGCCTCTCCTTCCGAGGCCACCCGAGTTCGATGAGACTACACAGCACGACAGCCGGCGCATCGCGCGCCACGCAAACTCGCTCGCGCCGCTTGCTGTTTTGTAGTGAGAAAACCGTGAAGTCTGCGTATGATTATGTTGTCGGGCTCAGCTGCTCCGCCCGAGAATGCGCAGCGAGCGTAGTCAGGCCAACGCCTCATCCAGAGGGCTGCATCGCTTCAGGCCCTCCACGAGGTCTCTTTGCGGCTGCAACTCGGTTCCCCCTCCCGGGACCCCTTAGGAGGTTCAGCGATATGAAGGCTACTCGGTTGCTCATCGCGTTGCTCCTGCTCGCTACTGTGGTCGGCAACGCCGACGCGCAGTACAAGCGTCTTTCTTGGGACGGTTGCAATCCTCAGGTCCCGGACAAGACGTACAACCCGGTTCTCTCTCCCCAGAATTACGTGTTGGTCGTCTCGGCGATCGGTCTCACCCAGCCGCTGATCGGCCACGACTCGAAGGTCTTCATCGGCCCCGGCCTCCCGGACGCGTGGCGGTTCGACGACCTCGGTTGCCAGACGAGCAGCGGGCTCATGATTTCGAGCGCTGGCATGACCAAGGCCGGGTGCCCGCCTCTGACGGGCGGCACCCCTCTGGAGATCACGGCGTTCCAGTATGACACTGAAGCCATGAACGCCCAGATTCGTCTCGCCATCGCCTATGACACGCTGGTTCCGGATCCGGCGCAGCGCTACGCCCTGTGGGTGCTCACCTTCGATCACCAGTATTCGGTGCCGGGCGCCGGCGCGCCCGGACTGACCTGCGGCGGCGTGGAGAAGGGCCTGCTGTTCGATGTGTCCACCGACCTCGCGCTGTTCAGCGGCGCGATTCAGCGGCCGCAGACGCAGCCCGGCGATCAGCAGGTGACCTGGAACGGCGGGCCGTTCGTCCCGACCGTGCCGGCTACTTGGGGCAAGGTGAAGGGTCTGTATCGCTAGTCGTCAGGCTGGAGAGCACTTTGGAACCGGGGGTGGCGGAAACGCCGCCCCCGGTTCTTTGCTGCCCGGCGGTTCGCGGAAACGCCGCCCCCGGTTTCTTCTTGCCCGGTGGGCGGCGTGGCGAGGAAAGGATTGGAGGCGGCAACCGGATTTGAACCGGTGAATAACGGTTTTGCAGACCGTCGCCTTAGCCACTTGGCTATGCCGCCTCGCAGGCCAGACTCTAGCGGCGCCGCACCCCCTCGTGCAAGTGGGCCGGCGGCCTAGCGCAGAGCCGCCTGCCGCAGCGGTTCCAGCACCTCGCTGCGGATCCAGTAGATGTCCTCGTAGGGGAAGAGCCGGATGCGCAGCAACTGGCGCCGCCCGGGATCGGCCACTTGCGCCTCCAGCGCCTCGTAGCCGGGCAACACCCTTGCGTAGTCCCGCCCCGGGTAGCGCGTGCTCGTGAAGAACAGGTACTGGCCGTCGGGAGAGGCGCTCGGGCAGTAGTCGGTGCGCGGCGAGTTCACGCCGGCGCCCATCGCCACGGCCCGCGTCCACGAGCCGTCCGCGCGCCGGAAGCTCACGAACAGGTCGTTGCGGCGGCCGAACAGCAGGTAGCTGCCGTCGCGGGCGACGAAGGCGTTGTACTCGCCGTCGGCGGTGTTCACCGAGTCCCCGAGGTTCTCGGGCTCGGCAAAGCCGCCGGGCGCGGGCCGGGCGCGCCAGATGTCCTCGCCGCCGCGCCCGCTGTCGCGCTCGGCCGTGAAGTACAGCGTCCCGTCGGCGGTGAGCGACGGGTAGAACTCCTCCTTGTCGCTGTTGATCGGGGCGCCCGGGTGCCGCGGCTCGCCCCAGCCGCCGGGCGTCTGCTCCACGAACCAGATGTCGAAGTCCTTCTTCGGCTCGCCGCTGCCGCCCGCGGGGCGGTTCGAGGCGAAGTAAAGCCGCTTCCCGTCCGGCGCGATGCACGGCTCGAGGTCGGTGTAGCGGCCGGAGAACGGCGCCAGGCGCGGTGGCGACCAGTGGCCCCCCTCCTGCCGCGTGAAGGCGATGACGGAGAACCAGTCGGCGAAGGTGTTCCCGCCCTGGATCGAGAAGTAGATCTCCTGGCCGTCCGGCGAGAAGGTGATGTCGCGCTCGCAGAGATCCGTGGAGAGGAAGTCGGGCGCGAAGAGCGCGGGCTCGGAGCCCGGCGGCATCTGGCCGAGGTAGTCGCCGCTCGGGGCCGGCGGGGCGGCGCCCGCGGCGGGAGCGAACGCCAGAGCAGTGAGCAATGGAAGCCCAATCGACAGTCGGCGCGCCACGATCGGCGAAAGCATGACGATCCCTCCTCGGCGGGCCCGGGACGAGGCGCCCCGGACCCCGATCCTACCCCTCGATGCGCCGCAACCCGCACTCCCGCGCCGCCCGCACCGCCTCCGCCTGCTCCGCCACGGTGATTCGGCGGGACAGCTCCGGGTGCTCGTGGGCGCGGAAGCACGGCCGGTACTGATCCATGATATTCACGTAGGTATCCCGCGACAGCTCGTCGGCGAGGAATCGCATCGCCTCATTCGTCCCCGCTAGCCCGCCCGGCAGCACCAGGTGGCGGACCAGCAGGCCCCGCACGGCGATCCCCGACGGGTCGACCACCAGGTCCCCCACCTGCCGGTGCATCTCGCGCAGCGCCGCCCTGGCGATCGTCGGATAGTCCGGCGCCTCTGAATAGCGGGCCGCGTTATCCCGGTCTATGTATTTGAAGTCCGGCAGGTAGATGTCTACCACGCCGTCCAGCAGCCGCAAGGTGTCGACGTCGTCGTAAGCGCTCGTGTTGTACGCGATGGGCAAACTCAGCCCCCGCTCGGCGGCCAGCACCAGCGCATCCAGGATCTGCGGCACCTGGTGCGACGGCGTCACCCAGTTGATGTTGTGGCAGCCCTGCGCCTGCAACTCGAGCATCATCCCCGCCAGCTCCGCCGCGGCGACCTCGCGGCCCTCGCGCATCTGGCTGATGTCGTAGTTCTGGCAGAACACACAGCGCAGGTTGCAGCCCGCGAAGAAGACCGCCCCCGAGCCGTGCCGGCCGGAGAGCGGCGCCTCCTCGCCGTGATGCGCACCGTGGCCGGCGACCAGCGCGCCGGCGCCCACCCGGCAGGTGCCCAGCTCTCCTCCCCCGCGGTCCACGCCGCAGTGCCGGGGGCAGACCCGGCAGGGGCTCTGCCGCGCGCGGGCCCCCGCCGCCCGCGCCGCCAGCTCGCCACGGCCGCGCAGATCCAGATACCCTGGCCGGGTCAAGTCGCTCTCAGACGGTGGCCGGCTCCGCGGGCAGCGTGCCCAGCGCCAGGATGAAGCCCACGAGGAAGAGCAGGTCGAGAGTCGCGAACGGGATGTACATCGCGGGAATCGTACCGAAGATCAGGTGCCCGAAGACGACCCCCGCGAAAGCGATCTTCATCAGCGCGCCCAGCTTGATGATGTCCCGGTTGCGCACCGGGTCGCGCGCCACCAGCCAGAAGCCGACCCCGAAGATGAAGATCAGCGCCGCCGACAGGTGCACGTAGCCGGCGTGGTTGGGCAGCTCGACGCCGAACATCGCGTAGAGCGTCTTGTAGGCGAGGAAGTACGCGGCGCCGAGCACCAGGTCGTAGATCGCGGCGACGACGAACAGCGGGCGGATCCATGCACGCACCATGGCGGTCTCCCTGCGCGGCTCCCGGGCCACCGGCACCGCTGCCCGGCGGGCCCGCTGCCGCGAGCCCGCTGACACTAGGCCGGCCCCAGCGGCGTGTAAAGCGCGGCCCCGGCCACCGGCCTGGTGCGCGCGCCGCCGCTTGGGTATCCTGCCGCCCCGTGCAACCGGGAGCTGCCGGCCGTCACCGATCGTGCGGACCGGGCGACCGCGACCCCCAACCCTCGAGGAGAATCCGATGTTCGCTCGCACTCTGGCCGCCGCCCTGGGCCTTCTGCTCGCCGCCTCCGCTCCCGCGTTCGGAGCGGACCCCGACACGCTCGCGCCCGGGCCCTGGAAGTGGGGCTCCAAGGTGGGCGTCAGCGTCACCCAGAGCGCCTACACCAGCAACTGGTCGGGGGGCGACCGCGGGTCGATGGCCTGGGTGCTCAACGGGGATGTCTCGGCGGAGCGCCAGTTCACCCGCCAGTACCGACACAAGGACCGGCTCGCGCTGTCGTACGGCCAGACCTCCCAGCAGGTGCCGTCCGACGGCGACCCGGCCCGGCTGGTCTGGGACGAGCCGATCAAGTCGAGCGACCTGATCCTCTTCGAGCACGTCAGCCTGTTCACGCTGCAGAAGTACCTCGACCCCTACTTCGGCTTCCATCTCGATTCGCAGTTCCGCGACCTCAGCAACCCGATCGGCGAGATCAACTTCAACCCGATCAAGCTCAAGGAGACGGCCGGCTTCGCCCGCGTCTTCGAGAAGACCGAGAAGTCCGAGTTCGTCTCGCGCCTCGGCTTCGGCTTCCGGCAGACCTTCGGCAAGAGCTTCGTGGACCCGGCGACCAAGGAGAAGGAGAGCTTCTCGTCGAACGACGGCGGCTTCGAGTGGCAGACCACGATGAAGCGGCCCCTCCTGCAGGAGCGCGTGCTCTATGAGGGCGGGTTGCTGGTGTTCGCGCCGCTGTTCTACTCGAAGTCGGACGCCCTCCAGCAGTTCGACGATCTCAACCTGCTCAGCGACGATGTCGCCGGCTACTGGAAGGTCCCGGACGTCAACTTCATCAACAGCTTCACGACCAACGTCACCAAGGTCATCACGGTGAACCTGCTGCTGCACTTCGTCTACGACAAGTTCGACACCAAGGCGAACGTGGACGCCGCCGTGGCCAGCGGGACGCCGGACGAGATCGCGCGCAACATCCGCAAGGCCGGCCAGTTCAAGCAGGTGCTGTCGCTGGGGCTGACCTACAACCTCTTCTAGGCGGGATGCTGCCGGCGCCGGGCGCGGGGCGCGCCGCCCGGCGCCCGACATCGGGGCTAGCGGGCCAGAATCTTGTCCACCGCCCGCTTGGCCATCTGCGCCGCCGCGCTCTGCAGGGTGGAGCCGTCGTCGGTGGCATTGGCGGCGGCCACGATGTCGCCGGTGCGGGTGGCGACCAGGCGGAAAGCACAGTCGATCTGGTACGGAGGGATGGCTCCGTCGGTGAGGCTGGAGCCGGTCACCGCGCCGATCAGCAGGGCGTCGGCGCCGGTCTCCTCGCGCACCCGGGCCAGCAACGCCGGCTCGAGGAGGTCGCGCTCGACCCACACGCGGCCGTTGTCGCCCAGCTCGACCGCGGCCAGCTCGACCACCCGCGCGTAGGGCACCAGCCGGAAGCCGCGCTTGAGCAGCGCCGCTTCCAGCGCGCGCGTGGCCACCGCACCCGAGTGCTCCAGGTCGCCGCCGTCGGCCAGGTCGCAGACGGCGATCGTGCGGACGGACGCGATGGGCACGGCGGGCGACAGAGCCACGTCTGCCCCCGGGGCGTAGCAACCGGTCAGACCGAGCGACATCAGCGGAAGCACCGCCCGCTTCACTGCCCAGTCAAGCATACGCATCGTCCGCCCCTCCTTCGACCCCGCCACCCGGCGCTTGCATAGACCGCGCCGGACGCGGGCGGCCATCCGCGCCGAGGCTCCGGCCGCGAAAGCGACGCCGGTGCGCCAGCGATGGAGCCGCCACGAGGTTCGGCCGGCCGGCGCGGCGTGGCGGGCGGGCCCCGGCTGTGGCGGCCCAGCCGCTGGGAGGTGGGAAGCGAGGGCGAATGACCGGGGCGATCCGATTTCGCCCCCGGTCCCGAAACCCGGCTGGCCGCCCTGCGTATGCAGCCCAGAAAGCGACCCGATCGGCACGGCTGGGCGCGTCACTTCCGGTGGCGCCGGCCGGCCGGCGTCGTTTTCTCAGTGGAGGTGGGCTGGATGGAACTCCTGGTGCTCGCGGTCCTGTTCGGGGTCGGGCTCTTGGCCCTCGGAATCATCTCGGCCGTCGTGGGGCTGCTCTGGTTCGTCTTCACCCTGCCGTTCCGGATCCTCGGCTGGGTCCTTCACGGCGTGCTCCTCCTGCTGGCCCTGCCCTTCATCGTGATCGCCGCCCTGGCCTGCGGGCTGGTCTTCCTGCTGCCCCTCGGGCCCCTGCTCCTGCTCGCGCTCGGCGTCTGGGCCCTGGTCAAGTGGCTGCGCCGGCCCTCCGCGGTGGCGGGGCGTTAGACAGACCTGGCTAATCCACGGCGACGGCCATCGAGACCGTCTCGCTGCCGATCTCCAGGCGGCCGTTCCATGCGCCGGACTCGGCGAACTCCACGCGGCCGCGGAATCGCGCCCGCCCCGCCTGCCGCAGGATGGCCTCGGTCCGTACGGCGAAGCCGGCCGCCGCCTGAGGCTTCTCGAAGGTCAGCCGCGGCAGCGCTATCGGCTCGCCGGCCGCCGGCCCCACCACGTCCACGATGATGGTGTTCGCGCCCTCGTGCAGGCGACCTGACGGCGCCCACAGGCGCGCGGCGCCGTGCGGGATAGCCTGCGTGGCCACGATATCCCAGGTCTCGCTATCGCAGCCGGCGGATAGAACCAAGAGGGCGACGGCGCCGAGCACCGCCAGGCCTCGTGCCCGCCCGGGCGTCTGGTGCGCTGCCGGCCGCCCGTAGCGGCGCCGTGGCCGTTCCGGGCCCGAGGTTCGCTGTTCTTTCATCCGTCCGCCCCCCTTTCACCGCCGCATAAGATAGCCCAAAATCCCGATGGCCCGGTACGCGAACCGCGCTTACTCTGGAACGGGCCGAAGTGGGCCCGCTCGGGGACACCGGCACCGCCGGGCCCGCCCTCGCGCCACGGAGGCTTGCGGATCAGGATGACCGAGAAGAACGTCTACCGGCTGAAGCTCCTCGGCGGCGTCGTCTCCCTGGTGCTCGGCGCCGCCATCATGGCGGTGAAGTTCTGGGGCTACGCCATGACCGGCTCCACGGCGGTCCTCTCGGACGCCATGGAGAGCATCGTCAACGTGGTGGCCGCCGGCTTCGCCCTCTGGGTCCTGACCTTCGCCGCGCGCCCCGCCGACCGCAACCACCCCTACGGGCACGGCAAGATGGAGTTCGTCTCCGCCGTCTTCGAGGGCGGGCTCATCACCTTCGCCGCCGCCCTGATCATCTACGAAGCGGCGCGCAGCCTCATCCGCGGCCCCGACGTGCACCAGATCGACATCGGACTGGCGGTGGTGGCCGGCGCCGGGGTGGCCAACGCCGCGCTCGGGATGTTCCTGATCCGCCTCGGCCGCAAGACGCAGTCCATCACCCTGGCGGCCGACGGCCAGCACGTGCTGAGCGACTTCTGGACGAGCGCCGGCGTGGTCGCCGGCCTGGCGCTGGTGCGCTGGACCGGCGTCGTGTGGCTCGACCCCGTGGTCGCCATCCTGGTGGCGCTCAATCTCGCCTGGACGGGCGTCCGCCTGATGCGGCGCGCCGGCGGCGGCCTGGTGGATGAAGAAGATCCGCAGCTCATCCGGCACCTGGTCGAGGCCTTCGAGCGCACGGCCCACCCGGGCATCATCCGCCTCCATCACCTGCGCGCCATCCGCGCCGGGAGCACCGTGCACGTCGATG
>Ga0315275_10007443_pt1 | contig 10576 bp, 8 predicted proteins | sample YL17G03_0_MG_FD_205557 | JGI IMG/M metagenome (GOLD analysis project Ga0315275, IMG submission 205557) | Sediment microbial communities from Yellowstone Lake, YNP, Wyoming, USA - YL17G03_0 | ecosystem: Environmental > Aquatic > Freshwater > Lake > Sediment | place: USA: Wyoming | collected...
GCCTCGCAAAAAGAACGATCATCCGCCAGGACCCCCGAAACTCCAAAGGATCACACGATACGAAAAAGCTCGAATTACCGCGGTCAGAAAACAGTTCTCAACCGCACTTGGTTAACGGCGTTGGGTGGCATGGCCACGCTTTGCCTTTGCGTGGCCATGTTCTCGGAAGGGCGCTACCTGGTCACCCAACATGGTGACCAGGCCACCTGCCGCGGTCACAAAAATCTGGATAACGCGGCGAGGGCAGGGCTATAATTGACCTGCGGATGGCCGGAGCGAGAGGGAAGACCCATGCGATTCGCCAAACTCCATGGCGCGGGGAACGATTTTATTTACGTCAACGGCTTCGAGGAGCGCTTGCTCGACCCGGAAGGGCTGGCCGTCCGGATCTGTGACCGCCATTTCGGCGTCGGGGCCGATGGGCTTATCCTTGTCCTGCCGCCGGAAAAGGACGGCGACGTTCGCATGAGGCTCTTCAACGCCGACGGGTCGGAGGCCGAGATGAGCGGCAACGGGGTCCGGTGCGTGGCGAAGTTCGCAATCGAGCGAAACCTCGTAGAGGGCCGGCCGCCGTCCTCCATCGCCCCGAAGGCCGTGGTAAGGGTCGAGACGGAGGCGGGCCTGCGGGAGGTGGAACTCGCGCGCGATGCCGCGGGGAAGTTTACGCGCGGCAGCGTCAGCATGGGCCGGCCGCGACTCGCCGCCGTCGAGATTCCCGTGCTCCTGGAGGGCGAGCGCGTCGTGGACGTGCCCCTGACGGTCGGCGGCCAGACCCTCTGGATGACCTGCGTCAACATGGGGAATCCCCACGCGGTCTTCTACGTGGACTCGGCGGCCGACTGGCCCCTGGCGATCGTCGGGCCGAAGATCGAGAACCACAAACTCTTTCCCGAGCGGGTCAACGTGCACATCGTCGAGGTTGTCTCGCTCGAAGAGGTCCGGGTGCGGACGTGGGAGCGGGGGAGCGGCCTGACGCTCGCCTGCGGGACTGGCGCCTCGGCGGTCTGCGTGGCCGGCGTCCTCACGGGAAAGACCGCGCGGCGGATTGTGGCCCACGTGCCTGGCGGCGACCTGGAGGTCGAGTGGCCCAAGGACGCGGCGCCCGTGCGACTGAGCGGCCCCGTCGAGGAGGTCTTCACGGGCCAGTGGCCGGACGCGCGGTAAATGACGAATGCCCAAGCCGCAAGGACCAATCAAACGACAATGTCCAATGACCAATGTCCGGGCGTATGGACTCCGCCGCAGGTGGGGCCGAGGCGATTCGGCATTGTCGTTTGGTCATTCTTTGGTCATTGGTACCTGGTCATTGGTCATTGGGCGTGTTGCGGAATCCTCGGTGCGGCCATCCTGCTGGCGCCGCCCGACATGGTGCGAGCAGGCGAGCCGCCACGGTTTACGCCCGAGCAGATGGGCGGAACGCTGCGCGAGAACCTGAACGCCGAGCCGCAGACCCTGAACCCGCTTACTGCGAAGGACCTCTACGCGCGGGTCGTCAACGATCACATCTTCGAATCGCTCGTTGACCGCGACTTCGACACGCTGGAGTACCATGGCGTCCTGGCCGAGCGGTGGGAGATTTCGCCCGACGGCCTCGTGATCACGTTTCACCTCAACCCGCGGGCGAAGTTCTCCGACGGCACTTCCGTCACGGCCGATGACGTGGTCTTCACGTACGAGACGATCATGAACCCGAAGATTGACGCCCGGTCCTCGGCGTCCTACTTCGAGGATTGCAAGGCTTGCGAAAAGGTGGACGAACGGACGGTTCGGTTCATCTGGAAGAAGCCCTACTTTCTGAGCCTCGAAGTCAGTTCCATCACGGTCCTGCCGAAGCACGTTTACCAGTTCAAGGACCCCAAGGAGTTCAATGATCTCAACGACAAACTGGTCGGCACAGGCCCATACAAGTTTAAGGAGTGGAAGACCGGCCAGCACATTATCCTGGAGCGGAACGAGAACTACTGGGGCAACCCTACGGCGTTCGACCAGATAGTCTACCGGTTCATCCTGGAGGAACAGGCCGAGGTCCAGGCCCTCCTGGCGGGGGAACTCGACGCCCTGCCTGTCTCGCCTGAGTGGTGGCTGAAACTGAAGGACCGCAAGGACGTCCAAGACCGGTTCCAGATGTTCCGCTACACGACCCCCGGCAACGGCTTCTCGTACATCGGGTGGAACAATGCCAGGCCGCCGTTCGACGACCGGCGTGTGCGGCTGGCGATGACGCACCTCGTGTGGCGCGATCAGATACTGAAGCACATGCTCTACGGCATCGGGTCGGTCGCGACCGGCCCGTTCTGGCCCGAGAGCCCGCAGACCGACAAGGGCATCAAGCCCTGGACTTTCGACCGCCAGGCCGCCGGGCGGCTCCTCAAGGAGGCCGGCTGGGAGGACCGCAACGGCGACGGGTGGCTCGAAAACGCCGACGGCAAGCGGTTCGAGTTCGAGTTCTCCTCGGCCTCCGACAACCAGTTCACGCGCGACCTCGTGCGCGTCATCGGCGAGGAGTTCCGCCGCATGGGTATTGACATGCATGTGCGCCTCTATTCGTGGCCGGTCTTCACGGTGAAACTCGACAACCGCGACTTCGATGCGGTCATGCTCGCGTGGGGCGGGGCCGGCGTCGAGGACGACCCGTACCAGATCTGGGATTCCAGCCAGATCGCCGACCAGGGCTCGAACTTCATCGGCTTCAAGAACGCCGAGGCCGACCGCCTCATCGAGACGGCACGCATGACGCTCGACGCCGAGAAACGCAACGCCATGTATCACGAGTTCCAGCGCCTTCTACACCAAGAACAGCCGTACACGTTTATGTTCAATCGCGAGAGCCTGCGGATGGTCTCGCAGCGCATCAAGGGCGTCCGCGTCCACAAGATGGGGATGTACTGGCGCGAGTGGTGGGTGGGCCGGGACGGGGCCGCGTCGCCGGAGGGCAAGGCGCCGTGAAGACCTATATCCTCAAGCGCCTGCTCCTGATGATCCCGACGCTCCTGGGGATCACCGTCCTCACGTATTTCATCGTGCGCCTCGCGCCCGGTGACGCCGTCGAGGCGATGATCCGCAACCAGTCGGGCAACATTGACCCGAAGGCGATGAAGGAGAACGCCCAGAAGATTCGCGAGCGCCTGGGCCTCATTGATTACCACGACGTCCGCGACCGGTTCTTCGGCCCCGAGTCGAGTTGGGAGGAGAAGCCGTCCGGCGTCGCGTTCGTCGCGGCCGACGTGGCCGACAAGGTCGCCAGCGCCGCCGTCGGCTACGTCCACTGGTTCGGCCGCCTTTGCCAGGGAGACTTCGGCGAGAGCATCAAGTTCCGGACCTCCGGCGGCAGCCGCAACCCCATCCTCTTGATTCTCGAGCGGATTCCAGTCACCGCCACGCTCAACATCATATCGGAGATACTTATCTTCGTCATCGCGATCCCGCTGGGCTTTGCGGCAGCGAGGTACCAGGGCAAATGGTTCGACCGCTCCTCCTCGTTCGTCCTCCTGGCGCTCTGGAGCGTTCCGGCGATCCTGGCGGCGACCGTCCTCATCGGGTACCTTGGTGAGGGCGGCGGCGGGATCCACTGGTTCCCCATCCACGGACTGCACGCCTTCGGTTACGAGAAACTCGGCTGGGGTGCATACCTGGCGGACCTCTTCTGGCACGCGGCGTTGCCGGTGGTCTGCCTGACCTACGGTGGACTGGCCTACCTGGCGAAGATGGGCCGCGCGAGCCTCCTGGAGAACCTCCGGGCCGACTACGTCCGCACCGCGCGGGCCAAGGGCCTTCCCGAAGAGCGGGTCGTTTACCACCACGCCCTCCGCAACAGCCTCCTTCCGATGATCACCACGCTGGTGCTTGCCATCCCCGGCCTCATCGGCGGCAGCGTGATCGTCGAGGGGATCTTCAGCATCCAGGGCACAGGGCTCCTTCTCGTGGAGGCCGCGAAGGCCTACGACCTGCCCATCATAATGACCGACACGCTCCTGTACGGCGTCCTGACGCTCGTTTTCCTCCTGATCGGCGACTTGTGCTACGCGTGGGCCGATCCGCGGGTGCGATATGAGTAGCCTGCTGCCGACAACCGAAGCGGCGCCGCCGACGCGGTCACGCTCCTATGGGGCGATCGTGTGGCGCCAGTTGCGCGGGCGACCTGCCGCCATGATCAGCCTCGGCATCATCGTGCTCATGGCCTTCGTCGCGGTCATCGCGCCATTCATCGCTGGCGAGGTCCCCATTCGCTGGGTCGAAGAGGGCAAGGTCTCCTGGCCCATCTTCCGCCATCTCGAGAACGTCGAGTATGCCGGGATGCTCGCCTTCGTCCTGGCGCTCGCGCTGCCGGTCACCCGGCGGCTCATGAAGGCGCGGGCCGAGCGTTCGGCCGCAAGTCCCCTCGCGCGGGCCGCGCTCATCCATGGCGCGGTCTGGCTGGCCGTCACGGTCGCTCTGTTCATCGGGCGCGCGCCCGAGCGCCGGTATGGGTTCTTCCTGGAGCGTGCCTCGGAGGCCGAGTCGGCGTGGTTTCCGCTCATCCCCACGCCGCGCCATCCTGGTTACGAGTCGCTCGGCCATCACGACGAGCCGCCGTCTTGGCAGCATCCGCTCGGGACCGACCGCCTGGGCCAGGACATCATCCTCAGGATCCTCTACGGCGCCCGCACGGCGATGACGATCGGCTTTGTCGCAGTCGGCATCGGCGCCAGCATCGGCATCGCCCTGGGTTCCGTGAGCGGCTACTTCGGCCGGTGGGTGGACCTGGTGCTGATGCGGATCGCCGAAATCTTCATGTTCGTTCCGCAACTGGTGTTGATCATAATGATCCTGGCCGTGATACCCTCGTGGGTCCCGCCGCTGTGGGCGGTTGTTTTCGTCATCGGCGTCACGGGCTGGACAGGCTACTACCGATACATGCGGGCGGAACTGCTGCGCATCCGCGGCGAAGATTACATGACCGCCGCACGCGCACTCGGCCTTCCGACGTGGCGGCTGCTCTTCAGGCACGCGGTCCCCAACGGCATGGCGCCGATCCTGGTGGGCGCCACGTTCGGCATCGCCGGTGCGGTCTTCCTGGAGGCGTCGCTTGCCTTCCTGAACCTCGTCCAGACGCCCAGTTGGGGCGAACTCCTCAACGACGGTCGCCAGCACCTGGAGACCTGGTGGGCCTGGGGGTCCGCCGGCGCCGCCATCTTCGTCACGGTCCTGGTCTATAATATCCTGGGCGAGGCGATCCGCGACGCCATTGACCCGAAACTGAAAATCTAGCCGCCCCTGCGGGCGCATTCGAGCGGAGGTTTGCGTGGCCGCCAATGAAGACATCCTGCTTCGCGTCGAAGGGCTGACGACGCGGTTCTACACCGACGAGGGGATCTCCCTGGCCGTCGAGGACGTCTCGTTCGCCATTCCGCGCGCGCGGACGGTGGCACTCGTGGGCGAGTCGGGCTGCGGCAAGACGGTCACGGCCCTCTCGATCCTGCGTCTCGTCCCCGAGCCGCCCGGCCGCATCGTCGCCGGCTCGGTCCGGCTGAGCGGCACGGACCTGCTGAAACTGCCGGAGCCCCGGATGCGCGAGGTCCGCGGCAACCGCGTCTCGATGATCTTCCAGGAACCCATGACGAGCCTGAACCCGGTCTTCACAATCGGCGACCAGATCGTCGAGGCCGTCGTTCTCCATCAGAAGGTGGACCGGCACGAGGCGCTCCGCCGCGCCGTCGAGATGCTTCGCAAGGTCGGCATCCCCGACCCGGAGTCGCGTGCGGGCGAGTACCCGCACCAGATGTCGGGCGGGATGCGCCAGCGCGTCATGATCGCGATGGCCCTCGTGTGCGGCCCGCAACTGCTGATCGCCGACGAGCCGACCACGGCCCTCGACGTGACGATCCAGGCCCAGATACTCGACCTCCTTGGGTCGCTCCAGGCCGACCTCGGAATGAGCATCCTCCTGATTACACACGATCTGGGCGTCGTGGCCGAGGCCGCCCACCACGTCTGCGTCATGTACGCCGGACGCATCGTCGAGGAGGCCGACGTCCTGGACCTGTTCGACCATCCGCTCCATCCGTACACGGTGGGCCTGTTCCGCAGCCGGCCGAGCCTCGAACGACGCGGGCCGCTCGCCGCCATTCCGGGAACGGTGCCCAGCCCGCTCGCGATTCCCTCGGGGTGCCCGTTCCATCCGCGGTGTCCGCTGTCGGACGGGGCCAGGTGCGTGACCGACCGGCCGCCGCTTGAGCCTAAGAGGGAAGGGCACGCGGCCGCCTGTTGGCGCTGCGACCGCGTGGCCGAGATGCGGGCGCGCCAGGAGGCACTCTACCAATGATCTCCACGCCAACCGCCGCCGCGAGCGACGTCCTCCTTGAGGTCGCGGACCTTAAGACCCATTTCCCGGTCCGCCGCGGACTCCTCGGCCGGACCATCGGCCACGTCCGCGCCGTGGACGGCATCACGTTCGCCCTCAGGCGCGGAAAGACGCTCGGCCTCGTCGGCGAATCGGGCTGCGGCAAAACCACCGCCGGGCGAACGATCCTCCGCCTCATTCCCGCCACAGCCGGCCAGGTCGTCTTCGAGGGACAGCGCGTCTTCGACCTCCAGGAGGGTGCCCTCAGGCGCCTGCGCAGGCACATGCAGATCATCTTCCAGGACCCTTACGGCAGCCTGAACCCGCGGATGACCATCGGCGGCATCATCGGCGAACCCTTGCGGGTCCACGGTTTGGCTCGCGGCCGGGAACTCGAAGACCGCGTTGCCCAACTCCTGGAGCACGTCGGCCTGAGCCCGGCCTACCGGAACCGCTATCCGCACGAGTTCTCCGGCGGCCAGCGCCAGAGGATCGGCATCGCGCGTGCACTCGCCCTGGAGCCGCGACTCCTGGTCTGCGACGAACCCGTCAGCGCACTGGACGTCTCCATCCAGGCCCAGATACTGAACCTCCTCGAGCGCCTCCAGGCGGAACTGGGGCTCACGTATCTTTTCATCGCCCACGACCTGGCGGTCGTCAGCCACATCTCCGACGATGTCGCGGTGATGTACCTGGGGAAGATCGTCGAGCAGGCCCCCAGCGACCGCCTCTACGATAAGCCGCTGCACCCGTACACGAAGTGCCTGATGTCAGCCATCCCGAAGGTGCATCCGGGCGCGGCCCGTCAGCGGATCGTGCCGCGCGGAGAGGTCCCGAGCGCGATGAACCCGCCCTCCGGATGCCCGTTCCACCCGCGATGCCCGTGGGCGTTCGAGCGGTGTCCGGTGGAAGTGCCGCTGCTCCGGCCGGCGGCCGGCGATCCGGACCACGTCGTCTCGTGCCACCTGTACCAATAGCGCTCGACGCGGGCGATATAATGAACCGCAGCCGCAGGGCGGCCGATAAACTCTATAATCGGCCACGTGTGGGTTCCGTAGTCGGCTATCAGGAGGCGGCATGAAAATCCGAATCGGCCTTGTTGGCTTGGGGGCCGTAGTGCTCGCGGTTGCTTGGGCCGCCGCGGCGGAACCGAAGGACACCACGCCGCTGTCCGAGCCGGCCAAGGCTGCCGCTCCGGCCGTCGCCAAGGACGTCCCCGGGTCGCTTGCCCTGATCCCCAAGGAATCGGTCGCCTTCATCCACATTCCGAGCCTCAAGGGGCTCGAGGACGACCTCGCGCGCTTCGCCAAGGAGACCGGCATCGAACTCGGCCGCGGCGAACATCCGGTCCTCGACCTCCTGGCCCAGCGAACGAGCTTCGGCGCGGGCCTCGATGCGGCCGGAAACGCCACGATCGCCTTCCTCGACCCCAAGAAGTATCGAGATCGCTATACGCTTTACGTCCTGCCGGTGGCCGACTGGGACGCGCTCCTCAAGTTCGCGCCGCACGAGGAGATGGGGCCGGGCCTCTACGCCTTGACCGGGGCGGTCGGGCCGCGCTACGTCGCCCGTCGCGGACGATACGCCTTCGTCACGAGTTCCGTGCGGACGATGGACGCCGTGGCTGCAGCAGAGCCGCTCGGATCGGCCGTCGGGGCCGATGCGCTGCGCCTCGCGGCCGGTCCAGGACCGATGGTACACATCAACGTTCATCAACTAACGACGATTTACACCGACGAGATCGCCTCGTGGTTCCGGGCCTCAAGCGGCCAGGTCTATAACCAGCCCGACGCCGTGCCGTACGCCGACATGCTGACGGGCTACATGCTGGGCATCGCGAGTTTCGTGGACCAGGTCGAGTCGCTCGACGCCGCCGTGAGGTTCGACTCCGGCGGCCTGGCGGCCGACATCGCGGTCCGGTTCGTCGAGGGGGCAGGCGTCGCCGAGTTCCTCTCGGCCCAGACGCCGGGCGCGGCCGCAATGCCGATGCTTATGCCCGCCGGCCGCACGCTCGTTTCGTCTGTGACGCTGCGACTTGCGCCGAAGGAGCGGACGGCGCTTCTCCTCGGCGCAACGCGGTTCTTTCTCGAAAAGGCGCCGCGTCCGGAGCCGCTCCCGGAGACGACCAAGGCCCAGGTGGCCGACGCTATGCGCCTCTTCGCCGAATCGCTCGGGCCCGACATGACGTTCCTCTCGGCGCCCGCGGCGCGCGGGCAGGGCCTCGCGACCGACGTGACCATTCTCGACCTCAAGGACGCCGAGCAATTCCGCAAGGGCCTCGCGCTCGTGGTCGCTTCGTGGGAGGCCCTGGCCGATCAACTGAACCTGTACCTGAAGTTTGAGACCGCGCCCGAACCGCAGGAGATCGCCGGCGTGCCGGTCATCGTTTACACACCGCGGCTGCGTTTCGGGATTCCCGCGCGGCACCTGGAGTTCCGCGAGCGGCTGCGGATGCTTTACGGGCCGGAAGGGCTCGTGTACCGCGTGGCGGTGGTCGGCGACAAGGCGGTCATCGGCGCGGGGAGCGACACGACGCTCATGGCGGAGACGATCCAACGCTTGAAAGCGGGCAAGGCGCCCGAAGCGTCGCCCGCCCTTAAGGCCCTCGAGGGCCACCTGCCGCGAGGGCAGAACGTCTCGCTCGCGCTGAACCTGCCGCTGTACCTGGCCCAGGCGCTGGAGCGCGGCGGGACGCCCGCCGACAAGATCGGCACCGTGGATCCAGGAAGCACGATGGCGGGCCTTTCGCTGGCGGCCGACGGAGCGACCGCCCGGATGTCGTCATACTGGCCCTACGAACAGATTCGCCTGGCGATGGACTTGCTGAAACGGGCGGCGCCGGAGATCTCGAAGGTTCCCGGGTCTCTGTTTGAACCAACGCCCGAAGGGCCGCCGAAAGGCGGCGCCGGCGTTCCTCCAGCCACGCCGCCGACCGCTCCGGCCCCAGGTCCGGCCAAGCCGCCCAATCCCACGCCTGCGGCGCCGGAAACGCCGACCCAGAAACAGTAGCGCGGGGCCTGCCTGCCGTCAGGCAGGCTTTATGCCCCGCGCCGCACTCTGAGATAGTTTCTAGGGCCGGTTAACTGCCGCAACGTCGCCTGGCCCGTCGCCCGATGAGCGCCAATGACCCCAGCCCCATGAGCAGGATCGTTGCGGGTTCCGGCGCGAGGCGGTACTCAAGATAGATGTTGTCAATCTCGGAGCCAATGATGTAGCCGTCCTGGGTGTTGCCGCCCCACATAAACTGCATCGAGTACTCAAGATGCCGGATGCCGCCCGAGTGGGTCACGCCGAGGAAGGTGTCCTCCGCGTGGCCCGTGCTATTGTACATCGTGTCGGCCGTAGAACTGGTAGCCGAGTCAACCAGGATGCCACTGGCGTCATAGGCATTCAGCGTAAACGGATTGTTGTGGGGGGAATCGGTGAAGACTAGGCCGGCCTCCCGTGGCAGCCCATAGGGGAAATAGGCGGGCAGAAAATCTATCCTGACCCACAAGGGGCCATTGTTGGCAAGGTTTCTGTCCCAGCAGGCCAGGGTGTTGGGGTAGGATATGGAATCGTCAGCCCATTTCAAACTCCCGGTCAGGTCACTGGCCGAATGGGCCTCGAGGTTGGCCGTGGCCGGAGGGCTAATGAGGCTGAAGGTCACCCCCCACGGCTGGTACTGGTTTGTGATGGCGGTGTCGTTCGTGATGTCGGCACCCGTCGTGTCTTTGTCGAAGTTTATAAAGAGAAAGATGTTGGTTGGCGGGTAGGTATCCCAGAACCCCGCCGGCGGCTCGTAGACCCCGCCGCCCGTCACCACCCCGGCCATCGCGGCAGGTGGAAGAGCCAGTGCCGCTGAGATCACAGCAATTGCATTGAGGAATACTGGAGACAGACTGAGCGTACGCATTTTACCCTCCCCCGGCATCAAATGGCCATAGCGTATGATATGGACGCTATTGGCGCCTCCCCTTAACGTAAAGACAGTATACTTCAATTTAGGCTCAAGTCAAGGCGGGGGACACGAAAAATGCGATAATTTGCTGGTTACCCCTCCATGGGAAGGCCCCGCATTCACAGCGCCATGGACACAGAAATCGCGATATCCACGGATAACCTGGTGGAGAATGCGAGCCGAGGGTGCGGCAGTGACACCTCACGCCGCGCCGTGGCGGTGCGGCGGTGGTGTTTTACCCTGTATGACCAAGGCTGAGAAGGCTGGCGCGGCGCACGAAGCGGGGCTCGGCGAGCGCACGCTTAAGAGGGTAAGGT
>Ga0315275_10007447_pt1 | contig 10575 bp, 6 predicted proteins | sample YL17G03_0_MG_FD_205557 | JGI IMG/M metagenome (GOLD analysis project Ga0315275, IMG submission 205557) | Sediment microbial communities from Yellowstone Lake, YNP, Wyoming, USA - YL17G03_0 | ecosystem: Environmental > Aquatic > Freshwater > Lake > Sediment | place: USA: Wyoming | collected...
TCTCCTCGAGTGTTTTGCCGCCACACTCTTTTTGAATTGGTGAAGATCATCAACTTCTTGCCATCGTCTGACCAGTGATAGTCTTCGATAGAGAGCGGCTTGTCGCCGCCTGAAGGAATGAGCTTCTGGGCTGGTACCAGTACTACGCGTTGACCAGTTTTTGTGTCATAGCGAACAATTTCACGGCTGCCGGAAACCTCTTGAGATCGCTCAACAGTAGTGTATGCCGCCCCATCTGAAAGCCACCGGGCCGGCCCGAAAGATCCTGATTGAAACTCCCGGCTTTTGTAGAGCCGATCAATCGTCAACATCGAAGGATCGACTTCTTGAGCGAACGATTGTCCGATAACCAGAACAGTTACAGCCGTGAGCAAGGAGATGAATCGTCGGTTCATGGTGATATCCTGTGATATGATGAGAGTGTGGAAGAGACTCGTAGGAGATCCGGAATCGTGAGCTTTGGGCGCCCCCTTTTCCGGATCAAGTGGTCTATTTCAGGCCCCGCTTCCTTTTCTCAATTAAGACTTGCGCATCGACCGGCTCGGAGCAGATGGAGCAGACGTAGCGCCGTGTGGTTTCGTTGTAGTCCGGCTCGCGAACTTGCTTGCAGTGTGGACATCGAATAACAAGAGGTTTTTCTTCTTTGGGTTTCGGCATGGTGCTATTGCAGTCCGCTGGATATCGGTCAGGATTTTTGAAATGATTCAGATGACGTCACGGAATCCGAGTCCACCTTGGTCTTGCTTGAAGAACGTTGTGCTCTCCATTCTCTGATATCGGCCGGTGGCGGCGACAGCTCGCCCGTTTTTCGACGCTCAAGATGAAGCCCATCAGTAGGACAAGCGACGACGCAGAGGCCACACCCCATACAAAGGATAGTATCGATGGCCAGAACTGTGCCCGAGAGTGTGAGCGCGTGGAACTGGCACCGCTCGATGCAATCTCCGCAAGCAGTGCAGGAATCCGCCTCCACGGCGATTTGAAAATCAGCTCGGGCGACAGCACTCATGATCCCGTACTCTGCTATCCCACGCATGATTCCACAACAGCAGGTGCAACAATTACAGATATATTCAATACCATCGCGATAATTGCCTGAAGAATGCACCAACCCGGCCTCTTCAGTCATGTGGAGGATCTGCAGCGCTTCCTCTTTTGTGATAGCACGATCGACAGTGCTTCGGTCGAAGGCGTTCTTGACAGGCGCGAAGACAAGGCAGGACTCAAGCGGATGCCCGCAGTTTTTGCCGAGAAGGTGTTGCTGTTTGCGACAGATGCAGTCTCGGACCCCCCACGAGAGCGCCCCTTCCAGTATTTCGGTTGCGCGTTCGAACGGATGGATTTGCACCTGAAGCGGAATTGCCCTCTCGACCGGAATGATCCGATGAAAGGAAGGAGTATCTCTGAGAATTCCACCCTTCGTCTCGTGATAGTACTGCTCAAAGAGCGCTGCCATCTCAGTATCCATGCGCGGCAACTGGCCCTCGTAGAACCCCACGACGAAAGGTCTCAAAGCGTAGGCAAACTCCCCTTCACCCTTTTTGATGTCAATGAGGCCTTTTGCCACCATTCGCTTGAGCGTGTTTCGGGTCTCCTTTGCGTCTGATCCTGCCCGGCAAGCAATGTCTGCCGCTGACGCGGGCTCAAGCCTCAACATACACGCAAGGGCTGCTTCTTCCGGCGTGAACAATTTGGCAAGCAATTGGAGCTCTTTGCCTGATGCCGTAGATGGGAACCGGTTCGGAAGAGCGTCCAGCGTTTGGGCTAGTTGACGATAGACTTCTTGATGCATCAGAGAGCTTCCTTTTGGTTCGGCATCAGCTTGTTATCTGGCATTCACTGTTGACGGGAATGTGCCCGGTAAAGACAGGTGACATTCCCACGCAGAGCGTGGGAACGAGAACCACACTCCCCTAAACGGTATTCCCGACTTAAGTGCCTCAGGGTGTCAGGGTCCATACCTCCGAAGGAGCCCTTTGGGCCTGACACGCCGTTTACCTCAAATCAGCCAAGGAGGTGTCCGAAATTGTTCGTGCCACCGCAGCAAAGATGGTGGATCGTTGAGTGGCTCACCGACTCCCTCTGTCATGCTCGCCTCAGAGGTCCGTTGGGGAGCCTGACCTGAGGTTGTCCCAAAAGTCATTCTGAGTCCCGCTGTCCTGAGCGAGTCCTGTTGTCTTCCAACAGGACGAGTCGAAGGACCAAGCGGGCGAAGAATCTGACCAAAAAAGCAGATTCTTCAGTCGCGGAGTCTACCCCGCCAAAGGCGGGGCTCCTTCAGAATGACGTCTGGCTTCTTTTTAGTCAGCCTCAAAAAGAGAGGGTTGTTCTGGCACGGGATCGGGAGACGTACCCCCTACCGTCGAAGATCCCTGCTCACCCAAATCGGATTTCGGAGCTCCTGATCTTCGAGCCTGAATGCAAGGAGGAGATCCAGAACCGGAAGGATCTTGACAACGCCGAGCCGCGTGATGACCTCCCTGCACTTCTGCACGATCCCAATGATCCTGACCTCATCACCCTGTGAAACCCCTGATCTTCTGTCACCGCGGCTCTGAGGTGAAGCGACATCTCCATAGTTTTGCGAAGCCAACACGGGGGCGTCAGCAAAAACAATCACATCGACGGGGTCATTATTGGAGTTTTTACCGCGAACTTGCTGGTACGCTTTGTCGCTGGTGAGCACGTCTGTGCGAAGCTGGAAGGAACCCTGAAATGAGACTGTCACTCCAATCCATTTCTTTTGGTCCCTGTACATGCTCTCATTGCTAAATTCAAATGAGGCTCTGTCGACAATACGGCGGATCTCAGCGGTACTTGCCTGAGCGCCGTAGTCCTGAGCATCTGAGCGGCTGAAGCCCGCTCCAACGATCAAGAACAAACAGACAAATTGCGTACGCATAGGAATGGCCCGCCTTGAAAATGTGGGGCGGTCATCATTGGACACAACGAGGCGATTATTGTCCTAATGTACTGACCGCGTCCAGAAATCCATGAGCAGGATAGATGGTTTCTATCCTGATTCAGTCAGTCGTTTCTTTCTTGTCCTTGGAGAAGAAAGTATACATCGCAGGGATTACAAACAACGTGAGCACCAGAGAAAAGAACAATCCGCCGATGACAACGATGCCCATCGATACACGGCTCTTTGCACTACCGCCGAGCGCGAGCGCTATCGGCAATGCACCGAGCATCGTAGCAAGTGAGGTCATTAAAATCGGACGGAATCGGGAAACAGCGGCAATCTGTGCAGCCTCAAGCAATTTCTTCCCTTTTTCCTTGTTTTGATTGGCGAACTCAACAATCAAAATGCCGTTCTTTGTCACCAGGCCTATCAGCATGATGATGCCGATCTCGCTGAAGATATTCAGCGTCTTTCCCATAATCCACAACGACAGGAGTGCGCCTGCGAGGGCAAGGGGAACTGTCAGCATGATAGTGAACGGATCAATGAAGCTCTCGAACTGCGCCGCAAGGACGAGATAGATCAGCGCCAGCGCCATCATGAATGCGAAGACGATGTTGGAGGAGCTTTCCGAGTAGTCCCGTGACGCCCCGGCCAATGCTGTGCGGAACGAATCGTCCAGCACTTTCTTGGCAATGCGGTCCATTTCCGCAAGCCCATCACCGATCGTCTTTCCGGGAGCCAGTGCCGCAGATATTGTGGCAGCCTTGAACCGATTGAAGTGATAGAGCTGAGGCGGAGCACTTTCTTCCCGCATCATCACGAGATTGTCCATTTGGATCAGCCGGCCCTGATTATTCCGAACGTACAGTGACCGGAGATCGAGCGGCTCATCACGGTTGTCGCGGTCAACCTGCCCGATCACCGAATACTGAAATCCATTCATTTCGAAGTACGAGAACCTCTGTCCGCTGAACGCAAGCTGCAGCGTCTGGGCAATGTCGACGATGGATACTCCGAGGCTTCGGGCACGGTCGCGATCGATGGTAATGTCGATCTCAGGCTTATTGAATTTCAGATTCACATCTGCATTTTGGAGGACGCTGCTATTGTTCACTTCGTCCATGAATTGCGGCAGGACCTTTCGGATTTTTTCGAAGTCCTGGTTCTGGATCACATACGCGACAGGCTGGCCGCTGCGGAAGCCGCCTCCGCTGGCGGAGATTGTTTGTTCCTGAGAGATAAACACCCGCGCTTCGGTGATACGCCTTGTCTTCGTTGCGAGATAGTCAGCAATATCCTGCTGCGAGCGCTTCCGTTCCGACGGTTCGGAGAGCATCACGCGCATGTTTCCCGTGTTCAATGAACTGAAACCTCCGACGAAGCTCAAGCATATCCGTTTCTCCGGAATTGAGTCGCCGATCAACGTGATCAGGCGATTCATAATACCATCAGTGTACTCGTACGAGGCCCCTTCAGGTGCTGTTGCCGAGATTCTGAGATAGCTCCTGTCATCCAACGGCGCCAGTTCCGATTGAAGTCCCGTTCCAATAAGAACAATGAGCAACAACGACGCAGCAATGATGACCGTTGCGATCCATCGACGCTGCATAAACCATGTCAACAGTTTCTCGTACGACGTGTTCACAGCTTCGAAATACCGCTCAGTGATTTCATAGAACCGGGTATGGGTCCGCTTTTTTCTTATCATCCGGGCGTTCAGCATCGGCGTCAACGAGAGTGAGACGAATGCAGAAATCAACACTGAGCCGGCGATAATGAGGCCAAACTCACGGAACAAGCGGCCGACAAAACCTTGCAGGAATATGATGGGAAGGAACACCGCCGCGAGTGTGATGGATGTGGTTATGACGACGAAGAAGATCTCCTTCGAGCCGGCGAATGCCGCCTCCATGGGACTCATCCCTTGCTCCACCTTCTTGAAGATATTTTCGGTGACGACGATGCCGTCGTCAACGACGAGGCCCGTTGCCAACACAATTGCCAGCAACGTGAGGATGTTTATCGAGAACCCCATCACATACATGATAAAGAACGACCCGATCAGCGACACTGGGATGTCGATGAGCGGACGAAACGCAATAAGCCAGTCACGGAAAAAGACATAGATGATAAGAATGACAAGGCCGACAGCAATAAGGATCGTTTCCTGGACTTCTTTCACTGAGCGCCGGACAAAACGGGTGTTGTCGATCGAAATATCCATCCTGTAATCTGGGGGTAGCTCCTTCTTGATTTGCTCGAAGCGCCTATAGAACTCTTCGGCTATGTCAAGATAATTGCTGCCGGGCTGGGGAATAACACCGACAGCCACCATCGGAACTCCGGATTGCCGGAGGATGAATTCCTCGTTCTCGGGACCGAGCACGGCAAAACCAACATCGCTGAAGCGAACCGTCCTGTTTGCGTCGGTTTTCAGGATGAGGTTGTTGAACTCCTCCTCCGTCCTCATCCTTCCCTTCGTGTTGATGATCAATTCCGTCTGGTCACCTGAGAGCTTTCCCGAAGGGAGATCGACGTTCTCGCGCGACAATGCATTCCTGATATCGAGCGGCGTGAGACTGTAGGCAGAGAGCTTCTTCGGATCCATCCACATGCGCATCGAATACCGCTTCTGCCCGCGAATCGACGTGGAACTGACACCGGGAATCGTCTGCAGATTTTGGGCGATGACGTTTTCAGCGTAATCGCTCACCTCAAGAAGGTTTTTCGTGTCAGACTGAAGCGTGAGCGTAATGATGTCATCGGAATTGGCATCGGCTTTTGAAACCACCGGAGGGTTGTCGATATCCTGGGGAAGCGATCGAGCCGCGGCTGACACCTTATCACGCACATCGTTGGCCGCAGCCTCGAGGTCAGAATCGAGATTAAACTCCACTGTGATATTGCTGCTCCCCTGACTGCTGCTTGAGGAAATATTTCGCACGCCCGCAATCCCGTTGATTGCTTTCTCCAGCGGTTCCGTGATTTGCGATTCGATGACGCTTGCATTCGCTCCTGCGTAACTTGTGCGCACGCTGATGATGGGAGGATCAATTGCCGGATACTCACGGACACCGAGGAAGGTAAAGCTGATGATCCCAAACAGCAGGATCGTCAACGACATGACGATGGCGAGCACGGGGCGCTTGATGCTGATGGAGGCTAGACTCATAGGAGGATATTTTCAGATTATGTCGATGAACGCAGCTTTACTTGATGGCCACGTTGACCGGCATTCCTGGACGAAGCTGCAGAATTCCTGTCGTGATGACGGTATCACCTGCAGAAAGTCCGTCTGTGACTTGTATGACGGAGGGGGTACGGATTCCTGTCTTCACGGCCACTGACACGACAACACCGTTCTTTCGCACAAGGACTGTCTGCCCTTTGAGAACAGGAACAATAGCCTGAGTGGGAACCATGAGTGCGCCGCCGGGTTGCTTCAGGCGCAGTTCCACGTGTACATAGCCACCCGGGAAAATCGTCTCCCCTTTGTTCTCGCACATTGCCCGAAGTTGCACTGTTCGCGTTGCTGCTTCGATCTCCGGCTCAATGGCGTAGACCGTTCCGCCGAATTCCAAATTCGTTTCATCGCTGCGGAATTTCACTAGATCGCCTACGCGCACTTTTCCGGCATATTTCTCCGGTATGGCAAAGTCGACCTTCAGCGGATTGATTTTTTGAACGCTCGCGATTCGTGTCGACGGGGGCGTGACATAACTTCCCTCACTCACATAGCGAAGCCCGATGATCCCATCGAACGGAGCGCGAATTTCCCGTTTGCGGATGGAGGCGACAAGATTCTCACGGTCAGCTTTGAGCGTTGCCAACGTGCTGACAGCAATATCGTATTGCTCCTTGCTCGTATTGTTGTTCTCAAGAAGCCTCTTTTGCCGATCTGCCAGTTCCGAAGCGAGCTGGATCTGTAGTTCCGTTTTCTTGAGCTGCGCCTGCAGATCATCATCTTTGAGTTTCACCAGCAGGTCGTTCTTCCTCACATGCGCGCCTTCTTTAAAGAGAATCGCCTGAACGGTACCTGAGGCTTCTGCGGCAAGGTCTACCGATTCCGACGCAAGAACAGTCCCAGAGGAATTTACGACATTGTCCAAGGGCTGAGGAGAAACGATAACGCCGCTCACGGTCATCCCGGCAGGGCGTCCTCCGCCTCCGGTTTTGGGCGCCGGATCGTTGTTTTTTGATCCACAGGACGTCAGAATCAGCGAAGCGCAAACAGCTGATGACAGCAGGAATAAGCGGAGTATTTCTTTCATAGTCTCAAGGTTTTTGTTTTGCCAATATGAAGAATAATGTCAGGAAAGTCAAAACGGTGGTGCGTTTGACATGATGAGTTAGACGGAGGCAGGACTAAATGTACTCGTGGTGGTCAACAAAAACTGACCGTCGACTCAGCGACTAGCGAACAATTACTGCCAACACGGAGGCTATGAGAGAACTCGGCTCTAGGACAACAACAAGGGACTGATCCGTGTGATTACTCTTGTCATCCAGTGACCCATAACGATGGTCTGCTGGACAACATCGTTCTTGATCATCAGACATAGAATGACAAGAATCTATTCGCGAAGATCTATACTTGTGATTGTTTATGAGAGACCGCCCTTCCTTCAACGGTCGTTTCCCAGAATGGCGAAACGGCTAACTCACGGGATTCTAATCCTTTAGCCGAATTAATGCAACAACCTCTCGCCACAGTCGTAACACAATTTGAAGTTAACAAATTCAATCTTTACCATTGGAGCACCTGCCACAATCAGGGAGGTAGGTGTGACACCACAAATGATTCCTCTCAGCGCTTCACCGATGCGCCAAAAGGCGGACGGAGAAGTTCCAATCAGACACCAGGGTCTCATCAGCGAACCGGTCAAACGGGCTTTTCGTACCGGAGTGTAGACCGCGGCATTCGTTGACGCAGATTTCTTTTTCTTTTCGCGTTTGATCACATTCACAGAACATCAGGAGGCTTTATGAGTCCCGCACTCGTATTCATTATTGCATCGATACCGTATGTTGTGGTTTTTCTCGTGCTACTGACGCTATGGAAATCCGTCGTGCTTGTCAGAGGTACGGAGATTGCCATCGTTGAACGAAAGTACTTCGGAAAGAAAATGCCGCAGGGACGCGTTATCGCCCAGGCAAATGAGATCGGCATCCAGGCAAGAACACTCGCACCCGGTCTTCATCTGCTCATTCCATTTGTGTACAAACCCATGAAATATCCCTTCACCGTGATAGCGGAGAATGAGGTCGGGATCGTCGAATCCATTGACGGTGATCCTATTCCGCCGGGAAAGATTTTCGCCAAAGTGGTTCAGGGTCACAATGCATTCCAGGATGGCGAATTGTTCCTGAAGAACGGCGGACAAAAAGGACCTCAGATTGCAGTACTCCCTCCGGGGACTTTTCGTATCAACCCGGTCTTGTTTCACATGCGCAAGAAGGCACTCACGTTCATCGACAAAGGCAAGGTTGCAATCGTCACATCGATGGACGGTGAGCCGATTCCTCCGGGAAGGCTGCTTGCTCAAAGAGTCGAGGGGCATACGAATTTCGAAAACGGCCAATCGTTCCTGAACAATCATGGACAGAAGGGGCCGCAGATAGAGATTCTGCTTCCCGGTACATATCGTATCAACACGGAGCTGTTTCATGTGGAGATCCAGGACGCCTCGATCATCCCAGCGAACAAGGTTGGCCTGATTACTGCTCTCGATGGCCAACCGCTGCCTGAGGCAGAGTACGTTGCCAAATCCGTCACTGACCACAATGATTACCAGAACGCGTGGAAGTTTCTTGAGGTCGGTGGCCAGCGGGGACCTCAGTTCGACGTTCTGCGTCCGGGGACATACTACATTAATCCGCTGATGTTCAAAGTCGAGCTGGACGATGTGGCCGTTGTAGAACGCGGACAAGTCGCGGTTGTGGTATCAAACGTCGGCGTTGAGCCTCCTCAAATCCGCAGTATGATCGAAGATCTTGCGAAGAAGCAGGGGGCGATACCTGGCACCGAGCTATATAAGGAAATTGAGAAACGTTATGACACTGGTATCGAACGGTATGTCGTGCCGAAGGGGTATCGCGGCATCCAGCAGGAAGTTGCAGGACCCGGTATCTATTACCTCAACCGCCGTGCCTACATCGCGTACATCGTGGACACGACGAACATCACGATCGATTGGGACGATTCAAAGCAGACTCGTTTTGACCCATTGAGAGTGATTTCAAGAGATGGTTTTGCGATCAGCGTGTCGGTGAAGGTCGTCATTCGTGTCCGTCCTGATCAGGCCCCTTACATGGTTGCAAAGATCGGTTCAATTGAAAACCTGATCCTTCATGTCATCCACCCTATGATTGATTCGAGCTTTCGAAATCAGGCCTCTTCCACCTCCGCAATGAACTTCATGCAGGATCGTCAGGAAGAGCAGCGAAAAGCGGAGGAACGCGCAAAAGCGGAGCTCGAGAAGTACCACGTTGAATGCGTTTCCGTGCTGATCTGTCAGATCAATCTTCCTCAGGACCTGATGGATACTCAGACGAAGAAGATCATCGCTCAGCAGCAACAGGCAATGTATCAGGACATGCAGAAGGCAGAGCAGACAAGAATTGCGACAGAGAAAACAAGGGCCGAAGCAGATCAGCAGAAAAATCTCGTCGAAGCAGAGATCGGCGTGAAGATTGCGGAGCAGAACAAGCAAAAAGCCATCAGATTTGCAGAGGGCGAGTCGGAAAGCATACGACTTCGGGCAGAAGGTGAAGCGCGGGGAATTCGTGCCAAGGGCGAAGCGGAGGGCTCTAGAATTCTCGCCATGGGTGAATCGACGGCCAAAGCGTATGAGTTGCAGAATAAAGCTGTCGGCCAACAGGGCGTTACAGCAATCGAAATCGCAAAGCAGATCGCAAGTGGCAACGTAAAAGTAACGCCCGATTTCCTTGTGCAGGGAGACGGCAATATCGGTGGGTTGCTCTCGGCATTTCTGACAAATTTCGTCGCTGGTCAAAGGAAAACGGAGACCGTAGAAGCAAAGAAGTAACCATTCTTACACTGCATCAGGCACACAAAAAAGGCGGGCAGCTTCAACACTGTCCGCCTTCTTCTTGGCGCTTGGAAAGATCATTTCCTTGGTGGAGTTGCAGCGACCGGGTTCACCACGGGCAGATCTTTGCGACCGCTCCACTCTTCAAATGAACCGTCGTACACCGACGCTTCGTACCCAAGGTACTTTGCGACAAAATACACGATTGTTGCCTGTTGGCCGATGTGACAGTAGGAGACAACACGTGAGCCTTTTTTCACTCCCGCCTGCTGGAAAATGCGCCTGAGGGAAGCTGGATCTTTCAGTCTGTTGGTGGAATCGACAAGGCTCGAAAAAGGGATGTTGATTGCGTTGGGAATGTGACCCGGTCTTGGCATGCCACCACCATTCCCGGAGTAAAATTGAGCTGCACGTGCATCGACGACAGAGACCTTTGAGTTGTCAAGGTTGTCCATGGTCCAATTGCCGCTGACGACGAGATCAGCGTTCGGGGAAGGCGCAAAGGACCCTTCAGCAACCTTGGGCACCTCAGTAACGACTGGGCGACCTTCGGCTTTCCATGCGTCAAGTCCACCGTTGAGCAGCGATACCCTTTCGCCAAGGCCAAGATAGTCT